>Ga0187844_10002896_pt1 | contig 11800 bp, 16 predicted proteins | sample SpaLakP09_SKY_50_FD_134517 | JGI IMG/M metagenome (GOLD analysis project Ga0187844, IMG submission 134517) | Oligotrophic lake water microbial communities from Sparkling Lake, Wisconsin, USA - SP09_SKY_50 | ecosystem: Environmental > Aquatic > Freshwater > Lake | place: USA: Sparkling Lake...
GCCGGGGCGTCGGGTCCGACCGAGCCCGAAGCGATGTTGGCAATGATCTCGACGCGCCGCACTGGCGTTTCCTTCCGTGTGGTCCCGACCAGCCAAACGGCGAAGCTTGGCGGGAGTTCCGCCCGGAACCTTGGTGAGATCCCACCCGTTAGTCGAGCGGGACATCGCGATGGGAAGACCACAATGAAAAAGATGATGATCGCCCTGGTGGGCGTGGGCCTGATGGCCTCGGCCTGCACGACCACAGGCAATGTCGAACGCAACGCCGCGGGGGGTGCAGCCCTGGGCGCCCTGGCCGGCGCGGTCATCGGCAACAATGTCGGCGACGGCGACGCGGGCACAGGCGCTGCGGTCGGTGCGGCCATCGGCGCTACAGCCGGTGCCGTGAAGGGCTGTCGTGAAGACGGCGGCTGTGGCGCAACAAGCGTCAATCGCCGCCAGTATTACGACGAACGCGCCGGTCGCTATTACTACTACGACGCCCAGAGCGGCCGCTACTTCTGGGAAGATGGCCGTCCGCGCTAGACCGCGCACAGACACCTGGACCCTGGGGCGGCCGGCCGATGTCGACCGCCCCGTCTCGACTCCGCGAAGCGACGAGGCCATGGCATGCGACGTTCGACCTGGGTAGCCGCGGGACTGATCGCACTGGGCCTGGCGGGTTGCACCTCCGTCCCGGGCCGCGGGCCGCACGGCTCCGCGACGGTGCCCCGCGCCTGTTCCGACTTCAAGGTGTCGATCTATTTCAACCTCCATGAAGACAGGTTGACCCGCGAAGCACAGGCGGTGCTCAGGAGCGCGGGAGCGATGTCGGAGGGCTGCGCGGTGCTCAAGGCCCGGGTCGTCGGCCTGGCCGACGCCGTGGGAGCCGCCGACGCCAGTCTGGATCTGTCCAGGCGACGCGCCGCCGTCGTCACCCGCGCGCTGGGCAAGGTGGGCTTCGAGCAGGTCGAGTTCGATGTGGCTGCGGTGGGCGAGGCGGGCTCGGTCAACCCCAAGGGCCAGGCTGCGCCGATGCGCCGGCGGGCCGACATCTTCCTGCACCTGACAACGCCCCGCGCCAGGCCCTGAAGCCCGCGCCCGCACGAAACGCTCGGCGAAACAGAAAGGGGCGGCCGTGGCCGGGCCGCCCGAAGGTCAGAAAGTAGGGGGGGTGCGGAGGCGGCAGGCTGGCTTGCGCCAGCCTCAAGTCGGGGGGCGTCGCCGCCTCCGCACTCAGTAAACGCGAACCCTGGAACCCGGTTCCCGGCCCGAAGCGATTTCTTGGCGAGAGTCTTCCAGGTTCCGAAATCGGGAACGCGCCCCCGCCGCAGACGTTGATCTGTGGACGGTCAGACCGGCCGTCTTCAACCGCGGGGACGGCGACATGGGCAAGACAGACCAGATCAGGCCGGGTCAGGCCCTGGCTACAGGCTCCAGCGCTTTCGGGGCCCGGAGCCGGCTCCTGGCCCTGATGGTGATAGCCGCGATCGCGGCGTCAGCCGGTGTTGTCCAGACCTTCCAGTCGCGACCGTCATCCCTGAGCGTCCTGACGTCGGGACCCCCCTGAAGGAGAGCACCATGCCCGCCGACATTCCTCACCCCCCGCAGCGCCTGAGCGCCACCCGCGCCCGCCAGGGGCGCTGGGGCCAGCATGTTTTCTGGATCCTGGTGGTCTCGACCGTTCTGGCCGCCCTCGCCCTGTTCGGCGCCTGGGGTTTTCGCGCCGACGACCTGGCGGCCGTCGAACACAACAATGGCGTCAAGACCCCTGCTGAGGCGGGTCGCTACGATACCCGGCAAACCCCCGTCCGCCAGACCGCGCCGCCGGCCAACTGAAGCGCCTGGCCCTGGGCCAAAGAAAAGGGCCGCCCTGGCATGGGCGGCCCCTGTCATCTTCATCCGGCTGTTTCTTTCAGGCAGCCTGGCGCGTGCGCCGGGGGTGGAAGAACAGCGCCTGTCCGATCGCCGCCTTGACCGTCTCCGGCTGGAAAGGCTTGGTGATCAGGAAGGTCGGCTCGGGACGCTCGCCAGTCAGCAGGCGCTCGGGGAAGGCGGTGATGAAGATCACCGGCACGTCGAGACGCGCCAGGATGTCCTTCACCGCGTCGATACCCGACGAGCCGTCGGCCAGCTGGATATCAGCCAGCACCAGGCCCGGCGTCCGGCGGGCCACGGCCTCAAGGGCCTCGCCGCGCGTGGCGGCGATGTCAGTGACCTCGTGACCCAGTTCGCGAACCAGCGCCTCGATGTCGGCCGCGATCACCGGTTCGTCCTCAATGATGAGCACGGTGGTGGCCAGTTCGGCGTCGATCTCGGTCTGGGCCCCGGAGATCAGGCGTTCGACGTCGCCGAACGCGCAATCCAGGATCTGCGCGGCCTCAGTGGGCGTGAACCCTTCCAGGGCGGTCAGCAGGAACGCCTGGCGCGAACGCGGGGCGATCCGCATCAGCCTTTGCGAAGCGTCATCAGCTGCGGTGATGCTGTCGTCGCGACGCGCTTCCAGCTGGGCACCCGAGGACAGCCAGATGGCGTGAAACACGCGATACAGCGCCACGCGCGGCGAAAGATCGGCGTCCAGCGATCGTTCGCCGGCGGCCAGGGCCTCCAGCGCCACGCGGACATAGTGGTCTCCGGTGTTCTGATCCCCGGTAAGGGCGCGGGCGTAGCGGCGAATATAGGGCAGATGCGGCGCCAGCCGGGCAAGAAGACTCATGACCCCTCCCGATGCGGTGTCTTCGTGAAAAGTACGCGATCCAACAGTCAAGCTAGGCTGTTCAACCAACGTCTTAAACGCTGCCTCACGAAGGCGGTTCCGTCGTTCGCAGAATTTTGCCATCCTAAGCTCAAGCTTCGGGAACCGGATACGGAAAACGGCGTTGTCGTCTGGCAGACAGAACATCGGCCAAAGGGGGCGGGCGTCGCGATTTATCGGCGTCGAGGACATGATCGAACACGTACCCATGGAAGATCACCGCAAGGGCACCGCAGCGCTCGACGAAGCCCGGCTGCGTCAGCAAGCCATCGGCGTGAAACTGCGCCAGATGTTCGACGAGGTCGTCAATGAGGCGGTCCCTGACGAATTCCTGGATATCCTGCGCAAGGCCGACCGGCCCGCGGGAGACAAATGAGCATGACGGAGACCCAGGTCGGCCGTTCGCCGTTCGACCCGCCCCGTGACAAGGCTTTCAAGCAGGAGCTGGTCACGCTGATTCCGCACCTGCGCGCCTTTGCCCGAACCCTGACCGGCGACGCCACGGCGGCCGACGATCTGGCCCAGGACGCGATGATGAAGGCCTGGGACGCCCGCGCCAGCTTTCAGCTCAGCACCAACATGAAGGCCTGGACCTTCATGATCCTGCGCAACCAGTTCTATTCCGAAAAACGCCGGTCCTGGCGTCAAAGCCAGCTTGACCAGGAGGCCGCCGAGCGGACCCTGGTCGCAGTCGACAATCCTGAAGCGCCGGTGGCGCTGGACGAACTTCGCCTCAGCCTTCGCATGTTGCCGGCCGAACAGCGCGAGGCCCTGATCCTGGTCGGCGCGGGCGGCTTTGCCTATGAAGAAGCCGCCGAGATCTGCGGCTGCGCCGTCGGCACCGTCAAAAGCCGGGTCAGCCGCGCCCGTCGTGCCCTTCAGGCCATTCTCGAGGCCGGCGCCTACGACCGGGACGGGGGCTCGGCCGGTGACGCCATGGGTTCGATCCTGGCCGACGCGGAGCGCCTGAGCTCACTGCGGTGAGACCATTTGCGGCCAGAAGCTCCGCCGTCGCCAATTCGATCCGCGTTCGCCTGGCAGCCGCCCTGTGCGTGGCGCTGCTGCCTGTGTTGGTCTTGGGCGTTCTGCAGTCGGTCTTCGCCTTCCGGGCCGAGGCGGACTCGCGCCGCCAGAGCCTGGAACTGGCGGCCGGCCGCAGCGCCGCCATCGCCCGGGCGCGGATCGAGGCGGCCGGTGTCCTGCTTCAGACCCTGGGTCCAGGCTCGGTGGGCCTGGAATGCGCCCAGCGTCTGAGCGACGTGCGCGAGCGCCTGCCCGGCTATGCCAATCTGATCCGCTTCGACGCGCGGGGACGGGTCTCCTGCGCCGCCGCCACCACGCCGGCCGACCCAGCCCGGGCCGGCCGCGCGTGGTTCCGTGAGCTGGCGGCCGGCCAGAGCCTTGTCGTGGCCAACACGCCGGGCGTGGTCTACGCCGACGAGCCGACCATCCTGGCCGCTGTGCGGGCCGAGGGGCCCAACCAGCGTTTCGCCGGTGCCATGGCCGCGGTCCTGACCCTGCGCAGTTTGCGGCTGGAGACCGCCAACCGTTTCATGCCCGAAGGGGCTGAAATCGCGCTCGCCGACTCGTTTGGAAAGGTGTTCGCCGCCACCGAACCCGGGGCCTTCGCCACCCCACCCGCCGGCTGGCGTGAACGGGCCAATGTCCGGGGGGCCGTGCTGTGGTCCGGAGAAGACAGCCTGAAGCGAAAGCGCGCCTATTCAGCCGCGCCCCTCGTCGATGACAGGGTGTTCCTGATCCTATCGGCCCCGGCCCCGGGCCTGATGTCCTGGGCCTGGATCAATCCGATCTCGCGCCTGGTGCTGCCGCTGCTGGCTTTTGGCCTGGCCCTGGGCGCGGTGTTGTATGCGGCCGAGCGGGCCGTGATCCGCTGGATCGTCTATCTGCAGCGGGTCGCGGCGATCTACGCCAGGGGTCGTTTCACCGTGCGGCCGCTGCAGGCCGAGCGGGCACCCCCGGAAATCCGCGAACTGGCCGCCACCCTCGACGACATGGCCGGCGCGATCGTGGCCCGCGACGCCTCGCTGATGGAATCCCTTGCGGAAAAGGACTCGCTGATGCGCGAGATCCATCACCGGGTGAAGAACAACCTGCAGATCATCACCTCGCTGATCAACATGCAGCAACGCGCCCTGACCGATCCAGCAGCCAAGGCGGCGATGAATGACACCCGCCAGCGCATCACCGCCCTGGCCCAGATCTATCGCGCTCTCTACCAGGGCCCCGACCTGAAACGGGTGGACCTGCGCCCCTTCCTGGAGGAGCTGACCGCCCTGTTGTTAGTCGGCGACATGTCGGGAAACAGCGCCGTGCGAACCGAAGTCCATGCCGACCCCCTGGTTATCGATCCTGACCGCCTTGCCCCCATCGCCCTGTTCGCCGTCGAGGCGATCACCAACGCCCAGAAGCACGCGTTCAGCGGCAAGGGCGGGGTATTGTCGGTCAATTTCTCGGTGCGTGGCGAGGAAGCCGAACTGTCGATCGGCGACGATGGCCCCGGCACCTCCGCCGGCCCCGGCGAGGGGGTGGGCCGCACCCTGATGAACGCCTTCGCCCGCCAGCTGCGCGGAAAGCTGTTTTTTGAAACGCCGCCCGCCGGCCACGGCCTTCTGGTGCGACTTGTGTTTCCAACCCCCCAGGTGCCCGGAACCTAGCTTCGCCGGAAGCGTTCTCCTCCCGCACGCCTTCATGCCCATTCGGGCAACCCTTCGGAGAACCTCACATGCGCAAGCTCATCGTCCTGGCCGTCCTGGCCGCCACCCTGTCCGTCGCCGCCTGCAACACCGTGGAAGGTGCCGGCAAGGACGTCTCTTCGGCCGGCAAGGCCGTCACCGACACGGCCAAGGACGCCAAGAACTAGGCTTCTGCGGCTCCAGACGGTTCAGCCCGCCGGCGCCTCGCCGGCGGGCTTTTTCGTGAGAAGGGCTTTAGGCGACGGCGCGCCGCAGTTCAGCGCTTGGGGCGAAAACGCCGGGTCGGCCGGCGACGGCGACCAGGGCGTCGGTCACGTCTTCGGGGCGGTCGCCAGGGCTCAGCACCAGCAGGCCATCGTCGAGCAGGCGCGCAGCCAGACTCTCGAGAATGCGGCCGTGCAGCGACGGATCCAGATCATCCAGAACGTGCCGCAGCAGGATCACGTCGAAGCGGCCCAGCGGCGACAGGTCGCTGAGCAGGTTGATCCGCTTCCAGCGCACGCTCTGGCGAATGCGCGGCGAGATTTCCCAGGTTTCGTCCTGGTTGGCGAAATGCTTGACCAGAAGCCGGATCGGCAGGCCGCGCTGGACTTCGAACTGGGTGTAGAGGCCGCTCTGGGCCTTTTCCAGACAACGCTCCGACAGGTCGGAGCCGAAGAACTCGAACCGCGTCCCCACCTCGATATCTCGCCCCTCGGCAGCGGTCATGGCCAGGGAATAGACCTCCTGGCCGGTCGAGCAGGCGGCGCTCCAGATGCGCACGGGCTGGTCGCGGCGACGGCGTGAGACGTCCGGCAGGACCTGGTCGCGCAGGTGGGCGAACACCTCGCGGTCGCGGAAGAAGCGGGTCTCGCTGAAGGTCAGGGCCTCGACGACGGCCCAGATCAGCCGCTCCTCGCGCTTGGCGCGCAGAACCTCCAGCATGGCCTCGATCGACTCGAAGCCTTCGCGCCGGGCCAGAGGGCCAAGGCGGCTTTCAACCAGATAGGTTTTCTCGACCTCGACCCTGAGGCCGGCGCGGGAACGGGCGAGAGCCGCCAGCAGGTCCATGTCTTCGGGGGTCACAGCAGGCCCGCCTCGGCGAACTTCGCCGCGATGATCTCGCCGTCAAACGGCTTCATGATGTATTCGTCAGCGCCGGCGTCGAGCGCCAAGCGAATGCGGTCGATGCTGTTCTCGGCGGTGCAGAACACCACCACGGGCTCGCCGCCGCCGGGCTCGGTGCGCAGCTGGCGCAGGAACTCGATCCCGTCCATCACCGGCATGTTCCAGTCCAGCAGCACGGCGTCAGGCATGGCCGCACGACACCAGGCGAGCGCCTCCATGCCGTCACCGGCCTCGGCAATCTCGAACCCGATGTCTTCGAGGACACGGCGCGCGACCTTTCGGATCACCCGGCTGTCATCGACTACGAGGCAGGTCTTCACGGCACGCTCCCATCCAGGCCCCTATCGTCGGCCCCCGAGGTTAAGGAGCGATGACGTCGGGCGGCGAGGCGAGCCTTTTTAACCCGGATCGCGTCAGGCCGGAACCCAGACGGCCAGGCTGACCCGGTCTTCGACGATCTCAACACCCACCTGCCCGCCGGCGGCGCGCACCAGGGCGTGAAGATAGGCGGCCTGTACCCAAGGCCCGCCCAGGCCCTCGACCAGCGGTTCGCCCTTCAGTCCGGACAGCACCTCGGGCCGCAGGCGGGCGCGGGGTCCCACCGCGTCGGCGGTGATGCAGAAGCGGCCATCCACCGTGACGCCCTTCAGCGTGGCGAGGCCGCCGGCCGGCAGGGCGCTGGCGGCCAGTTGGGCGATGTTGAGGATGGCCCGGGCCGAAGCCTTGTTCATGGCCTGGGACGGGATCTCCCAGACCATCTTGGGCCGAACGTGATCGAAAACGCCCTGGGCCAGCTTTTCCAGCTCGCGGGAGTCGAAGGATTCGGCCGAGGCCGAGGCCCCGAAGGCCACACGACAGAACTGCAGCAGATCGGCCAGCTTGCGCGCCGACGAGGCGATCAGGCCCATGGCGTCCTCGCGCATGTCCTGGGCGCCGGGGTCCTCCAGCAGGTCCAGGCCCGAGACGATGGCGCTGGCCGGACTGATGAAGTCATGACACAGGCGCGCGGCCAGCAGGGCGGCGAAGTCAGGCCCGTTGACGTCCACTGCGGAAGGGACGGAGGCGGCTGGAGCCGGGGCGGCGGAGGCGGTGGCGGAAACGTCGGTCTCGGTCATGAGCGAACTCTGGCGTGATTTGAGGCTTTGGCAAACTGAACGGTGCGCCTATCAGAAGCGGATTATGGATCCGTTTCTCGAGCCTGGCGTCCTGGTGCGCCATCCCGACCAGCCCGACTGGGGTCTGGGTCAGGTGCAGTCCGTGATCGGCCATCGCGTCACCGTCACTTTCGAGGACGCCGGCAAGCAGACCATCGACGCCCGGCGCGTGAGACTGGTCTTCATCGGCGACGATCCGAGGGGATCGTAGAATGGGGTTTCTGATGAGCGTTTCCGACCTGCCCGTGTCCGAATGGGGCCGCGCCCTGGCCGCGATCACCGAGGAGGCCGCCGTGGTCATCCTTCCGTTCTGGCGCACAGAACTGGACGTCACCCAGAAGGCCGACTCCAGCCCCGTCACCGAGGCCGACCGGGCCGGGGAGCGCCTGATCCTGCAGCGCCTGTCGGAGGTGTTTCCCAACGTCCCGACCGTCTCGGAGGAATATGCCAGCGAGTTTGGCGCGCCCGAGGATATCGGCTCGCGCTTCTTCCTGGTCGACCCGGTGGACGGCACCAAGGCCTTCGTGCGCGGCGATCCCAATTTCACGGTCAATATCGGCCTGATTGACAAGGGCGTTCCAGTGGCCGGGGCCATCTGCGCCCCCGCGACCGGGGAAGTCTGGTTCACCACCGCCGACGGCGTGCTCAAGCGTACCGGGCCGGAGGGCGCTGAAGCCCTGGTGACCGCGCGGGCCTGGCCCACGGGCGAGGCCGTCGCCCTGGTCAGCCACACGATGAAGGAAGAGCGGGCCATCGAGCTGGCGACCGAATACGGCTTTGACCTGCGCACCCCGATGGACAGCTCGATCAAGATGTGCCGGATCGCCGAAGGTTCGGCCGATATCTATCCGCGCCATGGCCCGACCATGGAATGGGACACCGCCGCCGGCCACGCCATCCTGATCGCCGCGGGGGGTCGCTTCACCCAGCCCGACGGCGGCGCCTTCACCTATGGCAAGGCCGACCAGGGGTTCCGCAACGGCTGGTTCGTGGCGCGGGGGGCCTGAAGCCCCGCTACTGGACGACCTCGCCCGCCGTCTCGGCCGGGGTCGTCAGGATCGTGCCCGCCGAAGCCGCGATGATGGCGGCGATGGCCAGCCATTGCAGCGGTGCCAGCCGCTCGCCCAGCATCAGCAGGCCCGCCAGCGCCCCGACGGCGGGTTCGGCGCTGAGCATCACCCCGAAACTGCGCTTGGGAATGCCCTTCAGGGCGATCATCTCCAGCGAATAGGGGATGGCGCTGGACAGCACCGCCACCACCAGGCCCAGGACCAGCAGCTTGGGCTGGAACAGGGCCGCCCCTGCCGACACCAGGCCAATCGGCACCACAATCACCGCGGCCACGCTCATGCCCAGCGCGACCGAGCGGCCGGCGTGCATGTGTCCGGTCCGCTTGCCCAGAACGATGTAGAGCGCCCACAGCAGGGCGGCGACGCAGGCAAAGCCCACCCCGACCGGGTCAAGGGCGTTGGCACCGCCCCGCAGCGGCAACAAAAGCACAAGCCCGAGCGCCGCCAGGCCGATCCAGACAAAATGGATCGGCTTGCGCGCATGGATCAGGGCCAGGCCCAGCGGTCCCATGAACTCGATGGCGATGGCCAGACCCAGAGGAATGGTCCGCAGGGACATGTAGAAGCACAGGTTCATCAGCCCCATGACCGCGCCGTAAAGGGCCACGGCGGTCAGGTCAGCGCGGCCCAGCCGATAGCGCCAGGGCCGCCAGACCAGCAGCAGCAGCAGGGCTGAAAATCCCACGCGATAGGCGGTCGTGCCCTGGGCACCGACCAGCGGAAACAGCTGCTTGGCGAAGGACGTCCCCACGCACAGGGTGACGATGGCCGCCAGCAGGGCGCCATAGGGGGTGAGGGACGCCAGAGAGACGGAAGCGCGCGGAGAAGCCATGGCCTCTCCATGACCTCAGGCGGCGCGCGGCATCAAGAGTGATATGGCGTCAGGCGACCCAGCGACGGGGGTCGAGCGCCACCGGATCGTCGATGGCCATCTCGTCCCAGTCCAGATCGGGCGGCGGGCTGGAGGCGGCGGCGACCACCGCCGACAGCTCGGCGGCCGAGGCGACACCCACCAGAACAGCGCTGGCCTCAGGACGCGACAGGGCGAAACCCAGGGCGGCCTGAAGCGGATCGGAACGGCCCTCGGCGATCATCCGGCGCACGCGCGACAGACGGCCCGAGGCCCCCTTCAGCTGGGCCGGCACGCGGTCGGGCGGCAGGAACAGCAGACCGTTGAGGAAGATCGAGCGCAGCTGCACCTCGACGCCGAGGCCGGCGATGCTGGCCAGGGAGCCGTCGGCCAGCAGACGCTGGTCCAGCAGGCTGGAGGGGGCCTGAAGAATATCGGGCTTGAAGCGGCGGGCCACGCCCACCGGGTCGTCGCTGGCATGGGCCGAGACGCCGATCTTGGCGAACAGGCCCTCGTCGCGCAGCATGGTCAGGCGATCCCACAGCGCGGCCCCGTGCGGGCCGAACAGCTCTGACGGCGATTGCACGATGATCGCGTCGGCGCGCTCGACGCCCAGGCGGCGCAGCGAGGCGCGGGCCTCGGCCTCGACGAAATCGGCACCCCGGTCAGCGCGGGCCGACGACAGGGTGACGCGGAACGAGACGGGACGCGGGATCAGGTCGCCCAAGATGGACTCGGCTCGGCCATAGACGCCCGAGACGTCAAGAACCGACAGGCTTGAGCGGGCGGCGATGTTGAGGATATCGCGGGCCTCGGCTTCAGGCGAGCGCCCGCGCGGCGACGACGTCATGCCGTCGAGACCGAACTGGGCGGCCGAAAGGCCAAGCTTTGAAACCGATAAAGGCATGGGAGTCCGTGCCGGCTAAACATCAACTGTCCGACGACACTACGCGCCAAGGTTTGAAGAAGGCGTTTCTGGAACCTTGCCGAGGGGTTAATATCGCCGATGATGGAAAGCTTTCGCACGGCCACCGACTGGCCCCTCTACGGCATGGCCGACGACGTCCGACCGGCCCTGCGCGCGGCCCTGCACAAGGGCCCGGCGGCCCTGGCGACCATCGTCGCCCTAGGCGGCGGCGGGCCAAGGCCGGTGGGAACCCAGATGGTGTTCGGCGAAAATCTGGTCGCAGGATTTCTGTCAGGCGGCTGCATCGAATCCGACGTCGAGAGCCACGCCCTGGCCTGTCTCGAGGATGGCCGTCCGCGCCGGCTGATCTATGGCGAGGGCAGTCCGTGGCCCGATATCCGCCTGCTGTGCGGCGCCCGTATCGAGATCCTGGTCGAGCGCCTGGCGCAGGATGATCCGGCGGTGGCGACCCTATTGGCCCTGACCGACGCCCGCTCGCCGGCCTACTGGGTCACGGACGGCCATCGGCGGGACTGCAGCGCAGAAGCACCGGCCGGCTGGAGCGGCGCTGTGACGCGCGCCTATGACCCCATCCCGCGCCTGATCGTGCTGGGTGCCGATCCGGTGGCGCTGGCCATTGCCGGACTGGGTGCCCAGAGCGGATTTGAGACCACCCTGGTGCGCCCCAAGGGTCCCGAGGCGGCCCCGCCCTTGCCCGGGGTCGCCTATCGCCGGGACGCGGCCGATGTCGCGCTGGCCGGGATCGGTCTGGACGCCTGGACCGCCGTGGCGATCTGCGGGCACGACCTGGACCTGGACCATGCCGGCCTGCTGGCCGCCCTGCCCTCGCCAGCACCGTATGTGGGTCTGCTGGGCGCGCGGCGGCGGCTGGGCGAGCGCGTGGACCGGCTGAAGGCCTCCGGCCTGACGGATCGCGACCTCGTCAAGCTGCGCGCGCCGATCGGCCTGGACCTGGGCGGCAAGGCCCCGTTCGAGGTGGCGGTGGCGGTGATCGGCGAGATCATGGCCAGCCGTCACGGCCAGCCCGCCCTGGCGCGCCGGACGATGGCCGAAACGGCAGTTTAGAGCACCTTGCGGGCTCTCAGCCCGGCGATGGCCTCGTCGGAATAGCCCGCCACCGCGCGCAGGACCTCGTCGGTGTGCTCCCCAAGGGTCGGACCCGTCCAGCGGACGCCGCCGGGGGTTTCCGACAGGCGCTGAAAGGCGTTCTGCATCTTCACCTGGCCAAACACCGGATGGGGCA
>Ga0187844_10002897_pt1 | contig 11800 bp, 12 predicted proteins | sample SpaLakP09_SKY_50_FD_134517 | JGI IMG/M metagenome (GOLD analysis project Ga0187844, IMG submission 134517) | Oligotrophic lake water microbial communities from Sparkling Lake, Wisconsin, USA - SP09_SKY_50 | ecosystem: Environmental > Aquatic > Freshwater > Lake | place: USA: Sparkling Lake...
GCATTATTGATAGCTCTTATCGTGGTTCTCTTATGGGTGCCGTTCTACCCTTCCAGTTCCAGGCTGCTACTATTAAGGATGGAGCACGACTCTTTCAGGTTCTTGCTCCAGATATGGGACATATTTCAAAGGTTGTCTTTCGTCACCAGTCTGAGCTTGATGTCACGGCACGTGGCTCAGGTGGATTCGGGTCAACGGGACTAAATGTTCCGTTGACTCCCTCTGGCCTATCGGCCTTCGGGTCAACAGGTCTAGGTAAGCTTCCTGAACCCAATCTATCTTAAATATATTTAACATCCTTAAAGACAAGAAGATTATTTCCACCTCCATATGAAATGGCACTCTGTAAACATTCTTTGAGATAGGTCATTTCTTGAAGTACGTCATTATTTTTCAGTGGCAAGAGTTTTTTTGTCCCTTCAATACGATTTGATTTTCCATTCTGAAAGGCACTCGCACTTCCCCAGAATTCCTTATATAACTGTCCATCAGAACCACGTACAGTGGAACCTGGTGAATCTGTTAGCGCCGAGAACATTCCGCCAACCATTACCATATCTGCGCCGAGAACAAGGGACTTTGCTATATCTCCAGGATCCTTGATTCCACCATCTGCAATAATCTGAGCCGTTGTGACAACTGAGGCACACTCTTGTATAACAGAGGCCTGAATATGCCGGCTACCGAAGCCTGTCGCATTATAGGTTGTACAGGCAGAACCAGGACCGATACCAACCTTAATTGCATGAGCACCCCAGGCCTCAAGATCCTTGGTAGCTTCTGCAGTACTTACATTTCCTGCAATAATAAAGGCCGTTGGAAGATTCTCAGCTATCCACGTTATCATAGCCTGCATTTTTAGACTATGACCATGGGCAATATCAATTGTTATAAAATCTGGAATACAGCATTCATTTTTAAGAATAGTAAGTTTATGATAGTCATCTTCATTTACTCCAACTGAAATACTTAGTAATAGCCCAAGATTTCTCATTGTCAATGCAAAATTTAAGATATCTGTATTAAAACGATGATAGATATAAAAATATCCAGCCATTGAAAGTTTAATGGCAATTTCTGAATCAATTACACATTCCATATTTGCAGGAACCACAGGCATTTTAAAGACATGTGACCCCAATTTAACGCGGGTATCACATTCAGAACGTGAATTAACAATACACAGGCGTGGTACTAGATTTATATCTTGAAAATCAAAACGAGGCATTCTTCTATTACTAGATTTAGTTTTTTAGACCGTTATAAAAAAATTGACAAACATTTTATATAGTTTTTTATATAAAATGCATCTGGATAGTCTCCCCCCGCTGATCAAGGTTAAGGTTCTTCATCGCCCATCAAAACTTATTAGGAGCCCCTATGTTGCCGATGTGCTGCTTGAAGATGGGACAGAGGCACTCTGTCATACGCCAGGACTGAGTTGCTGCGGCCTTGTTTCACCAGGACGTTTTATCTATGTTTCAAATTCTGCTGAAAAGGCAAAGACTGACTACACGGCCCAAATCTCTGAAAATGTTGATTCAGAGGGAACCTATTATATTGGAATTCATCCAATGATTAGTCAAAAAATGGCATCCAAACTTCTTGATAAGATTTCACAAACCGCAGTATGGAAGACTGAGGTTAAGATTAATGACCATACACGTCTAGACTTTGTTGGAACTATGCCTGAAGGAAAAAAGATCTACGTTGAAGTGAAAAATGCCATGATTAGTATGTCAAAGGAATTACGCAATAATCGTCGTGTAGTCTTTCCAGAAGGTTTCAGGAAATCAAAGGCAGATACAATTAGCCCACGTGCAGTAAAACACGCTGAAACACTGGCTGAACTTAAGGCTCTTCCAGAAACACAGGATGCCTATTTGGTCTTTATTGTTCCACGCGATGATTGTGAATCTGGTCTAGAATTGAATAAGCTTGACCCAACCTATTGTAAGGCTGTTTCGGCCGCAGTGGCGGCTGGTGTTAAGGTCTGTGTCTTTGGCCTAAGTTTTAATGAATGCGGTACTATTACCTATAACAAGGAATTAAAGTTTTATTGCCCTGAAGTATAGAATGGATTACCTTAGATCATTTTTTAAACCTACCTACACCCTTAAAACCTACACCGGTGCAGGATGTATCTTTACAGATGGAATACAGATTCTAGGAGGTTATCAGCCTAAGGGACCCTATATTAGTGGCCTTGGAGGTCATCGTGAATACGGCGAGGACTATCACCAAACTGCCATTCGTGAGACAGTAGAAGAATTATTTGATGCCGAACCTTCCGAAGAATTAATCTATCAATTACAAAGTATTCCTTATTCTAAGCGCATTTTAAATGGTCCCTATGTAGCTCTTGTGTATAACTTTGATGATCTAAGAACCTTTATGGAAATTTGTAAGTTTCATCTTATTGAATCTAGCCTATATAAAAAATTCCCCGAAACTCTTATTGAACTAGTTTTTAATAGAATACACAGTGAAAAATCTGAGGTTCAACAGTTATATATACTTCCACTTAATCATGACTTACACATTGATAAGAACTTTCTTAATGACCTTTCACAGCTGTAGTATAATGTTTTCGGCAAAGAGGCATGTACATTTCAGCATCTCCTATACATACCTGTGTTGTCTTTTCCTTCTTACAAAAGGTGAACAAGGCCTCGGTTCCATCATTACAGAGTTTACAAAAGGACTTTAGTTTTGTCACACTATCTGCCAGTGGAATACACTCTAATAGTTGACCAAAGGGCTTCCGTTCCGTATCTCCATCAAGTCCGAAAAGGTAGACTTCCTTGCCTAAGACATCTGTTGATAGTTTTACAAAGTCTAGAAGGTCAGGAAAGAACTGAGCCTCGTCAACTAAGATAATAGGTGAATTTATAAAGGCGGAATCCTTGGTAAATTCCATTAAGCTTGCCCAACGTTCGCATGGAAGTTTTAGCATATCATGGCAGGTAATATAATTTTCCTTAAAATACCTGACATCAATAACATGAGATACAATACACACATTTTTGTTAATGCTTTTGTATCGGTTTACAATCCGCACAATCATACCACTCTTTCCTGCAAACATTGGACCAAGGTAGATATTTAGACTCATTGTATGTGTAAAAAATACGTTTAGATAAATCAATTTTTTAGAGGTGTAGATAAAGACTATCCGTAATAATAATATCACGGACAAGCTTTTCATTAATATTTCGGAGTTTTTCCATAAGTTCTAAATCTTGGTTGTAAGATGCCATTGCCATCCATTCATCTGCCATGTTTGTAACGCGAAGAACTGCGCGAACAAAGTTGCCTTCAAAGAGACCGTAATCAGCGCAAATCTGACTAGCGTTGTCTCCATCTAACCAGCGTGTTATTGGCTCAATCCAGGTTGTTGTCAGATTCCAATAGGATTCGCGGCTACAGATACCCTTTTTGGATTCTAGCTTTAGAATTTCCTTGGTAATCTTATCAAGATCATATAGTACATTCTTCACTTCCTTGGAAACCGACATTTCCTCCAATGATGGCGTATCATCAGTTTCTTTTTCATTAATAAGACAGGCCATAGCTGACAAGAGTTCAGTGGCTGATAGGTTCTTATGAAGTCCACGTGTGTAGAATTCTGCGGTAAGAATTGTATGTCCCTCATTACATTCTGTGGCTAAGATACCCTTTTTAGTAAGTTTGCCTTCGTAAATAAAGCCAGCCTCCTCCAAAACCTCTAGCCATAGTTCCGCATTTCCATGGAAACTTTTCATATTTGCCAAAGTATGTTCCAAGGCCTCATATGATTTTTGCGTCTTAGTATAGATTTCATAGTTCTTAATTGCATTTGTCCATTTTGGAGAAATATGGCAGTCCTTCCAACGATCTAATAGACGCTGTGCCTCTTTTTTCTTTGCATTTGTAGAATTATTAACACGTATTTCTAATTCGTTTTTTTCCTTGATTTCTGCAACCATATTTTCATCAAGAATCATTGAATCCAATGTGGTTTTAATGGCATCAAGGGCCCGTGTATCAGCTTCTATGGCCATGGTATGCTGCTTATTCCAGTATGAGGATTGTAGTATATCCATCCAACGTAGATTCTGTCCCTGGAGGGTTTTAAGAAGAAAGTCATAATGAAAGTCCATGCGGCTCTGAACTTGCGGCTTTCCACCCTTTAGCATAGAACGCATCTCAGCCACACTTGGTGGTTCGCGATCAGGAAGATAGATAACAGTTCCTAGGGGGTCCTTACCACGGCGACCAGCACGTCCAGCCATCTGGATGTATTCATCTGTTCGCAATAGACGCATTCCACCTGTTGCATCATCATATTTACTGAGTCCCGTGAAAATAACCGTCTTTGTTGGCATGTTAATGCCAACTGCGAATGTTTCGGTACAGTATAGGAGTTTAATATAGCCCTTTGTAAACAGAATCTCAATGACCTCCTTTAACATTGGAAGTACACCGCTGTGATGAAAGGATATGCCCTTTTGAAGAAGTCGCCGAAGATTATGATATTGTGGAAGGGTTTCTAGATGCGTCTTATGATGACGAAGATGAAAGTCAAAGATATGAAGAGCTGCTGATACATCACTACTGTCTAGTAGGGTTGCCTCAGTCTTGGAGGCAAGTTGCTCACAACCCTTGCGACTTAGTACAAAGGCTAGGGCTGGTAGTAGGGTACGGTCATTTAGCATGGATATACATGAATTTAGCTGATGCTGAAAACTAACTGGTTTAACCTTTCCTGTGATAGGGCCGATATGACCTGATTGTTTTGCGGCGCTAACCTTACGTTGAAAGGCATCGTGTTCCTTTTCAGTAGTTTGACGATTACGGAGCCAATCATTGTAGGCCGAATCACTGAAAATTTCCTTACTGTCCATGATTGGAACAAGCTGAGTGCCTTGTAAAACATAATGTGTGAGCGGAACTACACGATATTGTGTTTGAATAACATGGCAGGGAACTTGTTTTAGTTCTCCTAGCCAGTTGGCAAAGAGTTCAGGCTTGTCCAGGGTTGCAGAAAGTAATATAAGTTGTGTGGATGGTGACAATAGAATGAGTGTTTCTTCCCAAACCTTGCCACGATCACGGTCGTTAATGTAATGACATTCGTCAAAGATAACGGCTCCCAGATTAGCTAATGATAAGGATGCGGTAATGCCTACGTTCTCAGTTGATGTTCCCTTTTTGTAAAGAAGATTGCGGAGAATCTCAGTTGTCATCACTATAATATCGGCATGTGGACAGAATTTAATATCACCTGTCATAATTCCAACACGTCCTGGCCACATTGTTTTAAGGTCGTGGAATTTCTGATTTGTTAGGGACTTGATTGGAGTCGTATAAAAGACACGCTGACCCTTTTTGAGGCTGTGGGCGATTTGGTACTCCCCTATCAAAGTCTTACCCGATCCGGTTTTAGCACATACAAGAACATTGTGACCTTGGTCAATAGCAGAAATTGCGTGTTCTTGGAAAATGTCTAGGGGAAATTTGTATTCAATCGCATATTCCTGAACCTTATGCTCAGGGGGCTTAGAAAGGTCTACTTGACGAAGCATATTTAATTAGTCTATGTCAAGGTTTTGTACATCAATTTTATATACGCATGTTTCAATCTTAAATATTCACAATCATCCAAAGACAATTTATATATTATAGTATGTGGAAAGTCTACTTACTACAAGATACTGAGAAACAACGCACCTATGTTGGCGCAACCATGGATCTTGATCGCCGCCTTTTACAACACAATCAAGTTCAATCGGGGGGTGCGCGGGCTACAAGCGGTCGTACATGGACACGTATAGGGCATGTAACCGGATTTCCACACCAACGTTCAGCCCTACAATTTGAATGGAAATGGAAGAATCTGTCTAAGAAAGAATTTGGAACGCCAGTTGAAAAACGTGTAAAGGCCTTACTTGTCTTACTTAATTCTGAACAATCCACATCAAAGGCAACGGACTATAAGACCTATGTTGGCGACCTTGAAGTTGTTTGGGAAAGCGAATCTGTTAGTTAGCTTCATCATTCTGATTAGAAAATCTATTATATAAATTCTTGAGTTTATCAGTCAAATGAACTTGATAGTAGAGCAAGGTGAATTCAAGTAAGGGGGCATATTTAAGCTCATTTAAAAGTCCGTGTTTTAGACCATAGATGTTTTCAAAGGGTGATGGAATGATTTCAATAAAATTTCGGATAATATAAATTATCATACCGTTAATCCATAGAAAAAATATGATTTCTAGAAGTAACATCGGTGTTGATTTTTTATCTTCTACCTTTTTGTCGTATGTATTAATGTAGGTATCAATTAATCTAGCGACTATAAACCCGGAAAGGAAATAAAGAACCGTCACATAGCCTATATCGGCCATTTTTACCAAACGAAATAATATATCCTTCATTATCTCTAATTAAAGACTAATAATAGATGGAGGGCGGTGTTAAATATCATCCGAGTGTATTTCCTAAAAAAAAGATTCGTAAAACCTATAAAAAGAATAAGCCGGTAGCGGACATACCTGAAGTAAAAAATGTCCTTAAAACTATTAAGGTTAAAAAACTGGCTTTAAAAAATACGGTACATGACCTTATTACTGTTGATAGAGAACCCAATGATTTTCTTCCCTTGGCCATCAAATTGATAAAACAACTCTTAAGGATTATAAGGTCTGAAAAAAGTTCAGTCAAGGATAAGAAAAAAATAGATAACTTTGTATTAACACTAGTAAACTCCTTATATTATGGTTTACGAAAGGAAAATAATATAAATCGGAACAACAATGCGACAGATAATGAAAATATGAACGAGGATAATATATGGAATGATCCCTATACCCTCTTACGCACCTTGGTTAATAAACTGGAAGTATTATTGGGAACGGAGGATGAGGAATTTAAACTTGAGATTTCTGAAACAATTAAGGAAGGACTAAAATATGGATACAGCAAGGTCTATGATGAAAAGAAGGACGTGGCTGTAGATGAATTAGCTGATTTGTTTTCTGGAGCAAGGGTATAATGGAAAGCGTTGAACCACATGAGGATTGGAATCCGAATCTTGAAAAGGTTGTTAAAAAAGAGGGAGAAATAAGTCAATCATTTTATTATATGCATAATTTGGCCAGTCGTTGGGCATCCAAACGCAATGATGCCATACAAATTCCTGCCATTATTCTTGCCTCTGTAACTGGTTTCTTGGCTGCTACTTCTAATCTTGTTCCATCGGTTGCAATTGGGGCCATGTCACTTGTTGTAGGGATTCTTAATACAGTGAATTCATACTATAAGTTTGCTCAGCGTTCCGAATCGCATAGAATAACTTCACAACTATATTTAAAATCATACAAGATTATTGAAATTGAGTTGGCCCTTCCTGTTCACCAGCGTGTTGATGCCAGTAAATTATTAAAAAAAATGCGTGAAACCATGCAGCATGTTTCTGAAGTTGCTCCACCAATTCCAAATAATGTGATTGAAATCTATAGGAAACATTTTGCGGATTCCAAGGTCGCAAAACCTATTATTGCAAATGATCTTGAAGAAATTATAATTTTTAGACAGGAATCTGTACCTGCAATTGTTATGACTCCAGTTAATGTGGCTAGAACTGAACCGACGCCAGTTGTTTTGACTTCAAATGCGCAGTGGCCTTCTGCTAATTATTAGAACCAACACGCTTTACATGTCCCCATCTTCTAATCGGGATATGTAAAAATTAATTCAATCAATTTTTAAAATAAAATAAAATTATAAAATTTCCAAAAAAACAAAAAATATACTCGGTAAATATGGAATGTCCCCATATTTAATTCGAGAAAGCAAGTCCCCCCATGCCCGACATAATTCTTAAGACATTGTAGTTCGTGGCATAGACACGAACCGTTGATGAGACCGTGGCGCCGACGGCGTTGTTGGAGATCGTAAGAAGAAGCGTCGTGTTATCAATGCGTGATAAATTGCACGTGCCTGAGGGCTGGTGCTGCTCAGGCTGGAGGGCAAATGAGTAGACGTTGATACCGGCAGCGGGGACGTTCGTGTGGTGCTGGAAGGGCTGGACTTCGTTGAAGTAGCGGCCCTCACGAACCGTGAAGCGGTCGTGGCCGTTGAGCTGGAGAAGGGCCGTGACGACTGGGTTGTGGCCAGCCATGCCCTCAACACGTGTAACGGAGTAGCCAGACTCAAGGACAGAGCGGTCCCAGAAGTCCGTGTAGTTGAAGGGCTGCTGGCCCTTCCAGGGGGCTACATCAACATCTGAGCAGCTGACGAAGGAATCACGCTGAACAACCCAGATAAGCTCCTTGCAAGGGTGGTTGAAGTTGAGCTTGATCTTGTTTGAGACTGACGTGATTGACTCGCCGCCCGTGAACTGGAGCGTCTCAATGAGGTACTCGTGGGCTACCTGGGCGAACTTGCGGCGCTCGTCCGTGTCAAGGTAGATGTAGTCAACATAGAGTGAGGCGGCAACAAGACCAGCGTTGGCTACACGGTCACGAACCGTGTGTACGTTGGATGAAAGCTGGGGCGTGTAGTCCCAGCAGAGATTGCGGAGGTCCTGGAACTCAAGATTGATACGGACTTCGTGGTACTGAAGGGCAATAAGAGGAAGAGCAAGGCCAGGGTGGCGATTGAACCAGAACTGGAGGGGGATGTAGAGCGTGTACTCAGGGGCACACTTGGAAACCTCCTCAGATGAGTTGGGGACACCTGAGCCACAGTCGGCGTCGCAGTCCTCGCCGCCCTGGACGAGCGTGTTAACGAGCTGAGGAACGTTGCCAACCATCTTGGCATAGCCAGCCTGCTTGCCGGCCTCCTGCGTGAGCTCATTCCAAACGTGGAGCCAGTCACCGTATTGCTTGTCAATGCGCTGTCCACCGATTTCAATTTCAACGGACTTGACAAGATTGTGACCAGGCCAGTTGAGCCAGCGGAACTGGGCACCTGAGCCGTCGCTTGTCTGGAGTGTGACAGAGGGAAGCGTGGCCTGGAGGTACATGCGGTAGATTAAGTCACCGTTGCGCTGGATCGTGCAGGTGACCTTCTTGCCGAAGTTAGGGGCACCATTGAAGGGATTTTCAATGGACTCCATGGCAAAGTTCGTGTGGCGGCGGTACACGACCTTGAAGAACGTAATTTGGGGGTTACCTGTGAGGTAAACATCCTGGGCACCATAAGCGACAAGCTGCATAAGTCCACCACCAGTCATCTCTTGCTATACCCCTGGTTTAGAAAATATTTTTTTGGAAATTTAATCCAACCGGGAATATGATTTTTGAAAATAGAAGTAAACATATATTGGTCTAAACAATTAAAGAGGCTAGAGCCTAGAACTAAATGTCCGGGAGTGAAGGAGTCTTCAAAATAAAACCTGTAAAAAGATTAACTGTAGAAGATCGTACTACTCTTGATCTTATTCATCAACAACACCTTATGAAAATTACAGAAGATAAAGAAGATTCTAAAAATATAGGTCAGACTATATTAGAAATAGAAAAAAAGATAAAGGAAACAACTGATGAAGTAGTTAGAGGTCAATTAGAAAATACTATTTATAGATTAAAACAAAAATTAGAAGAAACGCAAAAAGAAGATCGTATATATGATTATCTTCTTGATACTGGTGATATTTTATTTGAATATTATGATCTACAAAATAAAATATCACAGGGTCATACAACCTCTACAACCCAATGGGTAAAGCGTAAACCAGGTGACGTTTTGAGTGCCCTTGAAACTGCGGCTTCAATTGACAATAGCGTTGAAACAGTCCATGAGAAAAAGAAAAAATCAAAGGACCCTATAAATCGTGATATTTTATTAGAAAAATATCTACTGCGTATTAATCCTGAATATGTGAAAAAAACCAATGAACTTGATGATATGTCTGGTGAATGTGTAGAATGTGGAACTGATATGATGTTCAGTCAAAATGAGGCCATGTTATATTGTACAGAATGTGGAATGACTGAATTCATACTAATTGATAGTGATCGTCCATCCTATAAGGACCCACCACGTGAATCATCATACTATGCCTACAAACGTATTAATCATTTTAATGAACTCTTGGCTCAATTTCAGGCAAAGGGTAGTACAGAGATTCCTCAAGATATTATTGATACAATTATTACAGAATTTAAGAAACAGCGAATCACCGATTTTAAAAACATAAAATACCGCCAAATGCGAGAGGTTCTTCGTAAATTAAAACTCAATCGTCAATATGACCATATTCCTTATATTATTAGTCGGTTAAATGGAAGTATTGCGCCAGTTATGGATCGTGAGACTGAAGAAAAGCTACGCCATATGTTTAAGGAAATTCAACCAAGTTTTCAAAAACATTGTCCAAAAAATCGCCGTAATTTTTTGTCCTATTCCTATGTTCTGTATAAATTTTGTGAACTATTGGAACTTGATGACTTTCTTGCAAGCTTTCCCTTACTGAAAAATCGCGACAAACTTTATCAGCAAAGTAAGGTGTGGCAATGTATCTGTGATGAGATGAGCTGGGAATACATCCGTAGTATTTGATGATGAGTTTGTATCAGAAATCTAATCATAAAATATTTTTACTGAATAAAAAAAACACACATAATAGGAATGTCTGGTTATAAACCATTACAAAATAATAATAACATGGGTGACAATAATACGGGTGACAATAATACGGGTGACAATAACACGGGTGATATGAAACCCGGTCCTAAACCAGAAGGTTTATTTCCTAGAGGAAGAACTCCAATAAATAATTTTTTTAATCCATTAAATCTAAATAATAATACAACAAATAATATACCACCCAAGGACTCTAATTTTTTAAAACGCATTTTGGTAACTCTTAAGAATATCACGGATGATAATATTTATGAAAATGTTATTTTTAATTATAAAAAAATATTAAAATTACCAAATAATCCAAATAATTTAACAAATGATGATTTACGTATTCTTATACCTAAAAGACAAAATAATACAAGAAAGGTATTTAATTATTTATTTGGTAAGGGAACTAATATTTTAAATAGACGTTACTCAAATAAAAATAACAGAACAGTAAGAAATTATATGAAGGCTAATATAACAGAAAACAAAATCCGAACTTATCAAATAAACGCCTATAATGAACTGCTTGCCTTATTGTTAGTTCTTATGGAAAAGGCATTTGATAAATTTACAAATGACACTGTTTTTTTAAGAGTTAAGAGTAAATTACGTGGATTTTTAAGAACTAGTGATAATTCTGGAGTTTTAAAAATAAATGATCTAACCCTAGATTATGTAAAGGATATATTGGGTTACAATATTAATAAAAATAAAACATCAATAAAAAACATTTAGTGTCAAATACTGATATTAAAGAAGGTTTATTGAGTGGTTTGTCTTCAATTACATTACTTGCCTTAAATCATATAATAATATTTGGTTATTCAATAAATTATTGCCCCGCAAATGTGAATGAACCCCTTACACTTGGAACGGTAATAAGTAAGGATACCGGAAAATATATATGTAAATATATAAAGGGTACAGAAAAATTTGTGTCAAATGTAGCCAATCTTGTTCCCCTTATTGAAAACGCGTTGATTGTAGGTTCAATGGGAGCTAATGCAATTGCTATGATTTCTCTTTTACAAGGAGCACCAATTGCGGTGTATCTTGGTTATACTATGTATTCCATGTACAAACATGAACAAAAAAATATGAGATTAAAGGATATTTTTATTCAGATACACGAAGCTATTTTTGATGAAACAAATACCCTAAAATTTGAAGATATAAAGGA
>Ga0187844_10002898_pt1 | contig 11800 bp, 8 predicted proteins | sample SpaLakP09_SKY_50_FD_134517 | JGI IMG/M metagenome (GOLD analysis project Ga0187844, IMG submission 134517) | Oligotrophic lake water microbial communities from Sparkling Lake, Wisconsin, USA - SP09_SKY_50 | ecosystem: Environmental > Aquatic > Freshwater > Lake | place: USA: Sparkling Lake...
ATAGGATATAGTATATTATTACCATGAGTTTTGTATTTCCTGTCTATTTGAATAAACGATCCAAACAACCCACATCAGTGCAACTAGTAAAAACCATCATTAAACCTGCTACTGTAGTGGTTGTAAAACCTGAACCTGCTCCTGTAGTGGTTGTAAAACCTGAACCTGCTCCTGTAGTGGTTGAAACATCGAGTTATCATGATACTATCTCAATCAAAACAACTCCTTATGGAATAAAGAATTATACATCAACTTCAGATCTAAATATTATCAAAAAACGAAACATATTACTATAGGTTATAAAATATAATAGCAAACTGTTATATTTATTACGCATCCATTTCCATTTTTATAAATCTTTAGTAAGTTTTTTTATTAGTATTGTATAATACAATGTCTTCGCCGTTGACCAATCTATTTGGTGTACCCCCAAATAATGGATCACTTATGCAAATTGAAGAGTTTTCTATGACTTATCCGCAGCAAACCACAATTACTGGAACTGGTGATATTGATAGTGTAATATCTCTTCTTGAAAAGGGTATGATCACAAATCTCATTAAAGGAGCAACTGCAAACGATATTGATGCTAGCTTTTCTCTCCATTATAAAGACGTTTCTAATGGTATTATTGTAGATATTCCCGGAACCTATACAAACTTGACTGCTTCTAGTCCTAGTTATCAAACACACATATTGATTAATAACTCCATCATTGATACGCCAAATTTAGGATTAATTTCATATTTAGTTGATGCTTCTTATCGTACTCATATAATTGATATTAGTTTGGGAACAAATAATACCTTTGGAACAAATACTGCTACTTCATTTTTAGCACGCATTAAAGATTCTTCAACCAACTATATTTCACAAGAAGAGGTTATTAAATTCTATTTCATTGATTCTCGTGAAGTAGGTGCTAATGGTTTACCTGTATCCAATGGTGCTGGAGATATCTCGAACACCGATGCCGGGTTTAAATATTATGTCGGGTTTGATGATCATAATGCAGCCAAAACAATTGTGCGTATCAACGACTTTGCTGGAATAGATTTGTCATTCAGCAATACAACTGATAACAACTACTGGATGTCTAAAATCGTGAACTCGTCATTGAATAATAAAATTGGAGGTCAGCCCAATAAACCCATATTTGTTTACGAACCGAGTTTTAATTCCACCTACCCCTTGGGTTATGAAGCAAATGGTGTAATGAATTCTCTTCCTTTCACACACAAATACACAACTTCTTCATATATGAATAGTATCGGGGTTTCTGGTGATATTATTGTTCCTACTGTCTCTGTTTTCACTGGCAACAACAAAAATCCCAGTAATGTTGACATGTACCAGGTTAGTTTTTCTCCTAACACAAATCTGATTCCTATCTCTAGAGAGCAGTGGGGAACATGGAAACTTGACCAATCGGGATCCGCAGTTCTCAACGTTATCATTAATGGTACAACAAACACTGGAACTCCTGGTGATTTGCCATTTTTCCAGGGTGTAGCAGGAGAAAACGATCTAGGAACACAAATGCCTGCTGATTTGAGCGATTTGAGTTTCCAATACTTTTTCCCTAATGTAGGCTCTGACATTTCATTTGGCTATTCTATTGTGGCTCAGGCAAACACAGGTGGTGGATATTACTTCAACTATCCGGGTTCTTCGGATTCTGATGGAAGCAATAATTCTACCATTTACAACAAAACAGATTCGTCCTATATTGCCATGCTCGATTTTGCTAACTTGGCGAATAACAATATCTACATGAGAAATAATTACCAAAATGCTGGTCATAAATTGATTATTACGGATGGGTCGTTGGCATTGTACCAAGGTATTAATGCCAGTGGTGAAACCTTTTCAATATTGCAAGATATATCTTATACAGATGCAAATAGACAACGTATAGACCTAGGAGGTAAAAATTTCAATGGATATTCTACATTTGGAAATGAAGCTGAGTATTTAACCGAAGGTTTACGCAATGTTAGTGGTACAGTTGTTATTAATATCCGTACTGGATTGGGTCGTATTAAAAATGCTTTATATTCAGGTTCACTTGTAGATCCATCTGCCATTATATTGTACAATGTTTTTAACACTGGTTCTCTTAGATACAATGATTTATCCAGCAACCAATTTGCGGGGGTTATTGACCCTTCGTGGAGAATCATCTCCGATATTGACGTTTCTTTCACATGTTTGTTAGATGGTCTTCGTAGGGTAGGGGTAGTGGGAGGTCCCGATGCATCTTCTCAATATGGTTATTTTTACAAAAATACAACAACTCCAAATGCAACCATCATCCATGATCCTTCATCTACTTCCACATTATATTCTGCACGTAATATTCAACCTGCTCAGTTTAACGGGAAAGCATTAGACTACATTGTTAGAGGATTTTCTGGTGATTATGTTTATATTGAAATTACTACCACACAAGATCTTTTGAGTCTAACAAATACTTACCTATATGATATCTCAATTAATCCTACTGGTTTCGATGCCCCTGAATTTGAACCACTCCAAGCTGGTATAAATGAATACTTTCTTCCGGAAATTCATGCACATAATCTTTATTTAGAGGATTTTTCTTTTAACAACTATCGTGCTTTATTTTTAACAAAAACATTGACTGATTTGTCTAATGAGGGATTACGTATTGAAAATGGTTGGAGCATAGTTAATGGTATAACTGGAACAATCGATACTCCTGGACCGACATATGGTGATATCAGTTTCAGTTATCAAAATGATCCTAGACAATACGTCTATACTAAATTCAACAACTTGAATGTACCAGGTACAAATGCCAATGGATTAAATATAGGACGAGCATGTGGTATTAATATTACCGATTTGACAAATCCAGGAGATGAAACAGGACCCGATCTATCTGCTAATTATGAGTACAAATATACAGTTACGTACAAATCGTCAAAAGATCTTGGTGGTACAGATTTTGTAGAATTTAGTGCGGTGAATAGATCCGATTTCAGTTCAAATTGCCACGATTTTACCTTGCAACCTATTATTATTCAAGGCGATAACTCGGCTGGATTTATTTCAGTTGTTCAATTGCCCATCGGCGAATATTACAATGTTTACTTGAGAACACCTCAATTGGTAGGTAGAAAGGATGCTAGTGGGAGTTATATTAATGGTCCAAATGAGATTATTGATGGATCTGGTAATGATCTTAGCGGAAATTTCGTAACTACGCTGTCTTTTAAAAGATCATGTCTCTTTTCTTTGTTAGGATCCATTCAAGGAAATATGCTCGCTGATCCCTCTTCTAGTTATACAGATGCATCTGGAAATGGATGGGTAGATTTGTCTGCTAGTTCTGGGGAGACGAGTTCAAGAAACGATAAAGATAGTGTTTCTGCTTATTATCCATTTACATCCCAATTGAGGATGTCCGGTGTCGGTACTTCATATCTGGATGGTAGTAATGGAACGGTTAGTATGTTATTACGTTTGAATCCGGACTACAGATACAATAATTTTAATTTGGTATGGCCCGCATATACAGTGAGATTGGATAGTTCGGGTGAGACTGTGGCTAATATTACAGGAAAACAATTCTTTGTTGAAAACGACGCATCTGGTGCCAGTAGTACATTCAATCCCGCTATGTTTCCTAATACTTCGTCTAACACTAAATTCGGAATTGGTGCAGGTAAAATAGGAGGTGGACGAGATTTATCTATGAGCACATTCATTACACTTGATGGCTGTCATAATATTTTGAACTTTAAAAGTAATGCACATCTAAATATTTCAGGAAGTATCGAATTTCCTAATCAAATTAATAGCAGTCTTTCGATTTGGTGGTGTCCTCAAGATGTTTACCGAACAGATATTACATTAAGCGGTGGTATTCTAGGAAATACAACATCTGAATACACTAAGTACACGCGAAGTCATGATCTCTCCAATAGCGCAGCATACCTTGATAATGGTGTTTTCTTGACTGCTACTAAAAATATGCAAGCAGACAACAGGGGTAAATTTGGTATTGCCGGTGATCGTGCTAAGATTCAATTGGTCAATGGAAATCAGCTTGGCCAAACTAGATATTACGATGTATCCGCTGAAATTAGCGATGCTAACGGTGGACTAGACATTTCCAATATTGGATTTACCCGTTCTTATCACTTGCCATGGTATCGTGGTTATGCTGGTAATCCAGATAGAGATCAGGTGTTTATTATTCACCGTACACCTACTACCGCAAGAGTGGATATTTCAAATGGTTCTACATTATTCCAAAGTGCCGATAATTTAATTGTTGCAAAAGGGAAACTACATAATTCGTTGAATTTTGTAAGACAATCGGGTGATACTGGTTCAGCAGACATTGGATCTATTGGTCTTAATCTCACTTTCTATGAGTCCATGTTGCCTCCTACAGATGTTTCCTACGGATCTGTTCTGGACGTCTCTATCAATGTTCTTGGTGATCAAGTTCTTATCAATGAATATTATGATGGCGCTCTTCAACTGGGATATTATCCTATTAATACAACATTGAAGGCAGTAAATGGCGTACTAACTACCAATTTCGGCGAAGGAAATCTCAATAATACGGTTTATGCCAGAAAAGTAAAAGCAACTACAAATTATGCAACTGATGACCAATCATTTGTTATCAATAAATCTCAACAGACTGTTAGAATCAGTTATTCTGAACAATACTTGGGTGTGGATCCTTCTGGATTCACGTATGTGGATGTTTCCAATGTGTTTAATTCTGATATTAGTTCTAGTGTTCAGTTGAATCCTAATCTAACATTGAAACGTCCAGGTGCATCTTATATCAATAGTTCAATAACCGGAACAAATACTCCTACCACATATTTGGTTATTGCCCCTCCTTACCTTGGATTCAGAGCCTTGGATCCGGATGGCGTGAAAAAACGGGACCCCAGTAGTAATGGTGTCGTTCCTTTTGATATGTCAAAACCCGATGAATTTGATCCATCTTATAACGTTGTCTGGTATCTTCCTGCTTCTACTACAAATCCTAGTGATGTTAGCGATAATCTCCACTGGAATCCTTTTTCTAATACTAAAATCATTGAGACGGCCAACAATTATCCTACTGATCTACTAACCAACCTCAACAATATGACATTCACAACAAGAACAACCGGAAAATCTTTGACTAGTTATCTTCCTCCCACAGACAGCAGCTACAATTTGGAAGTTCAGGGTAATTACTTGTATATTACAGAAGTAGTCAATGGTGTAGTTGTTCAACAAACAGATCGATTTGACAACGTACAAAATTCGGGGTTTATGTACAAAGGTTATGTATCCGATTTATCGAATACTAATTTTAATAGTACTGCGGACGCTACTAATACTACTACGCCTACCTATAATTCTATCTACATTGATTCTTCCAATCAAATTTACAATTTGGATTTTAGACAGAATTTGAAAAATCTTGATACACCTACTGGTGGTTTGACCCATGTTTTATTGCAATTTACAAATGCTTTTATCCGAAACGAATATGATTTCTCCATGAACCCTAATATTAGAGTGGCTGCAAATTTATATGGTGTTTCCCCTCTTGATCTATCAGGTAGTTATTACTTCCAACCCTATAAATACGAAAACAGTGATTATAATATCAACTATCATCAAGCTGTAACCAATGGAGCTCATATTAAAACAGTTCAATTTATAGCCACCGAGTTATCTAAACTTAAACCAATCAAATTGCCCGATGTATCGTTTGGTGATACACCTTATAATTTTAAAACACAGCAGATGAAACTAACAAGTCAAGATGTTTCTAATGCTGGACCTTGGCAACTCGTCACTTCTTTCAACCCCTCAGGTTATACTGTTCCTTTGAACTTTGAGATTGTCGCTTTAAGTAATCCAGGACTAACACAAATGAATCGTCTCGTTGACGTAGATTTAAGTAGTGCCACAGTTCGTTGTCAATACATTACCCTCCCCGATATTCTTAATATTCAATCGGGCGAAGGTGCATCTGTACTTCGTGTATTGTACAATGGAACTATTATCTCTCCTATGGTCTCTACAAATCAAATTATTCTCAATCCTATTTCCAGTTATTCAGATATTTCATATAATAATGAGTTTGTTGATTTTGACATTGGCACCAATTCAGGAGTGATGGCCGATTCATCTGGACTAATCTATAATCCATAAATCAACACCTTGATATATTTTCTGTAATATGATGTAATATGATTCCATATATTGAAGATATGGAATCATTGGTATAACTTGTATATAACTTGTATAGAACTTGGTTTATTCATATTCCATTTCCAAGCAAAAAGTAAAATCAAGCCCATTTAAGTTCATCGGTATACCTTGTTCGTTGACTAGTTGAACATTCATCCGTTGCAAATCTACCTTTCCATTATAACTACGTACATCCGTTTGTAAAAGACCGTTCAAGGTATTCGCTGGTAAAATAGATCCAAATGAATAATCTTGATTCGTCAATGTTATCCTAGCTAAAATATTTTTATTGATAGCAGAATTTTGTAAAAGTGAATGAAAAGAGTTCTGATTTCCCGATGTAAATTCATCGATAATAAGATACAAATATCTTGGACCATTTATGTCCAAGAAAGCGGTACTGAAAAAAGGTGTATTTTGCGGTACAGTGAATTGAAAACTAGATTGTTGATATGGAGGACTTGCAGTAGCTTCTTTTATTGGTCGAAATCCAAGAAGCCATCCAAGAGTGAATCGATGATCTGTAGTAGGACTCGAAAAATCAAAGAGGTAAGCGGTATTAGATGGGTCTATATTGTTGAATACGGAATAGGTTGGGGTTGGATTCGCTGTGGAAGTTTGTGTGTATACGTATTGAACTCGGTTTGTTAAACCGGCGGTATTTAATTGAGTTGCAAATACCTGTTTCAAAGCGGATGCATCATATTGTCCATCAGGAATTGTTATAGTATATACTTGTTGATTTAATATATTGGTTATTGTACATTGATTGTTGCCTAGATTTGCCGAAATATTATTAAACGATATAGGTACTTCTACATTTGTAGCCCTGATTGTTTTTACTTCATTGATACGTTCGGGCAATGTTATCATATAATTTGCAGTTAAGCTGGTAGCCTCATAATTATCGCGAAATCGGGTATCGATCGTCATATATTTCTTTTTGCTCGCTTTTTGAACATTCGTCATCACCATATGACTGCCATATTGTTTTACAGTAGGCTCCAAAAATAACGGTTGATTGTCCATATATTTGCTCATTTTCTGCAGTATACTATAGTATATATTATAATATAGTATTTTTATTATGTTTGCGATTACCAATCATAATGAGTGAGTAAAAATATTGGAATAAAATTGAAGTATGCGGTAAAGATACAGTAGGTTTCAACATAATAAATCTCAGTATACATACTATTATGAGCTATACAAATTCGTTTGTTGATCCTGTGGAATCGAATGAGGCTACTTCATCGATTCAAACATGTGTTTATTGTCAGCGTGAGTTCCGGCATAAGGACTTGTTTGCGCAACACTTTATTACTTGTCAATGGTTTTTCAAAGCGCGTAGAGAGCGTCATCGCGAAATAGAAGCTTTTGAACAATTACCTACTTCGCAAGAGATGTATCATTTGATGCAACACTTGGCTTTGGAGGTATCCACTTTACGAAATGAAGTAGCTCATTTGCGTCAGATAACTACGACGAAAAAACGGAGAATGATCTTGGACTGGCTACAGAGTTCTAGCAATCGATCCATAATCCCGTCTTTGTCGTTGGTGGATTGGACCAAAGAAACACCCGTTTCTGCTCAACATCTTTCCGTCGTATTTTCTGTAGATTTGGTCGAGGGAATGAAAACTGCGATTTCGGCTCATATCGATGCATATCGTGGTCGTATCCTACCAATCTGTGCGTTTCATCAAAAACCGGGGACGCTCTTTGTGTATCATAAACCCCGGTCTTTGGATCCAGTCGCTCATGATGATGAGGACTCTTCAATAAAATGGCGTATTATGACTGCGGACGATTTTGATCGATGGATGGAACGTCTTAGTAATCGGTTTATGCAAGTATTCTTAGAGTGGCAGATGCAACATTCTCAACTTATCTCTTCGTCCATGGAAGAAAAAGAGAAAAATTTGGACAACATGCGTAAAATCAATGGTCTTAGTCGGGCTCATGAAGAACGCCGGCGCGCTGAATTGCGCAAGTGGTTATTCACGTATTTGGCTAAAGATTTTGTGCAGTACGAATAGGGCACATCGATAAAGATTCGATGTTTTGAGGCACATCGATAATAGATTCGATGTTATGCAATATGAATAGGGCATATCGATAAAGATTCGATGTTTTTAGGGCACATCGATAAATTTTATAACCATATAGTATATATTATATATGTCGAGTACTCTATTTAGATCCAAAAATAGACGTCTAACAAAAGCCGAATATGAACGTCAAGCCAAAGCTATAGTGGATGCTCATCGAAATGATTCGTCAACTCGGCTTCCTCCTATATCAAGGAGTCTCAGTAGATCTACATCTAGATCTACAAAGAAAGCATTACCGCCGATTACTGGAAAATATTTGACATCTTCTTTTGATACAAAAAAACCATTACCTAAAATTGTATCTAAGGGCGGTAAAAGAAAAACGAACAAAAAGTCCAAGTCTAAATCTACACAAAAAAGACGATAACTATTTTAGCTGTCTACAAACAAAATTGATATTCTTTTTTATATGAATATCAATTCTATATTGATATTGTTATTATTCTAAACATAATGTCATCGTTTCGTCCAGTTCCCGACACTTTAGCAAAACTCAATGCGCATGAGCGCGATCCCTTCATCACTTTCGAGGAAGGACCCCATAAATATACAGTGAACGGCGACTCTTCGTATACTTCGGTTACCACATGGAATCACACCCATTTTCCGAAATTCGATGCCAATGCCATCGTGGATCAAATGTTGCGCGGCAGAAAGATGCAAGACCCCACATACAAATACTACGGTATGACCAAGCAACAGATCTTGGCCGATTGGGATCGAAATCGCGATTCGGCTTCTGGCGCTGGTACCAATATGCACTACGACATTGAGTGCTACTTCAATGGGCTTGAAGTCTCTAATGCAAGCGTGGAATTCTCCTGGTTCTTGGACTTTGTGCGCGACTATCCTGAACTTCGACCCTATCGAACCGAGTGGATGGTCTATTACGAGGAACTCAAGCTGTCCGGATCTATTGATATGATCTTCGAGCTACCCGATGGGACGCTACAGATCTACGATTGGAAGAGATGCAAAGAGATTGTGTATGAAAATGGGTTTGGAAAAACTGCTATAACACCCTGTATTTCGACCATGCCTGATACCAACTTTTGGCATTATGCCTTGCAGCTCAACATGTACAAGACCATCTTGGAACACAAATATGGGAAAACGGTGTCGGGACTCTATTTGGTCTGTCTACATCCCGATAACGCGTACAAAACGTATGAGAGAATTGAGGTGCCTTTCTTGGACAATGAGATGCGCAATTTGCTAGAGTTTCGACTAGGTCAAGTGTCGTCTGTATGATTCTCCGTATAATCTTTTGTATAAAAAACCTAATAAAATCATTGGACATCTTGTTTACATAGAATTATTATGTCTTTTATCAAGTATATTTTTTCTGGTACTCTTGGTTCAAGGTCTTGGTCTATGTCCAAGCCTATTTTTGCGCTATTATTTCCGATCTTGGGAATCAACCTATTTTATGTGTATTATTCTATGTACAAAGTCAGATGGTCTTGGTTCGTAGGAAAAAAACTCATAACGAATCCTGTGGTTGATGAGCCTGTCGTGGTCCATCCAGAAACTGCCTATATTGAATTGCAAAAGTCTCGATTATTGGCTACCTTTTTACGCGAACTCAAATGTTCATCGGTATATAATGCGAACATTGATCCGTGTTTTTACGACATGGAAAAGTATAATACTATTATCCAAGATCCTGCGAATGAATTGGAAGCTTCTTGGAAACGACGTATTTTGATGGAAACTACGCCGCGTGGGTGCGTTATGATGTATTACGATGCTTTCAAACATGGGTTTGCGTATTATTCCGATCACTATATCCCGTCGCCTCTTATCAACGCCGTAGCAATGAAATATGTTGTGGTGTATCGCTGTCGCGATTTTTTCTTGGACGAAACCATTTTGTTTGATGAGAAACAATCTCCTTTTGTCCGCATTCAAGAAGAAGAGGAGAAGGCAACGAAGGATAAAAAAACAGTTGAGAACAAAGAAAAAGGTTTAGCCGCAATTGATGTTCGAACGGGGCCTTTTGCTAAGTTGAAACAATTTTCTGGCGCCGTTTCAGAAAAACCTAGCCTCGAAGTCTCGAATACTGCGGATGCGCCTGTTATGTTGGCCAAAAATCGGATCATTCATCTTGGAAAATGGGTGAATTTTAATATATTGAATCGAACTGGTATTCCTAAGGTGGTTGGATCGGGCCGCCGTCCTCAGCCCGAAATTCCCATGAAATTCAAGGATTATATGGCGCTGAAGATGCAGGTGAAAGCTTAGATGATTGTTGTGGTTGTGGTTGTACGGTCTTTTTCCATTCAATAAATCCAAGGCTTTTTTCTAGATCGAAGGAGGATCCCAAATGGGATCTAGCAATGAGATATCCTTGGTACTCTTTTTCCGAAAGAGTGGAAATATATTGTTCTTGCGGGGTTTGCATTGATACAGTTGTTGAAGATGACATGGTCTTGATTGATGTATTTTTAGTTGACATAGTTCAAACGATCAATTTTTAGTATCTATATACTATAGAGGATTTGAATACTATGAAACATACTTCAAAAAATAGAGTACTGAAAAATAATACTTTTAAACAGCGTATTAGTGGGGGAGGTCCTTTTGATAGAATTGCATCTGTCACTGGTGCAACAATGTATTGTAATGATTTGAAAAAATTGAGAAAGAAATTATTTGAATTTGTGGACACCGAAAAACAGGATTTGTTTATTAGTGAATATACCTGTTATTCCAGAAATCAAACAACTGGAACTGCTGCAATCCGAGATAACTTTCGTTATAATCCCACTTATGCTAGAGCCGCACGATGTTTGTTGTTTTCTGATAATCCAGATACTAATTGGCCTGGTATGACGTTAGCACATATTGCTGCTATACGAGGGAACTTACCATTTTTGCAATTTTTGGAAAAAGAATACCAGAAAATTAATGAGACTGATAGATTACCAACCAAAGATGAAACAAAACCAGGACCCAATGGTTTGTTAAGTGGTGAATTAGTGAAAAAAACAAAATATCCGTCGTTTAAAGATTTTTTGGAAAAGAAGTGTACATTAAAAAATGTTGGGAAGAACTATGAATTAACAGCATTTGAGCTATTGTATCTTGGAAATTATTTTTATGATTCAATGTATATTATTAAATCTTTAAAAGAGTCGATTGTTAGTACTCGTAATGGTCGAAATTTGCATATTATTGAAGAATGGTTTCGTAAACAAGGACTTGAAAAACCTGAATTTGAGGGAGATAAATTAGATTTGATGCAGAAACATAGTGTTAGTCTAACAAATCTGGATAGAACAAAACCGGATGAAGAAGCAAAAGGAATATACTCTTTTTTAGATGTCGGCGACGAAGTTACAGATAAATTATCTGCTGCCTCTGACGCTGCAAGCAAACCTATTGCAGGTAGTGCTGCGGCAGCCGCTGCTGCCTCCGCAACCGTGGCTTCTGGTACTGGG
>Ga0187844_10002899_pt1 | contig 11799 bp, 8 predicted proteins | sample SpaLakP09_SKY_50_FD_134517 | JGI IMG/M metagenome (GOLD analysis project Ga0187844, IMG submission 134517) | Oligotrophic lake water microbial communities from Sparkling Lake, Wisconsin, USA - SP09_SKY_50 | ecosystem: Environmental > Aquatic > Freshwater > Lake | place: USA: Sparkling Lake...
AACGCAGCCGGGCCATTTCCGCTAGGTCATTGGCCAGGGCCACGGCTTTTTCCTCGTAGTCCTTCAAGTTATAGGTAATCAAGGATTCCATTTTTGCCGCTGTCAGCAGAGCGCCAGCCATGCGCGAGGCAAAGCTGCGACCGGTAAGGGTGAGCAAGGGCAAGCCCATCCACAGCGCGTCATTGGCAGTAGTGCCGGCGTTAAACGGAAAGCTATCGAGGAACAAGTCCGCTACCTGGTAGCGCGCAAGGTAGTTTTCCGGCGATAGGCGCGGACCAAAAACCAAGCGTTTCGGATCAATTTTTCGCGCCTTGGCTTCTTTCTTCAAATTGGCCTCGGACCATTGGTTGTCGGCCAAAAGCAGCAGCACACTACCCGGTACCCGGCGCAGAATATTCATCCAGGCATCAAACAAGTCCGGGGTGTATTTGTAGTTGTTATTGAAAGTGCAAAACACAAAGCATTCGGGCGGTATATTGCAATCGGCACGGCTGGGCTTGGGCCCGACATTGCGCTTGCGGTCGCTGACTTGATACACGTCCGGCATATAGATCGGGCGCTCGGAATAGTTGAGCGCCTCGTTTTCCGGAATCAGGAATTTGTCCGCAATGACGTAGTCAATCGACGGCAGACCGGTGGTTGCCGGTAGTCCAAGGTAGGTGATCTGCACTGGCGCGGGCCGGTAAGCCAGCATATTGGCCCTCGCACCGGCTGTCTGGCCTTGCAAGTCCACCAAAATGTCTATCTCGTCGCGACGAATCAGTTGCGCGGCGTCCACGTCGGACATGGTGTGGATTTTGGTGAAGTGGTCCATCGCGCTGATGACGCGCTGACGCATGGGCGAACCATCCTCCGGACTCCAGCAATAGCCATAGACCTCAAATTTTTCGCGGTCATGCAGCTCAAACAACTCCACCGTAAGCAGGGATACCGGGTGCAAGCAAAAGTCGCCCGAGGCATAACCGATACGGATTTTTCGGTGGCCATATCCATTGGGGTTGGACAAATTGGGCACGTCGGAGTTCAGCTTGTTCTTGACGTAGCGGCGGGCTGCGGCCAGCTGGGACTGCGGGTCGTCTGAAATACTGAGCATGGACAAGGCCGAGGTGGCGTCTTGCATGAATTTGCGGCTGACTTTGGGCAGCGGTATGTAAGTCGGCCAGACGCATTGCTTTTGACGCAGGGATACCCAATGGTGTAGTACATCGACCTGCTCGGGCTCGATCGCCAGGCTCTTGGTCAACACCACCGAGGCCTCGTCCAAACGCTTTTGAATTTCCAGCACCCGCCCCATTTGGTTCAGGGCCATCACCACCAAGGGCTTGTTATTGGGGTCTTGCGGCGAGACATGGTCCATCACCCAGCGCCATTCGGTCAGCGCCTCTTCAATCTTGCCTTGGCCTTCAAGCAAAGTGCCTAGGTTGACGCGAGGCTGCACAAAACCGGGGGCCAGACGGATGGCCTCTCGGTAAGCCGCTTCCGAGCCAACGATGTCTTTTTCCAGGCTGAGTGTGGCACCCAGATTGAACTGGATCACATGGTTGAACTGCGAGCTATTGCGCGACAACCAGGTGCGGTACAAAACCGCTGCAAGTGGACGCTTCCCGGCCGCATCCAAGCGCGAGGCGGCGTCGATGAGCGAAGAAAATTCAAGGCTGCCCTGCCAGGCTTGCTGCACCCATTCGGCGAAGTTTTCAATGGTCGTCAATTTATGTCACTCCTTGGTAAAGGGGGTAGTGCTACCGGAATCCTTTTGACCGCACTTTGCGTTCCGAACCGCCCAATACTCGTACTCCCTTGGCAAGGCGCGGCACACAGCGAACGGGTATTTATTCGAACATTGCGCAAAAAGACGCTCATAAGGTGGTCAATTTACCAGCCCATTGCGGAAAATTCCGGTAAAAAATATGAAAGGAGCGCCCCATGCCGCGGTAGTTGAAATTATGACGCGTAGCCAAGGCTTGCAAACTCATCTTGCTGTGGATGCCGATATGACCGTTACGCGGAGCCACATACCACCAGTTCAATCGCTCGCGCTCACTAATCAACCCATCAGAAATTGCAGTAGAGAAAAATACTAAACTCTCCCCCCCGCGCAAAAGCTTTTCCAGATTCTCCATTAATTTAGATGGATCAGGTACGTGCTCAAAGACTTCAAAAGCGGTGATCAGGTTAAATTGACTCAAACTATTAATGTCAGCGTTATTCCGAGGAAAAGGATCGTAAGAAGTGGAATCCCATTCTGCATTTTTTAGTAAAGCAGCGAGTTTTCCGTTACCTCCACCATAATCTAAGTGTCGAATATATTGGCGGTAAGGGCCAAAAAAATTATTCAACAATTCCGCGTTTTCGACAACTCGGTTCATCGCATAGTCCGGGTCAACCTGCAAATAGTCCTTGTTATAGATTTTGTCTAAAAAATCTTGATCGCTCCACTTTTGAAACTCCGGTGCGTAGGTGTAAGCGCACGAACCGCAACGCGCATAGTAAACAGGATGACCTGACAAGGGCAGATAGAGTCCACGATTCTCTTCACAATTCTTGTTGAAGTCCACCACATCAAAAAGTTCAGCAAACTGCGCGCAAACAGGACAGGTAAATTTTTTCATAGTTATATTTTAAGTTAATCGGGGAAAAAGTGATAGCAACGCTACAGGTTGAAAATTGATGAGCAGATTGTTTGAAGGCAATGTCCAAAACTTAGTTTTGCCGCTTTGATTATGTTTTATAAATCATATACTGAGCGGTCCAAAATGTCTTAGTGGAAATATTTTTTTGATTTTAGGTCTGATAGGGCTTAGTGCTCCATCAATTTGTTGGTTTACCGAAACATTGTTGCCACTGATCAACGCAATTTAGTGGAACAGTGGTTTTTTTTTATACAATAGCGACGCGCACTCTAAGACTTCATCGAGCGCCTTGACCAATAAGCATTTTTTCTTTAATTAAATAAATGAATATGACCCCCAGTTTCATGATAGTCAGGCAACTGGCGCTGGGGGATGTATTACTTGCCACGCCGATTATCCGGCAGTTGTACCAGGATCACGGCGGGCAATGTGATATTGACGTGCTGACTATGAAGCCGGAGATATTTGAAAACAATCCCTACGTACGCCGGGTTTTTACCCCGCAAACTTTCAGTGAGGCAAAAGGCCCCTACGCAAGGGTTATCAATCTCGACCTGGCCTATGAAAATATGCCGCATGTCCATGTGCTGGATGCTTATGCCCTGACATCGCATGGTACGACGGACAAAATTGAGAGCAAACGCCTGGAGTTATTCCCTACTGATGCGGACCGGCAGCGGGCGCAGTCTATTCAAACCAAGGATATTGCGGGCGATTATGTAGTCATCCATATGCGCAAGGACACCTGGCCGAGTCGCAATCTGCCGGACGCGACTTGGAAGCAAATTCTGGACATTTTGCTAGAGTGCACCGATTTCAAAATCGTGCAAGTGGGCTCCACGCATGAAATTGCATTTGATTTCCATCCCCGCTTACTGAATATGCTGGGCAGTTTCAACATCCATGAATTGCGGGAAATCATCGCTGGCGCCCAATGCTACCTGGGCGTGGACTCGGGCACTTTACACGTTGCCGCTTGCACCGATACGCCCATAATTGCCATGTTCAGCAGTGCCCACCACCGACTGCGCGAACCCTTGGAACGCCCACCCTATGCGCGCTTTATTCCCATCCAACCAGCGGTTGACTGCTACGGTTGCCAGGAGCACTACCCACCGCCAATCACCGGGGTGATTTGTCATCGGGGTGACCCCTACTCGCCGCCCTGCAAAGATGCGTTTGATGTGGTGAATATTCGCCAATCTTTGATGGATCTGGGGCTGGCCAAGCCTGTATTGCAATAACCCCCCTACTTTTTTCGAAAACACCATGAACTACGCTGCATTTTGGGAATATTTCAACGGCTTTGCCGCGCCACTTTTGCAACATCGCGCAGGCTCTTTTCGCATGGCGTTTGAACACCTGGAAAAACTGGGCCGCCCTGCCTGTATCGTGGAAACCGGATGTGTGCGCAATCAGGGTACCTTTACCGGAGAAGGCCAAAGCACGGTGCTATTCGATAAGTTCAGCGAATGCGTGCCCGGTACCATCGTCCACTCGGTGGATATCAGCCCAGAGAGCACTGGCTTGTGCAAAAGCATTGTCTCCAACCGCGTCCAGGTACACACCTCGGACAGCGTGACGTTTTTACGGCACCAATGCGCGGGCCTGATCAGGCCCTATACCCACATTGACCTGCTGTACCTGGACTCTTTTGACGTGGACGTAGAAAAACCCCATGACAGCGCTATGCACCACATGAAGGAGTTGCTGGCAGTCGGGCCTTTGGTCAACGCAAATACTTTTATGCTGGTGGATGACTCCCCCACCAGTGCGAACTTTTATATCGATGCTGGCCAATTGCGCTTGGTATCGCAGCAGCGAATCGGCGGCAAAGGTAAGTACATCGCAACTTATATGGAAGACATTGGCGCAAAACCCATCTACCAGGGCTACCAAGCTGCATGGATGGGTATGTAAAGCCACTGCCATGAATCCAACGACTCCGATACAACGCCGGATTTATGTCTTTTGCGACGGCGGCATCGGCAACCGCATCAACTCTTTGGTATCAGGCATCGCGATTGCCGAGCACTTCCAACGGGCCATCACCGTGTATTGGCCGGTCAACAGTTGGTGCGGCGCGGCCTTTGCAGACATTTTTGACAATGCCTTTGAAGTACGCTGCGATGCCTTAGACACTTTGGCGGGCAAGTTTAGCGACGCAAAAATGATGCTGCACGACGCCATGGGCGCACAGTTTTTACAAGTGCCGTTTGAGTCGGCATACGACTACCAATCGATGGAAGACTTTGCGCAACGTGGCCTGCCCGAGGACAGAGACATATTTTTATACCCAGCCATTATTGCGCCCTGGATTCCCGAACCATTGGTACATGCCGCATTAAGCAGCCTGCAATTTACCGAGGCAATTCAAAGCGCAGTGCAGTCGTTTATTACAAAGACTTTGGTGCGCCCATTTCATGGCCTGCACCTGCGCCGTACCGATTTGCGCGTAGGCCTTAGCGACGCCGAAGTTATGGCGCTCGTACAGCGCCATCCCAATGAAGTGTTTTTTGTCTGCTCAGACGATCCGCAAGCCGAAGCGCTGGCCTGCGCGCATCCGCATGTCCATGCCCGCACCAAGACGCACCATGTCGAAAAAAAGGAAGAACACGCAGACTGGATCAGCCTGTCGAAAGACCAAGAGGGTCGGATGTCTTACGGCAATATAGAGCGCAGTCGCGACGCGATGATCGAAGGGACGATTGACCTCTTGATTCTGGCCCATAGCCAAATCGTGGGTTTTTCCGGCTCCACCTTCCAACGCATGGCTCGGCTACTGGGTGACGCCGCCCCACTGCTTCCCATAGCCCGGCCCGCAGCCCTGCCCTACTTCAGTTTTACTGAAATGACGCAGCAAATTGAGCGCCAACTCATCGAACCCGGCGTGCTCTTACAGGTGTGCCAGACCATGATGCAAAACGGCGAAGCGGGCCAAGCCCTGGACCTGATGCGCATGGGGTTCGAACGCATGGCAGACGCGCAGCGCCCGGACATAGCCCACAGCCTGGGCGTGATGTTGCTCAACCAGAATCAGCCGCGCCAGGCCAGCCTGTATTTCATTGCAGTGTTGCAGCTACAAACTATGCGCTACAGCAGTTGGCTTCATTTGGCCTATGCAAAAACTTTGCTTGGGGAAACTGACCAAGCCAAACAGGCTCTACAGCAAGCGCTGACCTACCGGCCGGCCACTTTGACTCCCTCAGACGCCATGTTGGACAAAGCGCTGGCCGAACGCTTTCAAATGCCAGCGCCCCCAGTCGACACACCCTAAGGACGCCCTATGAATCCTGACATTGTCCATGCCTACCGCGCCTTGCGCCAGCTATCCTTTGGCGATTCGCTGTCCGTGCAAGAAGTCAGCCACTTGGTCGGCCATGGTGCCGACACACGACTGGTTTTGGAGGTGGGCGCCAACAGCGGACAAACCACGGCAGAATTCATCCTCCACATGCCAGACACCCGCATTATTTGCTTTGAGCCGGACCCGCGGGCGATCCAGAAGTTCAAGTCGCATATTCGCAGCTCTTATGTGAGCTTGGAAGAGATTGCGATAGGCGCCGATAACGGCACCGTGATGTTTCACCAAAGCTCTGGCGCTGAACATATAGACCCTCAAGGTTGGGACCACTCTGGATCTATCCGCAAGCCCAAGACCCATTTAGAAGTATGGCCCTGGGTGAAGTTTGAGCGCCAAATTCCGGTACCCATGATGCGCTTAGATGATTGGGCAGCCGCCAAGCAGATAGGCACGGTGGATTTCATCTGGGCCGACGTGCAAGGCGCCGAGAGCGATTTGGTCGTGGGTGCGCAGCAGGTGCTAAGCCGAACTCGATTTTTTTATACCGAGTTCAGCGATGACGAATGGTACGAAGGGCAAATCAACTTTACCACCCTCAGTGCCTGCCTTCCCGGATTTTCTTTGCTGCACAAATTTGCCAACGATGCGCTGTTTGTGTCCAACAATGAAGTCGTCCACACCATCAAAAGCAGCCTGCCCCACTGATTGAAAGCGTCCCATGCAAGCACCCGGCCATTTCCGTTACGATATGTTTTCGCAAGGCATATTTGTCGATCCTATGCCGCCTACTGCCCGTTTAGACGCGTTGGCCCAAAGACTGCACCCGCAGCAATCGCAGTTTCCCTTAGTTCGTATGGGATCCGCGGCCGACGGCGGTTACCTGGTGCCTGACGATTTAAATGAGATAAAAGCCTGCTTTTCCCCTGGTGTCGATACCTTTGCGACCTTTGAAACCGACTTACTCAAGCGCGGCATCGGATCGCACCTGGCCGACTACAGTGTGGACAAAGTTCCAGATGGTTTGAAGGCCCTGTCCTTTATCAAAAAATTTGTAGGTGCTAACACGGCGGGGCACCATGTCGCTTTGGAGGACTGGGTCACGCAATTCGAACCACATGCACAGAATGACGAGTTGCTGCTGCAAATGGACGTGGAAGGCGCCGAATACGAAACCCTGCTGACCTGCCCTGCCAGCATCCTTAGCAAGTTCCGCATCATGGTCATCGAATTCCACGCGGTCGAAAGCTGGGGCCACGGCGATTTCCTCAACATCGTGGAAGCCACCTTCACCAAATTACTGCGATCGCACTTCATTGTGCATAGCCACCCCAACAACGCCATGGGCCTGGTGGATATGAATGGCTTTGTAGCACCGCGTATTTTCGAGCTGACCCTGCTCAGCCGCCAGCGCTCAGCGCCAGGGCCCATCGCGGCTACACCACATCCGTTCGATTTCCCCAATGTCAACAACATGCCGCCCCTCGACTGGGGCCAATGCTGGGTGCCGCGCGCTCGCAGCTAAAACGCCTTAGCCCACTTTCTCATGTTTCCTCGTATCCGCTTTTTCGGCGTTGACAGCCCCACCGGTGTGGGCACCCATTGCTCACAAACCGTAAAAGCCTTGCAGGCCTTTCAGTTTGAGAGCATCCAAGTGCAACTGATCAAACACAACTACATCGACGAGGTACAGGCCGCAGTGTCGGACAGCATGGACAGCGACGTCAATATCTTCTTTTTCCCCGAGGTGTATGCCCACAACCTGAAAGGAACCAAGATTTACTGGTGCGTATTCGATGCCAGCCGACCTAACCCCGGCTATGAGCAATGGCTGGGGAGCTTTCACTATGTTTTTGCCACCAGCCACTGGGGCCGCGACATCATGCTCGAACGCGGGATGGACGGGAGCAAAATTTTTGTGATCCCCGAAGGCGTAGACCCCAAGTTTTACAACCCCTATGGCAGACCGCCGGCGGCACCTAGCGGCAAAACCAAATTTTTGATGGTGGGCAAATACGAGCAAAAGAAGGGCTACCGCGAGGCCTTCGAGGCACTGCGAATTGCTGCTGAGCAAGGCGCCCAACTAGAGTTACTCACCAAGTCAGATTGGATCAACGGCACCAATGCCGTGCTCCACCCCGAGTTCATTCAGCTGGTGCAGCAATACCAGGACAAGTTCAACATCGTGGTGTACACCGGCAATTTTTCGCGTGAGCAAATGCGCACACTCTATTACTCTGCTGATTATTTCTTGCATCCCTCACGTTGCGAAGGCTGGAGCCTGCCGCTCATTGAAGCCATTGCCTGCGGCACGCCCTGCATTAGCACCCGCTTTGGCGGCCATTCCGAATACCTGGGTTTCCTGCCCGACGCAGACGTCATCCAAACCACCCTCGGCCCGGTGGACTGCCAGGCCTTTAAGGACGCTGTAGGTCACAGTGACGGAGACTATGGGCAATGGGCCTACCCGAATGTTGGAGATATGGCGCAGCGCATTGTGGCGGCTGCTGCCCTGCCATGCGCCTCGGGTTTGATCGGCTCAGACTATGTGCGCCAGCACTATGGCTGGGACCTGGCGGCGGACAAAATACTGCATTTCCTGCATGCACTGGGTCAAGCTTCTAGTCGCACATTGGCACCTGGCGCTCCCTGAGTGCATGTCAGCCCTTTGCATCAATACCTTCACATCACCATAATGATCTCACGCATAGCGGAGTAACCCTTGGAACCCATTAAATCCCTGGCCCTGTACCAAAACGGCGTGTATGTTGAAAACGCGACGCCCGTCCAACGTTTACAGCAATTGGCCCATGCCATGCGCCCTGTCCAGACCCGCTTCCCCCTAGTTCGCATCGGCAGCGCGCATGACGGCGGTTATTTGATTCCCGATGATTTAGGCGGAATTTCGGCCTGCTTCTCGCCTGGCGTCGAAGTGAACTCGAGCTTCGAGTTGGACTTGCTTCAAAAAACCGGCATAGGCTCGCACCTAGCAGACTATTCCGTGGATGGGCCGCCGGCAAACTTCCAGCCTAAGTCCTTTATCAAAAAATTCCTGGGCCCCAATAACAACCCCATTCACACCACCTTGGAAGCATGGATGAAAAGCCAGGCGGAATACCCGCTGGGCCAAGATTTTTTATTGCAGATGGATATTGAAGGCGGCGAGTACCTCACCTTACTGGCCACACCACAGGACTTACTCCGGCGTTTTCGCATCATCGTGCTTGAAATCCACTATGTTGAGTGCTGGGCGCATCCGCTGTTTTTCAATACGGTGGAAGCCATGTTTGAAAAGGTGTTGACAGACTTCCATGTAGTGCACAACCATCCCAATAACCACGGCGCTTTGCTCAACCTCAACGGCTTTGTGGCACCGCAATTTTTCGAAATCACCTTGTTGCGCAGGGACCGCTCGCCCGCTCTGGACTTCTGCCGGGAATTTCCTCACCCGCTGGACACAGCATGCTACCAGAGCCGCGACGAATTAGTACTCCCGCAGCAGTGGTATGGCTCTCTGCCCCTAGCCTAAATAGTTGGCATCACGGCCTGACAAGCAGGCACTTTCCGTGGTGCCGCAGTGGCTGAGCCGGCGATTAGCTGAGTACTTGACTAGCTGATCGCCCTAGCTGACAGGCACTAGCGCTTAAGGTCAAAGCCCGACAAACTCGCAAAGTCGTTGAGGGCGGGTTTCTTCAAGGGATCCAACATGCCGATTGGCGCTACTTGCATCGAGGTCAAGGCAGAGGGTGCTGCCGTACCCATGCCAGCAGTGCCGCCGGCGGTGCTGTCTGCTTGGCTATCAAAGCTGCGCATCTGATTTACCAGATTGCCCACTGCCAGGCTAGCAGAGCGCATAGTGGCACCATTGGAATCCACTGGCGCATTCAGGCTGAGCGTAGCGACACTACGAGGCCCACCCGCTGCATCAAATGTTCCAATGGCCTGCGCCATAGAGCTGGCGCGCTGCGCCAAACCGACGGCTAGCACCACCGCCACATCCTGCTGCGGTCGACTCGCGTCCGTATCGCAGGCGCTAGCAGCCTGAGCAGCGCAGGTATTGGCGCTGGTCTCGGACCTGGCCGCCACGGGCGCCAATCCATCCCCATTGGCCAATGCGGATACCGCCTGGGTTTGCAATGCAGCCAATTCCACGGTGCTCAAGGCACTCAGCTGGTCGGTCCGTAAGGCCTCCACGGCTGCCGTACTCAGTGCGCTCAGAGCGGCATAGCTGGCGGCATCCTGCGCGGCAAACCACACGTCACCGGCCAGATGCTTAACCCCGTCAACAGTTTGGTAACTGGATGTCAAACCAATCGTATTGCCGTTGTCCTGCGTAGTGGTCACCTCCGCCGTGACCGCGATTTCGGTGATGCCCAAGTCGGTCAGAGATCTTAACTCCCCGGCATCGCTGACACCATCGGTGTCGGCATCGATCCAGACGCCCAGTTGGCTAAATACCGCATCGGCATTACTGATCACGCCATCATGGTTGCTGTCGAGCTCGGCCAAGGCCTGGTATCCGTCCGATGCCGCACTGCCATCGGACAGCACCGTAGCGTTACCAAACAATTCGGTACCATTGTTAATCGTTCCGTCAACATTCAGGTCACGCACCAACAGGCCATCGCTTGGGGCAACCCAGCCGGTCTGCACCGGCTGGCCGCTAGCCAGCAAGTCAAACTGCACGCCATCGGCCATGGCCAGCGTCGTGATGCCGTTACCGTTCAAGTCCAGCACGATAGGCGTATACCCGCCAGTCGCAGTAATCCATGTTTTGACAAGTGCACTAAAGGCTTGCGTTTGCAGCGCGGTAAATCCGCAGGTCGTCAGTGCTGCCACCTGCGTGGTGGAGAGCGCTGCGATGTCATTGGTCTCCATGCCCTGCATTTGCATCGTGGTCATGGCGCGCATTTCCGCAGTTGTCAGTGCGGCAGTTTGCGAGGTGGTCAAAGCCGCAATTTGCGAGGTCAGTAATGCCGCAAAACTGCTGGTGCTCATCGCAGCAAGATCATTAGTCGCCAAGGCCACGATCTGGTTGGTCATCAAAGCGACTGCTTGCGAGGTAGCCAAGGCGGCCAGATCCGCCGTGGTCAAGGCCACGATCTGGTTGGTTTGCAGGTTCATCACGCTATCGGCACTCAAGGCGGCAAAGTCTGCCGCTTCCATCGCAGCGATCTGCGATGTACCCATGGCGAACACTTGCTGTGTGATGAGCGCCGCGGTCTGGGCACTGCTAAAGGCCATGATCTCGGCGGTGGTCAATGCAGCAATCTGCAAGGTCCTCAGGGCGGCAATACTGGCGGTGCTGATGGCCGCGAAGTCCGTCGTCTCCAAGGCAACCAGCTGCGCCGTCGTCAAGGCAAATACTTGCTGGCTTGCCAAGGCCTGCGCCTGCGCGCTGCTCAGGGCAATGATGTTGGCGCTACTCAGCACGGAGATGGTGTAAGTCGCCAAGGCCTGAATTGCCGAGGTACTCAGCGCTGCGAAGTCTTGCGTCTGCATCGCCAAGACTTGCGCGGTCGTCAAGGCTACCGCCTGCTGTGTAGTTAGTGCCTGCGCCTGCTCAGTACTCAAGGCGATGATGTCCGCGCTGCTCAAAGCCACCACTTGCAGTGTCCGCAAAGCCGCAATCGCGCTGGTGCTGATCGCCGCAAAGTCTGCCGTTTCCATACCCACCAGCTGTGCAGTGGTAAAAGCAAAGACTTGGTCGTTACTCAGCGCTGCAATTTGCGCCGTACCCAGGGCTACTACCTGCTGGGTGGCAAGGCTTTGGGCCTGCGCCGTGGTGATCGCAACTATTTGCGCCGTGGTCAATGCCGCCATGCTGCGTGTGCTGATAGCCGCGATATCCGCCGTCTCCAAGGCCGC
>Ga0187844_10002900_pt1 | contig 11795 bp, 8 predicted proteins | sample SpaLakP09_SKY_50_FD_134517 | JGI IMG/M metagenome (GOLD analysis project Ga0187844, IMG submission 134517) | Oligotrophic lake water microbial communities from Sparkling Lake, Wisconsin, USA - SP09_SKY_50 | ecosystem: Environmental > Aquatic > Freshwater > Lake | place: USA: Sparkling Lake...
ATCGTCTTGAAAGAAGAGCGGGGAATTCCTGTTTTTGTTAGGGATGTAGCTGAAGTAAAAATAGGCTCGGCGTTACGACAAGGCGCATTAATTACGAATGGCGATACAGAATCTGCTGGCGCGGTTGTGATGATGCTACGCGGCGGCAATGCCAAAGAAATTGTGGGTCGACTGAAAACTAAGGTCAATGAAATAAATAGCAAAGGTATGCTACCAAGCGGTCTACAGATAGTTCCTTTTTATGATCGTACCGAATTAGTTGATGCCTCACTTTGGATGGTGGGCAAGGTGCTGATAGAAGGTGTGATTTTGGTAGTGATTGTGCTTCTCATCTTTTTAGGCGATATACGATCTAGCCTAGTGGTGGTTGCTACCTTAATCATCACACCCTTAATTACCTTCATGATCATGAACCGAATCGGTTTATCAGCGAACCTCATGTCGCTAGGGGGGTTGGCTATCGCCATAGGTCTGATGGTGGATGCCACCGTGGTGGTGGTCGAAAATGTATTCCACCAACTGGGGCACGCTCAAAAAGATGAACGGCTCAACGTCGTACTGAACGCCACGCTAGAGGTGGCTAAACCGACAATCTACGGTATCTCCATCATCATTCTCGTTTTCCTTCCACTCATGACCTTAACCGGCATGGAAGGAAAAATGTTCGCACCACTCGCACTCACGATTGCTATTGCTCTTGCAGTCTCACTGGTAGTGTCACTGTTGCTCTCCCCTGCCCTTTGCTCTTATATCCTCAAAGGTGGAGGTGGAGCAGAAAGCGATACTCGGCCCATCGCCTGGATGAAGCGGCATTATCAAACTCTGCTGAATGCAGCGTTAGCTTCGGAAAAGAAAACCGTTTTTGCTGCCGTCGTACTCTTGGTGACCTCGTTCATGCTGGTACCTTTCCTCGGCAAAAGTTTTATTCCTACTCTGAAAGAAGGTTCGATTACGCCGTCGATTATTCGTATGCCCAGTATTTCACTGAATGAAGCCATACAAATCGACATGGATGTAATGAAAATCGTCAGCCAAGTCCCGGGGGTAAGCAAAGCGGTATCGCTGCTCGGTCGTGGAGAATCACCGGCCGACCCTACCGCACCGAATGAATCAAATCCGATTGTTTCTATTGATCCCAACAGCGATAGAACGCAAATAGAAATCGAAGAGGACATTCGCAAAGCATTGGGTAATTTACCTGGTGTTCAAATTGTCATGAATCAACCGATAGCACAGCGCGTCGATGAAATGCTGACGGGTGTTCGCTCACAACTAGCGATCAAGATCTTTGGTGACGATTTAAATGAACTAAAGCGTCTTTCAGAAGAAGTCGCTAAAGTCGTTAAGCAAGTTCCTGGAGCGCGCGATATCCGTATCGATCGGCTATCAGGCCAACAAGCGTTAACCATTGATATTGATAGACGCGCCATTGCTCGTTACGGTATCAATGTGTCCGACATACACAGCATTATCGAGACAGCTATCGGTGGCAGCGAAGTCAGTCAACTGTATGAGGGTGAGCGTCGCTACGGCATACTGATACGCTATCCGGAAAATTATCGTGATTCCGTTGATGTCATTCGTTCGACTATGCTGCGCACGACAGAAAATGTCATGATTCCTTTGAGTAGCGTAGCCAGCATCAAAGTCTTGGATGGTCCACCTAACATACAACGTGAAATGGGTAAGCGCCGTATTGTGGTCGGTGCCAATGTCGCAGGCCGCGATTTAGGTGGCTTCGTCGCCGAAGTGCAGCAGCGCGTAGACGAGAAAGTCAAACTGCCGGAAAGCTATTATTTCTCATGGGGCGGCCAGTTCGAGAATATGGAACGCGCCATGAAAACACTGATGGTCATCGTGCCCCTCACGGTGGTGGCGATTTATTTCCTGCTGTTTTTAATGTTCAACTCAACGCGATTAGCTGGGCTCATCATCACCGTATTACCCTTTGCATCAATCGGTGGCGTGTTCGGATTAGCCATTACGGGTGAGTATTTGTCCGTACCTGCATCAGTTGGTTTTATCGCACTCTGGGGTATCGCTGTTTTGAACGGCGTGGTGTTAGTGACCTACGTGCGTAAACTCAGAGAAGATGGAATGCCCGTTGCTCAAGCCATACGTGAAGGCTGTGCTCAACGTTTTCGACCAGTGATGATGACGGCCACCGTAGCCTTGTTGGGTCTTGTGCCCTTTTTGTTTGCCACCGGCCCCGGCTCTGAAGTACAGCGGCCACTCGCGATTGTTGTTATCGGTGGATTGATTACCTCGACGCTGTTAACGCTAGTCGTATTGCCGGTTCTATATCGCTGGTTTGAGCCACCGATAGAAAGCAAACCAGGTGAACAGATTTAAAGCCTGATTCAATGAAGACGTTCAAAGGACTGGGCACGTGCACTTGCCCAGTAACTGCGAAACGGTTCAGGTAATCCAGTCAACGAAGATTCATCTAGCAAGGCGGCCTTTGCCACAGATGGCAAGGTCGCAGCCAAGGTAACTGCCTGGCCACCCTCACCCCTTACCATGATGTGATCCGCCGTAAATTGCTCGGGATGCTGTAATCCTGCAGCACCGACTAATTCAGATAAGGCATCGATCGTTAGCTCATGAAAATTGGCAACGCGTGTTGCTTTATCTGGTACCACCAGTGCACGTTGACGATTCGGATCTTGGGTAGCCACGCCAGTGGGGCACGTATCGGTATGACAGCTACGCGATTGTATGCAGCCCAACGCAAACATAAAGCCGCGTGCTGAATTACACCAGTCAGCACCCAACGCAATCGCTCGTGCAATATCAAAAGCAGAAATAATTTTGCCGGAAGCGCCAATGCGAACTAGATCACGTTTACCCATGCCGACTAAGGTGTTGTGTACCAAACGCAGTCCTTCGCGCATTGGCATACCCATATAGTCTGCAAACTCGACGGGGGCTGCGCCCGTTCCCCCTTCGCTACCATCAACAACGATGAAATCGGGATAGGTATCGGTTTCCATCATCGCCTTGGCAATTGCAAACCATTCCCACGGCTGACCAATACATAATTTAAATCCGACGGGTTTGCCGACCGACAGCTCGCGCAGTTGACGAATAAAAGCCATCAATTCAAGCGGATTTGAAAAGGCACTGTGCGATGCAGGCGAGACGCAATTCTGCCCCAAGGGAACACCACGCGTGGCAGCGATCTCTATCGTGACTTTCGCCGCAGGTAACACACCACCATGTCCTGGCTTAGCACCCTGCGACATTTTTATTTCTATCATTTTTACTTGGGGCGTAGCGGCCTGCTCGGCGAATCGCTCGGGGTCAAACTTGCCGTCTGACGTACGGCAACCAAAGTAGCCCGAACCAATCTCCCATACCAAATCTCCGCCATGCTCGCGGTGGTAGGAAGAAATCGATCCTTCGCCGGTGTCATGATAAAAATCACCAATTTTTGCACCGCGATTTAACGCCAGTATGGCGTTGGACGAAAGCGATCCAAAACTCATCGCAGAAATATTAAATATCGATGCCTGATAGGGCTGCGTGCATTGCGGCCCACCAATACGTATACGAAACGTATCCGGGTCGGCCACTTTAGGAGCGGCTGAATTCCCTATCCACTCTGTCTCTTTGCCATAAACAGATTTGATGGTGCCAAAACCACGTGCATCATTTTGTCGTTTTGCACGCGAGTAAACCATGGCCCGCTGATTCCGCGAGAAGGGCAAATTTTCTTCATCGCTTTCAAGAAAATACTGTCGAATCTCCGGGCGAATATATTCGAGCATGAAACGTAGATGTCCAGTTACCGGATAATTTCTTAATACTGCGTGCTGCTCTTGACGATAATCACGCCAGCCAATGATAAAAAGAATTAAACAAATAAATGACAGCAGATGCGAAAACGGAAAAAATAAAAAAAATCCAAAGCCCGAGAGCACCCAAGGCAAAAAACGCGAATATTCAACCATGGTTAACTCCTTTGTCTCGTATAAATGGCGCTCTGTTCGGCGCATCAAACAGTCATTCAGTCGTTGAAAATTTGAATAAATTTAATTAAATTCCACCGTCAATTGCGGATCACCCGGCAAACCTATGTACTGTACTCGTGCCTTCATACCAGGCTTGGTGGGAAGCGGCGGTATGAAACCACCCAAACTTAAGATGTCACCTTTTTTCAAGGTGATGCCATCTTTTTTCAACGCTTGCGCCAACCACATCGCTGCATTGATCGGGTTATCCATTAATACACTGCCCTTAACGCGCCCGAGCTCTTTGCCTTCTGCATCATCGGTCATCACTACCGTCATGTTGGCTAGAGCATCGACAAAGGCTTGCGTTTTTTTGACGGAAATTTCCATCCCCATCACACCACCACGAAACGCGACATTGGTTGCAATCATCGCGTTGCCGCTAAACTGACCTTCCAGCATCAAATCAGGTAACTCAATAAAAGGAATGATGGATTCTAAATAACCCAACGCTTCTAAGGGTGTCTTGGCATCAGCCAGACGGGGGTCGCTGACTTCAACTAAAAAATCAGCTTCAACTAAAGGACGCGCGCCGAAATTCGCAGGAAGAACCGCAATAATATCGATCATATTCCGTTCATACATATAACCCCACTTCGGACCATCAACCCCAAAGCGCTGCTGCAACGCGGGATTGGTAAACGCTGCTTTGTACCCGACCAATGCTCCCAAAGGCAGCGTCAACTTTTTACCTAACTTTTGTTTAGCGCACTCAGCATCAGCCAAACTAATGTCATTACCAAAGCCTTTACTCAGCTTTAACTTGCTGTATTCAACGACGTAGGCATCAATCGCTGCATCATCTGGGCATGCGGCAGTCGCCGATAAAGACAGACTGGCTGTTACACAAGCCAGTATGAATGACTTCATTTGAAAGCGACTAACGGATAAGCTGAATGAATTAAATGACATGTTATCTCCTGAAGTAGACTCTCCCTGTTCCGGGAGATGTTTCTCATATAGTGGCGCGAGAATACCATGAGATAAATCGAACCTGCCCCGCACGTGTAAGTAGCAACAACTGTATTCACGGATTAAGAGAGCCAGCAAGCGGGACGTAAAACCTTCATGTAGCCCGATCACTGTCCAGCGTTTCATATTCGAGCAGAATGTCGATTACTAGCTGTAATGCAGATAACTAGCCTCTAACTATCGATGGCTGGAATTGACGTGACAGCGCAAATAAAATTTTATCTGCGGAGCCGTTGGCACTTTGGCTACCGCAGACTGTTGCGTCTCTTTGAAGTAGGTAATTTTTGTTAGGCTATGCAAACGAAAACATATAAACAAGTGCTCCAGCAATGTAACCAGCAAATGCTAATGCGCTTATTTTTTTGAGGTACCAGATAAAGTCAATTTTTTCAAGCCCCATTGCGGCTACTCCGGCAGCAGAACCAATGATAAGAATTGAACCGCCGGTACCAGCACAATAAGCCAAAAATTCCCACAAAAAGCTATCTGGTGGATACTGATCCAAGCTGTACATACCCATGGATGCAGCAACCAGTGGCACATTATCTACAATCGCACTAACTAAGCCAATTAACAAAACAATTAAATCTTGCCTTCCCACTACTTGATCAAGCCATTCAGCTAGTGCGGACAGCACATGGGTATGCTCCAACGTTGCAACTGCAAGCAAAATTCCAATGAAAAAAACGATAGATGACATATCAATTCGGGAAAGTGCGGTTGCCAAGTCCAGATGAGTCCTAGATTCAAATGATTTATCTTTATGCAGCAAGTCACCTACAAGCCACAAAAAACCAAGCCCTAGCAACACGCCCATAAATGGTGGTAGGTGTGTAAATGCTTTAAAGGCAGGAACAGCTACAAGTACGCCTAGTCCCAAGAAAAACATAATGTTTTTCTCTGTATTTGACGTTCTAAATCCATCGTCAGAATCAACTACAGTTGGAGCAAAAACCTGTTTGCCTCTCAGCGCCCAACTTGTAATAAGCAGTGGAATTAATAGATTAACTATTGAAGGAAGAATCAATGATTGAATCATCGCTTGAGGAGTGACTTGACCACCGATCCAAAGCATAGTCGTAGTCACATCACCGATCGGAGACCATGCTCCACCAGCATTCGCAGCGATAACAATCATTCCAGCAAAAAAAAGCCGATCCTCTCGCTGCTCAAGTAGCTTTCGAACGAGAGAAATCATAACGATAGTTGTTGTGAGGTTGTCTAGGATGGCACTCAAAAAGAAAGCAACCCAGCAGACAATCCAAAGCAGTACTGGAAGACTTTGCGTGTTGATTTTTGAGGTCACGACATCAAAACCTTGATGTGCATCTACGACCTCCACTATGGCCATAGCACCCATCAAGAAAAAGACAATTTGTGCGGTACCTACTAAGGTCTCAGAGAGCTCTTCATTGACTACATGCGAGTCTGTTGAAACCACAGCGTAGATGGCCCATAAGATTCCAGCTCCTAGTAGGGCTGAAGCAGATTTGTTAATTTTTAGTGGGTGCTCTAATGCAATTGCTGCATAAGTTATCACGAACAAAAAAATGAGAAGTGATGTCATGGCTAATCCTTTTATACCAATTCCATAATGTAGGTGGATTGCCAATGAGCAACCTCGCTACTGCATGTTGTTTGTAGATTTTCTAATGACTACAATTTTACACTTCAACCGCTGGTTGGCAGCGTGCTGAATGAAGCGCGCGCTCCCTTAACCACACCACTACCCTTTACTGAGGTTGACTGTAATGAACTTGAAGCCATCATTCCCAAATATGCCGGCGATAAAATTGATAGGCGCGATTTTTATTCCTATCGTTTTTCTCACAATCATGTTGGCTGTGGTGGGCTACCGCATTACTCGTTTCGCTCACTGATCTAGCAGACACCACTTTGCTGGGATTGGGGGTCTCGATTATTTTTATCGCACGCTCTTTGGCTGTTTTAATTTTTTTATTCCCGACTAATTTTAGTTTGAGGGAAAAACTTTTTCTCTGTGCCATGCGTGAGACTGGCGTTATCCCTGTCGTACTGCCAGTGATCACTGTTTCTCAATTCCCCAACCTGAAATTAATGATGCCGCTTACTGCCTGGACCGTCATCTGGACACTCAGTTTTTTACCTGCAGTGACACCCTAGTGGTCCGAGCGACTCGGGTTGATAGAAAAAAAGCGTGACTTAGGAACTCAACTCCATTTTTTAAATGACAACCTGCTCAAAAATAGTTGTTTTATTTGTAAATTCAACAACTTCAATCATCCTCGAAATTAACCCCTCCATATTGGGGTAATCCACTTGAAATCAGGCGGCGAACTGAATTTTTAGTGCACTACCCCTAAATTATTGTTATTTGATAATTATTTATACCTTGCTGTACCCCTTCGATGTCGCAAAATTCTGGCGTGTCCCCACAATCTGGTGCATGATTTCTCCTTGGCAACTCACTTAGTCATTAATTAGTTGAGATAACAAGGCCACTAACAAACAAAGTCTTATGGGGGAAAGCTCAATGCAAGCAGACACAGGAGGGGCGCGGGACGCCGGTGGGGATCATCACCCGGCACCGTATTTTGGCCTTAAAGATCTGATATTCGTGATATTCGCCATTGTCGTCGGCGTATTAGTTATAAATCTCGGCTACACGACCTGGGAGGATGGCAGCCGGACTGAGGAAACTAAAGCCAATGGCGAAGCCTTAGCCGCTTGGATGACTGAACAAGGCCTTAAGCGCGAAAAAGGCGATGACACGGGCTTGCCTGCTTGTAATCGTGGCGACAGTAAGTGGTCTCAGTGTCGTGAAGCGCTAGTCGCTGAAGGTGCTCCATTTGCGTCTCTGAAAAATGCCTTTGATACTAAGAATCTGGTTTTCGCTGATGCCTGCGATCGCAACAGATTAGATACGCACGGTTCCATCATCGTCGAAAAAGGCATACCCAAACCACCGGACGGCAGTTCACTGGCGTATGGTCCTCTGGCAGATGATGAGTCGATTACAGAGCCGCTCGCGATCCGAATATCCATCTGTGGACGTGCCTTCGCGGTCAATCACATCGCCGAACTTAAATTCTAAAAAAGACAAGGAAACAGACCATGGACGCGAGCCGGGACACACCGGAAAAATCGACTCACACGCTACGAAGCCTTGTTTATTCGTGGCTGTTTGATCAGACCAATCCGAATAATTTTCAAAAAAGCTTCGATAAGTGGATCTCACTGCTGATCATCGCTAATCTGATCAGTATGCTGGCTGAGCATGTGCCGGCCATCTATGATCCACACAAACAATTTTTTCATTTGTTTGACATGTTTTCCCTCGCTGTATTTACGGTGGAGTATTTGCTGCGCTTTTTTGTAGCTCCGCAAGATCCTGAATTCGCCAAGTCAGGCATGCCTCGACTGAAATATATTTTCAGTCCTTATGCACTGATTGATTTGGCTGCCATTCTGCCTTTCTATTTGGCGGCGTTCATCTCGATCGACCTGCGCATGCTGCGAATCTTGCGTTTGTTACGACTGCTTAAACTGGCGCGCACGTTGGTGCCAGCGATTAAAGAATTCCGCGAATTAAATAAAGGTCGCACATTCCGTCAGCAAGTCTATGCGCTACTCAATCCAACAGAATACAGTGGCAAGCTACAAGATTTGATGGACACCTTTATTGTTTGGTGGGTTTTGATTTCGGTGATCGCAGTTGTTTTAGAGTCGGTAGAAGCCATTCATTACGTTTTAAATCTACAGTTCATTGTGCTAGACGCCGTCGCTGTTTTTATCTTCTCGATGGAGTATATTTTCCGACTCTATTCATGCGTCGAAAATCCAGAGCTGCAAAAGCGCTTTGCAGCGCGCATTCATTACGCGCGCCGGCCAATCGTTGTTATTGACTTCTTAGCGATCGTACCGTTCTTCTTAGAAAGCCTAATGAATCAACTGATTGATTTGCGATTCTTGCGAATCTTCCGTCTGATGCGATTACTAAAGCTAACCCGCCACAGCACATCAACCGGTACGCTAACTAAAGCTTTGCAGCGTGAATGGCCGGTGATTGCCGCCTCGACCTTTATCATGTTGTTGATGGTGGTTTTGACTGCCAGCTTGGGATTTTTGTTTGAACATGAAGCCCAACCCGATAAGTTTGAAAACATCCCACAAGCCATTTATTGGGCTGTAATCACTCTCGCCTCCGTGGGTTATGGCGATATTTCCCCAGTCACACCCGTAGGCCGCCTGATGACTGTCATCATGGCGCTAATCGGTATCGGTATTTTTGCAGTGCCCGCTGCTATCCTATCTACTGCCTTTAACGATCAGCTGCACAAAGATCGTGAACTGATGCATGCGGAACTACGAGAATTCATGAAGGATGGAGAGCTTTCGCCCGAAGAATACGCACAAGTTTTACAGCAGGCTGACGAACTTCATATTAGTCCGGCGGAGGTTGAACTGCTCATTGAGCAGGCAAGGCAGGATGCAGCTGAGATGAATCGTGGCGTGCTTCCGTTGGAGATGATTAAAGACAAACCGGAAATCGCTTTCGAGCAAATTCGCATAGCCATTTCCAATCTGCGTCAGATTGCCGCTACAGGTAATCGACAACAGATCCAGCAATTGTTTGATACACCGGGCAAAGCCACGGATGACGAACGATCTATCTGGCGACAGATAGATCGCAGCTGATAAAAAAGGGGGCATTCGCCCCCTTTTTTAATTCACTAAATCATTAGAACAAAAGCAATCAACAGGGTCACGGCCACCAAACCTATGATGAAACCGGAACGGTCTTTTTTGGTGTGCCGCACCTGAGTCGCTGAGGGTGGTTGTAGACTATCCAGCAAGCGCTTTTTAGCCCGCCTGGATGATTGCATTATTGAGTTCAGCAGTATGAAATACATGACCCCTCCTTCAAGCGATAACTCTTTGAAAAGCTTCTGGAGATTCTTACACTGAGACAGGGCAGGCTAAGGGCTTTTTTGTACTACGCAAGTGCTCAAAAAAAAGACAGACCGACAAGCGTCATTTTTTCTAAGCAGCGTCAGGAATTGGTGAATTATTTCCTGTAGGGATTATAATCTTGCAGTTAAACAGCACTTTTCTCATTCTCTGCCCTAGCTACCCCATGAAACGCCGCCTGATGCAGATCCTTGACGGATCTTCTCCCGATATTTTTAGCAAAATCGTCGAATGGATGATCACCTTTGTCGTATTGACGAATTGTGCCGCTGTGGTCTTCGATTCTGTTCCTGAAATTCATGCGGAGTACAAAGATTTTTTCCACGAATTTGAGTTCTGGAGTGTGATGTTCTTCACATCCGAATACATCCTTCGATCATGGTCTTATGGAGCGCGCTACTCAACAGAAGAAGGCGGCGCATGGCGTGGACGAAAAGAATATATGTTTAGCTTTTTTGGACTTGTCGACTTCTTCGCTACGGCTCCTTTTTATGTGCATTTCATTTTCCCCTACCTCGATCTGCGCGTATTACGTGTGTTGCGCTTACTACGTATCTTGAAACTATCAAAGTACAACACGGCGTTACAAGATTTGTTTCATGCTGTCGCTTCAGAGAAAAAAGCATTTGCGTCTGCGTTATTTCTTTTAGTGATCGCCACGATTGTGTCTGCCTCACTCATGTATTTCGCTGAAGGACATAACCAACCCGAGCATTTTGGCTCTATCCCTATTTGTATTTACTGGTCCATCATTACCATCACCTCGGGCTACGGTAACGTTGAAGACCTGAGCCTAGCCGGTGAAATCATCGCGCTGGTGACTGGCTTCTTGGGAGTGTGTATGGCCGCGATCATGACGGGTATTGTTGCCTCGGCCTTCTCGAATCAAATGTCTCGTAAAAAGGCTGCCTTTGGTCAGCAATTACGTGAGGCACTGGCTGATGGCATCGTCACCGAAGAAGAAGAACAAGTGCTGGAGCGCCTCAAACGTCAATATCGTTTGAGTGACGACACGGTGAAAAGCATGATGGAAGAAATTCGTATCGAAAGAGATAAAGCCGAAGCTAATCAGGCCACCGGCTGATTACTCCACGGGGGCGTTATTTGCGCCCTTACTGATCCACCCCGTTTTTACCGTCGATATTGACGAGCGCCTTTATGAAATCTCTGCAACGTAGTGTTTATGATCTACTTGAAGGATCAGTCCAAAACAAGGCTTCGCGTTATTGCGAAATCTTTATTGCATCCGTTGTTGTCTTAAACGTACTAGCAATTATTTTAGAGTCTGTGCATGAGCTGCATGAGGCGTATGAATACTATTTCCATATTTTTGATTTGGCGAGTGTCATCATCTTTAGTGCAGAATATGTTTTACGCGTCTGGTCGTATGGCGTGAAATATTTGGAAGATGAAGGTAATACTTGGCGCGGCCGTAAAGAATATATTTTTAGTTTTTACGGATTTATTGATTTCTTTGGAACGATGCCGTTTTACATGCAGCTCTTGTTCCCGGGTCTGGATTTGCGCTTCCTGCGCTTATTCCGTCTGATGCGTATCTTTAAACTCTCACGCTACAACAGTGCATTGTCTGATCTGGCCGAAGCAGTCAAAGCTGAACGTGATTCGTTCACCTCCGCTATGTTCTTGTTGTTGATTTCCTGCTTATTGTGTTCTTCCTTGATATATATCGCTGAAGGCCACCTGCAACCTGAGGTATTCCCATCTATTCCAGCCACGATGAAATGGTTCCTGCTCACCATCATCTCAGGCTGGGGTAATGTGGACCCACTGTCTTTGGTGGGGAACGTACTGTACGTATTAACGCAAGTACTCGGTATTGCGCTGGCAGCAATTTTGAGG
>Ga0187844_10002901_pt1 | contig 11795 bp, 7 predicted proteins | sample SpaLakP09_SKY_50_FD_134517 | JGI IMG/M metagenome (GOLD analysis project Ga0187844, IMG submission 134517) | Oligotrophic lake water microbial communities from Sparkling Lake, Wisconsin, USA - SP09_SKY_50 | ecosystem: Environmental > Aquatic > Freshwater > Lake | place: USA: Sparkling Lake...
CGAAGCAGCGTCAGCAGCAGCCGAAGCAGCCGAAGCAGCAGCCGAAGCAGCCGAAGCAGCAGCGTCAGCAGCAGCCGGAGCAGCCGGGGTAGCGGCAGCGTCAGCAGCCGGAGCGGCCGGAGCAGCAGCCGGAGCGGTCGTCTCGGCAGCCGGAGCAGCCGGAGCAGCGGCCGGAGCTTCTTCTTTCTTCGAGCAAGCAGCCAGAGCAACAGCCAGCAGGGAAACGATCAGCAGAGATTTTTTCATGGTTTTTCCTTAATTGATTCAAAAGGGTGGTGCGATGAATAATTACCGGTAATTATCGCTCGTCAGGAATTCTCTTGTTTGTATACTTTGGAAAAAGTGCCTACAGACAACGGAACCTTCCTAACCCGATATTATAGCCAAATTTACTGAATCGCAATAGAAAAGTCGTGTCAAGACGTAACAGTTGCCAGATCGGGCAAGGTTCATCTTGTAGCAACGTGACACGCTCTGTCCGTGCGCTACTTCTCATAGAGAAAAGCAAAGTAAAACAAGTATTTACAGGCCGGTAACACTCGCCTGCAGACCAGGCTGTGATTCTGCCCAAATCGCGTCGAAACGCATGCGCGACAGCTCGGTTTGTTGCGGCGCATCAAAGGCGGCTTCACCGCGCAGGTGATCGCTGTGGAAGCGCCGCACGATGTGCAGGTCATCCGCGATGCAGAACGAATCCGTGAGCTCGCGCAGCGATCGCGGCGTGCGCCGGCATTCGACGCCGTGCGCATAATCCTTCAGCAGGCGCAGGAAGCGCGCCGCGTCCCGCTCCAGGTATGCAGGGTCCTGCAGCGCCAGGCGCAGGCGGCCCCCGGCGTGCAGGAAGCGGCGCAGGACGGCGTCCACGTCCGGCGCGCCCAGCCGGAACAGCGAGAAGTCCGGATCGAACATGACGAGCGTCGCCCGTGCCTGCGCCAGCACCTCGCCCAGCTGCTGCTGGAACGCGGCGCGGGTGTCGAAGGGCAGGGGCGCGCTCATGCTCAAGCCAGCTCCAGCCAGCCGTCCTGATACCACGTGTACAGCGCCTCCAGCACGTCGTCCGAGGCCTGGTCCAGCAGATTGCCGGACAGGGCGCGCTCGTTGGCGAGTACGTCCAGCACGACCTTGTCCGCGCGCCCGACGGCGAACGATTCGCCGTTGATGAACACGTGCTTGCCGCGGTAGAGCATCAAGGTCTTGGGCGACAGTTTGAGGCCCTTCTTGGCGGCCTGTTCCATGAAGCGTCCCACCGTCAGCGGCTTCGCGACCGGCGTGAAGAACACGTTGTGCTTCGGCTCGGACAGGTGTTCGCCCAGGAAGATCGTGACGTCTTCCTCGTCCCAGCGCACCTTATTCAGTTCTTCCGTGATCGTCGACAGCATGTCGCGCGGGATCTCGGCCGGGTTCTTGGCGGGCTGCAGGCCTGGGTCGGAGTAGCGGCCCGGCAGGTCGATCGAGTCGGCCATGAACTGCAGGAAGGCTTCGCCCAGTTCCTGGAACGACGGCGAGCGGAAGCCGATCGAATACGTCATGCATTCGCCTTCGGCCACGCCATCGTGCGCGTAGTGCGGGGGCAGGTACAGCATGTCGCCCGGTTCCAGCACGAACTCTTCTTCCGGCTCGAAGTTGGCGAGGATCTTCAACGGCAGGCCCTCGACGAGCGTCAGGTCCTGCTGCGCGCCGATGCGCCAGCGGCGCTTGCCCTGCGCCTGCAGCAGGAAGACGTCGTAGGAATCGAAATGCGGGCCGACGCCGCCGCCGTCCGTCGCATAGCTGACCATCAGGTCGTCCAGGCGCGCGTCCGGCACGAAACGGAACTGGCGCAGCAGCGCGTCCGCCTTCGGGTCGTACAGGTTAACGCCTTGCACGAGCATGGTCCATTCGCGCTGGGTTGCCGGCGGCAGTTCGGCCAGCGGGCCGTGCTGCATTTCCCATTGGCCATCGGCCAGGGTCACCAGGCGCGACTCGACGTGGTTCAGCTTCGCCAGTTCGGCGAGCTTGTCGAACTTGAGCAGCGGCTTGAAATCGGGGATGGCCTGGCGGATGAGCAGGGGTTTCTTGTGCCAGTAATCGCGGAGGAACTGGGCGGGCGTGATATTGCCGAGGAGCTGTAATTTTTGCATATCCCATTATAACCAGCGCCGGACAGAGCGAACCGGTGGTAGGGTTATAATCGCAACCTTACCCACGAAAGGAAGTGCAATGAAGATTGCCCAGAACACGGTTGTGTCGGTCAACTATAAGCTGTCCGACGCTCAGAACAACCTGATCGAAGATGGCGCCCAGCCGATGGTCTACCTGCATGGCGGCTACGAGAACACGCTGCCGAAGATCGAAGAAGAGCTGGACGGCAAGGACGTGGGTTACACGTCGACCATCCAGATCGAGCCGGAAGACGCGTTCGGCGACTACGATCCGAACCTGGTCAAGGTCGAGGAACGCAACCGCCTGCCGGAACCGATCGAAGTCGGCATGCAGTTCGAAGGCGTGGCCGAGGGCGGCGATGAAGAGCCGGTCATCTTCACCGTCACCGAAGTCGCCGACGACAAGGTCGTCCTGGACGGCAATCACCCGCTGGCCGGCATGGCCTTGCGCTTCGACCTGTCCGTGATCGACGTGCGTGCCGCCACCGAGGAAGAGATCGCGCACGGCCACGTGCACGGCGCCCATGGCCACGACCACGGCCACGGCGAGATCGACGACAGCGAAGAGGGCGACCACTTCCGCAGCCAGCCGTTGCAATAAGCATCGTTAGCTCGTCGCCCCCGCGAAGGCGGGGGGACAAGTGCTGTCGGCGCTGCGACGACGCGTATAAATTGGGTCCCCGCCTGCGCGGGGAGTCATTTCCGGCAATGCCGGGAATGACGTTGATTTGCATCCAGGCGGTCTTACTTCGCCGTCTCGACCTTACGCGGATCGACCCTGAACAGGGTCTTCGACTCCGGATTCACCACCACTTCCAGGGCATCCGCACCAGCGGCCAGATGGCCGACATTGCCCCGCCATTCGATGACGGGTTTCGCGCGCACGCGCGTGCCGTCGACGAGCAAGACCTTCCCCGGGAATTTCTGCGCCAGCGACAGGATCAGCCGGCGCGGCTCCGCGAAGCCATCGTTGTCCGGCACGGCGCTGCGCAGCAGCGCGCGCAGGCCCGTCGGCTGCGACAATGCCTTCACGTCCCCTTCGGAAAACAGCACGATCGCTTCCAGCTTGTCGCGTTTCGCGATGGCGAACAGGCGGTTCAGCCAGAACCGGTTCGCGACGAGACGGTCCTCGTACTCGCTGTTGCGGCCCGCCTCGTTCAGGTAGTGGTTGTTATTGGCCGGCATGTTGACGGTCGCGTACAGCACCTTGCCGACCGACCAGTGCACGTTCTCCGCATAGCTGCGAAAGCGCGGGCTCATCGACTGGCGCGTCAGCGGCAGCTTGTGCGCGCCCAGCGTGGACGGCTCGCCGTAGAACAGTTCGCGGATGCGGTTCATGCGCTCGATCGCAGCCGTGCGGCCGGCGCTGTTGCGGCACTCGGTCCAGTCGCTGCCGGCGGGTAGAACGACGACGGGCCGGCGCGCATCGTCGATCAGGTCGCGCCGTTTCTGGTACAGCTTGTCCGTGCACGGTTCGTTCGCGCCCTTGATGCCGGTGACGACCATGAACGCAACGTCCTTGTCGTCGTTGTCGGCGAGCGCCTGCTTGAGGCGCTTCTCGCCGCCGTCGGTAAAACCGTGGCCGATGATGGCGAAGCGGTGCGCGTCGTCGTCGCCCGCGTCCGCGCGGGCGCCGCCCGCAAGCAGCAAGGCGGCGACGAACAGGAGAAGCGAGCGGCGTCCCGGCATCGTCAGGCCGAGGCCAGGCGCTTGAGCTCGTACAGGCGCTCGAGCGCTTCGCGCGGGGTCAGGGCATCGGGATCGATGGCGTCCAGCAGCGTGAGTGCGGGCGATTCGGCCGGTGCCGGCGCGGGCGTCGCCACGGGCGCGGCGTCGGCATCGGCCTCGTCGCACGGCGCCGGCGCGAACAGGTCGAGCTGCGGCGTCGCGTCGAGCGCCTGCGCTTCCAGCCGCGCCAGGTGCTTGCGCGCGGCGCGGATCACGCCCGGCGGCACGCCCGCCAGCTGCGCGACCTGCAGGCCATAGCTTTGCGATGCCGGGCCGTCCTGCACGGCGTGCAGGAACACGATGCTGTCCTTGTGTTCGACGGCCGACAGGTGCACGTTGACCGCGCTCGGATGCTGTTCCGGCAGTTGCGTCAGTTCGAAGTAGTGCGTGGCGAACAGGGTAAAGCTGCGGCTCGTCTCGATCAGGTGGCGCGCGATCGCCCACGCGAGCGCGAGGCCGTCGAACGTGGACGTGCCGCGGCCCACTTCGTCCATCAGCACGAGCGAGTGCTCGGTCGCACCGTTCAGGATCGTGGCCGATTCCGTCATCTCCACCATGAACGTGGAGCGCCCGTTGGCCAGGTCGTCCGACGCGCCGATGCGCGTGAAGATGCGGTCGATGGGACCGATCGCCGCACTGGCCGCCGGCACGTAGCTGCCCACGTACGCGAGCAGCGTGATCAGCGCGACCTGGCGCATGAACGTCGACTTACCGCCCATGTTCGGACCCGTGATGAGCAGCAGGCGGCGGTCGTTTGACAGCTTGCAGTCGTTCGCGATGAAGCGCTCGATCTGGTTCTCGACGACCGGATGGCGGCCTTCGACGATGGTGAGGCAGGGCTCCTCGACCAGTTGCGGCATGCACCAGTTGTTGCGCACGGCGTGGGCGGCGAGGGCGGTGATCGTGTCGAGCTGCGCGATGCCGGACGCGATGCGCTGCAGGCACACGATGTGCGGCGCGAGGTCGGCCAGCAGCAGCTCGTACAGCAGCTTTTCGCGCGCCAGCGCCCGGTCCTGCGCGGACAAGGCTTTATCTTCGAACGCCTTCAGTTCAGGCGTGATGTAGCGCTCGCAGTTCTTCAGGGTCTGGCGGCGGCGGTAATCGTCCGGCACCTTGTCGGCCTGGCCGTTCGTGACCTCGATGTAGAAGCCGTGCACGCGGTTGTACTCGACGCGCAGGTTGGCGATGCCGGTGCGCGCCCGCTCGCGCGCTTCCAGGTCGACGAGGAACTGGCCCGCGTTTTCCGACAGCGCGCGCAGCTCGTCGAGCTCCGCGTCGAAGCCGCGCGCGAACACGCCGCCGTCGCGCACCATGGCGGCCGGCTCCGTAGCGATCGCGCGTTGCAGGAGATCCGCGCACGCCTCGGGCACCGCGATCGCGTCGTGGATGTCGCGCAGCAGGCACGAGTCGCCGGGGATGAAGCAGCGCGCCACCTGCTCGCGCAGCGCGGGCAGCTGGGTCAGGCCGTCGCGCAGGCTCGCGAGGTCGCGCGGACGCGCGCTCAAGAGCGCGATGCGCGTCGTGATGCGCTCGATGTCCGGCACGTGCGCGAGGGTCGCGGACAGGTCGTGCATCGCCTCGCGCTGGGCCAGCGCCTCGATCGCCTCGTGGCGCGCACGGGCCACGCGCTGGTCGCGCCTGGCGTGGTGCAGCCAGTGGCGCAGCAGGCGCGAACCCATCGCCGTGCGGCAGCCGTCCAGCAGCGAGAACAACGTGGGCGATTCGTGGCCGCGGATCGTCTCCGTCAGCTCCAGGTTGCGGCGCGTGGACGCATCGAGGCCGATGAATTCGCTCTCCGATTCGACCGCGAGGCTTTTCACGTGCTGCAGGCCGCGGCCCTGCGTCGCCTGGGCATAGCGCAGCAGCGCGCCGGCGGCGCCGAACGCGGCGCCGAGACCGTCCGCGCCGAAGCCGGACAGCGTGGCGACCGTGAGCTGGTCGAGCAGCGCCTTATGGCCGTGCACGACGTCGAAATGCCAGTCCGGCACGCGTGCCGTGTGGCCGACCGGAGACTCCTCGAACAGGTCGGCGCCGCCGTCCGCGCGCAGCACCTCGGCCGGCGCGATGCGTTCCAGTTCCTGCACGAGACGCACGGCGGCGGTACGGGCGTCGCCCGCGAATTCCATCAGTTTCAGGGCGCCACTCGCCAGCGACATCCACGCGAGACCCGTCGTGACGACCTTGCGGTTCGCGACCGTGCACACGGCGAGCAGGGGCCGCTCGGCCTTCTCGGGCAGCAGGTCGGCATCCGTCAGCGTGCCGGGCGTGACGACGCGCACGACCTTGCGCTCCACGGGGCCCTTGCTCAGCGCCGGGTCGCCGATCTGCTCGCAGATCGCGCACGACTCGCCCAGTTTCACAAGCTTGGCGAGGTACGGGTCGAGCGAGTGGAAGGGCACGCCGGCCATCTTGATCGGATTCCCGCCCGAGCTGCCGCGCGCCGTCAGGGTGATGCCCAGGATGCGCGCGGCCTTCTCGGCGTCCTCGAAGAACAGCTCGTAGAAGTCGCCCATCCGGTAGAAGACGAGCATCGTGGGGTAGTCGGCCTTGATGCTCAGGTACTGCTGCATCATGGGAGTGACGCCGCTTTTCCCGGGCTTCACGCCCTGCGGATCAATGGGCGTGTTTTTTTTTGAAGAGGGCTCGACAGCCAAGCTGTTCGCCGCGGCAGCGTCAATTTCGTGTGGAACGGTCATAGTTCGGGATAGTATCGGTCGGGCATGGGCGCCCGACGAGGGCAAGGCCATTATTGTAACGCCAAGCCCGGCGGAGGGGTAATGCCAGTCAATTAAGCCAAAAGCTCGTCGTTCCCGCGTAGGCGGGAACCCAATTTCCCGGGCTACGGACGCAGAGCTTGGATCCCCGCCTGCGCGGGGATGACGGTCTATCACGCTTAATTGACTGGCATTAGGCGGAGGGGAGGGTTGGATCGCCAGGCAACGGGAAGTGAAACACTCCAGACAGCTCAGCCTGGAATCGTGGCCAATCGGATCGTGAACGTGGCGCCTCGGCCTCGGCCGGCGCTGCTGACGCTGAGCATCCCTTCATGAAGCTCGACGATGCGTCGTGCAATGTAGAGGCCAAGCCCGAGCCCGTTGGCATTATCGCGCTCCTGCATCTGGAAGGCGCCAAATACGTGCGGCAGGTCTTCTGCTTCGATCCCTTGGCCCGAATCGATGATGTCGATCTCGACCATGCCGTCGAGCTGCCGGATATCAATGCGGATGACGCCGCCCGGCGGCGTGAACTTCACTGCGTTGAACAAGAGGTTCCAGAACACCTGCTGCAGGCGTTTTCCGTCCGCATTGAGGCGGATCCGGTCGCCGTGATCGTCCGGCGTCACCCGAATCCGGATCTGCTTGGCGTTCGCGTGGGTTTCGACCGTCGAGATGGCGTCGCGCAGCACAGGACCCAGCACGATGGGCGCGCGCGCGATCGACATCTGGCCGGTCAGCGTGCGCGCCGCGTCGATCAGGTCCTCGACCATCCCCACTTCCTGGCGCACGTGCACGCGCATCGATTCAAGCCCGTTGACCGCGTTCGGCGGCAGGTCGGGGATCGTGCGCAGCATCAGTTCGATGCGCATCGATATGGCCGACAGTGGTGTGCGCATCTCATGCGAGACCGTGGCCAGGAACAGTTCGCGTGTGCGATTTACGCGCGTCAGGTCGTCGATGGTTTCGCGCTGGCGGTCGAGCGAGGTGGACAGTGTCTTGAGCAGACCCGCGTAGGTGCTCATGCGCTGGTCGGACACCGGCGCATCGAGGCGCGCCTCGTTCCAGAGCAGGTGGCCGGGCAGGCCTATCTGTTTGGCGATACGCTCGCAGGCCAGCGGCGAGCTGAAGTCGGCGAAACGCCAGCCGAACAGCAGTACGCCGTAGATACGGCCGCGTAGCAGCAGCGGCTGGGTACATACCCGGAAACCGTCGAATTGCGCCGACGCCGAGGCTTCCTGCTCACAGGTCGCCCGTACCAGCGTACGCTCAAGCGCCGTGCCAGGGCCATCTTCGGCCCACAACGTGGAACGCTCCGCCAGCAGCTTGGCCAGGCGCGAGCTTGTCAGTGGCCCGATGTGGCGCACGCCTTCCGTGTCATATGCGGACGTGACCAGGCCCGTCGCTTCGGTGAACTGCCGTAGCGGCGTGTGCCAGTCGTCCCAGTCGACCAGCGTCTTGTCTGGCAGTTCGGCTGCAATCACTTGGGCTTTTCGGTCGGCAAGCGTGCCGAATCGGGCAGCGGAGCGCCGCTGGCGAGTGCTTCCTCGATAGCCGGGCTCTGGCGTGATGGCGAGCGTGACAACAAACCGTAGTAGGACGAGAACGGCAGTTGCGGCACAGCCTGGGTATCGGTGGCGCGTTCGTCGATCAGCACGAGGCCACCGACCCCGATCTCGTATTCGCGCGTGACCTGCACATTGCGGCTTCCGCGGACTTTCGGCACCGCCAACGCGCGGCGCAGCACGGTCGAAATCTCGACGTAGTTGAGCAGGATAATGTTGTCGACGAGGTGCGAGCCCTTCAATTCCTCGCTGATCTGCGATACACCCAGCAATTCCGGACTTTCGTAATTGAACAGTGTGGTGGCCAGGCGGTTCTTGAAGAAGCTGGCGAGTGCATACAGATAGTCCGCGACCTCGTCCCTGCTGGTCATTTCATACACGGCGACCGAATCGAGCACGATACAGTCGATCTTTTCCCGCTCGACAAGCTTGACGATGCGGTCGAAGTGAACGTCCAGCTCGAGTTCCAGCGGCGACTCGTAATGGATGAACAGCTTTCCCGCATCGATCAGGCCCTGCAGGTCGAAACCGAGCGACCGGGCATTGCGGATCAACTGGCGCGGATGCTCGTCCAGGCTCACCAGCAGCGCCTTGTGGCCGTTCTTGATGGTATCGCTCAGGAACTGGACGCTGAACACAGTCTTGCCCGTGCCGGAAATACCGCTGACCAGTGTCACGGAGCCCTCGTAGATGCCGCCGTCCATCATCTTGTCGATGGCTGGCGATCCCGTCGACAGGCGTCTTTCCGAGGTCGGCTGGTCGGCCGACATGACCGGGCGCGACTGGGCGCGGCGATACACGTGTACGCCCACCTCGGGCTCGATACGCATGGTGTGGCTGCCGCCGATGAAATCCTGGCCACGCGACTTCATTACCGAAAGGCGGCGCGTCGAGCGGCGCCGGGCCTCGCCGAGCGAGAGCGAAATGATGGTATCGAATACGAAACGCTCGTGCGCCAGGACGCCGGCCAGCGTTTCGTCGCGCTCGGCCGTCACCATGGTGGTTACGCCCAGGCGCGTGAGGCCCTCGATCAGAAGGTGCACGTCTTCGCGGAACGGCATGTCATGTACGTCGGCATACAGGCGAAGTGGTGTCAGGCCGTCGATCAGCAAGCGCTTGGCGCCCATCTCGACCAGCGCGGCGGCGAAAGCGCCATCGCCACTGCGGAATTCGCTCAACAGCACGGCGGGGCTCGTCTGGATGATCTTGATCTTGCCCTGGTCGATCTTGCCCTGTAGATCCCAGCTGAAGCCGGCGGCGTCGCGCAGCAGCTTGGCTGGATCGAGTTCGAACGACACGATGGCGCCCGGCTCGTCGTAGTCCTGGGCGCCATGGTAGATGAAACCCAGCCCGAACGTGGTCTTGCCCGAACCGGGCGGCCCTTCGACAATCAGGTTGTTGTTGCGAGGAATGCCTCCGCGTAATACCTCGTCCAGCCCGGTAATGCCTGTTTTGACCAGTTCGTCCATCGATGTTCCCCGTATAAGAGTGGCAGCTTAACATGCGGCGGCACAGCGGTCTGGTTACAAACGCCGATTTTGATTCCGCGAAGATATTTACAGATTGTAACGTTCGCCCTGCGAATGGTCGGCACGATTGAAATATCCGGATGGGTTCGCATTCGTCCCGGTAACTCGTCGCCGCGTCGGCGCCCGCAGTGCGATCGCCGGCTCACTCATAACGCAGCGCCTCGATCGGGTCGAGCCGGGCCGCCTTGCGCGCCGGGTAATAGCCGAAGAAGATGCCGACCGCCGCGGAGAACAGGAAACCGCCGGCGACGGCGGCGGGCGACATCGTGGTCGGCCACTGCGCGATCCAGCCGATGACCGCAGTCGCCGCGGCGCCGGCGAGAATCCCCGTGACGCCGCCGAGCGCGCTCATGCACACCGCCTCGGCGAGGAACTGGAACAGCACGTGGCTGCGATGCGCCCCGATCGCCATGCGCAAGCCGACCTCGCGCGTGCGCTCGGTCACCGAGACGAGCAGGATATTCATGATGCCGATGCCTCCCACCAGCAGGGAAATCGACGCCACGACTGCCAGCAGGATGGCCATGACGCGGCTGCTTCCGGCCGCCGTGTCTGCGATCTGGCTCAGGTTGCGCACGTTGAAGTCGGCACTCTCGCCCGGCCTGATCCGATGGCGCCTGCTCAGCACCGCGGTCGTCTCGTCGATGGCCTCCCGCACCTGCGCCGCGCCGGTGGCCTGCACGTAGATCTGGTTGACGTAGCCGGTCAGGCGTGGCTGCAGGCCGAATGGATTCGGCGCCTGTGGATACGCCACGGCCAGGCTGTTCGGCTGGCTCGGCGTGGCGACGCCCATGATCTTGCGCTCGGCGGTCGCGAACGGCACCATCACGACGTCGTCCTGATCCTGGCCATACGCCGTCTGCCCTTTCGGGGCATACAGGCCGACGATGCGCACCGGCAGGCCGCGCACCAGGATCGTCGCGCCGACCGGGCTCTCGGTCGGCGCAAACAACTGGCGGCGCACGGTGTCGCCGATGACCGCGACCAGCGCCGCACCACGATCGTCCTGGTCTTCCAGCATGCGGCCTTCGGCAAGATGCCACCGCGTAGCCAATGGAAACGACGCCGTCACGCCCTGGATCACGGTAGTCCAGTTCCGGTCGCCATACTGCACCTGCCCACCCTGGCGCATCAGGTAGCTGACGGCGCCGACCACGGCCACCTCGCGCCGGATCGCATCGGCGTCCGCCACCGTGAGCGTCGAGGCGCTGCCGAAACCGGCGCGCACGCCGCCGCTCGTGGCCGCTCCCGGCACGACCACGAACAGGTCGGTCCCGAGGCTCTCGATCTGGCGGCGCACGGCATCGTCGGCGCCCTGGCCGACCGCGATCATCGCGATCAGCGCCGCCACGCCGATGAACACGCCGAGCATCGTGAGCGCGGAGCGCGTCCGGTTGCGCCACAGCGCCTGCGCCGCCGCTGCCATGATCATGAGGGCGAACGCCCAGGAGTGGGCTGGGCCGGCACTTGCGGCCGCGGGCCGCGCCGCCCGCGGCGCGGGAACGGCGGCCATCCGCTCCGGATTGCGGCAGTCGGACACGATCGCGCCGTCGCGCATGGTCACCACCCGCTGCGCGAAGGCGGCGATGTCGGGTTCGTGCGTGACGACGATCACCGTGACGCCCTGCTCACGGTTCAGGCGCGCCAGCGTTTCCATGATCTCGTGCGAGGTGTGGGTATCGAGGTTCCCGGTCGGCTCGTCGGCGAGGAGCACATCCGGCGCGTTGATCAGTGCGCGCGCGATCGCCACCCGTTGCTGCTGCCCGCCGGACAGCTGCGCCGGCGTGTTGCCGGCGCGGTCCGCGAGACCGAAGCGGTCGAGCGCGGCGCGGGCGCGCGCGGTGCGCCCGGCGACATCCGGCGGGCCCTGGCGGGAATAGAACAAGGGCAGCGCCACATTGTCGATGGCGCTGGTGCGGGCGAGCAGGTTGAAGCTCTGGAAAACGAACCCGAGACGGCCGCCACGGATGTCCGCCAGCCGGGTCTCGTCGAGCGCGGCGACGTCGACCCCGTCGAGCAGGTAAGTGCCGCCGGTGGGACGGTCGAGGCACCCGAGGATTGCCATCAGTGTCGATTTGCCGGAGCCGGAGGCCCCCATGATCGCGACGAACTCGCCCC
>Ga0187844_10002905_pt1 | contig 11785 bp, 7 predicted proteins | sample SpaLakP09_SKY_50_FD_134517 | JGI IMG/M metagenome (GOLD analysis project Ga0187844, IMG submission 134517) | Oligotrophic lake water microbial communities from Sparkling Lake, Wisconsin, USA - SP09_SKY_50 | ecosystem: Environmental > Aquatic > Freshwater > Lake | place: USA: Sparkling Lake...
GCTGTGGTGAAGGTTTTTATTCGGCGCAAGCGGAGCGCTGCAGACTAAACTTCGGCCGTCAAACGCGTCGATATTCAGTTGCATATAGGCGGAAAGCGGGATCGTCTGATGCCACGTTTGCAGCAATTGTTGACACCAACGTTCACCATGCGTCTTCGTTGCAGTGAGTGCTAAAGGTCGCGACATTTGCTGATGGCCAATGCCAAACAGTGGCGGCAGCTGTTCCCCAAATTGATAACCGAGTTTGCGGTAGAATCCAACAGCACTTTCGCGGGCATTGAGTAGGATAGCTGTGGCGCCCCAGATTTCAGCCTGTTGTTCCAGCGCCTTGAGTACCATAGCGCCTAAGCCCTGCCCTTGCGCTTGTGGACTTACCGCCATATACCGCACTTGTGCTTGACCATCGGCCAACTGGTGCAAACGCCCAACAGCCATCACCTCACCGTTTGGCGCAGTTACCATCTGGTGAAATGCAGCCACTTCAAGTTCATCGCGTTCACTACCAAGCGCTTGTCCCCACGGCGCGCGCAACACTTGATAACGTAAATTGTAATACGCTTGCCATTGAGCATCGCTCTGCGGCGCGCTAAGCTGCCATGTCATTGTCAAATTTCTCCTTTAAAAACGAGCGGCATGCTGGGAGGTCATGCTGAGAGGACATTGTTGAACAATCTAAAGCACTTACGAGGCAATCACGCTATCAACAATCGAAAAAGAAACGGGCATCTTCAAGTTGTTTAGATATAAATCATTGACACTGTAGCCAAAAAGTCACAGGCCCATCATTCACTAAACTGACTTGCATATCTGCACCAAAACGCCCGGTCGCCACTTGCACGCCTTGGCTTTGACAATACTGAACAAATTGCTGATAAAGCGGTTCTGCTTGTTGCGGCAAAGCCGCTGGGGTGAAGCTTGGACGTAAACCAGATTGCGTATCAGCAGCCAAAGTAAATTGCGAAACGACCAGCAATTGCCCATTCACTTGACCAAGATTTAAATTCATTTTGCCCTGTTCATCGCTAAACAAACGATATTTCAGCACCTTCTCAGCAAGTTTTCGTAACTGGGCTTCGCCATCAGTGGCCTCGACACCTAATAGCACGAGCATGCCTGCGCCAATACTGCCGATTTCCTGCTCATCAACCGTCACGCTCGCCCGACGCACCCGTTGGATCAAGGCAATCATTGGCGCTCCAGACTATCGGCAAATTCACTTGCCGCATCAAATAATGCCCGGCAAATACCAGTTTCACTGGCTGAATGTCCGGCGTTATGAATGATGCGCAGCTTAGCTTGTGGCCATGCTTGCGCCAATGCCCAGGCATTTTCCATTTTACAGACCACATCGTAGCGACCGTGCACAATCCAACAGGGCAAATGATTAATTTGCTGAATTTGTGCTAATAGTTGGTTGGGTGCTAAAAAGCAATGATTTAGAAAATAATGGTTCTCGATGCGAGCCAAGGGTAAAGCGGAAGCTTCGTCCATAGCGCCTGCGCGCATTGCCGAATTGGGCAATAAGGTAGCAACTCTAGACTCCCACAAACTCCAAGCTTGCGCGGCTGCAAGTTTCAACGCTTGGTCTTCACCTTGCAGTAACTGCCGGTAAGCGACCAACACATCTAAACCTTTGTCAGCGGCAATTGGCTGGATAAAATCAGCAAAAAAATCAGGAAACATTTGGCTGGCTCCGCCACCCGGCCGGTACAACCAATCGATATCTTCTGGGCGACCAAGGAATATTCCGCGCAAAATAAAACCTAAGCAACGTGACGGATGTTGTTCGCCATAAGCAAGCGCCAAAGTACTCCCCCAACTCCCTCCAGCAACTAACCAACGTTCAATGCCTAAATGTTGGCGAATAAGCTCAATATCAGCAATTAAATCAGCGGTGGTATTGTTGCTGATGCTGGCAAAGGGCGTTGATTGACCGCAACCACGTTGGTCAAATAACACAATGCGATAACGCTGATTATCAAATAACGTGCGTTGAAACGGCGAGCAACCACCACCAGGCCCGCCGTGGCACATCAGCACAGGAATTCCTGCTGGATTGCCGCTTTGTTCAAGGTAAAGACGCTGACCATCCGCCGTCGTCAGAAATTCGCTGCGATAACAATCGATCGCTTCAGCTTGGTACATTTGGCAACTCCGCCGGCTGGCTAATTTTGCGAAACCTTGCATGTTGTTCTTGTAGAAGAGCAGTCAGTTCTGCCCCTAATAACACGACCAACCAAGACAAATAGACCCAAACAAAAAGAATGGGCACTAAAGCGAGAGCACCATAAATCGCTTGGTAGGAAGGGAAATGCTGAATATACAATGCAAAGACTTTTTTCAGCATTTCAAACAAAATGCTACTGAACAGGGCGCCACATAATGCATGGCTATAGCGGACTTTCACGTTCGGAACTAACTGATACAACATGAAAAACGCCAACAGCGAGAATAAATAAGGGGCGAGCGTCAACAGCATACTCGATAACCCTGGCGTATAATTATCGGCCAAGTGAGTTAATGACGCTAGATAGGAAGTAAAAGCGATTGAACTGCCCAACAGAATGGGCCCAAGGGTTAATATCATCCAATAAATCGAGAGCGAAATAATCAAGCGTGGCCGTTTTTGCACTCGCCAGATTTTGTTTAAAGTTTTATCGATGTTGTGGATCAGCATTAATGCCACCACCACTAAAAAACCCACACCAACAGTGGTCATTTGCGCAATATTACCGACAAACCCATTGATGTAAGTCTGCAATTCTTCACCACGGGAAGGCACTACGTTTGCGTAAACGAAAGTTTCAATCTGGGTGCGAAACCCTGAAAACATCGGAAATGCATTCAGTACTGAAAAGGCCACGGCCACCAGCGGAACTAACGAAAGCAAAGAAATATAGGCCAGGTAGCCACCAATCATGCCAATTTGATCATGCTGGCAACGTAGCGCATACAAGCGAACGAACCTAGCCATATTGCGAAGATGTGCAATACATTGTTGTAAATATGGGTGTGACATAAAATCTCAGCACTAACGTCTAATACGCCAGCCTAGCATATTTCCTGAAGCTGATAAAACTCAGTCACTTATTGTAAAGTGACTGTTTTAGTTTGGGTAAGGGCTTCACTCGCCAGTTCCTGTAATTCATCACCCTGTTGGTCAATGAATAATACTTTGATCCCCAACCTGTCAGCAACCGCCTTACCATCCTGACTACCTAAACACAGAAATGCGGTAGACCATGCATCGGCATAAGTTGGATTCTCCACAAACACCGTGGTTGACACAGTTTGGTGCTGCACTGGCGCACCCGTGCGCGCATCGAGCACATGACTAAAACGCTTGCCGTTGGCATCAAAATAATGGCGATAAGTGCCAGAAGTCATCACCGCCAAAGGTTCATCTTGCAACACCGTGATAATTTTTTGCAAGGTTTGTTCACCAGGTAAAGGCTTCTCAATCGCAAGTTTCCAAGGCTTTTGCTCAGGCTTTTTGCCACGAACTTGTAATTCGCCACCGACTTCCACTAAGTAATTTTTTACACCCGCCTGCTCTAAAATAGCCGCTAACCGACGCACGGTGTAGCCTTGAGCAATCGAACTCACATCAACACGCATTTGCGGGAGTTTTTTTGACAACATCGAAGGACCATCTTCACCAATCTTGGCCATGCCCACTTGTGCAAGGGTTGCTGTAATTTGTTCGGGTGTTGGCTGATTAAACTTATCCGCTTTAAAACCCCATAATTCAAACAAGGGCTTGACCGTAAGGTCATAACAACCTTGGCTTTGCGAGGACACTTCGCGAGCAATTCGAACCAAATCTACTAACTCGGAACCTACTTCAAAGGCGCCGGTCGTGTTATGAGCATTAAACGCTTCAATCACAGAATCATTGCGGTAATTCGACATGACTTTATCAATTCGGCTGAGCTCAGCATCAACTTGCTGCTGAAGAGTTTCCGCACTCACCGCTTGTTCTGACCAATAACTAATGTTGTAAGTGGAGCCTTGCGCTGGGCCCGAGAATTTTTGAATGGGATCTTGCGGGGCGCAAGCTTGCAGCCCAATGAAACAAACAACGAAAGTAATCAGGCGAAATGGCATGCTCTGGTCCTCTTTTTTGACCGCCGCAGTGTAATCAAAGCAGGCACTAATTACCAGCGAGTCGTTGTATTTGCTGCTGGAGTAAGTCCAAACGTTTCTGTTGTTCTAGGGTCAATTGGGCTTGCGTTAGCATCTCGATACAGTCATTTGCCATGACTCGTTGCTCGGGCGTTATGCGCGAACTCATGCCGATTGCCTGCAGTAAATTCAATGCAACATTGATGTTCGCTGGCATGCTAAGCAGTGCACTGTAGAAATAATCGATGGCAAGGGCATAATCGCCTCCGCCAAACGCCTGCATGCCCCCAGCATTTTGCTGCATTAATTGTTCGCGCAACAATTGATACTTTTTCTGCTCGTGTTGCATCATCAGCTGCAAAGCACTGCAGTATAAATTATCATCCTGGGCCACCGTTGAAAGTGCCGTAATGTAGTGATCACACATCGCCAGATTACCACTTTCAAAATAAGCGCGAGCCCTATCTAACATGCCCATCGCCGAAACTGGCCTATCATGACTTAAATCTTCACTTTGCGCTAACAACTGCAAAGCCTTGGTTTTTTTCCCTTGAAGCAGCAGCATTCTGGCTTCAACAACAGCCCGATCGTGCTCATAACTAGAGGGATGAAAACGCTTTTTAATGGTCTGAATAAATGAATCAATCTTGCTAATTTGCAAAACTTTTTCAGATTCAGGCAATGTTTGCGCTTGTTCAACCAATGCACGTGCATAGTTCAGCATATTATCTGGGGTATCATACATTGAGTATTTTGCGGCGCTGAGCAACTTATAATGAACTTGCACGGCCAAGTCTTTTTGATTATCGATGACCGCTAAGGTTGCTAACACATGCTGACGCAAGTAATTGCGCGGTGAAACTTTAGCCACCTGCTCGACAGCGGTTAGCGCTTCAGTTGGCTTTTGCTGACTAATGTAGAGTCGAGTTAGCCAATCGAGTGCTTCAATTTTGGTTTCGGCGCGACCTGTTAATTCGTGTAATAACGCCTCAGCAGCCTCTTGTTGTCCTTGATACCCGAGTGCTATGGCTAAGCCCAACTGTGCCCAGCCAAATTCGCGAATGGATAATGCCCATTCATAAATCGCTTGCGCTTCGATTGGACGTTCTAATTTGATTAACAATTCAGCCTTTAAACGACTCGCGTGCAAAGCATATTTGCTTTTGTGAACAATCACCTCATCACATTGCTCTACCGCTTGCGCATAATCGCCCTGAAAAATTGCCTGAAACGCAGGGAGCAACGCTTGTCTGAGATGATAGCTGCGGCCGATCCGGCGTTCGAGTTCGGCATAGCTGAAGGGTTTTAGTAAATAATCATCCGGTTGGAATTCAATCATGCCATAGACTGAAGCCCGCTGACGTTCAGCGCTAATCACTAAAAAACAGCAATGTGATTTCAGTAAGCGTTCGGTTCGAAGCACTTCAAACAGCTGGTAACCATCGCGCCCTCGGCCCAAATGAAAATCGCAGAGCACAAAATCATAGGAATTCCGGCGACATAGTGACACCGCCATTTCTGCATCACGTGCCAACATCACGTCATCAAAACCGATTAAGATCAGCATGCTTTTCAAATAACTGCGGATTTGGTCCGAGTCATCGACCACTAACACAGTTTTCTTTTTATAAAACGAGCGCCGTGAGGTCAAAGCAACATTCTCCTGTCAGGACTAGCACTTCCAAGATATCGAAATACACCAGTGACTGACCTACTGCGAGGGCTGCGCTCAATCTGCCATTTCCAAAAGCAAAAGGCCAGCATTGCTGCTGGCCTTTTCGTCAAATCGCGAGTTATTAACTTCTGCTTGCGCGTTTACGATCGTTTTCTGTCAGGTGACGTTTACGAATACGGATCGATTGTGGTGTTACTTCAACCAATTCGTCGTCATCGATAAACTCAAGTGCCTGTTCCAGCGTGTAGCGGATTGGCGGAACTAAGTTAATCGCTTCGTCAGTACCAGAAGCACGAACGTTTGTTAACTGTTTGCCTTTCAGACAGTTTACAGTTAAGTCGTTGCTGCGACTGTGAATACCGATCACTTGGCCTTCATACACTTCTTCAGCATGACCGATAAACATACGACCACGTTCTTGCAGAGAGAAAATTGCGTAACCCGCAGCTTTACCCATTGAGTTCGAAATCAGCACGCCGTTCATCCGCAGACCAATTGAACCGCCTTTGAATGGACCGTAATGGTCAAAGCTGTTGTACATCAAACCAGTGCCTGAAGTCAGCGTCATAAACTCGGTACGGAAACCGATCAGACCGCGGCTTGGCATCTGGAAATCCATCCGGATCCGGCCTTTACCGTCTGGCTGCATGTTGGTCATTTCAGCTTTACGCTCGCCCATTTTTTCCATGATCGAGCCTTGGTGCTGCTCTTCCACGTCGATAGTGACGTTTTCGATAGGTTCCATTTTCGCGCCATCAACCACTTTCATGATTACTTCAGGACGAGAAACTGCCAATTCAAAACCTTCACGGCGCATGTTTTCGATTAATACACCTAAGTGTAATTCACCGCGACCAGACACTTTAAATTTGTCACCGTCTTCAGTTTCTTCAACACGTAATGCTACGTTGTGTTTTAACTCGTGTGTTAAACGCTCTAAAATCTGACGTGAAGTGACGTACTTACCTTCTTTACCAGCAAACGGTGACGTGTTGACTTGGAAAGTCATGGTCACAGTTGGCTCATCCACTTGCAGTGGCGGCAATGCTTCAAGGGTATTTGGAGCACAAATAGTGTCAGAAATTTTTAACTCACCTAAACCAGTGAATGCAATGATGTCACCAGCATTCGCTTCTTGGGTATCAATACGCTCTAAGCCTAAGTAGGTGAATACCTGACCCACTTTACCGTTACGTTTAGAACCATCAGCACCTAACACGGTCACTTGTTGGTTCACTTTTAACGTACCGCGTTTGATACGGCCGATACCGATGATGCCAAGGTAGCTTGAGTAATCTAATTGAGAAACTTGGATCTGAGTGTCGCCATCCAGTTCAACTTTTGGTGGTGCAACGTGCTCAACAATAGCAGCGAACAGATCGTTGATATCAGTTTTTGGCTCGTTGTAATCCAGCGTTGCCCAGCCGTTAATCGCTGATGCGTAAACGATTGGGAAATCTAATTGCTCGTCAGTTGCGCCTAAGTTGTCAAACAGATCGAATACTTGGTCGATAACCCAATCCGGGCGTGCGCCTGGACGGTCGATTTTATTCACAACAACAATAGGTTTTAAACCGTGGGCGAATGCTTTTTGCGTTACAAAACGCGTTTGTGGCATTGGACCTTCAACAGCATCAACTAACAGTAATACTGAGTCGGCCATTGACAATACACGCTCAACTTCACCACCGAAATCGGCGTGACCTGGCGTATCTAAGATGTTGATTTGGTAGCCGTTCCAGCGAACTGAAGTGTTTTTAGCCAGGATAGTAATACCGCGCTCAGACTCTTGCGCGTTTGAATCCATCATCCGCTCTTGCAACTTCGCGCGTGCGTCGAAAGTGCCAGACTGTTGCAGTAATTTGTCAACAAGTGTAGTTTTACCGTGGTCAACGTGCGCGATAATGGCGATATTACGCAACTTGCTGATATCATAAGACATTTATTTGGTGCTCGCTTAGTGTAGTGTAAATGTGTACTCGCAAACTTTAACGTACTGCAAGTACCCGAAAAATGGTGCGCGTATTTTACCTGCTTTACTGGTGCTTGGGAAATTAATCTGATTGTTTATTTTTCAGACCGCCGTCAACACTCGCATAAAATTATGAAAATTTAAGGACAAACTCGATTTCTTCCAAGCGCTTTGGCCTGCGAAAGCATAGCTTCCGCCTGTAACATTAAAGGCTCAGCTTTACCGCAGCCAAGCTGGCTGGCAACTCCTACGCTGACGCTCAGTGTTAAGTCTTCAGCAATATCTTCACAGTGTATTTGCGTAATAATGAGTCTAAGTTGCTCTGCTAACGCAATCGCTGGGTCAAGTGTGGTGTCTGGCAGTAACACCGCGAATTTTTGCGGACCAATCCGCGCTAGAAAATCCATATCCCGTAAAAATAATCGCAATGCATCAGCCACGCGAATGATCACCTGATCGCCCACGCGCTTACTCCAACGTGCATTAACCAAGGCGAAATCATCAAGATCCACCAGAATAAGGCTAAGCACTTGCTGCAGGGTACGTGCTTGAATGGATTCCAAAGTCAGATGCTCAATCAAGGCGGTATGGCTTGGCAATGCCGTCAAATCGTCAACGTTGAGCATGGCATCAGATTGCATTTTCATTTGCTGTACTAACAGTTGATGGCTTTGCTCTAGTGAAGCCAGTTGTACTTCCTGCAGCGCCAGCGCATTGTCTTTAACCGCGACCTGTTGCTGTAATTGCACCGCATTTGTTCTTAAATGGCGAATACGCCACCGGTAAATCGCCGCCATCAGCAGAACAACTGTGATCATTAAGCCCAGCAATAGCTCAAAACGACGCCAAAATGGCTGCGAAATTTGAAAACTAAAGGCTGCCGGTTGTAACGACCAAGCCCCATCCGGATAGGTCGCACTCACTAAAAAACGATAATCGCCCGCGGGCAAATTCGTGTATTCGGCACTAAACAAAGTGCCACGGTCGACCCATTCCGGATCGAAGCCTTCGAGCTTAGTTCGATATTGCAACCGAGTCGGCATTAAATAACTTAAACCGGCATAATCAAATTTAATGCGACGCGTCTTAGTTGGAAAGGTCTGCTGATTCGCCGCCAACTCTTGACCATCGACCGTCACTTGTTGGATAACTACTGGCGGCGTATCCGCTTGATTGGTAGTTAAATCATCGGGATGAATGCGAGCAGCACCATGCGCAGTCGCAAACCAAAAACTACCATCGGGGTGACGCGAAGCGGATGGCATCGATCCGCCATTACATTGCGCATCTTGCATTCCTTCGCGCGCGCCAAAATGTTCAAAGCGCGTTAGTCGAGTTTGCTCGCCTGCTAACACTTTATCAATTTCACTGCTTAAGATCCGCGTAATACCGTGATTACTGCAGATCCAAAAGTAATTACCCTCTTCGGATTGGATACTAAAAATTTTTTCTACTGGCAATCCTTGCTCAGGCCCCAACAATTGCAGCTGTTTCGACCGCCAGTCGTATCGAACTATGCCACGATCTGTGGCTAACCAACTTTGCTGGTTGCCATCATCTAATAAGAAATCGAACACTTGCTGTGGGCCGTTTAGCGGTGATAAATCAACTACCTGCATGACATCATTTTGCCAAACCACCGCACCATGTCCAGTCCCAATCCACAAGCGTCCCTGTAAATCAGCCCGAATAACACTGACAAATTCACCAGGCAAACCGTCGTTAATATGGTAATTACGCACCACGCCGTTGGTTAACACACTTAAGCCAGCCGAAGTACCAAAAAATACTTGGCCATTGGGTGTTTGATGGATAGCCAACACCATGTCAGAACCTAAACCCGTTTGTCTATTGATGCGCATCAGCTCTTGTTGATGGCGAAATAAAATGGCCCCGTCGGCATAAGTACCGACCCAGACATCGCCATCAGCTGCAGCACCAATGGCACGATAAGAATTGATTTTTAATGGTTTTTTAACTTCAACTCGAGTTACCACGCCAGCAAGAAAACGATCGACGCCTGAGCTACTCGCGACCCAAACACTGCCATCATCATGTTGAAATACCGCTCGAACATAGTTATCAGCAAGGCCATCGTTGCTGGTTAAAGTCCGAAATGGCGTGCCACGTAAACGAAACAACCCGCCATTGGTGCCCACCCATAAACTTTGCTCGCGATCTTGAAACAAACTAAGGATGCGATTATTTGGTAAGCCTTTGCTGACATTCAGATTTTCTAAGCCAAACTCACCGAGACGATACAAGCCTTGATCAAATGTGCCGATCCAAATGGAGCCATCATCGTCCAATAAAAACTTCGAGATACTCAGTTGACTTAACTTCGGATCGAGCAATTGAAACTGCTGCTTTTTGTGCACATAAGCACCATGATCTGTGCCGACCAATAGTTCACTGCTTTTTCGTCCGGCCAAAGCATACACTTTCATACCGGCAAAAAAGCTGACCGCATTAAAGCGAGGAGTTGCCAGGGCGGGGTCAAACCAAAATAAACCATTCGCGGTGGCGATCCAAATCTTCCCATCTTCGGTTTGCAGCAACTGATGCGCAATATTGGTGCGAAGTTGGGTTTCAACTGAGTATTGGGCTACCTGACCCTCATTACTGATACGAAATAAACCGCTGCCTTCGGTGGTAACCCAAAGCTGAGAAAATTGGTCTTCGAGCAGATCATTGACTTGGCTATTCACCTTGGGCAAAAGCATGGCATTTCCGTGCTGCAGTTGCACGAGCCCTCCGCGCGATCCACCCATCAATAAAGCGCCATTGGCACTTGTTTTTAGCACCAATATGCCAGAGTCAGCCAGTTGATTCAGCTGCTCACGGCGAAATAATTCAAATTGGCGACCATCAAACCTCGCAGCGCCTTCCCACCCTGCAAACCAGAGGTAGCCATCTTCCGTTTGCTGAATGCTATTGACGGTGTTGTGTGATAAACCATCGCGAGTGGTCCACACTTCACGATAAAAATCCTGCAGCGGCACATTCGCCGCCCACGTCAGTTCACTGAGGATGCAAAAAACCACGCAACAAAGCTGAATTATTCTAGCCAATGCCTTAGAGCTCCATCTGATACTGAAAATACAGGAGTAATCATCGCAAAAAAATCGACATTTTTAATGAATGAAGCAACTCAAGTTGCTAGTAATTTTATATTCTAGCGCGAGTTTAATTTGCATCGCGATAAAAACCGCAGAAAGTGGCTGACAAGCCGCATAAACTTGCTATCTTTATGCTGCACTTTGATGGGGCGAGCAATTAATTAATGCACCAAATCAATGCAGTAACGCACAATAATGGTGCAAACTTGTAATTAACTACGTATTGCCTTATGTGAATATTTATTAAGATCAATGACTTATTTTTTTGGCATAAGAATCGCATTCGTAGCGCAAATTCGCGGTAACCCGCAAACCTGAACCATCGTTTGAGTTTAATCCGGAGGAATGCATGTCTGCATCGAACGTTCTGAGTTTTATAAAAGAAAACGACGTAAAATTTGTTGATTTACGTTTTACTGACACCAAAGGTAAAGAACAACACGTTACTATTCCTACCAGCCAAATCGACGAAGATTTCTTTGAAAACGGCAAAATGTTTGACGGTTCGTCAATCGCAGGTTGGAAAGGCATTAACGATTCCGACATGATTCTGATGCCAGAACCAGCGTCAATGATTTTAGACCCATTCTTCGAAGAAACCACAATCATCATCAGCTGTGATGTTATTGAGCCAAGCACAATGCAAGGTTATGAGCGCTGCCCACGCTCTATCGCTAAACGCGCTGAAGAATACTTAAAATCAACAGGTATCGCTGACACCGTATTGTTTGGACCTGAACCAGAATGGTTTATGTTTGATGACGTCCGTTTCAAAAATGATATGTCAGGTTCATTCTTCAAAGTCGACTCTTCTGAAGCTGCTTGGAACTCTGATGCAGAATATGAAGATGGCAATAAAGCACATCGTCCAGGCGTAAAAGGCGGCTACTTCCC
>Ga0187844_10002909_pt1 | contig 11770 bp, 11 predicted proteins | sample SpaLakP09_SKY_50_FD_134517 | JGI IMG/M metagenome (GOLD analysis project Ga0187844, IMG submission 134517) | Oligotrophic lake water microbial communities from Sparkling Lake, Wisconsin, USA - SP09_SKY_50 | ecosystem: Environmental > Aquatic > Freshwater > Lake | place: USA: Sparkling Lake...
TACAGCAGGAAAAGTGCTTCAAGCATGGCGGCCTGCTTCTCTGGGACAAAAGGGTGAGAAGTCCACCATGGCTGACGGTTCACTCGGCTCCATGGCACATCGCTCCAACATTGGCAATGCAAATATTGTAGTGAGCGCCTAAGCGGCTCAGCCCCAAGACCCGGCCTTGGGCTAAGGCTAGGGTGAGGGGGTGGATGGCCCTCGGGGGCCCGGTTTTTGCGCTAGATCAGGGCAGCGGTTAATATCCAAGGCTTTACTGAATCATTTTTTGGAGTTTTGCTCATGAGCCAAATATTGCAATCCCTGCACAAAACGCTGCTGGCCGGCCTGGTCCTGCTGATCGCTATCGTCCTGATCGCCGGTGCGGTGTCAGGCAGTCCAACAGAATTGACCTCCGTGTGGTGGAGTTTCTTCTTCCGCTGGCTGCACGTTAGCTGCGGCGTGATGTGGATTGGCCTCTTGTGGTATTTCAACTTCGTGCAAATCCCCAGCATGCCCAAGATCCCCGATGAGCAAAAGCCCGCGATCAGCAAGGTGATTGCACCGACCGCACTGTTTTGGTTCCGTTGGGCAGCCTTGGCCACTGTGGTCACCGGTCTCATCGTAGCCAGCCTGCAAGGCTATTTGCACGCTGCCTTGCGCCTGCAAGTCGGCTTTGCCGCCATTGGTATTGGCATGTGGCTGGCCCTGATCATGGCCTTTAACGTCTGGTTCATCATCTGGCCTAACCAGAAGAAGGCCCTGGGCATTGTCCAGGTCGAACCGGCTGAAAAAGCGGCTGCCGCCCGCCTGGCAATGCTGGTGTCACGCACCAATACGCTGCTCTCCATCCCCATGCTGTACATGATGTCGGCACAGTCCCACGGCGGGCTGTAAGTAATAACCCGCAAGGCGAGTCCGGCTGCGCGCTTGTATTTGCAAGGCGCGGTGTCTTGGAACTGAAATATGCGCTAACCTCAGGGCAGCGAAGCATTAGAATTTGCGCCGCTGTCCAGCCCTCGGGCCTTAAGCAAATTTTCTCAATAATTAAATGGAGTTTGACTGTCATGAAACTGAAAACCCTTGCATCTGCCGCACTGGCACTGTCCACCGGATTGGCTATGTCACAAAGCGTTGTGACTATCGCCCACGTCGGCCCCACCAGCGGTGCTATTGCCCACCTAGGTAAAGACAATGAAAACGGCGCGATCATGGCCGTAGAAGAACTCAATGCAGCCGGCGTTACCATCGGCGGCAAAAAAGTCACCCTCAAGCTGATGACTGAAGATGACGGCGCTGACCCCAAGCAAGGTACCGCAGTAGCCCAAAAGCTGGCCGATGCCAAAGTCGTTGGTGTGGTCGGACATTTGAACTCGGGTACGTCCATCCCCGCTTCCAAAATTTACAGTGATGCGGGTATCCCCCAAATCTCTCCCTCTGCTACCAACCCCAAGTACACACGCCAAGGTTTCAAAACCACCTTCCGCGTGGTGGCTGATGACACCCAACTGGGTGGCACTCTGGGCAAGTACGCCGTCAACACGCTCAAAGGCAAAGCGATTGCAGTGATCGACGACCGTACCGCTTACGGCCAAGGTGTTGCTGAAGAGTTCAGCAAAGCAGTGGTGGCCGCTGGCGGCAGTGTTGTTGCCAAAGAGTTCACCACGGATAAAGCAACCGACTTCAACGCCATCCTGACCACCATCAAAGGCAAAAAGCCGGATGTGGTGTTCTTTGGTGGTATGGATGCGGTTGTAGGCCCGATGCTTCGGCAGATGAAATCGCTTGGTATCAATGCCAAGTTCATGGGTGGCGACGGCATCTGCTCGGCAGAGTTGGTCAAACTCGGCGGTGACGCGATTGCAGATAACCAGGTTTATTGCGCGGAAGCTGGCGGCGTGGAAAAAGGCAGCAAATACGAAAAATCCAAAAACGAATTTGAGGCTAAGTTCAAGGCAAAGTTCAATGCGGATGTCCAAGTCTATGCACCCTACGTGTACGACAGTGTGAAGTTAATGGTCGCCGCAATGGTCAAGGCGGGTTCTTCCGATCCGGTTAAATACCTGCCTGTTTTGGCCGCAACCAAGAACTTCGAAGGCGTTACGGGCGCAATTTCTTTCGATGCTAAAGGCGATATTTTGAATGGCGCATTGACCATGAAGACAGTGCGCGGTGGAAAGTTAGACACCATTGCAGTTATCCGTTAACCACGGATAGCTACAACAGCAAACCGGCCTTCGGGCCGGTTTTTTTACGCCTGCCAATTTCCTATTTGCGCTGCAATAAGCGGTAGGGCGGGAGTCCTTGCAGCATGCGTCGGCCGTAGGCCTGTTCGCTCAGGCGCTTGTCGTAGCAAATCACTTGCGCGCGGTCTTCTTCGGTGCGTATGGCGCGGCCGGTCCATTGCAGCAGCTTGATGCCGGTGGCGGGGATAACCAGTTCATTGAACGGGTCGCGCCCCATACGGCGCAGCCATTCGGCGCGCGCCTCGTCCACTGGCTCGGAGGGTGGTGCGAAGGGCAACTTGGTGATAAACACGGTTTCGCACAAACGGCCCGGCAAATCCAGGCCCTCGCCAAAGGACTGCAAACCAAAAATAATGGAAGGCAGACCCGCCTCCACCCGTGCCATATGCGCGGCCAGCAAGCGCGTGCGTGAAGTGCTGCCTTGCACCACAACGCTATCCAGTAGCCGCGCAGGAATCCCATCGGTGGCGGCGCGCATTTGCGCCCGCGAGGTGAACAAAACCAAGGCGCCGTGCTCCACTTGCGCCAAATCTTGCATCAGGTATTCCACCACTTCGCCGGTATAGGCCTGCACGTTTTTCGCATCGGCCATGGTGTGCACCACCGTCAACGTGCCTTGCGCGGCGTAGTCAAAGGGGCTGGAGACTTCCAGCGCCTGCACCTCTGGCTTGCCCGAGAGCCCGCATTCCTGCAAAAAATAGTCAAAGCTGCCGCAACTGGTCAGCGATGCCGAGGTCAGTATGGCCGCGCGGGCCTGGCTCCAGACAAACTGGCGCAACAAGTCGCCCGGCACCATAGGGCAGGCATGGGCGCTGATCAGCAAAAAGCTGCCCTCACTTTTGCATTGCAGCCATTTGGCCAGCGGCTGCTCGCCATGTTCGAGCAAGAGGCTGGCAGTGGATGTGAGAGCGCCTAGTCGCGGTGCCAGCGGCCCCAGCTTGGCGTATTGCTGGCTGCATTGCAGCGCTTGCATCGGGTCGTCCTTGGCGATTTGTTTGATTTGATTGCCCAACGCGTCTAGCGCCTGGGCCAACCCCGCAGCCTGCGCTAGCACTTGCGCCATCGGCTCGACCAGTGTTGCGGGTAGCTGGCCATGGGCAAAACGCAGCGTGCCATCCTGCCCCTGGGTGCTGGCGTGCACCAGGTCTAGCACTAGGCGCGCCAATTGGTTGAGCGTGACTTTTAGCTGGCTGCTGACGGTACTCACGTCCGGGTCCAAATCCAGCATTAAAGCTTTGCTGACGTCTTGCAAGACCTTGGGCAAGCGGTCCAACCAGCGCAGACTGGCCAGTTCCATAGCGCTGCTGAACTGATCCAAGGCCACTGCCGGCAGGTGGTGGGCTTCGTCAAACACCAGCAGGCAATTGTCCAGCTCGGGCAGGGTTTTCATGCCTAGCGAAGCGAGCACCAAGTCGTGGTTGGCGACGATCACCTGCGCCTCCGCCAGACGGTTGCGCGCCTGGTAGTAGCTGCAATCGCGAAAGCGCGGGCAATGCCGCACGGTGCAACTGTGACGCTCTGCGGCCACGGTGGTCCAGTCCTGCGGGTCGGGCGCCTCGTTCAGGCTGTCCCGGTCGCCGTCCCAGCGACCTGTGGCCAGCGTGGCGGCCATGTGCTCATACAACCTAAACCGTCGCTCTTCCAAGGCCTCCTGCGAGGCCGTACCCAACGCCACCGCCGGAAAATCGTCTTCAAAAAAGTCATCCTCCGCGCCGCCGCTACCTACCAGGCGTTCCAGCTTGAGCTTGCAGACATAGCGCCCGCGCCCTTTGGCCAGCGCAAAAGCAAACGGCTGCTCCATGCTGGCGGCCAGGGCCGGCAGGTCTTTTTGCATCAATTGCTCTTGCAGCGCTACCGTCGCAGTGGAAATCAGCACCCGGGTTTTGCGCTGCAAGGCCATGGCAATCGCGGTGCTGGCGTAGGCGGCCGATTTGCCCACGCCGGTACCGGCCTGGATGACGGCGATTGCGCGCTGCGGGTCCTCACAGTCGCCCAGGTCGGCGCGGCTCAGGGTGTCGGCCACGCATTGCGCCATGGCGATCTGGCCTTCGCGCTGGCGAAAGCCTGGCGTGGCTTGCAGCACATGGCTAAATGCTGCAAAAGCATTGGTCGCCCAGCTCTGCGGATTGCTTAGGACGGCCTCTGGGGCTTGGGTTTCGAGGGACAAGAAGTTAGATCTCAGTGGGGGCGGGCAGACAGGGCCTGAGCGAAATACGCCGCACAAGGCGGTGCACCGGCAAGGCAGGCCCGCAATATACCTGTTGCAGCAGTGGTAATCTGCCCGCCCGTCGCAAAGAATGGGGCGGCATTTTTGCCTGTGTTGCTTCCCAATGCGCAAGGCCCGCCTTTGGGCTTCTTGATGTGCCCGCAGGCGGAAACCGCTGGCCAGCGTCTGGACGCGTATGCGCCAGAGGATTTCTGCTGCCGCATCAGCGCCAAAGAAATCGCAGCCTAAACCGGCGGCAGGGGCAGCAGGCGCAATTGGCTCTCAAACACCATTTTCTGCCCGCTGACCGGGTCTTCAAACGCAAGGCATTTAGCCAGCAATTGCAGTGGTTTGCGCGCGTCGCTGCTGCCCTCGGGCGTGAGCTGTGGATAAATGCCATCGTTCAAGATCGGCAGGCCAAGCGCCATCATGTGTACACGCAACTGGTGGCGCTGACCGCTGAAAGGCCGCAGTTGGTAGCGCGCCCAGGGGCCGCAAACTTCCAGCACCTCGATGTCGGTAATGGCATTCACCGGCCCTTGTACTTCAGCCTGCTGCATAAAGTGCTCGCCCACCCGAATCCGGCTTTCGCGCCGCTGCGGCATGGCGAGTGCGGCATCGAAAGGCGCAATAGCTTCATAGGTTTTCTCCACCCGCCGTTCTCTGAATAATGCGCTATAGGTGTCGCGACTTTGCGCTTGCAAAGAAAACAGCACCAAACCGGCCGTGTCGCGGTCTATGCGGTGGATGGGCACCAAGTCCGGAACGTCTAAGCTTTTTTTTAAGCGCAGCAACAGAGTGTGTTGCAGGTACTTGCCTGAGGGGATGACGGGCAAAAAATGCGGCTTGTCGACCACCAACAAGTGCGCATCGCGGTATAGCACCTGATGTTCAAAAGGGATCGCTGCTTCATTTTCAACCGCGCGGTAGTAATACAGCCAGCCGCCGCCCATGGCTGGCGTGTCGGCTTGCAATGGCTGCCCCTCGTCGCCCAGAACCAGACCTTGGGCCAAGCGTTGTTGCCAATCTTCAGCGCTGATATGCGGGAAGCGGGCAAGCAAAAAGTCTATGACGCGTGCCCAGCGCCCTGGCGCTATGACAACCCGGCTGGCCCCTACGCCATCATGCGCGGGCAAGTCACGCAGCGCATTGGCTAGTCGCATACCTTAGCGCCGTAGGCAGACCAGGTCCCACACATCATGGCCTAGCTTGAGCCCCCGGTTTTCAAACTTGGTCAATGGCCGGTAGTGCGGCTTGGGGGCGTAGCCTTGCAAACCGGGGTGCGCGCTGCGCGCCGGGTTGTGCAGCAAGGGCTGCGCTTCTAGTGCTTCCAAAATTTGTTCGGCATAGGGCTGCCAGTCGGTGGCACAGTGCAAATAGCCGCTGGGCTTGAGTCGCTGCGCTAATTTTTCGACCAGCGGCGCTTGAATCAAGCGGCGCTTGTTGTGCTTGGTTTTGTGCCAAGGGTCCGGAAAAAAAATGTGGATGCCGTCTAGGCTGGCCAGCGGCAGCATCTGGTCGATCACTTGCACCGCGTCATGCGCGCAAATGCGGATATTGCCCAAATTGTTTTCCCCTATGCGCTTGAGCAAGGCGCCCACGCCAGCCTGGTGTACCTCGCAGCACAAAAAATCCGTTCCTGGCAAGGTGGCGGCTATCTGGGCTGTAGCCTCGCCCATGCCAAAGCCGATTTCCAGCACCACGGGCCGGTTGCTGCCCGGTGCCTGGCTACTGCCAAATGCCTCAGGCCAAGTCATGTGCGCGGGGCGGTAGGGTAGCAAAAACTGAGGTCCTAGCGTCTCCACCGCTTTGGCTTGACCGTGGGTTACCCGGCCTGCGCGCAAAACATAGCTTTTGACGGTGCGCATAAACACCGGTGGGGCGTCAGGCTCAGGGGAGTGATGGTTCTGCATGGTGGAGTAAAGCGCATGGCGTACAGGAGGCCGATTGCCGGCCTGAAGCGGGCAATTTTAGGTGGCCTGGACTTGGCGCTCGGGCCGCATCCAAGCGTAAGCCCAAGCCGCGGTCCATAGGGCCAAAGCTTGTTCTGCCGTGCCAGATTGGGCGGGCAGGCCGAGGGTGGTAGCGGCCTGGTTTAAAGCGCGCAGCGGCTCGCCGGTATCGATGGCCTGTGCGCCGTTTTGTTTGGACAGTTTCTCGCCATTGCCGCCCAACACCAAGGGGGTATGCAGGTAATGTGGCGTAGGCAGTTGCAGGCATTGTTGCAGCCTAATTTGCCGGGCCGTGTTATCCAGCAAGTCCGTCCCGCGTACCACATGGCTGATGCCCTGGTCTGCGTCATCTACCACCACGGCCAGTTGGTAGGCAAAGCAGCCATCGGCGCGCAGCAGCACGAAGTCGCCCACCGTGGACGCTACGTCCTGCGCCTGCGGTCCTGCCGCGCGGTCTTGCCAAGCCATTGCCGCGCCTTCGGTGCGTAATCGCCAAGCGCGTGGGCCTTTGCCGCGCAGTCCATGCTGGCAGGTTCCGGGGTAGCGCAGCTCGGCGTGGCGAGCGCGCTGCGTATTGGCCTCGGTGGCGTTTTCTATGTCTTTGCGTGAACAGCCGCAGGGGTAGGCCAGCGCGCGTGCTACTAAGTTGTCTAGGGCTGTGCGGTACAGGTCAGTGCGCTCGCTTTGCCAAACTGGCGGCGCATCAGCATGCAGGCCGCAAGCGGCCAGTTGCCTGAGGATCAGGCGGTCGGCGCCGGGCACGGCGCGCGGGGTGTCAACGTCTTCGATGCGCACCAACCATTGGCCGCCATGTGCGCGGGCGTCTAGCCAACTGGCCAGGGCGGCGACCAGCGAACCGGCATGCAGCGGGCCGGTGGGCGATGGCGCAAAGCGGCCCCGGTACTGCAAAAATTTTTCAGCCGATTGCAAGCGCCAGTTCCAAGCCCGATACGAATGCGTTCTCCACCCGGTGGCCCAGGCACCAGTCGCCGCACAAGCCGATGCCGGACTTGGCGTCCCACATATGGCTCTGGCCTAGGGCCTGGTCGGTTTTGGCGTACAGCCAGCGGTGCGCTTGCACATAGGCCGGTTGGGCGCGGATGCCGGTGACTTCAGCAAAAGCTTTGAGCAGTTTGCCTTCCACGCGTGGCACATCGTCGTGGATATGTTCCTGCGACCAGGCGGCACTGGCCTGCACCGTCCAGCGTTCCACGATACCGCGCGCCGGCTTGCTCGATTCGCGGCTGAGCCAGGCGATGCGGTGGTGCGTGCTGCGCGCGGCGTTCCATTGGGGGCCCAGCGTGGTCAGGCCAGGCTGTACCGCTTGTGGGAAAGCCAGCATCAGGGTCCAGCAAGGCTGAACGCTGACGCCCTCCAGCGCTTGCGACATTGCTGCGCTGCCGCTGGTCTTGGCGGGCAGGGTGCGCAGCAAGGCCGCTGCCTGCGGATGTGGGATAGCTAACAGCACATGGTCAAAGCCGCCATGCACCCCGCTGCTGTCGTCGCTGCCCCGGATGCGCAACTGCCACTGGCTCTTGTGCAGCGCATCAGTTTCGATCGCTATGACGCAGGTCTCTAGCTTGAGCTGCTCGGCTAGGGGCGCTGCCCAAGCTACGGCGAGGTCGCGCATGCCCGGCCCTGGCACCCAATGGGGCTCGCGCGCGGGTAGGCCGGCCGCAGCGACGCGGCCGTGCTGATCGAGCACCTGCACCATGGTCACGCTCCAGGGGCGGCACACGCCGGGGGCGGTTTCCAAGGCCAGGGCAAAGCGCGGGTCTCGCACCGTGAAATACTGGGCGCCATGGTCAAAAGTGCCAAAGGGGCTGCGTCGCGTCGCCATGCGCCCGCCCACGCCTTTGCTCTTTTCAAACAGGGTGACGCGGTGCCCGGCTTGCACCAGCGTGCGCGCGCAACTGATGGCGGCCAGTCCGGCGCCGACGATGGCAATGTTTTTGGGCCTGTGCATGCGTGGTTCTCCTTGGCTTTTTTCTCTCGCCGCAGTTCGGCATTCGGCCTACTGTACACCCGCAATCGCTTGCTTGGCCTGGCCGGCCTATGGAATTAACCATGCTTTGACCCAGCGCCGGGGCGCGCCACCTTAGGAAGCCAGCAATGCCTTTCGCGTTGCGTCGCTTTCCAACTGTTCTAGCCACCATTGCAAGGCGCGCCCTGGCGGCGCCGCCTTGGTCCCGCGCCAGGCATAGTGGATATGCGCCTGGCGTACGGCCTGCTCTGTGCGTTTGGCGATCAGTCGACCGCTAGCAATGTGCGGGGCTGCCATGGGCAGGGGCAAGTTGCCGCTACCCATGCCGCGCAACTGGGCATCGAGCTTGGCACGCATGCTCCCCACTGTGAAAACCTCTTGCCCTTGAAAAAGACCAAAACTCACACCGTTGCCGCGCTGGACGGAATCGGCGACGGCAACGGCGCGGTGGCGCTGCATCTGTGCGCTGCTCAAGGGCTCAGGCGCAGCGGCCAGCGGGTGGCCTGGCGCAACCGCAAATACGAAGGGAACCGTACCCAATGCCTTGATGTGGATGCCCGTCTGCCCTTGGACATCGGGCTCTACGCCAATAGCCAGATCGGCTTGACCGGCGATCAAGCAGCCCATGGTTCCGGACAAGGTTTCGTCGCGCAGGCGAAGGCGGGTCGGTGGTGACAGGCTAAAAAAGTGTTCGCACAAGTCCATCACAGTGGCACGCACGATGATCGTGTCTAAAGCAATCGTGAGTTGCGACTCCCATCCGGTCGCTACGCGCTTGACCCGGTTAGCCACGGCGTCGATGTCTTCCAGCAAGCGCGCGCCTTCACGCAGCAACTCTGCGCCGGCCGGGGTGAGCTTGGCCTGACGTGAGTTGCGGTCGTACAAAAGTACGTCCAGCGCCTCTTCAATTTGGCGTACACGGTAGGTGAGCGTGCTGGGCACCAAATTCAAAGCCCGCGCCGCAGCTGCAAAGCTGCCGTGCTCCGCGATGGTTTGCAGCATGGAAAGGGTGTCGGGCGTGAGGTAATCGCGTGCAGATTGCATCTGTAATGCCTTTAGATTCGAAATAATTGAATGATGCCATCAATTTCCTTGGCTCCTAACACCCCTGCTTGCCGTTAGCATCTAGCCATGATGTATTTACGCAAATCCGCTGACCGGGGCTATGCTGACCATGGCTGGCTCAAGTCCTTCCACAGTTTTTCCTTCGCGGGCTATTACGACCCGCAGTTCATGGGCTGGGGCAATTTGCGGGTGGTCAACGAAGACCGCATCGCGCCCGGTACCGGTTTTGGTACCCACGGCCATCGGGACATGGAAATCATCAGCTATGTACTCTCGGGCAATCTGGCGCACAAAGACAATATGGGCAACGTCAAAGGTATTCCCCCAGGCGATGTGCAGCGCATGAGCGCGGGCACCGGCGTGCAGCACAGCGAGTTCAACCATGCACCTAATGCCGCTACGCATTTTTTGCAAATTTGGATCGAGCCCAATGTGCGTGGCATCGCACCGTCCTACGAGCAAAAAACCTTTTCTCCCGCAGAAAAAGACGGCGTGCTGCGCTTGGTGGCGGCCACCGATCGGGAGCAGGGCGCTGTGCATATCAACGCGGATGCGCGTATTTACGCAGCTTGTTTTGACGGCAGCCAAAGTGCCACCTTGGAATTAGACCCGGCGCGCAAAGCCTATGTGCAGGTGCTGCGCGGTGCTTTGTTGGCTAATGGTCAGGCAATGGGGCAGGGCGATGCGCTGCTCCTCCAGGGCGAAAGCCGTTTGTCGCTAGACCAGGCCCATGCCGCCGAAGTGCTGGTTTTTGACTTGGCGCCTTAAAATTTTTTTACTAGGAATTTGTATAAATGACAGATCGTTTTCAAAATGGGTTTGCCCTGCTGGCCCGCGTGCTACTGGCGGCCTTGTTTCTGCCAGCGGGCATCAGCAAGATTGCAGGATTTGCGGGTACTGCAGCCTACATCGGCTCGGTCGGATTACCCTTGCCTGAATTAGGCGCTGCCATCGCTGTCCTGGTCGAAGTTGGTGGTGGTCTTGCCTTGCTGGCCGGCTACCAAACGCGCTTGGTCGCTCTGCTCATGGCCATTTTTACCGTGGTAGCGGGCGTGTTTTTCCACGCATTCTGGACTGTCGCACCCGAGCAGTTGATGCTGCAGCAAATCATGTTTATGAAAAATATTGCGATCGCCGGTGGTTTACTGGCCTTGACAGCTTTCGGTGCCGGCGCCCTCAGCCTGGATGCGCGTCGCCCAGAGTGAGTGCTGCGCGAGCGGCGCCTAGTGCCACCTGTTTTTTCGTTGGTACAGCGCGCCAGGCGTGTGTCCCAATGGTTTCTCTTTACAAACCCTGGCTTTTTTATGTGTTGGAAACCTTTACTATGACATCGACAGTTGTGATTTACCACTCCGGCTACGGCCACACCCAGCGTCTGGCCCAGCAAGTGGCCGACGGCGCGGACGCCCAGCTCATCGCCATTGACGCTGAGGGGAATATTTCCGAGGCAGAGTGGTCCGCTTTAGATGCAGCAGATGCCATCATCATGGGCTCACCCACTTACATGGGCTCGGTGTCCTGGCAGTTCAAGAAGTTTGCTGATGCTTCATCCAAGCGCTGGTTTGCCAGTGCCTGGAAAGACAAAGTGGCCGGCGGCTTTACCTGCTCGGGTTACCCCAGCGGCGACAAGCTCTCCACCTTGCAAAGCATGCTGACCTTGGCAATGCAACACGGCATGGTCTGGGTCGGCCTCAACATCATGGGCAACGAGACCATCAACCGCCTTGGTTCGAGCATCGGCATGATGGCCCATGCGGATAACACCACACCGGCCGATGCCATGCACCAGGGTGATTTGGATACTGCCAAAGCCTATGGTGCACGGGTGGCGCAGGTGGCTGCGAAGCTGCGGGCTTAAGCGTGATTTATGGGCCTGGCGTCTGCGTTGCGCCCTCCCATTGCGGCGTGGGTGAAAATGAAGGCGCACCCACGCCGTTTTTTAATTCCTGATGCACCCTTTAAGCAAACTGCTGCGCTACGCCAGCGCCTATCGGCGCGACTTCAAGTTGGCGGCGCTGTATTCGGTATTGAATAAATTTTTTGACATCCTGCCCGAGGTGCTGATCGGCGCTGCCGTGGATGTGGTGGTCAAAGGGGAGGAGAGTTTCCTGGCGCGCCATGTGCTGGGCGCCATTGGCATCACCAATACCTGGGAGCAATTGCTGGCGCTAGGCTTCTTTAATGTGCTGGTGTGGGGCGGCGAGTCTTTGTTTCAGTATTTGTATGAAGTGAAGTGGCGCCAGTTGGCGCAAAACCTGCAGCACGATATGCGCCTGGACACTTACCGCCATGTGCAGCGGCTGGATATGGCCTATTTCGAGAACCAGCGCACCGGCAA
>Ga0187844_10002912_pt1 | contig 11766 bp, 11 predicted proteins | sample SpaLakP09_SKY_50_FD_134517 | JGI IMG/M metagenome (GOLD analysis project Ga0187844, IMG submission 134517) | Oligotrophic lake water microbial communities from Sparkling Lake, Wisconsin, USA - SP09_SKY_50 | ecosystem: Environmental > Aquatic > Freshwater > Lake | place: USA: Sparkling Lake...
AGCAGATTGAAAAAGAGCTGTTGCTGATTGCCGATCTGAAGTACGAGCCCTACTTTTTAACCGTGTACGACATCGTGCGCTTCGCCCGGTCGAAAGATATTCTTTGTCAGGGCCGGGGATCGGCCGCCAATTCGGTGGTCTGTTATTGCCTGGGCGTGACGGAGGTGGATCCCGAACGCAGCAAGATGCTGACGGGACGCTTTATTTCACGCGAGCGTAACGAGCCGCCGGACATGAATGTTGACTCGATTTGTTCATTTGCGTGAAATTCTGCTATGAAATTCCGTAGGTGAAGAAAATAAACTGTTCATGAACACTTTTGTGAGGCAGCGCGCGCCTTGGAGGCTTGGGTCGCGACAGTTTTTCCGAATGCCACTGCAGCGACATGGCGAAGGCTGTGGCCTTCGCCGGATCGGGTTCCAAAGAGCTGCGCACGTGCATAGCCCCAGTCGCATACGGCAAGCCACCGTCATCGGTGTGGCAGCAGCCCGGCGATCTGCGGCAGCCGGATGCCGAGTCTGAAATCTGGCTGACGCTCTTAGCGTATCCAGCGTGCCGGCCTATTCTGGAGCGCCACGAGCATGTCGGCGCTGCTCAAGCACTGCTCCTCGATTAGTCGCCAAAATCCGGAGCGATTGATGTCACATGGTACTAATTGCGAATGGAAGCAACTGCTCGTTGGCGTACGAAACAGTCATGCGCATGGAGGTACGAATTTGTCGAATCAAGTTTCTTGTACTTTTGAGGTGGTACAAGAAATACTTGATCAACTTTATCAACCGATTATTTCTTTTTAGCTGATAGATCTGCGGGGGGTATAGCTCGAATACTTCCTGAATGATTATACTGGGGCAAGTTTGCGTATCTCAATCATTACATCATGCATATAGAACTGCACCGCACATTTCGAGAATTGCTTCGCGATGAGACCAAGGGAGACGATGCTCGCGCGCTCTCGCGTGGCAACGCGACACTATCATTTGCAGACCTACTCAATGCGACCCGCGCGGTGGTTCTTGCGGAAGCTGGCTCAGGCAAAACAGCGGAAATTCGCGAGGCTGCCCGTCAACTGAAAAGGGATGGGAAAGCAGCCTTTTTTTTGCGGCTAGAACATGTCGTGGTCGATTTTGATGCAGCGTTCGAAGAGGGAAGTCTTGAAGAATTCAACGCTTGGCTAGCGTCATCAGAACAAGGATGGGTGCTATTAGACTCTATCGATGAATCACGTTTGCGCTCTCCTCTGGATTTTCAAGCCGCAATGCGTCTGATCAGTAGAAAGTTGGCCACTGCGAAACAGCGCACACATTTACTAATAACTGGTCGAGCTCCTGCTTGGCGACCGGTGACAGATCTGGAGCTCTGCGCCAAGCTCTTTCCTGTCCCCGACGTGCAGATAGAAGAATCATCGCTATCTACACAGAGCAATTCGCCAGCCGAGCACGGGCGTCAACATGGATCAGCGACTTCAGGGAACTATAAGATCGTTACCTTGGAAGATCTATCTTCGGAGCAGGTCAAGACTTTCGCTGTTGCGAAGGGTATAAGCAACACGCATGATTTCCTTAACGCTATTGAGCGCGCCGATGCTTGGTCTTTCACTGCCCGTCCTCAGGATCTTGATGAGCTGACAGGATTCTGGCTTGACAACGGATCTGTTGGGACACGTCTGGATCTGATGAAAAACAGCATCAAACGTCGCTTGACAGAGCCGGATCAAACTCGCGCTGAGGCGCTTTCGCTGTCAAGTGATCGAGCACTTGAAGGTGTTCAGATGATCGCTGCTGCGCTATTACTAACTAACCAGCAAATTATCCAAATTCCAGATGGGGCAAAAATTTCGCAGGGTCTCAAGCTCGATACTCTGCTCACGGATTGGGCAGACAGTGAAATAAGTACCTTGCTTCAGCGGCCGCTGTTTGCTCAAGACATTTATGGAGCAGTTCGTTTCCATCACCGATCAGTAAAAGAGTATCTAGCTGCCCAGTGGTTTCTTAAACTGCTTAGCCAAGAGGTTTCTCGGCGGAGAGTTGAAGAGCTATTCTTCAGAGACCAATATGATCTTGAAGTCATTGTGCCATCGATGCGGCCGTTGTTGCCGTGGATCGCCATGGCAGACCATCGAATTCTGGGGAGAATATGTGCAGTTGCGCCTGAGATTGTATTTGAAGGTGGTGACCCGGTTCAGCTGCCGGCAGATGTACGCAGCAGAATTTTAGAACAAGTCTGTTCGCAACTTGCCAACGGCACATCGACTAGATCAATGGCTGACTACGCTGCATGCCAGCGTTTTGCCGCGCCGGATCTGGCACCTACCTTGCAGCGACTTATTCGTAACTACCAGGACAATGACGACATTACATGGTTTCTCATGCGCATGGTTTGGCAGGGGCGACTGAAGGATGTGCTACCAGAGGCCGTAGAAGTAGCTTGCTCCGACACAGCTTGTGTTGTGGCGCGCATCGCTGCTTTCCGCGCGATTGCCGATTTAGGAACTCCACAAGACATGGAATTCGTGCGAGAAAGTTTTGCCGAGCGGGTCAGCAATCTTGACCGTCGATGCATGGCAGATCTCGTCAGTCATATTCAGCAACCGGACGAACAAGCTCTGCGGTGGCTGCTCGACTGTATTGCTCGATTGGCTGAGTACCGCGAGTATAGCAACACTGGGCTTTCTGAGGAAATCGTATCGTTCTTTGAGAGAGCTCCAATAGAAATACTCTCTTTGGGAATAGCAGGACTTTCTGAGCTTTTGACTTCCGCGCCTATCAGAGAAAGCAGTTACTCTAGTATCTCAGAGCGTTACGCTTGGCTAGTCCATCCTGCCGGTGTTGCCATTCGACGGTTGATGCTCTCGCGTCATGCGTCTTCTTTGTTACCTTGCTCGCTTAAGATACTTCACCTTTTGCTGGCTGATGGACCATACCATGTTCGTACATTCGATTTAGAAAAACTAGAGCTGTCAAAAATAGTCCAGGAATGGCCCCAGCTGAAATGGGGAGTATTCTGGTATGTGGTCGAAAAACTGCGTGAAATGAAGGCCGAAAAAGGCGAAAGGCTGACCGATGTCTGGTGGGTCCTTGTTAAGGCATCCTACTTGACCTTTTATGGCGAGGAATTCGACGATGTGGTGCGCGCTCTGTCAGAGCGGAGCATTCCTGATGACAAACTGCTTACCCTGTCTCTGGCGTTTAGGATTTATGACAAATCGGGACGCCAGCGCGACCGCAGAGAACAACTGAAAAAGGCTATCAGTGGGGACGCCGCGCTTACAGCATTTTGGTTAGAGTTGAAAAAGCCACCCAAGATTTCAGCTGAAATTAAGCAGATGGAACGAGAAAATGCACGGTGGTCAAAGCGAGCGGAAATTCAACGCGCGCGGCAAGAAAAGGCACAATTGGAGGCGCCTGCAATTCTCGAAGCGCAACTAGAAACGTTGCGTGATCCAGGTTTTGATGATCCATCTGCTATTTCTCAATCACAGCACTATCTCTATAAGCGCATGCGCAGTCTGGATGAGGGGCGAAAAGGGGGGCGCTGGGGGAGCTGCAATTGGCGTGAGCTTGAGGCTGAATTTGGTAGCAAGACTCCATGTGCTTTCCGCGACGGTATAGTGCGCTATTGGCGTAAACATTCTCCAGCCCTTGCTTCTGAGGGGGCTGTCCGAAATAGCATCCCTTTGAGTGACTTGTTCGGGTTGGCAGGTTTAACAATCGAGGCTGCTGAGAATCCAGAGTTATTTTTTAACCTTCGCCCGACCTTGGCGGCTGTCGCATTCCGCTACGCGATGCGTGAGCTAAACGGCTTCCCTCCTTGGTTTTCGGCGCTTGCTAGTGCACACCCCAACATGGTTCAAGCCATGATGTTAATTGAAGTGATGTTCGAGCTCCAAACTGAGCAGGAGAACACTCCCAGTCACTACATAGTTTCAGACTTGAGTCGTCATGGTGATTTGCTTTGGAATGCGCTCGCACCAGACATTATCCGGTTACTGGAAACTCAACCGCCGATAAATTCAGAACGGCTAGTACATATGGTCGACATTCTTCAGGCGTCGCAACTTCCAGATGCAACGATCGCAAATTTGGCGGCAGCAAAGTTCAAATCGCTCGGAACACATCTTCCGATTTGGGCCGCGACGTGGACAGGTGTTGATCCGAATCCAGCCATCGATGCGATCGAGGAATATGCGCTCACATTAAGCGATAAAATTGCATGCACGGAGTTCTTCATGCGATATGTGACGTACCTTCTCGGCGAGCGCGGAGCGCTATCGTTGCAGGCCCGAACTAGATTCTGCTCTCCGCCAGTGTTGCGGCGGCTCTACGTTCTCGTGCACAAGCACGTTAGAGCTGGTGAAGATATCGAGCGGGTTGGCCAAGGAGCTTATTCACCCGGCCTGAGAGATAATGCTCAGGAAGCTCGTGAAAGGTTGGTTGGAATTCTGAAAGATATACGAGGCCGAGATGCATACTTGGCCCTCAAAACTATTTCTGAGTCCCATCCGGATGCAAAATACCGGACGTGGTTTGTACAACAGGCCAGATTAAAGGCGGAATCTGATTGTGAGCGTGCGCCATGGAGCGTAGAACAAGCTGGTCAGTTCGCGAAAGAATACGAACGCACGCCAAACAATCACAGGGAATTGTTTGATCTTGCGGTGTTACGTCTGTTGGACTTGAAGCATGAGATGGAGGACGGTGACGGTAGTACAGCATCTGTCTTAATCGAAGCAAAGCAAGAAACTGTCGTTCGTAATTTTATAGCGTCATGGTGTATTGGACGTGCGCGTGGCCGCTACGTTATCCCGCAAGAAGACGAACTGCCAGATGCCAAAAGACCCGACCTGCGATGGCATTGTTCGACGTTTAAAGGGCCTGTGCCCACCGAGCTAAAAATTGCAGATAAGTGGCGTGGCCCGAAGCTCTTCGAGCGCCTTGAGAGTCAGCTTGCAGGTGATTACCTTCGCGATGAGGCGTCGAGCCGCGGAATTTACCTACTGATCAACCGAGGAACTCAGAAAAATTGGCAGTTACCTGTTGGGGGGATGGTCAATTTTGATGGATTGATATCCGCACTACAGGCACACTGGACATCTGTAGCTTCGATACATCCTCAAGTTGAGGAAATCAGGGTCATTGGTATTGATTTAACGAGAAGAGCGAAAGTGCCCGCCACGCGGTCGTAAGACCCCTTGAATTTCAATTCGGATATGCCAGGGACCAGTTCAACGCGCAGTGGGGGATTATGAGTACTGAACTGGTCGATATGATGAACGACAAGCAGGCCGTTGGCAATATTGACGACTTTGAGCTCCAGTCTCTTCAGTGCGCCCGCGACGACTATCGTAATTACGTTGTGCTGGGTGATCCTGCTGTGCGATTGCGACCGTCCGTTGCCACGTCATAATCCGAATTTGTTCACGTGCATTGGCGTCTGATCTTGTGGGGCGCTTCAAAGGTGTTAAGGCTACAACAGTTTTGCCGTGATCACCTCTTGAGCAGAGAACGGCTTACGCGTAAGCGCCTAGTCGTCGTTTGGTACCTTATCGTGAGCGCCATGGAAAACGCCTATGACACAATCAACCAGGCGCTCATGTGGCTGGCGTGGACTTGCCATGTGCTTTCAGTGTGAAGCATTTCGCAGCAGTGCCTTACATACGCAGGAGCACAGATGTAGTGCCTTGGTGTCGCAAAAAAAAATGGCCGACAGAGCGTACGACGTCATTTCAGTTAGAGCAGGCTCAGTCGCCGGTTGGCATGCCTGTCTTGCAGACGGATATGTTCTGGCATCGCCGCTATCATAAAGACCCGGGGCCTATGCTTGTTTCGTGAGCTTACTGCTGAGCGTTTTTGCGGGTAGCCGGGCCATTGGTATGAGAGACCCAAAATCTTATCGTGTGTAAGTGCGCCATGTGTCGCCGCGACCCGATCCGCGACTTCTTCGGTGCAGTGTTCAATCGCCAGTACCTCAATGTTCCCATGTGAAGCGCGCGATAGCGGACATCTACCAATCGAAATTCATCTGCGATAGAGGTATCGCCGCATTTGTTGTCGAACAGCTCTTGATCGACCATTACAATCCGCTCGTAAAACCCTGATCGATGCCGGATGATGCCGATACACGGAATAGATACTATTTTTCCTTACCGTTTATGGGCCGTGTATCGATCCGAATAGGACTTAATCGGCAGCTCGATCGACACATAATTCCGCTCCATGAATTCGAAGTGTTGATTTGCACCGAAAACTTACCCACTTTGCCGCATAATTTGCATCGAAAATTGATAATCATCTAGCCGTCCTCCCTTCGGCCAAGCCGAGGAATAAAGTCACGGTACGAATCCGAACTTTATCGAGGAGGACGTCATGTTATTTTGTGGCATTGATCTTCATTCCAACAATTGCCTTGTCGTCGTCTCCGACGACAACGACAAGGTCGTGTATTCCAAGCGGTTACCCAACGATCTGGCAACCATCTGCACAGCGCTCAGTCCTTATCAGCAAGAGCTATTCGGCGTGGTCGTGGAGTCCACGTACAACTGGTACTGGCTGGTTGATGGCTTAGTCGCGGCTGGATATTCGCTCCACCTGGCAAACACCACGGCGATCAAACAATACGACGGTCTTAAGCATCGCGGCGACGAATCCGATGCGCGTCATCTCGCGCACGTTCTTCGGCTTGGTTTGCTGCCGGAAGGCCACATCATGCCCAGAGCTGAGCGCGCGTTCCGCGACCTTGCGCGTCGGCGCATGCAGTTAGTTGGGCAAAGGACGTCGCAGATCGTTTCGATCGAGACGAGCATGGCCCAGCACATGGGCGCCACAATTTCCGGCAACAGCGTCAAGGAGTTGACCGTAGATGATATCGATGCGATGCCAATTGGACCGACAGAGGCGCTAGGCATGAAAGCAAACCTCGCGATTATGCAAGCGCTTCAGGTGCAAATCGATGGAATCGAAGCCACGTTGTCAAAACACTGCCGTCGCGATAAAGATTACCGTCTCTTGTGTTCCGTAGCCGGCATCGGGCCGATTCTGGCGACAGTCATTTTGTTGGAGACTGGCGATATTGGTCGCTTTGCCGACGTGGGGAATTACGCATCGTACTGTCGCTGCGTCGGAAGTGCTCACATGTCCAATGGGAAGAAAAAGGGCGAAGGCAATACCAAGAATGGCAACCGCTTCTTGGCATGGGCATATGTCGAAGCTGCCAATTTTGCGATCCGTTATTGCGAAGCCGCCCGCAAATTTTATCAACGGAAGAGATCCAAGCGAAACGGCATCGTGGCCATCAAGGCGGGGGCCCACAAGCTCGCACGTGCTTGCTTCCACATGTTGAAAACTGGCGAAAAGTTTTCTGTGGAGAGATGCTTCACATGATGTTTGGCAACGGCCGGCGAGCCAGAAAGTGGGTTGGACATTGAGCCATCAAAATTGATTGGCCGCCGCGCCGTTTGCCATCGCGGTTGCTGTAGCAGGAAATGAGTCGTCCGGATTGCGAGCCACAAGGGTTTGGAGCCGCCAAGCGGCAGCCAGAGAATTGCCCTTCACTTGGACGCAAAACGGAACCGAGATGCTTCTGGGGCAGCCGCGCTGCCAGGGCGGAATAGCGATTCGGATTTCCGCTTGATCCACATGGGTGACTGGTGCGATTCACGCAACCACACGACGAGGCGCAGGGCACGATTCGTTACTGAGGAACGACAGCATGGCGATGGGGCAGTAACGAATCGCAGAATACCGCGAGGATTTAATTCGTATCCTTGACAGTGGACGGCTAATGGGTGACCCACGTTTAGCACACAATCCTACTTATTAGAATGAGTAGGGGATCGGAGTGATTGACGTGGCATTACTAGGAATAATCAGACGCTGGCACCTTCGTGACCAGGTCCCGCTCAGGGAAATCGCCAAGAGGCTCGGCATCTCCCGCAACACCGTCCGGCGCTATCTGCGCTCGGAAATTACCGAACCCGCCTATGCGGAGCGCCAATCCGCCAGCGCCATCGATCCATACGCCTTCCAGCTTTCGGGCTGGCTCAAGACCGAGGCGGCCAAATCCCGTAAGCAAAGACGCAGCCTTAAGCAGCTCCACGAGGAGCTGATCAATTTGGGATTTAAGGGGTCTTACGATAGGGTCGCGGCGTTCGCCAGACAGTGGCGGGAGGGTCAAACGGAGTGGGTCAATTCAGCACGCAAACGAACAGCCAAAAGACATGACGCACCTCGCCCCCCTTATTTTCTACGGAGATTAGAACAATTAGGGAATGCTTCGAAATTGCAATTTGAAAAAGCGGACAAAGACTAAGACTGCGTCATTGCTTGCGTAATTGGGCTGCTACGTTCTTGAGCCAAGCTAAGGGAGAAAGGCGAACGGATCGATGGAACTGGCCAATCTGACGACGAAAATCGATGTCGCGACCCCGCAGGCTCGGCCGCATTTTCCTGTAGCGGTCCCAGCCAGCATCCTCCGGTTTCCACGCTAATGACGAGGCCAGCCGCATACCTGTTGTCATGAAGATTGGTAGGCGCCGTTGATAACCGCGCTCCAGTAAATAGCTTTCATAGTGTCTATTGGAGTGAAAATCAGCAGTGTTCCTATGGCCGTCGCCACTGCAATAATCGCGTAGAACTGAGGGGCAACCGATGGCGTATACTCAAGGCCATTTTTCCATTTGAATGCACCTGCCATTGCGTATGCCGCCGCCCCCGCCACCTCAGGAGCTGCCAGGTGATCGCAGACATCGAGGCTAGGGAAAAGCACTCATAATCCTTGCTGAGTGGTCAAGTCATTAGCGACCATACAGTATGTCATTGTCGTCGAACAGCTCTACGGCCCAGTCGACGAAGACGCGTAAGGTCGGCGACAGGTGGCGATTGTGAGGGTAGACGGCCGATATCGGCATGGACAGTGGCTTATGTTCGGGTAACACTTCAAGCAGAGCGCCGCTGCGCAGGTGAGGCGCTGCGAGGAAGAGCGAAACTTGCCCAATCCCAAGACCGCGCAAACATCCCGTCAAATAGACAGCCGTGTCGTTCAGCGCCATTTTCCCGCGCATTTTTACAATCTCAATTTTTCCGTTCACGACAAACGTCATGTCCATAATCCGACCAGTTCGCCCCCAAAAATAATTGACGGCAGAGTGATGCTGCAAATCGTCAGTCGTCTGCGGCACACCATGGCGTGCAAGATAGTCTGGACTGGCTATGGTCACCATTAAGTGCTCGCCCAATCGCCGCGCGACCAGGCTTGAATCCTGTAACTCTCCGATACGGATTACACAGTCGACGCTTTCCTGTATCAGATCAACCGGCTTGTCGCTCAGTCCGACTACAAGTTCAATTTCAGGGTATCGCTCCTGGAATTCGAACAGGGCGGGCATGAGTATCTCGCGCCCCAGTTGAGTAGGGAAGTCAAGGCGTAGCTTGCCCCGTGGTTGGCGGGTATTCACATGAAAAGAACTCTCGACCGCTTCAATATCCCCCAGGATACGCACGCAGTGTTCGTAGTAAGCAGCACCGTCGGGTGTCAAACTCAGACGCCGCGTAGTTCGCTGCAAGAGGCGCACGTTCAGATGCGCCTCCAACTGCTGAATAATCGTGGTGGCTGACGCCTTGGGAATGGCCAACACATCGGCCGCTCGCGAAAAGCTGCCGATTTCGGCCACTCTAATAAACACCTTCATCGCTTGCAGTAGACGCTCCACGATGCACCTTTCATCCATCGAGCAAATATGACACTGCATAAATGCCAAGTTTTCCGTGATATCACCGATTTATATCGCTGTTATCGCCCTATGAATCGCAGCAATTTACCTAGATTATTCGGATTAAGCGAATTGTATATCAATTTGCTTCATCTTTATCTTGTTGGCTCCACTACCTATTCTGTGACCCATCGCAACTATGTGGACGAGCTTCCCCGCTCGGCAACTCATGCCAACCGCAACGAAACATGGACTTGACCTGTCTGAGGACTATATAGAGGGCTATGCCCAGCGCATCGCGCTACGTAGCTTTCGCCCGCTCGACCAACGACGCGCGACGCCGCTCGTGCTGTATTTCCACGGTGGTCGTTTCAGCGGCGGCTCACTTGATGATGCCACGGTGCCTGCGGCTTCAATTGCACATACTGCCAACGCTTGGGTGATTGCGGTTGGCTATTCGCTTGCGCCAGACTTCCCGTTCCCTGCGGCGTTGGAGGATGGCTATCGGGCTTTGCAATGGGCGGTCAAGCACGCAACCGTGCACGGCGCTGATGCAAGTCGCATTGGCTTGGCCGGCCATGACGCAGGCGGCAACCTCGCGACGTGCATCGCAGCTATGGCGCGAGACCGCCGCGAAGTACCGGTCTCCGCGCAAGTGCTGATCGCACCACTGCTCGACCCTACGCTGACACATCAAGTCCACGACCAGAAGCTTGCTACCGACCAGCAGTCCGGCATGTTCGACATCAGCGCATATGCCAGCTGCTATCGCGCCTACTTGCCCGATCCGATGCAGCGCCTTCACCCCTACGCAGCACCGCTTGATTCCCGTCGTCTGGCTGGCCTTCCGCCCACTCTGATAGCCAGCGCCGAATATGACCAACTACACGTTGAAGCAGATAAATATGCGGCCGCACTCATCGCGGCCGGCATTCCAACCGAAGTCACACGCCACCGCTACGTTTCTCACGACGCCATCGCTACCGATGCCGGCGTGCTGATCGACGTGGGCGCGTTCTTCAAAAAGCGTCTGGCGAAGAAATCGCGCGCCAACTAGGGACACCGTTTCCAGGTTTCAGTCCATTTTTCCTCTACCTAAAGGGAGCACTGCCATGAACACTAAAGGCAAACAAATAAGCACTACCATTAATACCAAACGCAAAAGGCTATACACCAGTATCGCAGCGTCGCTGGCTGTCGTTGGCGCCGCAACGCTCGTCATCGTCGGCTCCGGCGAAGTGCTTTACGGTCATGGCTCGGTTGCCCACGCCGCAGAAGCACCTGCATCCGCGCCAGAAGTCGATGCTGCGAACGTCGTTGCCGCTACCATCACCGACTTCCAATCGTATTCGGGTCGGATGGAAGCGATTGACAAAGTCGATATTCGGCCACAAGTGCCGGGCACCATCGTTGCCGTGCATTTCAAGGACGGTAGCATCGTCAAGAAGGGCGATCCGCTATTCACCATCGACCAGCGACCTTACATCGCAGAGGTCGACCGCGCTGCAGCACAATTGGCTGCTGCCCAAGCGCGCAATGGCTACACAGCAACTGATGCAGCGCGTGCCGAACGCCTGCTGGCCGACAATGCCATCGCCAAGCGCGATTACGACCAGAGCCAGAACGCCGCGCGCGAAGCAGTCGCCAACCTGAAAGCAGCTCAAGCCGCTTTGGAAACCGCGAAAATCAATCTGGCGTACACGCAGATTTCGGCCCCGGTCGGCGGTCGCGTCTCGCGTGCAGAACTCACATTGGGGAACATCGTATCCACCGGCGCCAGCGCACCGCTGCTGACCACCGTGATGTCGGTGTCCCCAATCTATGCATCGTTTGACGTCGACGAGCAAACTTATCTTCGCTACCTGAGCCGCAGCAACAAGGGCGGCACAGTGCCTGTCGCCCTTGGCTTGGCCGACGAAGCGGGTTATTCGCGTGAAGGCCGCATCGACTCTGTCGATAACCGCCTCGATTCTGGCTCCGGCACCATTCGCGTGCGTGCCCGTTTCGACAATGCCGATGGTGCTCTGGTGCCAGGCCTGTATGCGCGCATCAAAGTAGGC
>Ga0187844_10002913_pt1 | contig 11756 bp, 11 predicted proteins | sample SpaLakP09_SKY_50_FD_134517 | JGI IMG/M metagenome (GOLD analysis project Ga0187844, IMG submission 134517) | Oligotrophic lake water microbial communities from Sparkling Lake, Wisconsin, USA - SP09_SKY_50 | ecosystem: Environmental > Aquatic > Freshwater > Lake | place: USA: Sparkling Lake...
ACCAAGTCATTGAAGCCAAAGGACTGAAGCAGATTTCCGACGTGGGTGCGCTCGAAAAGATCATCGATGAAGTCATGGCAGCAAACCAGCAATCTGTCGATGAGTATCGGGCTGGTAAAGAAAAAGCATTCAACTCCCTGGTAGGTCAGGCCATGAAAGCGACCAAAGGTAAAGGCAACCCAGCCCAGGTGAATGAATTGCTGAAGAAAAAACTGGCAGGCTAAGCACCAATGGCACAATCATAAATAGAGAAATCCATGAGCAATTTACGACAAGAATTTATTGAGTTTTCGGTTAAGGCTGGTGTGATACGCTTTGGCGATTTCGTTACCAAGGCAGGCCGCAATTCACCGTATTTTTTTAATGCGGGTTTATTTAACGACGGTGCCAATCTCGGTAAACTCGCAGAGTTTTATGCCGATACACTAATCAATTCCGGCCTTGAATTCGACATGCTGTTCGGTCCGGCTTACAAAGGCATTACCTTAGCCTCGGCGACTGCCGTTGCGCTCGCCAAACGTGGCTACAACGTGCCGTTCGCTTACAACCGTAAAGAGGCAAAAGACCACGGTGAAGGCGGCACTATAGTCGGTGCACAATTACAGGGTAAAGTCGTGATTATCGACGACGTAATCTCCGCCGGCACCTCAGTGCGTGAATCGGTAGAAATGATACGCGCCGCAGGTGCAACACCTTGCGCCGTACTAATCGCACTCGATCGCATGGAACGCTCGGGAAAAGATAACGCGCTGTCCGCTCACTCTGCAGTACAGGAAGTCAGTCAAAGTTACAATATGCCGGTTGTCTCTATTGGTAACCTAAACGATTTATTCGATTATTTGTCGACTGCGAATGGGAATGCCCAATTAAGTCAGTACAAAGATGCAGTAGCAGCTTACCGACAGAAATACGGTTCAACGACGAATTGATAATAATTGGCCGTATAAATGAAAAGAGGATCTGAAGTTATTCAGACCCTCTTTTTTAATTGATTCAAACTTAGCTTACCGTTTCTCAACAGCCTTTCGTAACTCATCGAGTAAGTTAGCATCTTCTATCTGTTTCGAACCTGGTGGCAACGGAACAGTTGATTTTGCTGGCACCTTATTATTTTTTTTGTCTATAGCGGCGGGGGCAACTGGAACAGCTACTTCCGGCTTGCTCATAACGACCTCAGACTCATCCGGATTGACCACATCAGTTGCTTTTTCCTTAGTCATACTTGTCGAGGTAGCGTCCTCTTGGCTTGCCGGTTTTACCCCATTACCGGTTGGTAAATTGGATTTTGGTGCCGTTGTAACAGGCATCACATCATTTACTGCAGGTGCCTGTAAAGGTGGAACATCCTGGATCTTTGCATCACTGATTTTGTTGCGCTTCAAAGCTTTTATATCGGTGTTTTGCTTGATATCTTTCGCCCAGTCACCCAACGAATCGCGGAACACATCAGTAACAGCCTCGGCCTCAAAATCGTCATTGATAATGTATGGAGTAATCAGGATGATTAACTCCGTTTTACTATTGTTATGATTTTCGGTTTTAAATAAGCTGCCAATACCTGGAATATCCTTCAGCAAAGGTACGCCTGAATCAGAGGAAGTATTATTGTTGGAAATCAGTCCGGCCAACATAACTGTCGCCCCATCTCTCAAGGTGAGTTTTGTATCCACTTTACGAACGCTGATAGTCGGTGACGAAATTCCTCCGGATGCGACGCTTTTCACGCTACTGACCTCTTGAGAGACATCCAGATCGATGCGACTACCAGAATTGATAACCGGCCTGACCTTGAGCACCATACCAGCCGTACGGTACTGTATAGTATTAGTGGTGGTTGGCCCTGCTGTACTGGTTGGTGTAGAACTGGTGCTGGTTAAAATAGGCACTTCATCAGCAACCTGTATCGTCGCAGTTTCCCCATTGCGAGCCATCAGTTTAGGACTAGAAAGAATCTCACCTCCCGACTTTGAAGCTAATGCCGTAAAGTTCGCACGAGTCAGCTTGTTTGGAGATAAATAACTGAATAGTAAACCACCTGCAGTACCGCCCGCAGATGCCGAATTAGTTGTACCGCCGCTGCCAATATTGCCACTGCTATCCGCAAGACCCGCTTTGTAGTTCCAGTCAACACCTAGAGTATTTAAGGTGCCAGCAGTAACCTCGGCAACAACAACATCAATCAGCGCCGATTTACTAGGTTTATCCAGCTCAGCCAACAATGCCATCCACTGCCGGTATTGATCTGGTCCTCCGCCTTGGATAATTAAACTATTGGTCGCATTATTAACAACTATTCTGGAGCCGCCTCGTGCAGCAGACGCGGCAGGTGCTGCGGCAGCACCTGCCGGAGTAGATGCGCTAACTGGTGCTGTCGGAGTCGAACCACCAATCAATTCTGATAGAGTTTTCGCCAAAGCCTGAGCATCTGCATATTTCACCGGATAGGTAAAATAGGCGCCGCCTGCCTGGCTTTCAGACGGTTTATCCAAATCCCGAGCCCACTGCAATGTATGGTTCATTATGGTTTCGGACGAAGAAAACACAATCACACTATTGAGTGGTGGAATCGGTAAAATCAGGATGGGAGTACCGGCATTAATTGATGTACTGGCGGAGTAGCCTTCGGCACTTAATACATCAACCAGACGCTTGGCAAACTCGTCAGCGGTCCAAAAGACTGGGCTTACACGTTTAGTCCGTTGACCACGCATGGCGGGTTGATCAAAGACCTGAATCACTTCCATTGCCGCAGAAATATCATCAGGCTGACCGCTCAGCAAAATGGCATTTCGGGCTAAATCGTCGGTCGTTTGTATCTTGGTACCGAACATCGTTTTCAATAAACTACTGAACTCATTAACACGAACCGCGTCAAGTTCGACGTAATAAAATACCGGTCTCAAACTTTGCGGAGTATCTGGTTGCGCACGTCCACGCCGGATCGCTGGAGAATAGCTATTCGATGCCGTATCGGGAACAATTCGTATCACACCACCAAAATCCTGAACAGCAATACCGTAACTCTTCAACAACATACGTGCCAGATTCGACATTTGGCTTCGAGTTTGAGGCTTTGGTGTGTGAAATGTAATCAAATCGGTACGTGAAGCTACAGCACCATCCATAGAATAGTTAGTTTTGATTACGCCCCCATATACTGCTTGAATAAAAGTGGGCAAAGGCATCTGATCAAACGATACGCTTAATTCAGCCTTTTCATTTACAGCATCGCCAGTCGTATTCGATTTTTGCTGACCGCTCGCAGTACGATTTGCTGGCATTTGTGGAGTATCGGTTTCAGCATACTCTCGTTTCAGTTGCTGTTCACCCAACACGCTGGTGCTATTCGTTTGAGGCGTACGCTCGAATTCAAGTTTACGAGGCACTGTCAGTTTATCGGTGGCGCAACCAGTGAGTGCAACGAGTATGCCTGTAATTGACAAAGGCCAGACATAACTGGTCAGTACACTATTTTTATCGGAAGAATTTGTTTTCATTGTTTACGTAAACTCAGATTCATAATTTGACCATTCAGTAAAATTTTCAAATGATCTTGTGCAATTTCAATGATTTTTGCGCCACCGGGTAATTTTTCTCCGACTTTGCGAATCTCAGGCATGGGTTGATTTTCGAAAAATACCAACACGCTCTTTTCGTCCCCAACGGCGGTTACACCGACAATACGCCATCTGGCTGGTGTGAGAGGTTCTTTGCGTGGAGGTAATGGCTGTTTGGCTGCGATCTCCCAAACCCTGGCCTCCACCATATCAAGCTCATCATTCGCTGCATCTTGTTGTGATTTCACGGTTGTAGCCTCACCTGCACCTCGCTTCTGTACTTCAACAGGACTCCCGGGGGGATTTGCAGGCAATACAAAATGGGGATCCGTTTGCTGAGCTTTATTTTGTCCCGCTTCCAGCTGATGACTCAGTTCGCCTTGAACTTGATAGCGGCCTAACATCGCGCAAATAATAAAAACGCCGATTAAACAAGCTGCCCCGATCAACTGTTGACGCGAAATTTTGTTTAAGTTGTACATCATAGTCTTCAATCAGAGTTCTTTCGTGGTTTCAGCGTGATTCAATTTACTATCTTTATCTTTTGCCTCGATACGCCAGTAACAACGAATGCCCATCTCAAGCTGAGTTCCTCGCACCCTGACACTATCGATTACAGTGAAAGGCAAAGTCTCATCGATGTTGCGCATTAAATGTTTAAATGGAATCGGATCGAAACGACCATTGATCGTCAGCTTAATCATTTGCACTTGTGTAGGCAGCGACTGTGATTTTGATGAAGCTTTACTGCCAAGTTCAGACTTATCTGCATAAAATGGATTACCAGACTTTACACTTTCACCGCCCTCAGCATCTCCTGCAGAAACGACCACGTTCGGAATTCCCGAATTTTGTGCCAACGCTCTTATATCACTGAGTAGTTTCGCCTTCGCAGAGGTCGGTGATCGTTCTGTCGGCAAATAAGCAAGCCATGCTTTTTTAAGCTTTTCAGCATCTTTTGCATAACTTTGCCAATGATTACCTTTCAGCATGGCCTGCTGTTTCATGAGTAATTGCTGCTGATTCAGTAACTGTTTTTGCTGCACCACATTAAAATCGTAAAGAGATGTCAACCCGTACAACACCAAAATAGCAAAGACTACTGCAATTAATTGCCAAAAACGCTCTCCCATGCGCATCTTATTCACCCTTTTTCTGACTATTTGTTGATACTGCACTACTTGCAGGCTGAACCGGATTTGCCATAGGTGCGATTACCTGGTGACCATCCTTACTGGTAAAGCGACGTCTATCCATTGCAGCATCAAAAATTTTGGCCGATATCTTGATCGACTTCGCGTCACTCTCAGGGAGTAGTTTGACATTGCCAAACAGAGGGTTTTTCTCAATTTCCTGAGTAACTGCAGCAACGTCTAACTCTGTATTAATTGGAACAATAGTTAATCTTAAATCATCATTTTGATATTCAAGTTCGCGTATCGCCGCATCCTGCGTCTGCAGAACTGGTTGCAAGCTACTCAGTGCCTTGCTTAGTTGATCCGATTTCCGCAACGATGCTAACTGACTAACCCATTGCTGAGTCGCCAACGCTTTACCACGCGCTTCGTTTAAAGGATCGACCTGCTGCGACAACAAGGCAATTTCAGCATCAGTCTCTTTTTGTAACGATTGAATGGTCCACCATTGGGATCCAAGATAAGCAGCACTGCCAGTGACCAGGATACCCGCTAAGAAAAATAAAGCTCCTCTTTGCACACCTTTAAGGGCATGCCACCATTGGCGTCCCAAAATATTTTTACTCCATGGCTCAGCGAGGCGAACTAATTCACCTTTAGGAGATACCTCTGCTGGCGTCACATGTGACGGTACCGACTCGGACCAGGAACCCGACTCCGCTCTGGCTCCAGAGACTGCTGCCGAAGTCGGTCGCCAAGATGCCCATGCATTGGCATCGACTTTCTCTGGCCACCACGCATTATCGACTAACAACCCGTTGTGCCACAACTGAGCCTCATACCCATGCTGACATGGATAAAGGAAACTCCCCTCTCGCTGCATTGGAAAGCAAACACTTTCAGGCGCTAACTCAAGACCAGAAAACTCCAGACCGAATTTTTCGCAAATTTCTCTTACCTTCCGGTTTTCCCAAAACCACAAATGTACCCAGTCACCAGACCGAATCGCATAAACGCCGCTATCAGGAAAAGGAGCAAGCCGATTCAGATGTAACTGAACAAAAGTTGCAGTTTTATGACGTGGAACACCTTTTGCTGGTACAGACGTAGTCACGCACCACGAGCGAGGAAGTATCCATAAGGGTTTGATCAGACTAGTACGTTGCTTTGCGATAAGAAGCTTCGCTTTAGGTTCTGCGATATCAGAAAGGTAAAATCGGTTGCGTAATTGCATTCTTATCCGCTTCAGAAAGTTTGTCGATTCTCGGCCAATCCTGTCGGCCGGTTGGCATCATAACCGATGATAAGGCTAGCCGCCTTGGTGAAATCACCTCCCAAGGAACACCTTCGACATTGGTTTTAAGTTTTAATTCATATCGTAAAACCCACTGGAGATGCTCCGACGATTGCGTCACCCTCAAAGTCGTTGCGGGAATTTTCGCACCCTGCAGTCCCATGAAATTTTTACTTTGGCTATCTGCATATAAACGATTGATCAATGTTGACTCATTGACCAGTCGCTCCTTCTCAATTTGCGCAACTGTCTCAGAACTCAAGCCAAAAGCGGCTAAAGCTCTTGGCGTTGCCGTACCAGGATTGAAATTACCGTCACTCCAAACGGTAACATCCTCAAAACACTTATTTTTATCCCAGCTCGGATGTAGCTTCTCCCACCCAAAAACCTTCCATATTTCAGGCTCCGAAACTAATGGCGCCCCCCTTGGGGGAGCCATACCCGCTGCAGAATACTCAAAATCTTTAGCTCCGTTCAAGCGTTTTAATTTGCCAGGCTCTGCATAGTCCAGCAGTGCATCAATAAGAGAACTCGTTTCCGTTTCTTCAGCCCCACAACCAAGCAGCAAGCGAGACAGCAAAGCACGATCCGGCAAATTAAAGCTTAGCAAGCCTCGCGTATCCTGGAATTGGATAGTGCTTTTCGCTGTACCAGCATAACCACGTCCATCAACGCGCACATATTGTCCCGACCAGCCGAAACCCTGATCAGTTGCAGGACTAGTCGACAACCAATACAAAGCTTCACTTCTGCTGGACAGAAAGTCCTGCTCCGCATCAGCCCAACGCTTTAACAATGCCTGACGTTCCGCTAACACTTGGTTAGATTGGCTAATCATTGCTGCCAAAATAGTGAGGCCAGCCAATAACCAGAGAACAGCAGCAAGCGCAAACCCACTGTCTGATCTGCAAATCAAGGAGAGGCGATGCTTCATTTTGAAGTTATGCCAAATAATTTGTTCATTTCATTTTTAGCATTCGGCTCAACAACTCGTGCCCCTTCATATAAGGCAACCATTTGGATCGCTTGCTCCCCCGAATTAGCGCGAATTGCAACACCACGCGGTAATGCATCAGCCTTTCTTCCCATCGGCGGCCACATCGATTCGAAAGTACCATCTACAGTCAGATATTCAAGTTTTACCGGCACTCCCCAAGAAGCAACAACAATGCCGGTAGTGGCATCATCCAAACTGATGAGCAAGTCCGTATGACCATCCTTTGATATTTGTAACTTCGCATTAAATTTTTGTATCGAGCCCCACTCTGTCTGTGGCAACGATAAAGAGTAAGCCTGGAAACCTTCGCTATTCCCAGAAAATGGCTGCTGCACTTCTTCAGGCAATACCAAATTCCCAACCAGATTTTTTAAGGAATTAATTCTGACCCATTGCATCTGAAATGCACCATTCACGTTCTCAGCAATATTGACCACTTTTGCAACCTGAAAGAAAGCGCCAGACATGATTGTAATCACAAAACCAAGCAAAACCAGACTGACTAATAATTCGATTAATGTCAGTCCAGACTGGTAACGATCTGACGAATTTGTGAGGTGTTTACGCCCGCAACTATCAGAGAAAAAGTTAGTATTCACCATCATTCAGAACGGCCTTGAGTCTACTGGCTTTCGTACTTGTTTATAACCGACAAGCTTTAAGGGGAAAACAAACCAACTGTTACCTACCTTGTCATACACGGTCACTTTCAATTCAAACAGACTGATTTGATACAAGCCAAGACCACCGGATGGAGATACTGATTCACGCAACTCAGAGACAGGCTCACTCGTCCATTCAATGCTAAAACCATCAAAACTCTGCTTGCCGCTAGGGTTGACTACTGGATTCTGCACGGATAAATAATCAATAGCCTGTATACGTGCCAAGGAGGCTTTTTCTTGTAGTTGGAAGCGACTCAGTTGTCCTGTTGTCTGTCCCAACCAACTAAACAGTACAACGGAACCTATCGATAGAATCGTTAACGCAGCAATCATCTCAAGCAGGCTAAAACCTGCTTGAGACAAACGCACAAAAGCGTAAGGAAAATCGTCAGATTTCCGGTACTGTGTGTTCATCATCGAAGGATACTTACGTCACAAGAAAGAGGGGCAATATTTAACTTAACGATAGCTTTTTGAGGATTCAACAATTCGATTACTCCACCCTCACAAATACCGCTATAGAAAAATACGACAGGCTTGTCGCTTGTCAAACTCCATCCGTCAGGCAATGCCAGCACATCTTCGCCATCGGCAAGCTTTGCCTTCCAGTTTGTTCGATTTAAGCGCAGAGTCTGTGATAGTAAGGCCGTACGCGCAGATAAGCGTTGAAATTGCACAGAAACAGCAGTCAATTGTGCCCGTTCAGAAATTGAATCAAACCACCGCTGCATTGCAGGTATCGCAACACCAGATATCAGTGCCACGATGGTCAATACGGCAATCATTTCAATCAACGTGAACCCTTGCGCCTTGCTTTTATCACTGACTCGTTTCAACGCAACCGTCCCAGCCTTAACATTAATCTTTATTGTTCTTAAAATTAATTGCCGTTAGGCCCTAATCCGATATCCGCATTAAGTCCCTCACCGCCAGGCTTGCCGTCTCCACCAAAAGAATAAATAGAGAAAGGCTTTCCCGCCACACCCGGCGTTTTATATTGATAAGGATTTCCCCATGGATCGAGCGGAACATTACCTTCAATATAAGGACCTTTCCATAACTGCTGCAAACCTGGATCCTGAGGTGGCGTCAACAGCCATTGCAAACCCTGATCCTCCGGGGGTATCTGGCCTACATCCAAACGCATAATATTCAAAGCACTTTCAAGCATCTTGATTTGTGTCTGTGCAGTCTGAACCTTGGAAGTATCAACCTTCCCAAATATCCGTGGGCCAACCAAACCCGCCAACAAACCAATAATGACCATCACAACCAGCATCTCTAAGAGAGTGAAACCGAATTGATGTTTCAATACTCTTTTTTTCAATTGCACCTCTTGCATAACTACCTTTCCAGATTAAAACCCATTAACCCATTATCGTATTATTTAGTCTTTTCCTAAACGCCCCTGCACTTACTGCAAGCAAAAACTTAAATTACGTTGGTGAGACTTGTAATTGCCAACATCACTGAAATCATAATGCCCCCCAACACAACAGAAACAAGCAAAATAGTCACAGGCTCAAGCAAGATCAAGAACTGCTTCATTTGTTGCTGACTATGCAATCTATGCATATTGGCAAGCGAGGCTGTAGTTTTGCCAAGTGCACCGGAACGCTCACCAACACGTACCAGGTTCACGCCCGTCGCATCAATAAATTGATGTAGCTGTAAGGATTCCGCCAAAGTCTTACCGCCACGAACATCGCTCAGAATGAGCGTAGCCTTTTGTCGCCACAAGTCACCACGTAAAGCATTCTGAGCGTGAGAAAGCGCCTCCAGAATTGACACATGGTTCTGTAACAGCACACTAAACATCGAACTCCAACGTGCCATCTCAGTATGCATAATCCAGGTACCTATTACAGGCAAACCAGAAGCCCAATTCCACAAATTTTGCTGGATTTTTTCCTGCCGTAACAAAACATACGCACTACCAGCCATACCTGCCAGAATCGCACCGAGTAATAACTTGTTCTTGGTCAACCACATCCCTGTAGATAATACCCACATCGAAATCAAAGGAATATCTGCTTTAGGATTGCTCAGGATGTTCGCAAATTTAGGAACAACGAAAACAAAAACCAATAATGTTGCCAAAAAACCGCTAATCATCAGAACAGCCGGATAAATTAAGGCATTACGTGCCTCGCGCTGGAAATTTTGCTCCAATTCCAACTGTTCCGCCGCAGAACGTAAAGAACCTGACAATTTACCAGTTGATTCCCCTGCCTTACACAGTTCAATAACGTAACTTGGCAAGCGCAGATCTGCATCAATCAACGCACGTGAGAATGCAATACCCCCACGTAACTGCGCGTATATTTTCTGAAAAGCAGCCCCTAAAGATGAAGCCTCATAACCCCGGGCAACATTTTCAACCGCATCTGCTAAGGATACGCCAGCATCCAACAAGGTCGCCAATTCTTGCAAAACGACAAGAAGCGCATCCCTGCCAGCGCGTTTCGGCTGAGACAATCTCAATGCAGGCGCTATCGATCGCTGCATATCAAACACAGTCAAACCACGTTGCTGAAGCTGAATTAAAGCATCGCCTTCATTATCAACAATCAACATGCCTTTAATGATTTCACCCTTGGAATCAGTAGCTTGATAACGAAATTCAGGCATAGGGCAATAAAACCTTGATGATATTCATATTATGAACTAAACAGTAGGCACAGAAAATCAACGCACATTCTCCGCCGAAACAAAGCAAACCTCACATCCGCCTCTGAAAAATCTGACAGAAAGAAAGGCAGGATCGCTAACACAAATACAATGCGCCTATTGTAAGCTAACCACATCTGTCGGACTAGCAAAGATAAAGACCACTGTCCAGACTAAAATCTGCAAAAAACGCATTAAAAAGCAACATTGCTTTAAAAAAAACAAGTATTGCCAAGAAATTGTCTTAAAATAGCAACAGTTCTGTATACAAAAAGATGGAAAAGTGTGCAGAATCCACGCGCTGCAAATATTATAGTAGATTGAAGTCCGAGATATGGTTATTTAATCGTCGCGGTAAATACTCGAAAAGTTATTCTTTTTGATATATTTCCAGATGGGAACTTGCTGTATTTGAAAAAACATGATTTAATCCTTCTCGGCTAGTCATATGAGTACTCGTATGACAAGTACTTGTAGCAAACGTACGTTGTACATTTTATTAAGTATCAATAAATGTCTTTTCTAGAGAGGCTATTCAAATGAAACAAAAACAACTAAGTATCCTGGCGGCTAGCCTGGTTGCTGCTTTCGCTGCTAACGTAGCTTCTGCAGGTCAAATTCAATCTTCTTCTTCCGCTATCGCTCACGAAACTATCGTGAACGATGCACAAGCAGTTTCTGCACCTCCAGTTTCCTATCGCTTCTTTGGTGATATCGATGCGTCCTTGGTAACTCAAACATTCCAGGTTCAATTGGTTCTGCCTAACGGCACTTTCAAAACTCCTGGTAATGCAGCTGCAATTACTATGGTTGACAAAAACGGTGTGGTCATTCCTTCTGCCCTGTACACTGTCAGCACACCGACTCTGAGCACAGATGGCAAAACACTGTTTGCTAACATCACAGTTCCACAAGCAGCAGGTTCGACTTTCGTAACACCAGCGGTTCGTTTCAACGACACAGTAACTAATATTGGTGCACAAGCTGCGACAGTTTCTGGCCTGTACACTCTGGTTGGCGCGGTTGCTCCTTGCGTAAACACCACTCCTACACTGGGCGTGACTGTACGTGAATATGCAAACGTGACATCGACTGCACAAGCAACTGATACGTTGAATCCAAACCCAGCTAACGAACACACACGTTCTGGCAGCACTAACGACGGTACATTGTTCACGTTCCCAACTAACATCTCTGTTAAGTTGGCAGCAGCTACAACAAACCTGGCACGTGTTGATGCATCTTCACAAAACACTCAATTCCGCCCAAGTGGTGTACCAGTATCAATAACAACTGACGGTTACTTTAATTCATTGGTTGCTAATCTGGGTACTATCAAGCTGAACCAAGATGCAACTGGTACAGACTCCGGCAGCAATGCAGTCTACTCCCTGACTGCAACTGTACCACCAGCTACTCCAAGTGGCGGCATTACAT
>Ga0187844_10002918_pt1 | contig 11745 bp, 9 predicted proteins | sample SpaLakP09_SKY_50_FD_134517 | JGI IMG/M metagenome (GOLD analysis project Ga0187844, IMG submission 134517) | Oligotrophic lake water microbial communities from Sparkling Lake, Wisconsin, USA - SP09_SKY_50 | ecosystem: Environmental > Aquatic > Freshwater > Lake | place: USA: Sparkling Lake...
GCGGCCAGGCCGAGTCCGAGCTGATCGCCCTGCGGGTCAGCGGCATTGGCGCGGCCGGCAATGTCGACGAGATCACCAGCCAGGACCTGCAGGCCCTGCGCGCGCTGCCGGGCGTGCGCGACGCCAGCATCAGCAACCAGGTGATGTACGGCAACAGCAACACCTTCAGCGGCGTGCGCCTGCAGCCCAACCGGGAAGGCAGCAGCATCGGCGTGCCGCAGCACTCGGGCGATGAGCACAGCCTGACGACCCTGGGCCTGCAACTGGTCGAGGGCCGCAACTTCCGCGCCGAGGAGGTTGTGCTCGACAACGCCTTCAACGGCCCCGGCGAGAACCCACCGCGGCCGCGCCAGATCGTGCTCAGCCAGGGCCTGGCCAAGCGCCTGTTCCCCGAAGGCTCCGCACTGGGGCGCCAGGTCTATGTCTTCGGCGACACGCCGATCGAGGTGATCGGTGTCGTGAAGACCCTGGGCAATGTGCACCCGGGCCGGGACGCACAAAGCGCGGGCGAGCGCAGCTACGGCATGCTGGTGCCGCTGCGCAACAGCTTCCGCGGCGGCTACTACGTGCTGCGGGTGGACCCGGCGCAGCGCGAGGCGGTGCTCAAGGCCATCGCCCCGGCGCTGGAAGGCATCGGCGGCCGCCGCATCGTGCGCGAGGTCAAGACCCTGGAAGAGATGCGCAGCGCCTACTACGCGCAGGACCGCGCCATGATCTGGCTGCTCGGCGGCGTCTGTGTTGCCCTGCTGCTGGTGACGGCCTTCGGCATCGTCGGTCTGGCCAGCTTCTGGGTGCAGCAGCGCACCCGCATGATTGGCACCCGCCGCGCCCTGGGCGCCACGCGCGGCCAGATCCTGCGCTACTTCCAGCTGGAGAACTCGCTGCTCTCGGGCCTGGGCATCGCCCTGGGCATGGCCGGCGCCTACGGCCTCAGCCTGCTGCTGATGCGCAGCCATGAGCTGCCGCCGCTGCCGGCCAGCTATCTGCCGGTCGGCGCCCTGCTGCTCTGGCTGCTGGGCCAGCTGGCGGTGCTGGCGCCGGCACGGCGGGCGGCGGCGCTGCCGCCGGTGGCCGCCCTGCGGGCCTGAAACCCCGCCTTCTCGCCTCCCCGGGCCTGGCTGCGCGCAGCCAGGCCTTGTTGCTATGCTGCCCGCCCATGCCCACCGTACTGATCATTGACGACAACCCCGGCATCTGCGAGGCCCTGGCCCTGCTGCTGTCCCTGCACGATGTGCGGCCCCTGCTGGCGGCCGACCCGGAGCAAGGCCTGGCCCTGCTGGCGCGCGAGCCGGTGGACCTGGTGATCCAGGACATGAACTTCAGCGCCGACACCACCTCGGGCGAAGAAGGCCGGGCCCTGTTCCAGCGCCTGCGCGCCGCCCAGCCCGATCTGCCCATCATCCTGCTGACCGCCTGGACGCAGCTGGAGCAGGCGGTCAGCCTGGTCAAGGCCGGCGCCGCCGACTACCTGGCCAAGCCCTGGGACGACCCCAAGCTGCTGGCCACGGTGCGCAATCTGCTGGAGCTGTCGGAATCGAGCCGCGAGCTGCAGCGCAGCCGCCAGGCGCGGCGCCAGCGCCTCGAGGACCTGCGCCGGCGCTACCGGCTCGACGATCTGGTCTGCCGCTCGGACGCCATGCTGGCCACGCTGGAGACCGCCTGCCAGGTCGCGCGCGCGCCGCTGCCGGTGCTGATCACCGGGCCCAATGGCAGCGGCAAGGAGCGCATCGCCAGCATCGTGCATGCCAACTCGGCCGTGGCCGGCGGCCCCTTCGTGGCGCTGAACTGCGGCGCCCTGCCGCACGATCTGATCGAGGCTGAGCTGTTCGGCAGCGAGGCCGGCGCCTACACCGGCGCGCAGAAAGCGCGCATCGGCCGCTTCGAGGCGGCGGACGGCGGCACCCTGTTCCTGGACGAGATCGGCAATCTGCCGCTGGCCGGCCAGATGAAGCTGCTGCGCGTGCTGGAGACCGGCCGCTTCGAGCGCCTGGGTTCCAACCGAACGCTGACGACACGGGTGCGCGTGCTCTCGGCCACCAATGCCGATCTGCAGGCCATGGTGGCGGCCGGCAGCTTCCGCGAGGATCTGTTCTACCGCCTCAATGTGATCGAGCTGCGCCTGGCGCCGCTGAGCGAGCGGCGCGAGGACATCCTGCCCCTGGCCGAGCATTTCCTCGGCGAGGCGGAGGCCGGCGCAAGCGGCGGGCCGGTGCAGCTCGGCGACGCGGCGCGCGAGGCCCTGCTGGCCCATCCCTGGCCCGGCAATGTGCGCGAGCTGAAGAACGTCATGGCGCGGGCCGCCCTGCTCTGCCACGAGGGCCTGATCCTGCCGGCCGATCTGGGCCTGAGTTCGGGCCCGGGCTCAGCGGCTGGCACAGCGGCCGCTCTGGTCGCGCACCGCAATCTGGACGAACCGAGCCGCGCCGCGGTGCTGGCCGCGCTGCAGCAGGCCCAGGGCGTGGTGGCCCGGGCGGCGCAGAGCCTGGGCCTGTCGCGCCAGGCCTTGTACCGGCGCATGGACCGTTATGGCCTGCCCCGGGACTGAGCGCCGATGCCCCGGCTGAGGCTGCCGATGCTGAGCTTGCGCATGCGCCTGCTGCTGCTGGTCTGGGCCAGCGCCGGCCTGAGCCTGCTGCTGCATGCGGCCCTGGTGCACTGGCCCCTGCCCCAGCTGCTGGCGAGCGCCGAGCTGGGCCCGGCGCCGGCGCCCTGGAGCCCGCTCGCCCTGGCCCTGACCCTGGCCGCCATGCTGCCGCTGAGCCTGCTGGCGGCCACGCTGAGCCTGGCGCCGCTGAAGCGCCTGCTGCGGGTGCTGGAAGGCGCGGTGCTGAGCTACCGTGACGGCGACTTCAGCAGCAGCATCAGCGTGGGAGGCAGCGATGCCGGGGGCGCTGCGGTCAGCGAGCTGGCCGGCCTGCTGCGCCAGCACAACGAGCTGGGCCAGGCCTTGCGCGAACAGCGTCAGCAGCTGGCCAAGCGCGAGCTGCTGCTGGACGGCATGGTGCAGAACTCGCCGGTGGCCCTGCTGCTGGTCGACGCCGAACAGCGGATCAGCTTCGCCAACCTGGCCGCGCGTCAGATGCTGGGTCAGGGCCGCAGCCTGCACGGCCGGGCGCTGGCCGAGCTGGCCGGCCCGGACGGGCAGCAGGACTCGGCCACCTGGCGGGCCGCGCTGCTGAGCGGGCAGGACCAGCTGCTGACCCTCAGCGAGGCGGGTGGCGACGAAAGCTTCCATCTCTCGCAGCGCAGCCTGGTGCTGCAGGGCCAGCAGTTCCGCATGCTGGTCTTGCGGCGCATGACGCGCGAGCTCTCGCGCCAGGAGGTGGCCAGCTGGAAGCGGGTGATACGCGTCATCAGCCATGAGTTGAACAACTCGCTGGCGCCGATTTCCTCGCTCTCGCACAGCGGCGCCGAGCTGGCGCGGCGCGGCCAGATCGAGCGCCTGGAGGCGGTGTTCGCCAGCATCGGCGAGCGCTCGCGCCATCTGCACAGCTTTCTGGCCGCCTATGCCGAGTTCGCCAAGCTGCCGGCGCCGCAGTGGCAGGCCGTCGACTGGCCGGTCTTCCTGGCCGGCCTGCTGGCCCAACATCCCTACCGCCTGGACGGTGAGCCGCCGCAGCGCCCGGCCCGCTTCGACACCGGGCAGCTGGCCCAGGCCCTGATCAATCTGCTGAAGAACGCGCAGGAAGCCGGCGGCCCGGCCGAGGCGGTCAGCCTGGCGGTGGGCTGGCGCGGCAGCGAGCTTTGCTTTGTGGTCTGCGACCGCGGCTGCGGCATGAGCGAGGCGGTGCTGGCCCAGGCCTTGCTGCCCTTTTACTCGACCAAGCGCAGCAACAGCAGCGCGGGCGGCGGCGGCACCGGCCTGGGCCTGGCCCTGACGCGCGAGATCGCCGAAGCCCACGGTGGCCGCGTCAGCCTCAGCAACCGCGCGGGCGGCGGGCTGGAGGTGCGCCTGAGCCTGCCTCAGCCGGTCTAGACTGGGTGCCACAAGCCCTGAGGGCGGATGGAGACGAGGCCATGGACTTCGCACAGATGCAAGAGACCTGGCAGGCCATGGCGGCGGATCGCCGGGCGCTGTGGTGGCAAGCCGCGGCCGGCTTCGCGCTGCTGTTGCTGGCGCCTTTGCTGCTGGAGCTGCTGTACTTCCGCCGCCAGGCCAAGGCGGGCAGCTGGCTGAAGCTGCGCCTGCTCTCCCTGCTGATGGCGCCGCTGTGCGCCGCCCTGGTCTGGTTGCCCGCGCGGGCGGTGTCCGGGCCTGTGGCCCTGGGCGTGTTCTACCTGCTCTTGCTGACCGTGGCGCCCTGGCTGTGGTTCGGCAGCCATGCCTGGCTGGGGCGGCGGCTGCGGCCGCCGATGAGCTGGCTGGAATCCCTGCTGATGTCTCTGCTCGGCCTGGCCCTGCTGCTAGGCCTGCCCCTGATGGCCGCGCAGATGGCGGAGATGGAAATCGCCAAGGAAGCACGCCGGCTCAGCGCCAGCCCGCGGCAGGCGCCCGACGAATCGCCGCTGCCCCATCGGGTGCTGCCGCCCAAGCTCTACCGCATGCCGGGGGTCGGCCTGGTCTGGACCCAAAGCCTGATCGCCCCCGAAGGCCTGCGCCTGCTCAGCGTCGACCAACGCGTGGCCGGGCCCTGGACCCCCAGCGCGGGTGTCAGCCATCCGCAGTTCTGCACCCGGGGTGGGGATCTGCACCTGATGTGGTCGCTGCAGGAGCCGAGTCCGCAGCTGCGCCTGCACTGGCGTGACGCCTACGGGCAGCAGCACAAGGCCGCGCATTTCCCTGCCGCAGCCGCCACGGCGGAAGGCAGCCAGGCCGAGGAGTTCCGGATCGACTTTCGCCCCCGCGGCCTGGACCCCAGCGCCGCGATCCCGCGCAGCCGCGTGCATCTGGGCATAGGCCGCGGCGAGGGGCAGGAGCCCTATCTCAAACCGCTGAGCCAGAGCGACTACGAAGACCCGCAGGACAGCGACTGCATCCTGCCCGGCTACCAGCGCCCGCAGATCGGGCACGAGGGCGACATCCTCCAGGTCCGCCTGATGTTCCAGGCGCCCAGCGGAACGCCCTCGCCGCGCGCGGAGTTTCGGCGCTGAACGCACCCGCTGCTGCGCCGAGACAGCCCTGAGCGACAATCGCCGCCCCATGCGCATCGAAGACATCCGCCAGCGCCTGCGCGCCCTTGGCGCCAAGCCCCCGCACGAGCTGCGCCTGCTGCGCGACTGGGTGCGTGCGCGCCCGCACGAGCGCAGCCGGCGCAAGCCCGAGAACTTCCTGCCCCAGGCCCTGCGCGCGGGCCTGGAGGCGCTGGACGCGGAGCTGCAAGGCCTGACGCGCCTGATCTCCAGCCACCCCGGCGAGGACGGCTCGGCGCGTCTGCTGCTGGCCCTGCGCGACGGCCTGACGGTGGAAAGCGTGCTGCTGCCGCGCGATGGCCTGTGCGTGTCGTCCCAGGTCGGTTGCGCCGTGGGTTGCGTGTTCTGCATGACCGGCAAAGACGGCTTGCTGCGCCAGCTGGGCAGCGCCGAGATCGTCGCGCAGGTGGCCCTGGCGCGCACGCGACGCCCGGTCAAGAAGGTCGTGTTCATGGGCATGGGCGAGCCCTCGCACAACATGGACAACGTGCTGGAAGCCATCGACTTGCTGGGCACCCTGGGCAACATCGGGCACAAGAACCTGGTGTTCTCCACCGTCGGCGACCCGCGCGTCTTCGATCGCTTGCTGCAAGGCCGTGTCAAGCCGGCCCTGGCCCTGTCGCTGCACTCGACGCAGCCCGCGTTGCGCGCGCAACTGCTGCCCCGCGCCACGCCCATGTCGCCCGAAGCCTTGGTGGAAGCGGGAGAGCGCTACGCCCGAGCCACCGGCTATCCCATCCAGTACCAGTGGACGCTGCTGGCGGGCATCAACGACAGCGAGGCCGAGCTCGAAGGCATCGTGCGGCTGCTGCACGGCAAGTACGCGCTGATGAACCTGATCCCTTACAACGAGGTTGAGGCACTCGACTTCCAGCGGCCCACCTGGGAGCGCGCCGCCGAGATGGCCCGTTGGCTGCACCGCCGCGGCGTGTTGACCAAGCTGCGCCACTCCGCCGGGCAGGACGTCGATGGGGGTTGCGGCCAGCTGCGCGCCCGCGACAGCGCGCTGCCCGCCCACCGCAAGCCCGTGGCCGTGCCGGTGCGCCTGGACCTGCCGGGGCGCTCAGCCGGGTCAGTCGGGTGACTGGGCCAGAGCCCCGGCAAAGGCCTGTGCGAAGGCCTCGCCAAAGGCCGGCGTGCCGCTGAGCGACAGGCTCACGGTGTGCCAAGGGCCATCGCGCTGGTCTTGCAGGTCATGGCACCAGCTGCAGCCTTCGTCCAGCGGGCCAGGGCCATCGGGGAAGTGTGTTTGGGCCCAGGCCAGTACCTGCTGGACTTCGGCCTGGATCTGAGCCAGCATGGCCGGGGATGACGCCTCCGGGCCGAACTCGGCGGCGGCTTGCGCGTCGAAGGTGTGGACGCCATCGGTGTCCAGGCTGAGGTCGAAGCTCAGGCAGTTCAGGGTGGGCATGCCGCCAGTGTGCCGCAAGGCACTTGCCGGGATGGCCTCAACTTCGCGCCGTCCCGGCCGAAATCCCTGCCATGGTCCCCACACGCAGGGACGCTCAGGACTTGCCGAATGGCCACTGGTCTCCACCCCTCCATGCCCTCCGCCCCTCCCGCCGCAGAGGATGCCGCTGTCGCTCCGAGAACGGCCTGGTTCACGCCTGCACGTGTCACCCTGGTGGCTGTGCTGATGCTGTGTGGGTTGGTGCTCACTTCGCGTTTGAACGAAGCAAGGAGTCAGGCTGAGGCCCATGGCCTCATGGCGCTGGCGCTCATCGAACAAGGGCCTGTCGATGTCTTCAAGGCCCCTGCGGTGGCTGCAGCGCAGGCAACGAGCCCCGCGTCGCCCACGGCGACGTCCGCCGCCGGGGCCAACGAGCCGTCCACCGCTCCTGCCGGCAAGAAGTCGGGCCGCCGCAAGGCCGCGTCGCCCGATCCAGCCCCTGCACTGGCGCCCACGCCCGAGCCACCGGCCTCGGACTCGGCCTACCCCGCGACCTCGCCCCTCGTGATGGCCATGGTGCAGGCCCTCGGGCCCCAGGCCGAGGTGCTGGCGGTGACGCATTGCCGCGAGCGGCAGTGTCGCGAGGTCTTTGCCCGCGACGCTCAGACCGCCGGGGCCGATGCCTCTGAGCCCCTCGCCGCGGGTCGCTGCGCGGCGACCTTGGGCTGGCCCGCAGGTTGCGTGACCGTGCCATCGCAGCGCGTGCCCGAAGACGCCGTGAGCGTGCGCTTCGACCTGCGGCCGGCGCTGGTCGTGGCGGCGCGCGACCTGGCTGTCGGCCTGCTGCTGCTGGTCGGTGTGGCCTGGGTGTGGCGCCCTGCGCGCAGTGCGCAGGCAGCACCGAACATGGTGCCCGAGCCCCAGTTGCGCCAAGTCGCCCAGAACGACGCGCTCACAGGCTTGCTCAACCGCGTGGCCTTCGAGTCCGCGCTCAAGCGCCACAACGAGGCGGAGTCCATTGGCCGCATGGAGACCGACGGCTGCCTGATGTACTTCGACCTCGACCGCTTCAAGTTCATCAACGACACCCACGGCCACATCGCCGGTGACCTCGTCCTCAAGACCGTTGCCCAGCGCCTGCGCTACACCCTGGGCGGCGGCGTGATGATCGGTCGCCTGGGCGGCGACGAGTTCGCTGCGCTGATGACCGACGTGTCCTCGCGCGCCACCGTCGAAACCATCTGCCGCGTGCTCATCGAGCAGGTCTCCAAGCCCATCATGATTGGCGATGTCAAGGAGTGGGTGGGCCTGAGCATCGGCGCCTACATGCTCAAGCGTGGCGAGCTCAACCTCGGCGAAATGCTGCACCGCGCCGACCTGGCCATGTACGAAGCCAAGCGCACGGGTCGGGGTCGGCTGGTGTTTTACGACGACTCCATGGACGCCGCCGCGCGCAGTCGCGCCCAGGTCCAGGCCGACCTGCGCAATGCCATCGACGAGCGCCAGTTCTTCATGGTCTACCAGCCTCAGTTCGACGCGTTCGACCGCGTGCGTGGCGTGGAGGCCATGGTGCGCTGGCGACATCCTTCGCGCGGCATGGTGCCGCCCGAAGAGTTCATCCCTGTCGCCGAGCAAAGCGGCCTCATCGTGCCGCTGGGCAAGGTCGTCATCGACATGGTGTGTGCCGACCTCGTGGCCCTGCGCGAGCAGCGCCTGGCCTTGCCCTACGTGAGCATGGACGTCTCGCTGCGCCAGCTGACCGATGTGGCGATGGTCGAAGACGTGCAGGAAGCGCTGCAGCGCCACGGCCTGAACACCTCCGACATCGAATTCGAGGTCAGCGAAAGCACCGCCATGGTTGGGCATGCGGGCAAGGAAACCGCCACGCTCAAGAAGCTGTCGGCGTTGGCCTTCCGCATCGCCATCGACGACTTTGGCTCGGGCACCTCGTCCATGGGCCGCCTGCTCGACCTCAAGGTGGACAAACTCAAGATCGACGGCATGTTCGTGAACACCATCGGCCAGCCGAACTTCAACCCGGCCTTGCTGGAGCTGATGATCGATCTGGCCAACCGCTTGGGCGTCAAGAGCGTGGCCGAGGGTGTGGAAACGCTGGAGCAAGTGGCCTGGCTGCGCAAAGCCGGTTGCCAGATGCTGCAGGGCAACTTCTTCGCCAAGCCCATGACGCATGGCCAGCTGCTCAACTGGTTGCTCATGCAGGCCAACGACGCCTCGTACGCCTCGGGCATCTGGAAAGCCACGCAGCCCAGCGACGCGCTGGTCTGAGCGCTGGCCGCCAGCCTGCGCCAGACGTCAGGCGGCTTGGGCGGTGGGTTGTGCGAACAGGTAGCGGTTCTTGCCGGACGCCTTGACCGCGTACATCGCCCGGTCGGCGACCCGTTTGAGCGCGTCCAGGTCCTCGGCGTGGTCAGGGAAGATCGCGATGCCGATGCTGGCGCCGACACTGAGCTGGTGCCCGTCATACTCGATGGGTGCGCCGATGGCGCGCAGGATCTTCTCGGCCACATCGCCCGCGAAATGCGCGTGGCTCAAGTCGCTGAGGATGACGACGAACTCGTCGCCGCCGATCCGCGCGGCCGTGTCTGCCGAGCGCACGGCCAAGCGCAGCCGCTCGGCCACGGTTTGCAGCACGCGGTCACCGGCTTCGTGGCCATGGCGGTCGTTGACCTCTTTGAAGCCATCGAGGTCGAGGAACATGAACGCGATCTTCTGGCCGCTGTGCCGCGCGTGGGCCATGGCCTGGTGGCTGCGGTCCACCGCCAGCCGCATGATGGGCAGGCCCGTCAGGTTGTCGTGTGTGGCCAGGTGGCGGATCTGGTCGCGCTGTGCCTTGATCTCGGTTTGCTGTCGGTGCACGTCTTCCAGCAGGCTTTGCATGGCGCGCATGAACGAGCCCATGGCCGTGGCGATGGCCCCGGCCGACAGCGCCAGCGTCAGCATGAGGTTGACCCAGACCACGGGTTGCATCGCCGCTGCATTCAGGTCGATCGGCACGGTGTGCAGGCCCGAGAGCGCAGCAAAAGCCGCGCAGGCGATCACCAGCGCCGTGAACCCGATCAACATGAACACGGTGCTGCGCGAAAACAGGACGGCCGAGACGAAGAAACCCATCGCGAAGAAGTTGCCCGTGGGCGCGGCTTGGCCGAAGGACACCAAGCCCCCTGTGCCCGTCAGGAAGAGCACGAACAGCAGCGCCGTGGCCTTGAAACGGTAAGACAGGTGCTTGCGCCGCCAGAGGAGGACGCACAGCGAGGCGGTGCTCACGGCCACCATGGCAAAGGCAGCCGGCCAGCGCAGGTTCACTGGGCCCAGGAAATTGCGCCAGAACGACACGGCCAGGATGCACAGCGCCAGCCAGACGAGGCCGCGCAGCACGTCTTCCACAAAGGTTTCCCGGATCAGCTGCAGCCGTGCATCGGGGTCGATGCTCCGGTCGGGCTCGCCGTGGGCCTGCCAATCGGTCATGCGCGTGCCTCCGCACGGGTGAGCGCGAGGGCGGTGCAGAATCGAGGGGGCATGGTGAAACAGCGTGGGATGGACTGCGGTGCCATGTAGGCGACATGGGCGTGCCCCCGCTCACTGAGCGAGGCATGCACGCCACCATGCCGATGGTAATCCCGGGTGCGAGGGGGCCTTTGTGTGGAAAAGGACCGTTTGCGCCCTGTGTTTCTGTACCTGCCACCCCACTGTGACCGGGCCTTTGCCCTCACCACCATGAGCATCGTTGTTTACTGGCTGACACCCGAGGGCCCCTGCGTGCAGCCCTTCGCGGACACCGAGCTGATGGCCGCGCTGGCCTTCGCCGAAGCGCGCCGCAAGGAGCGTGATGCGCACGGTCAGCCCTGCCACCGCCATGTCGTCATCAACACCGAGTTGGGCGACAGCGTGGGCCAACCCGGCGTGAGCGACGCCCCGCCGGATTACCACTGGACCAAATCCCACCGCGGCGGCCCACCCGAGTCGGGCAACCCACCGAAAACGCTGGCCTGAGGGCCCTTGAGCGCAGGGCTCGGCCGTGCCCCCTGGTGTCCCCTACACTGGCGCCCTTGCCGACAACGGCAGCCCCTTTGCCCCACCGCTGCACAGACCGTGAGCCACACCATGAGCCAGACCGACGAGCGCCCCCCTCTGCCCGACCACCTCTCCATCGACCCGCGCAGCCCGCACCACAACGCGGCCGTGTTCCAACACGACATCGGCATCCGCTTCAACGACAAGGAGCGCTTTGACGTCGAGGAATACTGCGTCAGCGAAGGTTGGGTCCGCGTGCCCGTTGGCAAGACCGTGGACCGCAAAGGCCGCAGCCTGACCATCAAGCTCAAGGGCAAGGTGGAGGCGTTTTACCGCTGAGCTTTGCTGAGCCTGCCTTTCAGGCGTTGTCACATTTGGATGCCAGTCCTTGTGCATGAGGCCGTTCGTCAGCCACTAACATGGTCGGCACAACGAAAACAGCGCAGGGAAATCAAGATGGCGAACCAATGGATGGCATGCGGCCTGTTGACCTTGGGGGCGGTGACGGTCTCAGGGTGCGCCCAGGCGGTTGCAACCGCGGATGCCATGCCTGCCGAAGCTCGGCCAGCGAGCTCAGTGGCGGCAATGGCATTTCTGTCCAAAGCCGAGGCACCCACACTGGCCCGCGTGAAGCCGCCTGGCAACCCGAGGCGCAACCACTTCTACATCAAGCCAGAAGACCTGGCCAAGTTGCCTGTGCCCCAGCAACCCGCTGAGCTGGCGCAGGCCTTGGCGGCCATGCAGGTGGGCAACATCGAGGCCCGCCAAGATGCGCTCAAGGCCAAGGTGTTCAAGGACATGGTCTATGTGCGCGGCGGCAGCTTCATGCGCGGCGACTTCGCCAGCCTCATGGGCATCGATGGTGTGAGCCGCATGACTTCCAAGGAAGATGACAAGGTGGTCAAAGAGATCACCTTGAGTGACTTCTGGATCGGCAAGTACAAGGTCACCTATGCCGAGTTCGATGTGTTCACGGATGCGACGGGCAGACCGAGGACGGGATCGACGTATGGCGGGGATGTCCGCCAGCCCCCGACTCTCGCCGCGCGGGCTTACTGGCAGGAGGCCAAGAACTACTGCCAATGGCTGGGGCAGTTGACAGGGTTGCCGATGGACTTGCCGACCGAAGCGCAGTGGGAGTACGCAGCACGCAGCCGAGGGCAGTTCTTCATGGTGGCCACCGCTGACGGCAA
>Ga0187844_10002920_pt1 | contig 11743 bp, 11 predicted proteins | sample SpaLakP09_SKY_50_FD_134517 | JGI IMG/M metagenome (GOLD analysis project Ga0187844, IMG submission 134517) | Oligotrophic lake water microbial communities from Sparkling Lake, Wisconsin, USA - SP09_SKY_50 | ecosystem: Environmental > Aquatic > Freshwater > Lake | place: USA: Sparkling Lake...
CGTGGACAGGCCGAAGTTGCGAGGCAACGCGGTGCCTGCCGGCAATTGACAGGAACAAGGAGTCGCGGTGAACAATCAATGGTTCTCGAAGGTAGCTGTTTGGCTGGTGATAGCGTTGGTGCTATTCACCGTGTTCAAACAGTTCGATCGGGGCGCGACCACGGGTAACCAGATTGGTTACTCAGACTTCCTGGAAGAAGTCCGCGCCAAGCGTGTGAAGAGCGTGGTGATACAGGAAGGGCCTGGTAACGTCGAGATCAGCGCCGTCACCATTGACGACAAGAAGCTGCGCACCATCGGGACCTATACCGACCGCGGCCTGACCGGCGACCTGCTGGCCAGCAACGTCAAGTTCGAGGTCAAGCCCCGCGAAGAGCCTTCGCTGCTGATGAACATTCTCGTCAGCTGGGGCCCGATGCTCCTGCTGATCGGCGTATGGGTCTACTTCATGCGGCAGATGCAGGGCGGTGGCAAGGGCGGAGCATTCAGCTTCGGCAAGTCCAAGGCGCGCATGCTCGATGAAGCCAATAACACCACGACCTTCGCCGATGTCGCCGGTTGCGACGAGGCCAAGGAAGAGGTCAAGGAGCTGGTCGACTTCCTGAAGGACCCGCAGAAGTTTCAGAAGCTGGGTGGCCGTATCCCGCGTGGCGTGCTGCTGGTCGGCCCTCCTGGCACCGGCAAGACCCTGCTGGCCAAGGCCATCGCCGGCGAGGCCAAGGTCCCGTTCTTCTCGATCTCGGGTTCGGACTTCGTTGAAATGTTCGTCGGCGTGGGCGCGGCCCGCGTTCGGGACATGTTCGAACAGGCCAAGAAGAGCGCCCCCTGCATCATCTTCGTTGACGAAATCGACGCGGTCGGCCGTCACCGTGGCGCCGGTCTCGGCGGCGGCAATGACGAGCGCGAGCAGACGCTGAACCAGATGCTGGTCGAGATGGACGGCTTCGAGACCAATCTGGGCGTGATCGTGATGGCCGCGACCAACCGTCCGGACATCCTCGACCCCGCCTTGCTGCGCCCGGGCCGTTTCGACCGCCAGGTCTACGTGACCCTGCCGGACGTGCGTGGCCGCGAGCAGATCCTGAATGTGCACATGCGCAAGGTGCCGGTAGGACAAGACATCCGTGCCGACATCCTGGCCCGTGGCACGCCCGGCTTCTCCGGTGCTGATTTGGCCAATCTGGTCAATGAGGCTGCCTTGTTCGCCGCACGGCGCAGTGGCCGCGTAGTCGAGATGATCGACTTCGAGAAGGCCAAGGACAAGATCATGATGGGCCCCGAGCGCAAGTCCATGATCATGCCCGAGGAAGAGCGCAGGAACACCGCCTACCATGAGGCCGGCCACGCGCTGGTCGCCAAGCTGATGCCCAAGACCGACCCGGTGCACAAGGTCACTGTGATACCGCGTGGCCGCGCGCTGGGCGTGACGATGCAGCTGCCGGAAGGCGACCGCTACAGCTTGGACAAGGAGCGCATGCTCAGCACCATCTCGGTGCTCTTTGGTGGCCGTATCGCCGAAGAGGTGTTCATGCACCAGATGACGACGGGCGCCAGCAATGACTTCGAGCGCGCCACGGCGATTGCCCGTGACATGGTCACCCGCTACGGCATGACCGACGAGCTTGGCCCCATGGTCTATGCCGAGAACGAGGGTGAAGTGTTCCTCGGCCGTTCGGTGACCAAGACCACCAGCATGTCCGAAGAGACGATGCGCAAGGTCGATCTGGTGATCCGTCGCATCATCGACGAGCAGTACACGATTGCCCGCAAGCACATCGAGGACAACCAGGACAAGATGCACGCGATGGCCAAGGCCTTGCTCGAATGGGAAACCATCGACGCCGACCAGATCGACGACATCATGGCCGGCAAGCCGCCGCGCACGCCCAAGGACTGGGTGGCGCCGCCCAACAAGCCGGACGGCACGCCGCCGGCCGTCACGGCCGGCAACGCACCCGCAGCAGCCTGATCGGCTGCCCGGACCACAACGGGGCTTAGGCCCCGTTTTTCGTTCCCTGGTTGATTGATAAACAGATAGAGCAGGCCATGTTCTGGCAGACCCGCAGATTCCGCATTGACCTGAGCCAGCCCCGCGTGATGGGCATCGTCAACGTCACGCCCGATTCGTTTTCGGACGGCGGTCAGTGGGCCGATACAGGCACGGCGCTGAAGCATTGCGAGCAACTGGTGGCGGAGGGGGCTGACATTCTGGACATCGGCGGCGAGTCCAGCCGGCCCGGCGCTGAAGCGCTGTCGGTCGAGGATGAGCTGGCCCGCGTGCTGCCGGTCCTGCAGGGCGCTCTGACCTTGGGTGTGCCGGTATCGGTGGATACCTTCAAGCCGGAGGTGATGCGTGCAGCTCTTCATCTGGGCGCCGACATCATCAACGACATTCATGCACTGCAGCGTCCCGGTGCGCTGGACCTGCTGGCTGAACATGACTGTGCCGGCCTGTGCCTGATGCATATGCGCGGTGAGCCCGGCACGATGCAGACCCTGCTGGACTACCAGGATGTGACGGCCGAGGTTGGTGCCTTTCTGGCTGCACGCGCCCAGGCCGCGCGGAACGCTGGCATCGCGGCCGAACGCATCGCGCTCGATCCGGGCTATGGCTTTGCCAAGTCGCCCGAGCAGAACTTCCAACTGCTGCGTGAACAAATGCAGCTTTGCGCGCTGGGCTATCCACTGTTGGCAGGCTGGTCGCGCAAAGCGTCACTGGGCGCGGTGACCGGGAGGGCGGTGGGCGAACGTTTAGCGGGTAGCATTGCGGCCGCGCTGGCCGCCGTGGCCCATGGCGCACGCATCGTGCGGGTGCACGATGTGGCGCCCACGGTGGACGCACTCAAGGTCTGGCGGGCCGCCGGCGCTCCGACAGGCATGCCGGCCCAGGACAAGAATTCAGAAGAGGACGAGAACACATGACACGCAACTATTTCGGCACCGACGGCATTCGCGGCACGGTGGGCCAGGCGCCCATCACCCCGGACTTCATGCTGCGCCTGGGCCATGCCGTCGGTCGCGTGCTGCGCGCCACGACGCCTGGCCGCCCCCGTGTTCTGATCGGCAAGGACACGCGCGTGTCGGGTTACATGATCGAGGCAGCGCTGGAAGCCGGCTTTGCGTCTGCCGGCGTCGATGTCTGGCTGACCGGCCCGCTGCCCACGCCGGGCGTCGCCTACCTGACCCGCGCGCTGCGCCAGGATCTGGGCGTAGTGATCAGCGCCTCGCACAACCCCTTCGCCGACAACGGCATCAAGTTCTTCTCGGCCGCCGGCCAGAAACTGCCCGATGCCTGGGAGATCGAGGTCGAGCGGGTGCTCGCCGAGCCGCCGGTGTGGGTTGATTCCTCCAGCCTGGGCAAGGCGCGGCGCCTGGAAGACGCACGCGGCCGCTATATCGAGTTCTGCAAGAGCTGCTTTGGCTCCGAGCTGTCGCTGCGCGGCTTGAAGCTGGTGATCGATGCGGCGCACGGCGCGGCCTATCACGTGGCGCCCGATGTGTTCCATGAGCTGGGTGCCGAGGTGATCTCGATTGGCGTCAGCCCGGACGGATTCAACATCAATGCCGGCGTGGGTGCCACGGCACCGGCCGCGCTGGTGGCTGCCGTCAAGGAGCATGGGGCCGACTATGGCATTGCGCTCGACGGCGATGCCGACCGCCTGCAGTTCGTCGATCGCGATGGCCGCCTGTTCAACGGCGACGAGCTGTTGTACCTGATGGTGGCCGACCGCCTGAACCATGGCCTGGCCGTGCCCGGCGCCGTTGGCACCCTGATGACCAATATGGCGGTCGAGCTGGCCCTGAAGGCCAGGGATGTGGACTTCGTGCGCGCCAAGGTCGGCGACCGCTATGTGCTGGAGGAGTTGATCGCCCGTGGCTGGCAACTGGGCGGCGAGGGCTCCGGCCACCTGCTGGCGCTGGACAAGCACACCACCGGCGACGGTATCGTCAGCGCGCTGCTGATCTTGCAGGCGATCTGCCGCAGCGGCCGCTCGATGGCCGAGCAGTTGCAAGATGTCACCCTGTTCCCGCAGACGCTGATCAATGTCCGCCTGCAGCCCGGCCAGGACTGGAAGAGCAATGCCCGCCTGGCTCAGGAGCAGGCCGAGGTGACCTCCGAGCTGGGTAACCGCGGCCGCGTGCTGATACGTGCCTCGGGCACCGAACCGCTGCTGCGGGTGATGGTGGAGGCCAGCGATGCGGCTGTGGCCAAGCAGTCGGCCGAGCGTTTGGCGCAGGCCATCCGCGCCTGATCGTCGAAGGCGCCGCGCCGCCGCAAAGCCTGGCTCTCGCCAGGCTTTTTTCTGCCCGAAAGGTCTTTGTGACAAGTCGGCGACGAATTGTGACAATAGCCGCCTCACTCTCCACCGGGTGCGAATGGGTCTGTTTATGACAGGCTGTGTCACATCACTGTCATCAGACGTCCCTACAGTGCGTGGCATTGCCAACCTCTACACCGCGACAGGTGAATCATGAAAATTGCCCAGATTTCTAGCGTTTTGATTCTCTCGGCCTCGATGGCTCTGGCAGCCTCGGTGCAAGCTCAGGATGTCACCGGTGCCGGTGCGAGCTTCCCCGCGCCGGTGTATTCGAAGTGGGCCGATGCCTACAACAAGGCCACCGGTGCCCGTATCAACTACCAGTCGGTTGGTTCCGGCGCAGGCCTCAAGCAGATCCGCGCCAAGACGGTGGACTTTGGTGCCTCCGACATGCCGCTGACCGACGAAGAGCTGGCCAAGGACGGCCTGGTGCAGTTCCCCACCGTGATCGGTGGCGTGGTACCCGTCGTCAACATCAAGGGCATCCAGCCCGGCCAGATCAAGCTGACCGGCCAGCTGCTGGGCGACATCTATCTGGGCAAGATCGCCAAGTGGAACGATCCGGCGCTGACCGCGCTGAACCCCGGCGTGCCGCTGCCCGACGAGGCGATCGCTGTGGTGCGCCGCGCCGACGGTTCGGGCACCAGCTTATCTTCACCAACTACCTGTCCAAGGTGAACGCCGAGTGGAAGAGCAAGGTGGGCGAGGGTGCGGCAGTGAACTGGCCGACCGGCGCCGGTGGCAAGGGCAATGAGGGCGTGTCCGCCTTCGTGCAGCGCCTGCCCGGCGCGATCGGCTACGTCGAGTACGCCTATGCCAAGCAGAACAAGATGTCCCATGTGCTGATGAAGAATGCTGCGGGCGTCTTCGTGGGTCCGGATGACCTGAACTTCAAGGCCGCTGCCGCCGGCGCCGACTGGAGCAAGACCTTCTATCAGGTGCTGACCGAGCAGCCTGGCAAGGAAAGCTGGCCGCTGACCGGCGCTACCTTCATCCTGATGCACAAGAGCCAGGACAAACCGGTGCAGGCCACCAATTCGCTGAAGTTTTTTGACTGGGCCTACGGCAATGGCGACAAGATGGCTGCCGACCTGGAGTATGTGACCCTGCCGGACAGCGTGAAGAACCTGGTGCGCAAGCAGTGGGGCGAGATCAAGGACGGCGCCGGCAAGGCCGTGGCGTTCAAGTAATCGGATCCTATCGTTGAGAGCAGGCATGCCGGACCCTCGCGTCCGGCATGCCATTTGACCGAGGACAGGCCGTGGCCGCAACTCTTCCCGCTTCACCCTTCCCTCAGGCGCAAGACAAGCCGCGCACCGAGCCCGTCGGCGAGCCGCCGGTGCAGCGCAAGGCCTCGCCCTGGGCCGATATCGTGTTCTCTGCGCTGGCGCATGGTGCCGCCTGGCTGGTGCTCCTGCTCCTTCTGGGCATCATCGGCTCGCTGCTGATCACCGCAATGCCGGCGATTCGCGAGTACGGCCTGAGTTTTCTGTGGCGCAGCGACTGGGATCCGGTGAAGAACCAGTACGGCGGCCTGGTGATGATTTACGGCACCTTGATGACCTCATTCATCGCGCTGCTGATCGCCGTGCCGGTGAGCTTCGGCATCGCATTGTTCCTGACCGAGCTGTCGCCGGGCTGGCTGCGCCGGCCGCTGGGCATTGCTGTGGAACTGCTGGCCGCCGTGCCATCCATCGTTTACGGCATGTGGGGCCTGTTGGTGTTTGGGCCCATCCTGGCCACCTATGTGCAGCAGCCGCTGCAGAAGTTGCTGCACGGTGTGCCCTATTTGAGTCGCCTGGTTGAAGGCGCTCCGGTCGGCATAGGCATTTTCTCCGCCGGCGTGATCCTGGCCATCATGATCATTCCGTTCATCGCGGCGGTGATGCGCGATGTGTTCGAGACCACCCCCGCGATGCTGCGCGAGTCGGCCTACGGACTGGGCTCGACGACCTGGGAGGTGGTGTTCCGGGTGGTGTTGCCCTACACCAAGGCCGGCGTGATTGGCGCCGTCATGCTGGGCCTGGGCCGGGCCTTGGGTGAGACCATGTCCATTACCTTCGTCATCGGCAATATGAACCAGCTCGACTCGCCGTCGCTGTTTGCTGCGGCCAACAGCATCACATCGGCGCTGGCGAATGAATTTGCCGAGGCCGAGGAGGGGCTGCACCAGGCCTCGCTGATCTACCTGGGCTTGATCCTGTTTTTCATCACCTTCGTCGTGCTGGCGCTGTCCAAAGTCTTGCTGTCGCAGCTGAAGAAGGGCGAGGGGAGCCGCACATGAGCATCAACTCCTTGGATGCCAAGCGCATGTCCATGCACATGCGCCGCAAGCGGGTCAATGCGATTGCGTTGACCCTGTCGCTGGGCGCGATGGCCTTCGGCCTGTTCTGGCTGATCTGGATTCTGTTCGAGACCTTCCGCCTCGGGCTGGGCGGTCTGTCGCTGGCGCTGTTCACCGAGATGACGCCGCCCCCGATGGCGGAGACCGGCGGGCTGGCCAACGCGATCTTCGGCTCGCTGACGATGGTCGCTCTGGCGACCTTCCTGGGCACCCCGATCGGCATCATGGCCGGCGTCTACCTGGCCGAGTATGGCCAGCGCACCTGGCTGGGCAGTGCCACACGCTTCATCAACGACATCCTGCTGTCAGCCCCCAGCATCGTCATCGGACTGTTCATCTACGCGCTGGTGGTGGCCCGCTTCAAGGCGTTCTCGGGCTATGCAGGTGTGCTCGCCTTGGCCTTGATCGTGATTCCGGTGGTGATACGCACGACCGAGACCATGCTGAGCCTGATTCCGAACGCGATGCGCGAGGCGGCCTATGCCTTGGGCACCCCGAAGTGGAAGGTGATCTCCAACATTACCCTGAAGTCGGCCCGTGCCGGTGTGGTCACCGGCATCCTGCTGGCGCTGGCCCGCATCGCCGGCGAGACGGCACCGCTGCTGTTCACCGCACTGTCCAACCAGTTCTGGAGCATGGACCTGAGCCGCCCGATGGCCAGCCTGCCCGTGACGATTTTCAAGTTCGCGATGAGCCCCTATGAGAACTGGCAGCAGCTGGCCTGGGCCGGGGTGTTCCTGATCACCATGGGTGTGCTGGCACTGAATATTGCCGCCCGTGTGATGTTCCGCAACAAGCACTGATTGAAGAGAAAAGAGGATCCCAGATGGATGCCCATGTGAACTCCCCCGCCATCGTGGCACCCAAGGTGTCGGTACGGGACCTGAACTTCTATTACGGCAGCTTTCACGCGCTGAAGCACATCAACCTGGACATCCCGGAAAAGAAGGTCACCGCCTTCATCGGGCCGTCGGGTTGCGGCAAATCCACCTTGCTGCGTTGCTTCAACCGCATGTACGCGCTGTATCCCGAGCAGCGCGCCGAGGGCCAGATCATGCTCGACGGCGAGAACATCCTGCAAAGCAAGCTGGACGTGAGCCTGATACGGGCCAAGGTCGGCATGGTGTTCCAGAAGCCGACGCCGTTCCCGATGTCGATCTACGACAACATCGCCTTCGGCGTGAAGCTGTTCGAGACCCTGCCGCGCGTCGAGATGGACGAGCGCGTCGAATGGGCGCTGAAGAAGGCGGCACTGTGGACCGAGGTCAAGGACAAGCTCAACCAGAGCGGCGCCAGCCTCTCCGGCGGTCAGCAACAACGCCTGTGCATTGCGCGTGGCATCGCCATCAAGCCCGAGGTGCTGCTGCTCGACGAGCCCTGCTCGGCGCTGGACCCGATCTCGACCGGCAAGATCGAGGAGCTGATCCACGAGCTGAAGAGCGACTACACGGTGCTGATCGTCACGCACAACATGCAGCAGGCGGCGCGTTGCTCGGACTTCACCGCCTATATGTACCTGGGCGACCTGATCGAGTTCGGGCCGACCTCGGATCTGTTCATGAAACCCAAGAAGAAGGATACCGAGGACTACATCACTGGCAGATTCGGTTGAACCTGTCAGTCTGACATTTCCGGACTATCCAACATCTTTGATCGGGAGCAACTCTCATGGTTGACAAGCATCTTTCCACCCAATTCGACGCCGAGCTGAGCGGCATCTCCACCCGCGTGCTCGAGATGGGCGGCCTGGTCGAGTCTCAGGTGGTTCAGGCCATTGCCTCCCTGACCCAGTTCAATGGTGATCTGGCCAGCACCGTGCTGAAGGTCGAGGAGCAGGTCAATGCGATGGAGATGGAGATTGACCGTGACCTCTCCAGCATCATCGCCCGCCGCCAGCCCACGGCCCGGGACCTGCGCCTGCTGATCGCGATCTCGAAGGCCATCGCCAATCTGGGGCGGGTCGGCGACGAGGCTGCCCGCGTGGCCCGCACCGTGCAGCGCCTGATGAACTCCGGCGTCTCAAGCCGCTTGCGCCTGCCAATGGCCGACCTGGCATTCGAGGCCGACCTGGCCACGGCACAGCTGCGCAAGGCCTTGGACGCCTTCGCCCGCCTGGATGTCGAGCGTGCGCTGGAGGTGCTCAAGCAGGACGACCAGATCGACAAGGAGTTCGACGGCCTGATGCGCAAGCTCATCACCTACATGATGGAAGACCCGCGCACCATCTCCAGCAGCATCGACATGATCTTCGTGGCCAAGGCGATCGAGCGTGTGGGCGACCATGCGAAGAACCTGGCCGAAGTCATCATCTACGTGGTCAAGGGCACCGATGTTCGTCACAACACGCCTGAGGCGGTTGAGACGATGGTCCGCTGATCCCTGCAACCCTATCCCTGGAGTTCAACGCATGAGTCGCGTTCTAGTGGTCGAAGACGAATCGGCGATTGCCGAGCTTATTTCCATCAATCTTCGCCACGCCGGTTTCGAGGTCACCATCGCGGCCACGGCCGATCAGGCCCAGTTCGAGGTGGACCGCGTGCTGCCCGAGCTGGTGGTGCTGGATTGGATGCTGCCCGGCCAGTCCGGCCTGGCGCTGGCGCGCCAATGGCGCGGTCAGGCTCGCACCCGCGATCTGCCCATCATCATGCTCACCGCCCGCGCCGAGGAGACTGACAAGGTGTCGGGTCTTGACGCTGGAGCGGACGACTATCTGACCAAGCCCTTTTCGACCAATGAGCTGCTGGCGCGCATCCGTGCGGTGCTGCGCCGCAAGGCACCCGAGGCGCTGGATTCGCTGGTCGAAGTCGGCGGCCTGAGCCTGGACCCGGGCACGCGCCGCGTCACCCGCGACGGGGTCGAGGTCAAGCTCGGCCCGACCGAGTTTCGCTTGCTGCACTTTTTCATGACCCACCCGGAGCGCGTGCACAGCCGCTCTCAGCTGCTGGACCGCGTCTGGGGTGACCACGTCTTCATCGAGGAGCGCACGGTGGATGTGCACGTCAAACGTCTGCGCGGTGCGCTGGAGCCCGCACAATGCCACCGCATGATTGAGACCGTGCGCGGCGCGGGTTATCGCCTGACCCAGCACGTCAGCGCCACGGCTGAATAAACCTTGCGGAAATCCTTGTGAGCTGGTTCGCATCGCGTCTGTTTCTGGCGGCATTTGCCGTGGCTCTGGGTGGCGTTTTCGGTATGTGGGCCGGCACGCTGTTTCGTGTTCCGCTGCTCAGTGCAGTGATTGGCGCGGCCATCAGCGTTGGAGTGCTGGTGCTGCTGGATGCGGTGCGCGGTCACCGGCTGATTCTCTGGCTGAAGGGGTCGCAGCAGGACGGAGCGCCACGCGACGCCGGCCTGTGGGGCGAGTTGGCCTACCGCGTTGAGCGACTGGTGCGTGACCGCGACAAGATCATCGCCCGCGAGCGACTGCAGCTGGAGCAGTTCCTTTCCGGCATCGAGGCCTCGCCCAATGGCGTGCTGCTGCTCGACGCGCAGGAGCACATCATCTGGTGCAACAAGGTCGGAGCCGACCACTTCTCGCTTGACCCGCTGCGCGACCGTCAGCAGCGCATCACCAATCTCGTGCGCTTTCCGGCCTTTGTCGCCCATCTGCAGTCGGGGCGCGACGACGACACCCTGATGCTGAGCAATGCGCGTGGACCCGGCACCTTGTCGGTTGTGCTGCGTAGTTTCGGCGAGGGCATGCGCCTGGTGCTGTCACAAGACGTCACCGAGCGCGAGCGCTCCGAGGCGATGCGGCGCGACTTCGTTGCCAACGTCTCGCACGAGATCCGCACGCCGCTGACGGTGCTGGCCGGTTTCATCGAGACCATGGATTCGCTGCCGCTGACCGAGGTCGAGCGCAAGCGCGTGCTGCACCTGATGACGCAGCAGACTCAGCGCATGCAGACCCTGGTCAGCGACCTGCTGACCTTGGCTCAGCTGGAGGGCAGCCCGCGTCCGAGTGCCGACAGCTGGGTCTCGGTCGATGCCCTGCTCAAGCGCGTAGCCGCTGATGGTCAGGCGCTGTCGGCGGGCCGGCATGAAATCAAGCTCCGGCAAACCATGCCGGCGCAGTTGGCCGGCCAGGAGTCCGAGCTGTTCAGCGCCATGGCCAATCTGGTCAACAACGCGGTGCGCTACACGCCGGAAGGTGGCCAGATTGATATCGCCTGGGCCGTGCATGCCGACGGCTCGGGCGAACTCAGCGTGGCCGACACCGGCCTGGGTATTGCCCGCGAACACATTCCCCGCCTGACCGAGCGCTTCTACCGCGTTGACGGCAGCCGCTCGCGTGAGACCGGCGGCACGGGCCTGGGCCTGTCCATCGTCAAGCATGTCGTGCAGCGCCATGGTGGCTCGCTGGACATCCAGAGCGAGCCCGGCAAAGGCTCGCGCTTCAGGCTGATGTTTCCGGCCGCGCGCGTGCGCGAGGTGGCGGCCGAGCCGGTGGCAGCCTGAACAAGAATCCTCAGAGCCGCCTGTACAGCAGGGTGTAGGCCTGCTTGTCGCTGGGCCGACGCAGTTGGGCGATCAGGTGCCAGCCAGCCAGCGCGGGCACAGCCGGGCCCACACTTTGCTGTACCAGGTAGTCGCAGCGGCTGGCAGCCAGCGGCGTCATGCCATCGATATGCCAGGACCAGTTGCTCTGCAGCTCCATCGCGGCCAGATGCGACAGCGAAACGCCGGGCGCGGCCAGGCAGTTGATCTGTGTCGGCAATTGAGCCTGCAGACGTGCCATCAGCGGCCGGTTGCTGCGCACATAGTCCAGCAGCGGCAGCCACAGGGTCATCAGCAAGAGCCAGCACAGGGCGACACCGCCGGCTGGCAGCACCAGACTCTTCCACAGCGCGTGTTGATGCTTGGCGGTGCGCCAGCGCACCAGCCACATCCAGGCCAGTGTTGCGGCCGTCGCAAACACCAGAGCCACCGCACCGAACTGCGGCTCGAAGCCTTCGTACAGCCGCTTCAGGCCACGCAGCGCCCAGGCTGGGCTGCCGGTGTGCATGCCGCTGTAGTACAGCCAGCCGATCAGCGCACAGGCCGAGAAGAAGAACACCGAGAACCAGTCCACGGCCGCAGC
>Ga0187844_10002921_pt1 | contig 11741 bp, 11 predicted proteins | sample SpaLakP09_SKY_50_FD_134517 | JGI IMG/M metagenome (GOLD analysis project Ga0187844, IMG submission 134517) | Oligotrophic lake water microbial communities from Sparkling Lake, Wisconsin, USA - SP09_SKY_50 | ecosystem: Environmental > Aquatic > Freshwater > Lake | place: USA: Sparkling Lake...
CCGCGGATGCGCTGCTGATCGTCGGCAGTTCGTTGATGGTGTGGTCCGGCTATCGCTTCGCCGTACGCGCCGCCGAGCGGGGCCTGCCGATCGCGGCGATCAATCGGGGGCGCACGCGCGCGGACGCATTGCTGAGCGTGAAGGTGGAGGCGGACTGTGTCGATGTGCTCGCGGGCCTGAGCGACGAGCGCTTGGGCTTCGGCGGATAGGGCCGCGTTCTCTGCGCCTCAGGACAGCGGCGCCGCCGGCGGCAACAACGCCGCCAACTCCTTCAGATCCGCGACGACGCCGTCCGGCCGATACGGATATTTCTTCGTGCCGGGAAAGATCTTCCCGATCCACTCGGGGTTCCACGCTGCGCCGTTGTAGAAGACCGTCGTCACGCCGGCGCTCTTGCCGGCCGCGACGTCGGCCACGCTGTCGCCGACATACCAGCATCGCGTGTCGACGGGCTCGCCGATATCGGCCAGCGACTTCTCGATCAGATCAGGGAACGGCTTGCGGCGCTGCACGTCGTCGCCACACACGATGGCGTCGAACAGGTCCTGCCAGCCGGTGCCTTCGATCGTGTAGATCTCGTGCGCCATGAAACGCCGCGCCCGGTTGGACAGCACGCCGATTTTGATGCCGCGTGCACGCAGGGCCTCGAGCTGGCTGCGGGCGTCGGCTTCCATCGGCTTCACGGGACCGAAGTAGCATTCGTAGCTCTGGTCGAACTCTCGATGCGCGATCTTCTTCGCTTCCTCGTTCTCGCCGAACAGCAACTCGAAGATGTCGGTGCGGGAGATCTTGCGCTGCGCCTTGATCTTGGGATGCAGCGCGGAATTCTGGCGAACGTACTGCACCAGCTTGTCGTCCTCGGGCGTCTTCGATTGCCCTGCAGGAACGAGATGATCGATCAGCCCCAGCGTCGCGAGCCTGGGAATCACCTCCTCGAGGGCGTAGTACATCGCGTCCATCGTGTCGGCGAGGGTGGCGTGCCAGTCGAAGAGGATCACGCGTGGCGAAGGGGCCACGAGCCGGAACGAGATCGAGTTCATGCCGCCGACTGTGCCATCCCGGCCCTGAACGCTTCCAGACCTGGGGCGCACCCGGGAGATGCAAACATCGGCGGGCGGCGTACCATCGGTACGCGATAGCCACTCCCACGGGAGACGCGGAATGGTTCACTGGGACGATCCGGGACTGGGCGCCTACGAAGGCATGAACCCTGACCGGGTGCGAAACCTTCTCTTCAAGGCCGCTCTGAGCGCGCACAGCAATATGAGCAATCACCCGGCGTGGCTGTTTGCGGGGGAGGTGTTCCGAGTGGGCCCGAAGACCGGCATGAACCTGTGCGTGCACGCCGGGCTCGACCCGAGCATGACGCTTCGAGCGCTGCAGGCCCTGCGGGCCGACGCCACGGCGTCCAAGGTCGCGAAAGTCTCAAGCGCGTAGGAGCAGGTCTCGCAGAACAGCCTCGCCTCCAGACCCCGCATCCAGGCCTGGAACATCAGTGACGCTGCGCCGGCCGATCGATCGGCCGGCGCGGTAGAGACGTCAATCCATGTTCCTCAAACTGCGAAAAGGCCTTTACGTATTGCTGGCCATAGGCTCGGTGGGCGGTGCCGTCCTGGCGTTCCTGGGACTCTTCACCAGTCTCGCCGTGTTCGTGGCCGGACTGTCTCAGGGTGAATGGGCGGGAGCCGCCCTGGGCCTGCTGATGGTGCTGGCGTGCGTTGCGGGGGTAACGGGTCCCGTCTGGATCCTGCTTGCCGTCGTGCTGTTACCGAACCCGTCGCAGAAGGAACGCCGTCTGCTCACCGCGCTGCTGGGTGCCGCCATTCTCGCCGCAGGCGTTGTGGGCATTCCGATGCTGATCGACATCGGCGAGGACCGCACCGGTGTCGAGACGCCGATCGTGCTGTTCGTGTTGCCGATGCTGGTGGGGTTCGCGTTGCTGCTGGAACTCTGGCTGCCGGTCTGGCGTAGCCGCCGTCGTCCCTGAAGGATCGAGCGATCACGTAGCGCCGGCAGATCGCGCCAGGGAAAACTTCGCGCCTTGTCCGAAAATCGCCTGCAGATCCTCTGCATAGGGTCCAGTCGGGGCAGAGCCCCTCCTACAAGTCTTTCGCCCCTGTAGGAGGGGCTCCGCCCCGACCGCGCCGCCGAGGCTCCTAGCGCCCCGGGCCCTGGAGAAAGGCCACCCGTTCGGCGTTCGACATGCCGGAAACCCTTGGGGGAAGTTCAGTCTCGCATCGAGCGCATCGGCACAGGAACTGGAAGTTCCGGTGGAGCAGCGCGTTGCGGCCGACCCAGTCCAATGCAAGGAACGACTCGTCGGAAAAGTAGTTCCAGCAGATCGCCGTGTCCTTGGGAATGGCGCGTGTCGCCAGCAGCAGTTCCACCAGCGGATGGGGGAGGCTCGCGCACAGGCGCGCATTCGGATCGCAGGAATGGTTCGACCTGCTGATGGTCGGCCAGATTCCATAGCCGGTCACGCCGGCCTGTGAATAGCGCACGTTGTTGGCGGCGACGCGGTGGTAGAGCTGGGTGAGCTTCCTTGGATTGCGCGTGTATTTCCGTGCGAGGCGATCGAGCGTCTCATGGTCGCTGGGGGAGAGCGGCCACTTGGTCATCTTCAGGTCCTGCGCACTCACACGCTCGAACATCCCGGGAGAAGAAAGGATGGCTTCGAGCAGCAGCCACGGCCCCAGATCGTCTTCGCCATCGCGTGTTTCCACGAATGCGATCGGGTACTCGCCGACGAGCAGGACCCCGGGTTCGACATCCGCGGCGGCCACCAGCTGCGCTTCGTCACTCCAGCCCGAAATCCTGACGAGAGGGGCGTGGGAATCCGTCGGCGTCATGCAGGCGCGAACTCTTCGGCGTGAGGCATTCGATGACTTTCCTGCGGCAGCGTGTCGATGTCGAAGAAGTCTAGCTTCCGGCTCGGTCGTGCGCCGCATCGGCGCCGTTTGGCGTGCAGCATCGAGGGCGATGAAACCTCCTGCGTGCGGAGATCGACGCTGTATTAGGATCGGGAGCGTCGGCCCTAGCGCTGCGATGGGGTCACGACGAAGTGACGCACAGGCAAAGAGTTCGATTCGATCCGAAACGACGTTGAATCCCGTCGTCCCACTCTCCCTTCACAACGAGTGCCAATCATGAACCCAGTCTCTCCGTCCCGAATCATGGAAGTCGGCATGGCCTTCTGGCCTGCCAAGGTCCTTCTTTCCGCTGTCGAGCTGGGGCTCTTCACTGAGCTCGCGGCCAAACCGATGACGGGCGCCGAATTACAAGCCGTTCTGCAGTTGCACCCAAGAGCGAATCCCGACTTCTTCGACACCCTGGTCGCACTCCGCTTTCTCGAACGGGATGGCGAAGGTCCCGATGCGCAATATCGGAACACCGAGGAAACGGGATTGTTCCTCGATCGACGCAAGCCACAATTCGTCGGTGGATTCCTCGAAATGGCCAATGCCCGGCTCTATCGGTTTTGGGGTGAACTGACCGAAGCCCTGCGGACCGGGAGTCCGCAGAACGAGATCAAGCTGACGGGCAAGTCCATGTTCGCGGAGCTCTACAGCAAGCCCGAGCGGCTCCAGCAGTTCATGGATGCGATGAGCGGAGTGTCGGTCGGCAATTTCCAGGCGCTGGCGGACAGGTTCGACTTCTCGCTGTATCGCACGCTCTGCGACGTCGGGGGCGCGTCCGGGCTGCTCTCGATGCTCGTGGCGCAGAAGCATCCCCACCTTCGCTGCATCTCGGCCGACCTGCCGGGTGCGACTGCGATCGCGGAGAAGAAAATTGCGGCGGCGGGGCTGGCGGACAGAATCACAGCCCGGCCGCTCGACTTCTTCGCGGAGCCGCTGCCCAAAGCCGATGTCATCACGATGGGCCTGATTCTCCACGACTGGAATCTCGAGAAGAAGATGCATCTGATCCGGGCGGCCTACGACGCCTTGCCGCCGGGAGGTGCGTTCATCGTCATCGAACATCTGATCGACGATGCAAGACGCGAAAACGCGTTCGGATTGATGATGTCGCTGAACATGCTGGTCGAGTTCGGTGACGCCTTCGACTTCACCGGCGCCGATCTTTCGCGCTGGTGTCGCGAGGTCGGCTTCAGCAGGACCGAGGTGATTCCGCTGGCAGGAGCGGGCAGCGCCGGCGTTGCCTACAAGTAGCCGGTGCTCGTCTTGCGCCGACATGCCGGACCGGCGTGACCGTTCGCCGTTACAGTGCAACGTGACTCGAGAAACTGGCGATACGTGGTGTCGCCGCTTCTTCGTCCATCGTCCCCGATCCTGAGAAAACTCCATGAAAAATCTTGTCGAACTGTCGAATCGCATCGTCGCCGCGTACAACGCAAAGGACTTCGACACGCTGAAGTCGCTCGTCCATCCGGACCTCGATTTTGCCCACGTCAACCGGGGATTCGCGTACAGCAGGCGGGACGATCTGATCGCGGTGCTGCAGATGTTCGCCAAGGAACTCATGCCGGACCGCCAGATGGGCAAGCTGGAGCGTTCCATCGTGGATGGCAATGTCATCGTCCGCGTCGCGAGCTGGGGCGGTACGGCCCGAGCGGACATTCCGGGATTCGGCAGTGCAGGGGACAATATCGGCATCACGATCTGCAGCATCCTGAGATTTGATGACGCGGGGCTGCTGGTCGAGTGGAAGGATTTTGGATGAGGGTCGGATCGGGTCGCTTCATTGCCTGATTCGACGACGCGCCTGAGGACGGACTGCAGTGGTCTTCGGGCGGCGAGGTCGGGGCAGAGCCCCTCCTACAGAAGCAGAGGCTTGTAGGAGGGGCTCTGCCCCGACAAGCCCCACGCACAGGATTCCCGAGGGTCAACCATGTCGCTACATCCGCAAGTCGAAGAATTCCTGAAGCGCGTCGCGGCCGCAGGGGGCTGGTCCTTCCGCGAGTTGGGCGTGACGGAATGCCGGATGGCTTACAGCCGGACCCTGCGTTCGCTGCCGCCTTGCACGCGGCCGCTCGCGAAGGTGGAAGACCGTAGCGTCCAGGCACCATCCTCGGTGCCGGCGAAGATCAGGATCTATACGCCGGAAGGCGAGGTGCCGTTCGCCGTGCTCGTGTTCTTTCACGGTGGCGGCTTCGTGATCGGCGACCTCGAGTCGCACGACAACGTCTGTCGCGAACTGGCGTGTGGCGCTCGCGTCATCGTCGTCTCGGTCGACTACCGACTCGCGCCCGAACACAAGTTTCCGGCGGGGATCGACGATGCCGTCGCCGTGACGCGATGGGCCTGCGCGTCAGCAGCAAGCTTCGGTGGCGACCCGACACGCGTCGCCGTCGGAGGTGACAGCGCCGGGGGCAATTTCGCGGCGGTCGTGGCGCGGAGGATGCGAGACGAGGGGATACAGCTCGCGGCTCAGCTGCTCGTCTATCCCACGGTGCGGCTCGACGACGTGGTGACCCGGTCGATGATCGACAACGCCGTCGGCTATCGACTGGAGCGAGCGGACATGGACTGGTTCCGTTCTCTCTATCTGGTCTCCGACGCCGATGGCTTCAACCCGGACGCCTCTCCGATCCTGGCTACGGATCTCTCCGGACTCGCACCGGCGCTCGTTCAGACCTGCGAATACGATCCGCTGCGCGACGAGGGCGAGGACTACGCACGGGCCCTTCAAGCCGCTGGCGTGCAGACGGTCGTCGAGCGATATGACGGCACGATTCACGGCTCCTTCGGACTCTACGGCGTGCTCGAACCGGGGCGTCGCATGATGGACAGGGCGATCGAGTGGCTGCGGGAGACGCTGCGGAGCTGAAGAGGTCCCGCGATACGCGTCGCTACTCAGGATGAGGGGGATGGCACAGGGCCTTCTGCTTCCGTCGAGCAGGCATCCCGGGCTTCGCCCGGGCTACGGTGATGGCGGAGTCGAGGAAGGACTCTGCTTTGAGCGAACCCCGCGTTCTCTTCACGCCGTCTCTTCGAACGCCTCGAGCTGTGGACTCGCCATCGTCTCGGCGAATTTCGCGAACGTCCACGGCCAACTCGCCGGAACGCCTTGCGCGTCGAGGTACCAGCTGTTGCAGCCAGTCGACCAGATGCTGCGCTTGGCGGCTTCCACTCTCTTTAGTTCGTAGGCATCTGCGACATCCGGCTTCACGCGGATCTCGCGCAGGTTGCCGTCTCGCAGGTGGTCGACGAGCTGCAGGATGTAATCGAGCTGGAACTCGGCCACCTGGATCAGCGAGAAGTTGCCGACCGGACCGTTGGGGCCGTTGAGCAGAAAGAAATTGGGAAAGCCCGGGATCGCAACCGACAGATACGCGACGGGCTTGGCCGCCCAGGCGTCGTCGAGGTCCAATCCGTTGCGACCGCGTACGACGGTCGGTCGCACGAAACGATCCGCGTGAAAGCCGGTCGCCGCGATGAGCACGTCCAGCTCGTGCAGCCGTCCATCCTGTGTGCGGATACCCCTGGGCTCAATGCGCTCGATCGCCTCGGTCACGAGTTCCGCCGAGGGTTGCTGGATCGCGTCGTAGAAATCGGGAGAAATGATCAGCCGCTTGCAGCCGGCGCGGTAGGTCGGGCGCAGCTTCTCCTTGAGCGCGGGATCGCGAACGTTCTGCTCGAGGTTCTGCAGGCAGGCCGCCGCGATGTTGTGGACGGCCGGAGAGTCCGCGTCGATCACCGCATCGGCGATGGCGGTGATCATCATCTCGTTGAGCTCCTCGCGCAGCGCCCGGATGCGTTGCGGATCGCTCTTGAAGAGCTGCTTGTCCTCTTCGCTGTACGCCGCGTTCTCCATCGGGAAGATCCACTGCGCCGTTCGCTGGAATAGCGAGAACTTCGCCGCTCGCTGCGTCAGGGCGGACGTGATCTGGATGGCCGTCGAGCCGGTGCCGATGACGCCGACGCGGCGACCGTCGAGCGGCACGCCATGGTCCCAGCGGGCGCTATGGAAGTACGCGCCTTCGAAAGTATCGAGGCCCGCAATGTCGGGCATCCGCGGGTGGTGCAGCACACCGGTGGCGGCAATGACGACGTCGGCTTCGGCCTGCGTGCCGCGGGCCGTCTTCAGCTGCCATCGGCCGTTCTCGTAGACGCTCGAAGTCACCTCCTCGCCGAAGCGGATCAGCGACAGCACGTCGTACTTGTCCGCGACGCGTTCGAAATACTTCTGGATCTCGCCACCCGGCGCGAGCATGCGCGACCAGCCGGCATTGGGTTCGAACGAGTACGTGTAGAGATGGGCGGGCACGTCGCAGGCGATTCCCGGATACGTGTTTTCGCGCCAGGTCCCGCCGAGGCGGTCCGCCTTCTCGAACAGCGTGATGTCCGTGTATCCCGCCTTGCGCAGCCGGATAGCGGCAAGGATGCCGGACATGCCGGCGCCGAGAATCACGAAACGAAGCGGGCGGAGTTGGTCTCGAGCCATGGTGGGATCTCGTGTGCGGGTCGATGCCGAACTTTGCGCAAACAGCTGCTCCCCTGACATCAGGGCGTGCGCTACCGGGTGCGCGCCAGTGGACTGGCTGGCTGCGTGGGCGACTTCGCCGCCTTGGTACGCAAACAAAAACGGCAGCTCGATTCGAGCTGCCGTTCCGGTGCTTCAAAGCAGCGATCAGCCGCCGGCGGGCTTGGCCAGGTTGTCGAGACCGCCCTGGTAGATGCCGCCGATGATCTCGGAGGCCTTGGCCGGCTCGACGCCAGCAGCGGGCTTGAACGTGCCGCTCCAGGTCAGCTTGCTGCCATCGCCATCCGCGGCGACGGACAGCGTGGAGCGGTAATCCGTCACCGGCAGCGGCGCCTCGACGATGGTGTAGGCCAAGCTCATGGCCGCGTCATCGCGAGCCGCCAGTTCTTCGACCACGACCGCGCCGTCGGCCAAGGTCAGCTTCCGGTGAGCGCCCACGACGTTGTTGCTGCCGGAAACGATTTCCGACTTGGCGATCGCCGGGTGCCAGGTGTTGAGTCCGTTGAAATCACCCACCTTGGCCCACAGCGCCGCAGGCGCGATCGGCAACACGACTTCCTTGGTGACCGTCAGCGTCTCGGCAGCAGCAGGGGCCGCCGGCGCTTCGGCGGTCATCGCCGGTGCAGCCTCGGCCGGCGCCGCAGCGTCGCCTTCCTTCTTCGAGCACGCCACGATCAGCATCCCCGCGCACAGCATCGGCAGCCACTTCTGAACCATTGAGATCTCCTGTCTAGTCGGATGTATTGCTGCGGTCTACTCGCCGCGGCGAGGAAGTCTCGCATGGGCGTGCGTCCTTTTGCGTGCACTCGGCATCGGGACGAACCCGATGCCCGGCACGTTGACGATCGACGTACGTGCGGGTCGGACCTGCTCGAATGGGGAGGTGTGCCAGGAGGTCGCAATGTGAGCGGGTATCTTGCTGGTCGAGGTGCGCCACGGGTCGACGGCGCCGGCGAAGCTGCAATTCACGGGGTGTCCGGAGAAACGACACCACCGACTCACCAAGCTGCTGCTGTCGGCGGAAGACCAGGTCGGCGACGATGATTTCTGGCAGAGGCCGAAGCTTGATGCGCCGGCAGACGAGCGAACGCGCTCAGCGAGTCCGCGGGTCGGTGGCCCCGGCAACGCGCAACAGGGTCGAAACGAAATGGGCGCTGAGCGGCTCGTCATCGTCGCGCGATCTCAGGATGCCGATATCGATGGTCGCAGCGGGCCCGTGTAGCGGACGGTACTGCACGCCCTTGCGGCGCAGGTTCTGAACCGAAGCAGGGACGAGCGCGAAACCCATGCCGCAGGAGACCAAGCTGATCACGGTCTGCATCTGCCGCGCCTGTTGCGTGATCCGCGGCGCGAAGCCGGCTGCGCTGCAGCGGCTGATGATCAGGTCGAACAGGCCGGGTGCGATGTCTCGCGGCGGGATGACGAAGCTCTCGTTCGACAGCGTCTTGAGATCCACCGCTTTGCCGTCGCGGATCAGGCGATGGCCGGTCGGTGCGGCGAGCACCAGCTTTTCCTGGATGACGGGTTCGAACAGCAGATCGGTGGCCTCGACAGGCCCGAGGCCGATGCCCAGGTCGAGCCGCGATGCACGTATTTCGCGGACCTGCGCGTCGGTGGTCAGTTCATGCAGCTGCACTTCCACGCCGGGGAACAGGCTGCGGAATTCCTTCAGCGCCGGCGGCAGGATGCCGTAGTCGGCGATCGACACGAAGCCGATCGACAAGGTGCCGACTTCTCCGCGACCCGCGTTTCGGGCTTTCTCCTTGCCCCGCTCGAGTCGGGCCAGCACCGCGCGCGTCTCGTCGAAGAACACCTGTCCGGCGGTGGTCAGGGCCACGCCCCGATTGGTGCGATCGAGCAGGCGCACGCCCAGTTCTTCCTCGAGCGCCTTGAGCTGGGTGGAGAGCGGCGGCTGCGAAACGTGCAGGCGCAAGGCGGCGCGCGAGAAGCTGCGCTCCTCCGCCACTGCAACGAAATACCGAAGCTGTCTCAAGTCCACTATTCGTGATCCGTATACCGGGCCCATGAAAGATGTATTAGGCAGTATAGAAGACGCCGACCAAAATTCGGGCATCGCGGCTACGACGGCCGCATGCACACGCCACGACCCATGCCCGCTCTTCGCTCCCGCACCAGCACCTCCGGCCGGAACATGGCCGGCGCACGCGCCCTGTGGCGCGCCACCGGCATGAAGGACGGCGACTTCGGCAAGCCGATCATCGCCGTGGCCAACTCGTTCACGCAGTTCGTGCCCGGTCACGTCCATCTGAAGGACCTCGGGCAACTGGTGATCGAGGAGATCCAGAAGGCCGGCGGCGTCGGCAAGGAGTTCAACACCATCGCCGTCGACGACGGCATCGCCATGGGGCACGACGGCATGCTCTACAGTCTGCCGTCGCGCGACTTGATCGCGGACTGCGTCGAGTTCATGTGCAACGCGCACACGGCCGACGCACTGATCTGCATCTCCAACTGCGACAAGATCACGCCCGGCATGCTGATGGCCGCCTTGCGGCTGAATATTCCGGTGATCTTCGTGTCCGGCGGCCCGATGGAAGCGGGGCGCACGCAGCTCGCAGGAAAGCCGGTGGCGCTGGACCTGATCGATGCGATGGTCGCGGCCGCGGACGAGCGCGTGTCCGATGCGGACGTCGACGCCATCGAGCGATCGGCATGCCCGACCTGCGGCTCCTGCTCCGGCATGTTCACGGCCAATTCGATGAACTGCCTGACGGAGGCGCTGGGACTCGCCTTGCCCGGCAATGGATCGTTGCTCGCGACGCACGCCGATCGAGAGGCTCTGTTCCGCGAAGCCGGACGACGCATCGTCGAGCTCGCGCTCCGCTACTACCGCGATGACGACGAGCGGGCATTGCCCCGCAACATCGCGTGCAGGGCCGCCTTCGAGAATGCGATGTCGCTGGATATCGCCATGGGCGGTTCGAGCAACACGGTGCTGCACCTGATCGCCGCTGCGCAGGAGGGCGACATCGCATTCGGGATGCAGGACATCGACCGGCTGTCGCGGCGGGTGCCGACGCTGTGCAAGGTCGCGCCGTCCGGGCCTCATCACCTGGAAGACGTGCATCGTGCCGGAGGCGTGATGGCCATCCTCGGCGAACTCGACCGGGCGGGGCTGCTCGATACGACGACGCCCACGGTTCATTCCGCCACGCTGGCCGAGGCCCTCGATCGTTGGGACGTGATGCGCACCGAGGATGCAGCGGTGCAGGCGTTCTATCGCGCCGGCCCTGCCGGTGTTCGGAGCCAGCGCGCGTTTTCGCAGGCATGCCGTTACGCGGAGCTGGATCTTGATCGAACGAAGGGCTGCGTCCGCGCAGCGACGTCTGCGTTCAGTGCCGATGGCGGTCTCGCCGTGCTCTCTGGAAATCTGGCGGAGCGCGGATGCATCGTGAAGACGGCCGGCGTCGACCCGCGATTGCTGGTGTTTCGAGGTCCCGCGGTGATCTTCGAGAGTCAGGACGCCGCGGTGGAAGCGATCCTGGCGGGGAAGGTGAATCGCGGCGACGCGCTGATCATCCGTTACGAGGGACCGCGCGGCGGTCCCGGCATGCAGGAGATGCTGTATCCAACGAGCTACCTGAAATCCAAGGGCTTGGCCCAGCACTGCGCATTGATCACGGACGGCCGCTTTTCCGGCGGCTCGTCCGGACTCTCGATCGGCCACGTGTCGCCCGAAGCAGCCGAGGGCGGCAACATCGCGCTGATCGAAGCCGGGGACATGATCGTGATCGACATTCCGCAGCGGAGCATCGGGGTCGAGGTCGACGACGCGGAACTGACACGGCGCCGGTCCGTGCAACGCATCAAGGGCTGGAAACCCGGAGGCATCCGCAAGCGGCAGGTCAGCATGGCGCTGAAGGCTTATGCCGCATTGACCACCAGTGCAGACAAGGGCGCGGTCAGGAATCGCGTGTTGCTGGACAGTTGATGAGCGAGGCCGGCTTCTGCTCTGAGTTCAGGCGACCTCGGCTCTTCACCGGATGTAGTCGGCCGCTCCGACGCGAACGTAGGTCCTCGACGACCGCGGAGCCGAACGGCGGTCGATGCGTTTACGACCTGCCGACGACGTCAGCCGCAGCCGCGATCGTTCGAGCAACTCGCCGGTCAGCTCGTTGCGCCCCGCACGATGGCGGTACGCACGGGTCGAGGCTGCGCGGTCCGTCATAGACCGCGGCGGCAGCGCATCGACCGGGCAATCCTGAGTGGCCAGCGATCGGCTGGGGTTACGCGAGCCCAGCCGGAACGCCATCGACAAGCCCAGCAGGATGCCGGCG
>Ga0187844_10002926_pt1 | contig 11726 bp, 10 predicted proteins | sample SpaLakP09_SKY_50_FD_134517 | JGI IMG/M metagenome (GOLD analysis project Ga0187844, IMG submission 134517) | Oligotrophic lake water microbial communities from Sparkling Lake, Wisconsin, USA - SP09_SKY_50 | ecosystem: Environmental > Aquatic > Freshwater > Lake | place: USA: Sparkling Lake...
GCCCCACCCATTACTGGACACCAAAACTTGGCGGTGGTGGATTACATTTGGTGGCAAGTCGACGACCCGCTGGATATGAGATTTTTGACACACGCAATAATACTCATAGAACAGAATCACTAGATTTAGTAAATCAAATTCGTGGTCGCGTAGACCAATGGCGAGCTGATGACTATGCCGGCATTACAAGTATTACTCGCAATCTGCTGGCGCATTGGAATGATAAAACTGCAAGGATTTTACCTTTCTATTTTTGCCAACTAGAAGCAATTGAAACATTGATTTGGTGGGCTGAGGCCCCCGATAGCTATAAGCAAGGCATTCATTTGCCCAATGATGGTGGTGAGTGGAGAAGACTCTGTAGCAAGATGGCGACAGGAAGCGGCAAAACTACTGTAATGGCAATGATTATTACTTGGCAAGTTCTTAATGCTCTTGCCTATCCAAAACGAAATAAAGATTTTTCTAAAGCGATCTTTATTGTGGCTCCTGGTTTGACTGTTAAAGAGCGCCTACAAGTTTTATTGCCAAGTGGACCGAATAACTACTATGACGAATTTGTCCTTTGCCCCAATGAAGCTTTAAGACAGAAGCTAAATCAGGCAGAGATTCTTATAGAGAACTGGCACACCTTAATGCCTTTGAAGCAACCCGAAAAAAGTGTTGTTAAGAAGGGCTCTGAAAGCGACAAGGCGTTCTGCAAGCGAGTACTAGGAAGACTGTCTAATTACAAAGATATAGTTGTTATTAATGATGAAGCACATCATGCATATCGCATTCCAGCTGATATCAAAGTTAAAAAGAATGATGATTTTGATCCTGAGGAAGCTACTCGTTGGATTGAAGGCTTAGATCGTATTAATAAAGAAATCCGCATTCAAAAGTGTTTTGATTTATCAGCCACACCTTTTGCTCCAACTGGAAAAACTAATACTGAACAAGGATTATTTGATTGGATATTAAGTGACTTTGGCCTTAATGATGCTATTGAAGCTGGTTTAGTTAAAACGCCTCGCGTAGTAGTTCGAGATGGAATTATTCCTGATACCTCTACCTTGAAACCAAAGCTATACCACCTCTATCGTGACGATGCAGTTAAAGACGACTTTGCTCGTCGAGGTGCAGAACAGCACGAACCCTTGCCATTATTAGTTCAACAGGCTTATACATTGCTTGGTGCGGATTGGCGTGAGGCCGCGAAATCATGGAGCGAAGCAGGACATAACTCACCACCAGTGATGCTCACTGTATGTAATAAAACTGAAACTGCCGCAAGGATTGAATATTTCTTTAACAATGGCGACTGCCATTGGCCTGAGTTAAAGGCATCACTTAAGACGTTACGAGTTGATAGTAAGGTATTAGAGAAAGCAGAAATTGGAGAATCTGCAACAGCTGATAAAGATTACGAAGCAAAGCTTATCAGTATTATCGAGGCATCTCCAATGCCTTCAGATAAAAAGGAAAAGTTGCTCGATGAAAAAAAAGAGCAGTACTTGCGTGAAATTGTCGACACAGTTGGCAAGCCCAATAAAGCTGGATCAAATCTACAAAATGTAATCTCAGTTGCAATGCTCTCCGAAGGTTGGGATGCCAAGAACGTAACTCATATCATGGGGCTTCGAGCATTTACGAGCCAATTACTTTGTGAACAAGTTATCGGCAGGGGGTTGAGGCGAGTAGGTTATGACACAGAGACTGTTGTTGGGCCTGATGGGATTGAGAGACAGTTATTTACTCCAGAATATGTAAATATTTTTGGCGTTCCTTTGTCAATATTTCAAGATGATAGTGAAGATGGTACAGCCCCGCCTCCTCCAAAGCCATCAACCCAAATTGCTTCGATGGTTGAGCGAGGCAACTTAGAGATTAAATGGCCCAATGTTCTTCGTGTAGATTCAATTATTAAGCCTAAGTTAGTTGTAGATTTTGATGCGGTTCCTCCTTTGAAGCTTGACCCTTCAAGGATCCCGCTGTCTGTAGAGCTTGCCCCAGCAATTGGTGGCGCAACCAACTGGGACATGATTAGTGAGATTGATCTAGAGAAGCTTCCTGAAGAATTCAGATTACAACGATTAATATTCAAGGCCGCCCAAAAAGCTTTTATGCAAACCAATAATGGTTATAAGGGTAGTAAAGAATATCTTGCATTCCAGCTGATAAAGATAATTGAAGAATTTGTTAAGACTAATAAGCTTGAAATTCCATCAATATTTCATCAAGAGCCATTAAAAAAGCGAATTCTTATTGCATTGAGTATTGATTTAATTGTTGAGCATTTAATGCGTTATTTGGTAGAGCAAAATGAGGAAAGCTTAGAATTAATTTACGACGAAGAGAATCCAATTGGCTCTACTGCAAATATGCGGACTTGGTATACAACAAAGCCATGCCAGCCGACTACTAAGTCACAAATTAATAATTTAGTCATTGATGCGGGATGGGAAGCCCATGTAGCTAACGTAATGGAAAGCCCAGCCATAAAAGACCGTATTGATGCTTATGCAAAAAATGACCACCTTGGATTCTTTATCTATTACATGTGGAATGGCTCCAAGCGTAAGTACATCCCTGATTACTTAATAAAATTGAGCAATGGTAAAACTTTACTTTTGGAGGTGAAAGGTCAGGTTAGCGAGCAAGAAGAAGCTAAATGGACGGCAACAAGAAAATTGATTTCCGCAATTAATAGTAAAAAGTCCTTTGGGGAATGGGAGTTCGACGTTGTAACTGATATGGCAAAAGTTCACGATGTAATCCTGAAGCACGCCTGATTAAGAATGCACTCTTTTTAAGAATTCTTCTTTCTCAGGTTGTTCAAAACAAAAGCTGAAAATAAAATAGCTGTATGACAACAGTACGCCACCCACAAAGTGACTAAGGTAATTAAAGTACCCATCAGTCATCTAGAAGTAATCCCCTCACCCCAGCCGAAATCTCAATCCACAGCACTAAGCCAGCTCAAATACGCAGAGCCCACAGAGCTTTATTTGCGTGATGGCGACGTAGTTCTTTTCCGCAGGCCAAATAGCCCTCTCTGGCAATGTCGTTTTAAACGACATGACAGCACATGGGATAGAGTCTCAACCAAGCAAGCATCCATTGAACATGCTGTCAGAGTTGCCTGCGACTTATACGATGAAGCCAGATTTCGCCAGCGTTTGGGGCTTGCGCAAAAAGCGCCTACATTTGCAGAAATTGCGCACGCCACGCTTTACGAAATGCGGCGTGACTTAGGTGAAGGTATAGGAAAGAGCGTCTATCTAAGCTACATCACGTGTATTGAAAAATACTTTCTGCCTTATTTCATGGATAAGCGACTAGAGGAAATAACTTACACAGATGTTCATGAGTTTGAGATTTGGCGTAACAGGCAAATGCGGCTAGTACCCAAGTCCAGCACCTTAATGAACTTTGCCAGTGCTTGGGCAAAGCTACAGCAGACAGCAGTGAACAAGGGCTGGATTAGTGAGCGAGTGGCAATACCTAAATTAACTACACGTGGGCATAAAGGTAAAACTCGCCCTGCCTTTAGCCGCGAAGAGATTACCAAGTTATTTGACTACATGGAGAGTTGGGCTAAGAAAGGCCGCTTAGAGGTAGAGCGTGAGATTCGTCCATTAGTACGCGATTACGTAGAGATGCTGTTACTAACTGGAATGCGTCATGGCACTGAGGCGCTCAATATCTGTTGGAACAATATTGAATGGCATACAAATGATGGCAAGAAGTATTTGCGTATATGGGTGGATGGCAAAACGGGTGGGCGCTGGCTCATAGCCAAGCATAGAGCTGTTGATGTTCTTAAGAGATTACATAGTCGCCAAAAAGCTGTTTATGACATTCCATTCGATAGACTATTTGAAGCCCGTGCACCACAAAGGATTTTTGTTATGGCAGATGGGCATCAACCTTTGCGCATAGATGGCACATTCAAGAAGCTTATGAGAGATAGTGGGTTGGCAATGAGTCAAGATGGGCAAATGCGTACTTTATATTCATTGCGCCACACGTATGCGACTTTGGAGCTACTAGAGAATAAGACTGATATTCATACGCTGGCAAAACAAATGGGCAATAGCTCGGCCATGATTGAGCGACATTATTCAAAGCTGACTCCTACTATGGCGGCTGAACAATTAGCCTGATACTCGCAATGTCGTTTAAAACGACAAATAAAAAAGCCCACTAATTAAAGTGGGCTTCCAACTCAACTACTACTAACTACACATAGACGATTATTTTTAAAGGACTTAGTTTGTTCTTTAGTCATCTTGAGATAAAGCTCGCTTGCAACAAAATCGCAATCATATTTTCTATCAAAATATTCTCCGGCGGTATTGGCAATATCATGACACTCCTCTAATTTACTTAGTTCCACGAGAACATCGTTAGTGAGCATATTTGTAACCTTCTGCGCCTCAATGTCATATTTAGATTTATCACCAAGCTCTCTACAAATAGCTATAAGAGCTTGTTTTGAGGCCTGTCTAAAAAATAAATCGTAACCTCGCACAATAATAAATTTCTCATAGTCCATTTTGATCTCCTTTGCGTCTAGCAAGTCTTTCAACGTTATGTATAAGATTTCTTAACGACCCATTCGCGGCTGAGATTGTGGGCAATAAGTCGATGTCGCTCATAACAACACCCATATCGCTTATTAAGCTCTTGGCTAACGGCAGATAGGAGCTGACTGGAGCCGCATTCATTTCAACCAAAACGCATCTATCTTTTAAGCCTTTATCAAGCTCAGATATGTTGTTTGTTGTAAGAATGAAAATACCTCTGTCAGTATTAAGTGCAGACTTCAAGCTTTGCTGAGCCAACTTAGTTAAGTTGTCCACCTCATCCAAGATAAAGTAATGTAAGCCGCTGGTGTTAAGTGAATTTCTACTTAATATCTTTTCAATAAGCGCCATGACTTGTGGACCATTAAATCCTTGCTGGCAACCAATAAAATCAGCTTCCCAGCCTAGCTCATCACCAGTTCTTCCTTTCTCAATTGCGTTAGGAAGCATTTTGGCCAGTGTGGTTTTGCCTGTTCCAAAGACTCCATAAAGAAGAATGGCTGATTTGCCGCTACTAGGTATCGCTTCGGCACCACTGACAATATCTTCGATTCGCAAACGACTCTCAGTATTGCCCCAGATGATGTCACCAATTTGGTTGGGTTCATATTTAAAATCCTTTCTGATAAACATTTTTATTCCTTTCATTTGTTTGTTTATATGAGGGTGCTCATAACACCCTCATGTTTTTATTGCGCTTGCTTAGCAATAGCGCCATCAGCATCATTAGCCGCATCCGCTTCTTTCTTGGCGGCAACCTCTTGCCCTTTGATATCGCCATACAGGGCTGTGAAAGCCGCATTGACTGCACCCTCTTTGCGAACTAATGCACGAATAGCAAAGCCACCATCAGCAAGTTGCTCGGCAATGAGTACACAATCCTCGCCCACATAGCCGGCATCAGCCAGTAGACTTAGTTGCTCAGATTTAGCAATAGCTAGTACTGGTAATTTCTCAAAGTCTGCTTTAGCAATAGAGGCCTTACCTGTCGGGCTGATAAAAGTTGCGCTTCGGGCAAGTTTGATTTCTTGAATGCCGCCACCATCCTCAATCCACTGCGCTAACTGCGTTGCTTCAACTTTGGACTTTTGAGCTTGGCGTAGTACTAAGACATATGTACTAATGCGGCGGCGGTCAATGTTGCCAAATACAGCGCGAACCACACGAGCAATGATGTGCGAGTCCTTTTTGTACTTATAGCCACGCTCTGTAAAGAATGCTTCTAATGCGGTACTACGCTGTTTAGACTCGGCTACTGTTAGTTCGCCTGCAAATAATAGGCAATCTGCCAAAACTTTATAGAGCTCTAAATTACTAGTTCTATATGCGCCTTGTTCCCATGTAATGCGCTTTGCTTCCATGCTGGCAAGCAATTTAGTCGCATTAACTACTACATTGGAATTTCCAACAGCCTGTGCTGGCTTGTCGTTTAAAACGACATTGCTAGTTACTGTTGTTTCTACTGCGTTCATAAGTGTATTCATGATTTACTGCCTTTCTATGTGTGTATAAAAGTATGACTGATTGTTAAGAAATTTAACCTCTTGGTCATGTATTCATTATGCTGATTTAGGTTGTTTTTTCGATGTACAATCAATTATTGTTAATTAGAAAGTTAAGAAATGTTAAGAAGATTTCTCGCTCCTCACCCTACTTTTGGTACCAAAAATAAGCCGCGCACTTTGTCTTACCAACAGCAAAGTCCGTATTACTGGTGGTGGGTGTATCTACGCCGAAATGAAGACTATTTAGATTGTTGTGAAAAGGGCGGCAAAGGAAAGTTAGCCAAGCTATATAAAGACTTTGGCGACGTGCGAGAAGATAACTTTAAGAAGTGGTGGACTGAAGGCGAGCGTGGTGGAAAGTTATTCTCGGAAAATATTCCCGAATTAACACTTAGGGAGCTCGAAGATAAAGCTGAATGGGATGAGTCATGGACAAAGGATGAGGTGCTTGTAGTGGCTATTCCTTTAACGTCTAGCAGAAGATATATTCAAAGTCGACTTATAAGGTTGTTAGACAAGCGCCATCATGCTGATAAGCCTGGGCGAAAGAAAAGTAACTTAGATAAAAGTACAGCCAGCTATCCATTGGAGCGTAGTTATACGATTGAGAACTTGCAAAAGACATTGCAGGTTTATGACAACTATCTAAAAGTTAAAGATGAGAAGCCCAAAGTTCCCTTATGGAAGATTGGCGAGCAAATGCGATTAGTACCCTCTGCTATGACCACAGACGATATGAGCATGAATGAACGGCAAGTGTTTAGAAATGTCATGGGCGCTAGTGTGAAGCGTTATATAACCAATGCGGAAAAAATGATTGTTAATGCCGCATTGGGAAGATTTCCTTTAACTAGCAAAGTCGTTTAAAGCCCATCACACTAGCTCGACTGCGGCTTTAAGTTGAGTTGGGCTTGAGTAGAGATAGCTGGCGGTGGTGCTGATGTTGCGGTGCCCCGCGAGCGATTTGAGAATATGTATGGCGGTGCCCTTGTTTGCGAGGCCTGTCAAAAACGACCTCCTTCCAGAATGGGAGCTACAGCCATCCAGTGAACATGCGCGGTAGAGATAAAAAAAGTATTGAGCTAAAGAATTGGCTGAGAACCCGGCTTGCTTTTGTGTATAGAACAATGGCTTGTTGGAATCTTTAATTCTAAGCACACGCAAGTACTGGCTAATCTCTTTGCGCATACGTTCATTTAGGTAAACAGTACGGGCATGCTTTCCTTTGGTTTGCTCGGGCATTAAGCGCACTTCATCTTTAATTGTGTTGTCGCTGTTTAAAACGTCGTTTATGCGTAGGGCGGCAACTTCACCTACTCGCATACCCGCGTAGTGCGTAAGTAGCAACATAGCACGATTACGTGCGCTGTGCCTACGTGTAGCAACATGGTCTAAAACTCTGCGCAGTTCTTGTGGATTTAAAACTCTAGCTTGTGACATACGTTCTCCTCAAAATATAATAAATACAGAGCTACAGTATGTTTTCGTATGTTTGGTTTGAGCAACCGAAAATGGCTAAGAAAGAACCTTCCACAATTCAATGGCTTAGCGTATTTCATAATCTTTTGTATATTAGATTATGTTTTCGTGGCATTTTCGCCACGATATTTCATAGAGTATTTATAAGCCCTACAAGCTGTTTGATTTCGGGTTCTGTTACCCAAGTAAGCGATAACTCCTAATCACTGCTTATACGACGGATTTACCCTGAATGGGTCTACAGCTATTAAATTTCTGCGCTACGAAAAATTAATGGATAGCTGAAACTTTTCGGGTGGTGATTTTCTACCTATACCCCCTTAGTGGTAAGCGAGCTAACACTCGCTTGTGATTTCGCTTGTCGCTCATCACATTTCTTTCTTTTTAAATTGTTTGTGTTGGCTTTCTCTAGATTCAACCTACACTGAGCCTTAAGCAACAGGCTCAGTTATAGAGAAGAAATAAGGAAAAGGACTTTCTCTGAGTTCTTTACTACACCACTTAGGGCACAACCCGATAGGGTAAGGGCGGTTTCGCTATCTCCTTTTATGTGCGGCTGTAAAACGCAACAATGACATAAGCATTAAGTGGCTACCTATGTCGTGTTCGCAAGTTGCTGTGTAAGCAGGGCTTGCTCGTGATCTTTTAATCTTAGTGCTGAAGTATTCTTGTATCAATTAGTAAGCAACTCTAATGGCGTCCTGTAAAGGATAGTGATACTAAGTCTCTGCTACTGCCCAGAATTTCCATGACTGCGACTCTAAGTCCAGCTTTAGGGTGACATAACGACTGAGTGTCACTGCTCTTGTTTCAGTAGTAATTTATAAAGTTATTTAGCGAAACCTAATAAAAGAAGAGCAGAAATGAATGTGATTATTAGGTTCATGTGGCTTTTGGCATAAAAAGGTTGCTCTTTCGAAAAGGCCGACAATAAATTAACTGTGCCCATTAACTTATAGGAGAAAAAGATGAGCACACTTAATAGTTTGAAATTAGTAAATTCTAAAAAACCAACAGCAATTCCACCCATCTTGCATCGTCGCAATAAGCTAGGTTCTAAAGTTTGGGAACAAATTCAACTAGCTAAAGCCCAAAAGGAAGGCGGCACTTTTACTGTTAAGAAATTCAAAACAGTCAAAGACTACGATGGCTCACGTAAGAATATTGAAATTGAAAAGCGTGTACGCCAGTGGTGGTACGTAGCGGCTGATGGAAAAGTTTGCTTAAACATTAGATATGGGCAAAAAATTATTGAATTCTCCAAGGGAAAAACGGCCGTGGAAGTGAATTCGGGGGAAGAGCTTATTAAAGCGCTGGAGATTATTAAAGGCGCAGTAGAAGCTGGCGAACTCGACACCCAAATTGAACAGGCTAGTGGCGCTGTTCGAGCTGGGTTTGGGCGTTAACTTGGAATGTCGTTTAAAACGACAAATGATGAATACAGAACTAATGCTATTACTAATGGTGTTAGTTCTGCTCTTTTTGGAGGATTAAATGAAAACATTTGAAGCTTACGTTCGTGCTAATGGCTACGTAGTGAAAACAAGGATAGTTGCCGACAATAGCCAAGATGCTTACTTCTTGCTACAGGGGCAATATGGCGCTGACAACATAGTTCACTTGCCAACAGAAGTTTAACTGGGGGTGCCATGCATGGCACCCGATAGTCGGGGCGAGCTAGCCCTGACGAACTAGCGAAGCACAAGACGTCTACACCAGCCCTAGCTAGGGCGCTTTGGTGTAACGGCGTCAATGAAATTTCTCGCCAGCTGGCGGGATTAGAAATGAGTTGGGTGCTGAAGCCCACATCGTAGAGGCGAGCCACATGGCGAAGAGCCGAATACGACATGATTCCAATACACCTAAGGTACTACTCGCTAAATATAAGAAAAGGAGAGTGCCATGAAAATTAAAGAAGTTACAAACCCCGAAGAGCAATTAGGATTATTAAGAGTAATTATTGATAACACTTGGAGTGCTATCAAACAGCAGGCTGATACTCATGCTAGGCAGAAGGTGGTGCAACCTACACCCAAGTCAAAGCCAAAGGCGCCTAAAGCACCAAAGCCAGCACCTTACGCCGCAATGCCAAAGCCTCTACCAAAACCAAAGCCGCTATATGCTACCAATCCACAAACAAAAGTACAGCCCATAGCAACGCAGGCACATAAGTTTTCTCATAAGCAAATGCCTACTAATACAAGCGCCCAAAAGTCAATAAACAATAAAGAAGTAAGTCCAGCAGATGCATTGAAGGCAAATAAAGATAAAGATGAATTAATAAATCTGTCACATGGAGCGTTGCCAAGAAAAACGCTCTAATGGTTCAAAAGCGCGGTTTTTAGACAATCTAAATATAAATTTATTGACAGAAAATCTGACTGACAGGCATAGTGAAAATAATTACTATTAACTTAATTTAACTTGGAGTGGCAATGGCTAAGGCACCAGCAAAAAAGGCGAAGAAAAAAGTAACTATAAAGAAGGCGGCAACTAAGAAAGTAGCTAAAAAGCTACCAGTAAAAAAGGTAGTTAAAAAGAAAGTAGCCACTAAAAAAGTTGTTCCCAAGAAGGCGTCAAAGAAGATTGCGCCTAAAAAGGTAGCTAAGAAGGCGGCTATCAAAAAGACTACAAAGAAAGTTGTTGCCAAAAAAGTAGTTAAAAAGGTTGCAACTAAAAAGCCCCTCGCCAAGAAAGTCGTTGTTAAAAAAGTCCAAGCTAATAAAGCTACTAAGCCCAATTATTTGAAGCTACCCTTCGAAGTCTATTACGAGAGGTTGGGGATAAAAATTTATGAGTTTATGTCGGATATAACGCCTACTAAGTTTTCCGATATCAAAGCCGTAAAAATGAACATGGGAGATGCTTTCGGACTAAGATTTTTGTGCGACAAAAATAATGGTGGTGAGTTATGTTGCGCAATGGAAAATGACCATGGGATGGCAGTTCCTAATTGGCTTTCTTTACAAAATGAAGAAAATGCCGACTTTAATTGGGGCGAAACATACAAAGTTGAAATAAGAAATAAAAAGATAATTTTTACAGAGCCGTCTGAGGAAGAGTCTGATGAATGGCTGGAGGAGGCTGAAAACTATGACTACATAGGTGAAGCATTTGGTGCATATCTATTTGATGACAACCAAGAGCCAGACTACTTGATATTGGATGCAAGCGGTTCAAGAATTAAAATCAATGTTGATGGATATCAAATCGACGAGCAAGGCAATCAAGTCGGGTCTAAGAAGGTGCTTGATTTAGACAAGATTGCAGAACGAGGGGATTATGAAACAACCGACTTTGATACGCTTAGAGCTGAATGGATTGCTGGATACGTAAAAAAATTTCCAAATGACGCAGGCCTATCTTTTGATATGTCGTCGGAATAAATGATGTTTAAAACGATATTATTCTTTTGGCATTCTTGCTTTATCTAACTGTTTGATCCACTCTTTTGGACAATTTATCTTTATTGTTTTCTCATTCCACCCCAAATTAAGCTCTTCTTCTTTATGTCGCGCAAAATATGGTATCCAACCTATTTGAGTTGAAATAACTTCAATGTCAACAACTTGAAATCCAGCACTACGTAGTCTGTTAGTGACATTTTCAACAGAACCACCCAAGCTATGCCACCATGATCGATTCAGATAAAAAATGACACCTTGAAAAACAAAATAATTCAATCTGATAAGTTCTTGGTTTTCTCTAACAGCAATCTCAACTTGATTAAATAGACGGTCTTCCCATTGTTGTCTAAGAATTTCCGTTTCATTATTTTCTTGAGTAATTTGTTTGGCAACTGAATCCGTTTTGATTATTGAAGTGTTCTGCGGTGTATTGATTTCAGATGATTCAATCCAATTGATAATAAATTGCTCTGATTCCTTAAGAATCTTTCGAATATGTTTTGTGTGACCGAGTTCTAAGAATGCAGTTTTGTAAACACCAGATCTACCTGGAGAGTCCCCTCCCCATGCTTCATTCCTAATGCTGAGGTGAGGATGGAGTAGTACTTCAAAAAGATCTTCGGTAGATGATATTGAATAAGGGCCAGAATCTTTAACACCATAACCACGTTGTGTAAGTAGAGAAATTAATTCCTGAATTGGAAACTCAACGCCAATCTCTTCGCAATGAGCCAAAGCATTTATAAGCAAATGGTAATCTGCTA
>Ga0187844_10002927_pt1 | contig 11718 bp, 6 predicted proteins | sample SpaLakP09_SKY_50_FD_134517 | JGI IMG/M metagenome (GOLD analysis project Ga0187844, IMG submission 134517) | Oligotrophic lake water microbial communities from Sparkling Lake, Wisconsin, USA - SP09_SKY_50 | ecosystem: Environmental > Aquatic > Freshwater > Lake | place: USA: Sparkling Lake...
GTCTAACATATTGATTTACAACCTTTGTAAAACTTGTTTTCATAGTTTTTGGATCAAATGTTTGGACACAATCATACACATTAATATCTTTAATTAGCTTATAACTATTATCTTTCATTAATACAGGTGTATTAACATCTAAACACTGATATGTATTTCTAGGTGATTGATTAGAATCGGGAAATGGAATACATGAGGCTAAAATCCCAAATATTGTGCTTGGATGAATTTCACAATGGCTATAATGATGAATAGAGTTGCTATTGTTAGTATTATTTAAATCACTAATTTTCATTGCTATTAGCGCATTATTTTGTTCATACGAATCAACATATTCAATAACTGAATCATCCAGTTTAATACCGATTAATAAATCATCCCAGCTGAGCTCTCCGCTTTGAACTTGTTTAACAATAGTAGAATCATAAATTGGTTTATTATTTTTAATTTTTAATAACGGCCTACAAATACGGCCAGCATCATTACAAACACGAATTTCTTTTAATTTACTATTAAAGATAATTGAAATGTAAATGTTAATAATGCCCTTATATTTTTTTTCTTTTAAGTTAGCATATACTTGTTTAGGATCTTTTGTTACTCCAACCCATGTTCCATTAATAAATACTTTGACATAATCATATAATTCTTTATATGAACCACTATAAGTGTCAATTGGCTCAATAATTGGTAAAATGTATTCATATAGTCCAGAACTATTTGAATTAATTGTAATGTGTGCTAAGTATGCCATGTTTTTTACAATACCAATTGATTGTCCTTCTGGTGTTTCGGCTGGACATAGAAATCCCCATGTTGAATTATGAAGGCGACGCGGTGGAACTAATTTTCCACTTTTATCAATAGGAGTATTAATACGGCGCAAATGGCTTAAACTAGAAATATAGGTAAGACGATTTAAAACCTGCGCAACGCCTACTTTGTTGCTATTAACTTGTTTAATACCAAAATCACCAGTAGCTAATGCTCGCTTAATACCATTTTCAATTGTTGTAGACTTAATGATTTTATATATATTAGTTTTTGTAATAATATTTTCATAATCATCGGTCGATTTCCACGAACCATTATTAATTTCCCTAATAATCTGTTTTTTCATATCTTTAACGAGTTTATTAAAATAATTTCGCAGTAAATTATTCAATAGCGATCCAGTTAAATCAATACGCTTATTAGAATATGAATCACGGTCATCTTCTTCTAACCAACCAAATGATGTTTGTAGCAAAATATTTGTCATATAACCAAGCATATAAATTTTTTGTTTTTCGGTTTTACAATGTGGAAATATGTCATTGTTTAATACTTCCATAGCAAAATGGTATTTTTTCTTTGAACCAGTTTCTTTATCCATATTCATAGGAGTATAAATCACATTGTTAACAATGTGTTTAATAGCACACTCTTGTGTCATAATCTTGTTTGAATCAATAATAGATGCTCTTAATGCTTCTAACATTTTTTTCATATTAACATTTTCAATATTTAACACAATCAATTCACAAATTTCTTTATCACTAATAATATTAAAAGCCCTGAAAATTACAAATAGCGGAATAGGAATTTTAATACGCGGAATTTGTAAATAAAGCGGAAAACCAAACCCATTATTTTTAGATGCACTATAAATAGTAATTTGTTTAGGAGAAATACACTTCCAATCTGGAATACATTTCATTTCCGCCATCCATGACCATTTATTGTTATTTTTCTCAATATTGTGGCAATAAATTTGATTTTCAGCTGCGCGTTCTTGTCCTATGCATGTTTTTTCAGAACCATTAATAATAAAGTATCCACCTGGGTCCATATAGCATTCACCTGTTTCATTATGATCTAAATGTTTATATTGGTTTAATACACATAAGTCGGATTTAAGCATAATCGGAATTTTTCCAATATGTATGTTTTTAATTTTCTTTTGAAAGTTAACAACATTTTTATAATTTTCACCATTACGCACAGTATACTTAATATCCAAATCAATTGTCATAGCCGCTGAATATGAGAAATTACGCAACCGTGCTTCTTGTGGAAACATAATTTTTGTGGATCCATTATTTTCATAAATTTGAGGACGATAAATAGATAGATTTTCAAAATTAATTTCAATTTCAAGTCTCTGTAAATTTAATTCTTTAATATAATCATGGTCTGAACTAATAATTAATGGATTAAACATACCAATAGTATTTTGTATTTGATTATTTACAAAATAATTATATGATTCTAGCTGATGCTTTACTAATTGCTTTAAATGTTTTTGTTTGAAATATGACTCAATGAAAATCCATGGAGTTTCTGAATCATTAACATTTGAATCATTAACATTTGAATCATTAACATTTGACGCATCATCAGTGTTAGAAGACATAATATTATTAAGCAAATAAGCTTTAAATAATAATCAATTTTTTAAAATAAAAATAATAAATAATATAGTTCATAAATTTGTATATAAGTATTTAAGATCTAATATTTATGTTTATAAAACTATTTTTAAATATTAGTTTAATATTATTATGTCTACTCAAAAAATAATAACAATTAACCCAGATGCTTTTAAATTTCCGGGCAAGAAAAAAACTTTAAAAGAGAGAAAAGCCAAACCGGTTCAAGATGCTAAACAAGCACAACAATCTAATAAATTAAAGAAAGAGCTATTAAAAAAAGTAAAAGATTATCAAAAAAATAAAGAAGTAGAAAAAATAGATGAGTCAAAAGCAAAGGCTAAAGCATTAGAAACTCAAGCTCCAAACTTATTTGACTCAAATACTTTAGAGACTAGTGATTTTGAGAGAGAATTCAATAAATCTCTCACCTTTTTACATGATTTAGCTAAAAAAAATAAAGATAAAAAGAAAAAGAGAACACTTAAAGTTTCCAACTTGGACGTTCATATTGATATACCTACTGACAACTTAGTATATACATCAAATAAAGAGCCCAGTTATGGATGTTTGAAAAATGGTTCAAAGCCAACATTTAGGGATTTAGTTAAAACAAAGAAAATTGGTGAACATGGTGCTAGAGACAGATTGAAAATTGTTCTTGAAAATAATAAATATTTTGATCATGGTGCTTTTCATAATAAGTATAATAGTGAAGAGCAACCAACTAGTTTAGAAGAACTTGTTATACAAGAACTAGTTGAGCCTCCTAAAGTTCAGGTTCATTCTCAACCTCAAATAGTTGTATTGCCTGTTACTAATCTCTCAACTAATGAAAATAAAGAATCCAATTTTATTGAATTAATTGATAGTAAAAATAAAATGTTAAACAACATGGATAAATTATTAGACAACACAAAAGCAGAGGTTAGTAATGAAGTTGTTCATGCTCATGTTCCTAATCCTGTTCCTAATCCTAATCCTAATCCTAATCTTGCGAATGGTATTGTTCCTATTCCTGATACAAATGCACAAGACTTTCAATATAATGAAATAACTCCTATTCCTAAACTTTGTATTACAACAAAAACATATAAATATAAATTAGGCAAAAATAATGACAAAAGACAAATCGGAGTATTGATTAAAAATAGAGATACACAAAAGAGAATTAAAAGAGAAATTGAAAAATTAAAGCAAGAAGACATTCAAACTATTAAAAACTATTTACGCGAAAAAGGCTTAATAAAACTTGGCTCACAAGCTCCAAATACAATATTGCGTAAAATGTATGAAGACAGTATATTATCGGGTGAAATAAATAATAATAATAGCAATAATTTAGTATATAACTATTTAAATACTTAAATACTTAAACTTATCTTATTTTTATTTTTGTTTACCGTATAATATTTTAAACATTATTAATAACATTAACAACATGAGTCCCAAATAATACGCTTTAACTAGTGTTGAGTCATTAAAATCAATGCCGCTATTATTAATATTTAACCATTCATCAATATTTGATGAATATATAAGTTTATCACCATTTTGATTTATAATATTTTTATTTATAATATTTATAATATCTTTACTTTCTGTATTTTCACTTATATTTGTAAAACTTGATCCACTTATACAAGTTCTTCTAATTTCATTATCATTTGGAATATAAGGTTTAGTTTGATCATGAAAGGCATCGGCTTTCATTTCTCGTAAATCAGACAGTGAAAAAAACAGTCCTGTTGGGCTACCACCACTGTAATTGTATACTGAATCTTCGCCTGAAATAATATGACAGCTCATTTGTGCTGCCATGCAATATGGCTTAGACTCTTGGGCAAATGAGGTAGCAACACCAACAATATTTGATGCTAATGTTCCTATATTTCCGGCAATAGCAGGTAATAAACCATTTCCACCTGGATTTGAGCCACCGCCTGTCAAAAAATTACTTCCATCACTCACATTGTTTATATATTTATATAAAGTTTCTTCTTTAGGAGTATTATCAACTGTATTACATATTGTTTGTTTTTTACCTGGATTTGGATCTATAGGAATACATTTTAATCCTGTTTTTAAAACATATTTATTTCCAATCACTGGTTTATGTGGAAAAGGAGCAGCGGGTACTTGATAGCAATCATTTCTAGTTGCACCATCTGGTCTAATTATTAAATAATCAACATAACGTGACAGCTCAGTAAATACTCTTCCAACATTTCTCATACTCAACCCACCAGCATCCATATACTCTGATGCTTGTGGCGGAGGTTTAATACAATAACTATAATTATGCGTTGTTCCACCTATAGCATCTATAACACATCTAGTGCTATCTGTTCTAGCTGAACCTGATAGTGTTGATTCATGAATTGACATATTATATTATAACGTTATAATATAGTGTTATAATATATTTTAATAAATATACAATAAATAATAAATAATAAATAAATACACTTTAATATTTCAATAAAAGTTTAAATCGTTATTTTAATAATTATTTATAACAATTTGTGCGCATTTGATGCTAGTTCTTTATCTGGTTTATCACTATTCTTATATTTTTTGTCTGCTTGTGCTTGTGCTTGATCAGAACCCTCTTTAAAGTGTGCCTCTGGAAAATAATACATAGGACCACATGACCTAAAATTTGATGATGTTGGATGTTGACAGAGCTGTCGTTGTCTTTCTTGAAGTTCGCGTAATTCTTTTGCTGCTTGAGCCTCGCGTCGTTTTTGCGCATCACTTTTAAACCAATTACCTTCAATTATTTTTTCATTGTTTGCTTTAGTAAAGAATGAAACAAAAAACATAAAAATTAGTGCTATTAAAGATAGCAGAAGTAAGTTTTTTAAAATAAGTAATGAATAAACTAATCTAGAATTAGGATAATATAAGCTTAAATTTTTTAATATACCTACCATTATATAAATAATATAATAATATTATAAGTTATAATAACAAAATATTGAAATTTTACTAATAATATATTTTAAATATAATATATTATAATAATAATATATTATAATATATTAAATTATGAGACTACGAATTTCAAAGTATTATCAATCTTGGAAAGACACAACAAATAATGTTGTAACAATTATTCCTAAAAATATTAAAAATGACAATACTACAAATAGTAGAAATTATCCTCAGTGGAATGAGGATTGTCCTATAAAAAAATATAAATTTAATGCTAATCCAATTAAGCACTATAGAAAACAATATACTAATGTTAATTCAGCGTCTTCGACTTATAGCAAATTATCGCTAATAGGTGCTTTAGATAAACCCGGTGGAACCATTAATTCACAAATAACAGAAAATGACTGTACTAGTCTTGCACAAAATTCTAATTTAAATATGTTAACTTATTTTGATATAAATAATAATTGTAAAACTGCCATTGGAGATAAATTTTATGATCCAGTTACAAATAAAATGCAATGCATTTCTCTAAGACCAGAAGCATTAGTAATTAAAAGAGCAACTACAGTTTTATCGGAGGACTATAGTTCATCGGCCCGAGAATATTTATACAAAAAATGTAAAACTTTTAATCAAAATTTGCCATCACAATATGATACAATTATAAATAATGGAACACAAACAAGATCATGTAATAATATTACAACATGCGTAACCTTTAATCCATCAAATAAAAAATTTCAAACACAAGGCCCTGTTAGTTCTAGCTCTAGAACACATAGTTTAAAATATGGTTGTATTGGCGGTGTGCCGTGTAATAAAAAAGTAACAATTAATAATTGCCCCAGCACAATGTCTCTTCAAGAATGTGCTAGTTTAAAAAATTTACTAAATAATCCTACTCCACTATGTTTTGGATGTATTAATGAACCTAGCACAATACGCCGCAAACGTATTAATATATTGAGATAAGTTAATAACAAATAAACTCTTTATTTATTGCAAATTGATGTTTTTTACACCAGTTAATAGATTTATGAATATTAGCAATAATAATATTGTTTAATTTAGTAAAATATTCATTAATATTTTCATTACTATTTTCATTACCAATTTCATTACCATTTTCATTACTATTTTCATTAGAATAATGATATTTGATTACCATGCTATTTTTTGATGTATCTTCACTGTTTTGACTGTTTTGATCATTATATATTTCATTTATTAAGCACTTATTAACACTGAGTAATTTACTATGCACATGTAAATATTTAAATAGTGCCGAATATTCATTATTCATTAAGTTATACTTAATGTTTAATACTTTTAATTCTTTTATCAAATTTAATGTAGCACTTATATTTTCCAATTGTTGTTCTCCATATATTGCATTAATTTCCTGAACTTTTGTGAGAAAATGTTTATTTAGTGGAATACTAAATAGACTTGAAATAATATCAATATTATTGATGATTAAATCAAAGTTTTCTATAATGTTTGTTATAATTTTTTTGTTATTATTTTTATAATTAATACAAATTATATATTTTTCAGAATTAGCAACTCTACTAGTATTAGGTTTAAATATATATACATTTTCATACACATTACATAACAAATATATAACTTCCAATGTTTTATATTTAAAAATATCAAACATTTTTAATATAAAATTACCGCCATTTTTTTGCATTATTAGCGCAAAAAATATTTGTGACAATATTAGCTTAAATGATATGTCTTCTTGATTATTAAAATCATTTGAAAAATCAAATCCACCATCTCCTGTAATATAATCCATGGAATTACTATATTTTTTATAGCAATAAGTTAAATTTTCTTTCAAAAATAAATCGCCTGTTTTAGATGCACCATATTCAATAATAATATTTGGATTATTATTTAACAATTGTGATGCTCTTTTCCAAGATGGAATATTTATATCATCACTTAATAGTGTCATACCATAATACAAATCTTCTTTATTATGTCTTATATAATTAAATGCTTCAATGAATCCTCCGGGTCCCTCTGCCAAATGAAATGATTTTATTTTAGTTTTTTCGGTTAGAAAACTAAAAGTATCCACTATTTCTATCATTTTGAAAAAAGCACGAGATAATGGCTTATATTTACATAAAGAACATTTGTAATTAGGAACGCATGTATGTATATATTCATATGGATTTGTTAATTTTTTAACAATATCCCAATATTCTGAATAAACATTAATAACTTGTTTCAATATTAATAAATAATTATACAATGATGGACATATAATAGTAAAATTATTGGTTTCGCCACTTATAGTATTTATAACTTGATGCTTATATAATATATTAAAATCTAAATTACTATTATTTAGATTCGGTAAATTTAAATAAGTCATTTACTTGTTTTTGCTACTAATAATTTATAGTTTTATATGTTTATATGTTTATAAAATATATAAAACTATAAAAAAGTTGCATAAAAAAGTTGCATAAAAAAGTTGCTTAAAAAAGTTGCATAAAAAAGTTGCATAAAAAAGTTGCATTAATTATTTAAATATGATTTATTTTTTGCTTTTTGCTTCTAACTTCTTAGTTTTTTCTGCTTCTTTAATTGCTTTTTTTTCTTGTTGAGACTTTAACTTTTCTTCAAGCTTTAGTTTTTTCTTTTCTTCCGCAATTTTAATCTTTTCATCACTGGTTAGTTTGACTCGGGTTGTAATTTTTACATTCATAGGCGTTGGTATAACTGTTGAATCAACATCGGGTAATGATTTTTCCATTCTATTTTCTAAGTCTAAGCCTGCGTCTAAGCCTGCGTCTAAGTCTTGATTTTCAAGCAAATATTTTTCAGCCAATTTTTTAGACTTTTCTTTCAGTTTAATTGCTTGTTTTTCTTCTAATTCTTTATCTAATGTGTCAAATTCATTCATGGTTTCATTTGCTTCCTCTTTTTCTAATAACTCACTATTTTCTAATAAATCATCATTATTATGTACATTGCGAATTTTTTTAAATACAAAATAATTATTTAAAAACGAAATTTGCTTTTCTTCATCACTTAACGTATTTGCTATTCCGATTTTTTTTAATAAGTGATTATTCTTTTTTAAGTCTGTAGTCATAAAATTATAGAGTTGTTCAAATGATCCATAACTATTAGGCAAATTTAATTGTTTATATTCTGTTTCTGTTAATAGCACAAATCCATTTTTTTCCATAATATGTATAAAATACTTGAAATTTACCAAATATTCTCTAAATGTTTTATTAATAGTTTCTTGATAAATGTCAATAGCATAACCTAGACTTGTTTCATCCTCTTTAAACTCTGGATTGTCATATTTTTTAGTAATTTGCCAAATTTTTTTACTATTTTTAAATATACTTAGCGCGTCATTCATAGTTGTTGAGTTTAGCATATTAAATATTTTTTGCCCATCATAACAAGTTCCTATAAAATAACCTTCCAATAATGTTGAATGTTTCAAATTGTTAATAAATTCAAGTAATACAGCTTCGCTTTCAAACATATAATGAAGAGCAAACTGTATTGAACTAATATTGAAGCCATTTTTTGCTATTCCAAAATTGTTATATACACCTTTTCCTAATAAGGTCTCGTTTTTGGTGCCCTCCCCATAAAGAGCTTTCATTATTTGTTTTGACTTTTCATCATAAAAAGCTGCTCCGGTTTTAATATTTTTTGAACTATTTGCGTGTAAAAATAGTGCTTTTGGTATAACACTAAACTTTTGTGCGTAATTTAAATAACGTGCGCAAACTCCATCTAACCTATTTTCAATATTGTCTTTACTTATATCCAATCCTAATACAAAATGTAGGTTTGCTCCAATCCATTTTGGTAAATCACCGCCTTTTCCAACTGCATAATCTATTAGTGTATATCCTGATTTGGAAACATTAGTAATTAACATATTTTTAACATATAAATTATGAAAATCACGGAGCGATTGTGTTTCGGATGTTTTAGAAATTTTATTATAGTATACATCATCATCGTTATTTATTGTTACTCCATTTCCAGATGTTAAAATAGCTTCACTTATTGGATTATGAATAGATTGCCAATTTGCGTTTGCTGTATGATAAGCATTACCGAAATTTTTAAAACCCGAACGCAACTCCGATGTTTTATCATAACGAACTCGCAGTGGTTCCCAACGCCATAATTCTGGCTTAGAACTATCGTAAGCAAATTCTACAATAGTAGCATCTTCAATTTCCTCACCCTCTTGAGTATAAATTTTAAAATTGTTTGAATGATCATATTTTCCCAATATATTACATAATCCGGCATTAATGTCGCTTGGATTTGTCGGGTAAAAGCGACATGGTTTATAGCTATTAGCATAACTTTCTTTTAAATCCCGCTTAATTTCATTATTTAAAATGTTATTATATGGATTAATATAGCCGTGTTTTTTCTCATCAAAACCAACATTTAAAATTAGAGTATAATAACTATTTACTTGGCTAAAATGTTCTAAATTTGTTCCATCATTATTTAGCGAACCAATATAGTTTTCGCCAAATTCGTTTTTTTTAAATCTTACAAGAAAGTCAATAGTATTGAATTGTGGTGGTTTCCATTTAAATGATTCATTCCAAGTGGTTTTGTAATTAGGTGCTTTAACATTAATTGTTTTAGAGTTTACACCTGTATTTGCGGGTGTAAAAATTAGTCCATCTGTATTATATTCATAGAGACCCGAATTAATATTATTTAAAATTGTAGCACATCCATTAAATATATGAGGTCCATAAAATTTTTTCACAATTATTTTAAGAGGTAGTGTTTTAACTCCTGTAATTGCTTTAAAATCTAATGATGCGACCATACTTTTTAGTAATACTAGGCGATAATCTTTTTTAACGCTTTCTTGTTTTTCTTGGTCTTGCTTTTGCGTTTGCTCTAGCGTTTGCTCTAGCGTTTGCTCTTGGTCTTTCTTTTCTTGGTCTTTCTTTTCTTGGTCTATCTTTTCTTTAGTTTCTAAATTAATAAATGGTAGACCTGTTACATTTTTTCCACCAAAATAATATACGTCAAAACAAGCAAAAGTATTTACATAATTGCCTTTTTTATCATGTAAAATATGTTCTCCATCAATAATTGAGTTAAATAGCTCTTTTTTAGTGCTAATACAACCACTAAACTGTATTCTCATATTTGTAGAAATAAAATACATTTTTCCAATATGTGAAATATATAACAATTTTCTAGAACCATCTGCTTTATCTGTAACAGTGTAATTTTGTCTAATATTTGGTATTGACCTATTTGTATCATTAATTTCTGATTCAGGTAAAATATTTATCATTTGCAAAGTATTAGACGATGGACCAATAAAATCTCTAATATTTATACTTAGACTACTATTTGGTTTGTAATTAGGATCAGATCCCTTTACTAAGATTAAATAGTCTTTTAGCACATTTTCTTCTTCATTTACACTAATAGGATAATTTGTTTCTTGAATACCAATTAATATATATTTAATAACTTTACGTAAATTAGTATATAAATATTCTTTAGTATATAGACTTTTATTAGCATTAATAATAGTATTATTAAACTCAATTTCTACTTCAAAATTTTCCAATGAGTTAAATACTTCAGAGTCTTTTATATTAAATTGTTCCATAAGTCGACCCCTATTTGTTTTAGATGTTTTAACAATTGAACAATGAATTAAAAAGGGATAATTTGGATGAATATATTCATAACGCTTAATATATCTAAAGACTTTTTTTATTGAATTCCATTGTCCATACATTTCTTCAATTAATGGATTGTTTCTTGAATAATTCTTTTCTATTTGGTAACTTACACGAAAATTATAATCGTCAAAATTCAACGGACCCATTTGAGATTGGTCTTTTTTAAAACAGTCTTTTTGAATAAAACTAAGATTGTGCTCATCTACTATTCCTGATAAATTATCTAATTTACAATAACTTTGAATGTTTGGTAATCCAGTTATTTGCGTTCTAACTTGATTAGAACTATTAGTCATAATTTTTAAATAATAGTTTTCATTATTTAGTTTAAAATCATAATTTAGCAAACTTTTTATAATATTATAAAAATCCACTTTGTTAATATTTTTAATTTTTTTAGTTCCAAAACGGATTTCAAATTCTGGAATGTTTTTTTCGCTTAATTGTGAAAATGTTGTCAAATAAGTATCAATATAACTAATAAACTGCTTACTTAATTGATTTTTTTTACTTTCATGTGATTCATCAATTAATGGATTAGCAATCATAATTAATATATAATAATAGTTATTATTTATTATTTAATTTTATAAATAATATCAATTTTGTTATTATTTAACTTATTTAAA
>Ga0187844_10002928_pt1 | contig 11715 bp, 9 predicted proteins | sample SpaLakP09_SKY_50_FD_134517 | JGI IMG/M metagenome (GOLD analysis project Ga0187844, IMG submission 134517) | Oligotrophic lake water microbial communities from Sparkling Lake, Wisconsin, USA - SP09_SKY_50 | ecosystem: Environmental > Aquatic > Freshwater > Lake | place: USA: Sparkling Lake...
ACCGTCCGCGCCGAGAGCGCCGGCGAGGGCAAGGGCGCCAGCTTCACCATCGAACTGCCGCTTGCCAAGCAGCAGGCGCCCGCGACCCGCAGCGCGCGCGCAGCGATGATCCTGCCGACGCCGGCCACGCCGGAAATGACGGTGCTCGACCTGTCCGGCGTGAACGTGCTCGTGGTCGACGACGACCGCGACGCGCGCGAACTGATCAAGCGCATCCTGAGCGATTGCGGCGCATCCGTCCGCATTGCCGCCAGCGCGCGCGACGCGTTCGCGCTGTTCAAGGAACGGGTACCGAACCTCCTGATCAGCGACCTGGGCATGCCCGAGGTGGACGGTTTCGAGCTGCTGGACTGGGTCCGCCACCTGGGCCGCGACGAAGGCAGCCAGGTCCCGGCCATCGCCCTGACGGCGTTCGCCCGCTCGGAAGACCGGTTGAGCGCGCTGGAGGCCGGATTTTCGGCGCATATCTCGAAACCGGTCGAGCCGAGTGAACTAATTGCAACAGTTGCCTCCGTTGTCGGCCCCTCTTCTCCCCTGGTGAATCGTGTTGCCGCATCCGCTGCGGGCAGAAATGGCGTACGCTAGTGGGGTCCAGGGAAATACGAAAGATGTTCCTACCCAAGGACGCGGCGCTGTCCTACAAGAAATTCTCGGTGTTTTGCTAGACTATGAAGAGTTGTTCTAGAGCTGGTATTAGTTAAGGAACAGACAACACCGGCCTTGATTTGACGAGAGTACGCATGCCCAGCCGACAAGACATCCTGAACGCGAAGATCCTGGTCGTAGATGATTCCCCCGACAATATCGAATTGATGGAAGAGATATTGCGCGAGGAAGGCTACACCGACGTCAGTTCGACGATGCTGCCGGAACAGGTATGCCCGCTACATCGCGAACACAACTACGACCTGATCCTGCTCGACCTGCAAATGCCGGGCCTCAATGGTTTCCAGGTCATGAAGGGCCTGAAGGAAATCGAACAGGGCGGTTACCTGCCGGTGCTCGCCCTGACCGCGCAGCCGAGCTTCAAGATCGCCGCACTGGAAGCGGGCGCACGCGATTTCATCAGCAAGCCGTTCGACCTGCTCGAAGTGCACAAGCGCATCCATAACATGCTGGAAGTGCGCCTGCTGTACAAGGAACTGGCCCAGTACAGCCGCGCCCAGCAGGAACTGGCGCTGCACGACGCCCTCACCGGCCTGCCGAACCGCCGCCTGCTGGAAGACCGCATCGAAACGGCCCTGCAGCACGCCAACCGCAACCACCACAAGGCTGCGGTGATGTACCTCGACCTGGACGGCTTCAAGGCGATCAACGACACGTATGGCCACGCCTACGGCGACGAAATCCTCAAAATGGTGTCGCAGCGCCTGCTGTCGAACTCGCGCAAGGAAGACACGGTGGCGCGCCTTGGCGGCGACGAATTCATCGTCCTGCTGGCCGACGTGCACAGCCTGGCCGATGCGCAAGGACCGGCCGCCAAGCTCGTCGAGGCGCTGTCGGAACCGTTTTTCATCAACGACCTGACCTTGCAGCTGTCGACGAGTATCGGCATCAGCCTGTATCCGGACGATGCCGAGAACGTCGTCGACCTGATCAGCATCGCCGACTACGCGCTGTACGAAGCGAAGCGCGCCGGCAAGAACCGCTACTGCGCCAACGGCAGCGCTGCCCGCCAGGCCGCGCTGGCCGTCAAGCCGACCATGGCAGCCCCTTCCCCCGCGCCGGCCGTCGCGCCGTCGCCGGAACTGGCACAGCACCGCTGAGGGTACCGCCACCGCGTCGCGACGCCCGCCCTTGTGCGGGCGTTTTGTTTTTCTCTTTACAACATTACTCCTCATTAATGTAAAATTTGACAATTGCTATTTAGCATTTGTGTTTTTTTACTTTTCGGGACCTCATGGAAGACTTGAAGGAACCGGCCGCAGCTGCGGCTGCCGCGCCCGTCCACCCTGCCCGGCCGCCTCGCCGCTGGAGCCGCGTCGTTCTGTACGTGCTGGCCGCCGTCGGCGCGCTGGCCCTCGCGTTCATCGCGCTCGCCTGGTATCTCGGCGCGAAACCCGGGCGCGACAGAGTCACGATTGACGAAGCGGCCATCATCGACAACGTGATGGGCGAGACGTACGGTAAATACTCGGCGGCGAAAAAAGGATGGCTGTATGTGGGCGACGACAACGTCACGTACCTCATGCGCGTCGTGCAGCAGGCGAAGATTCCCGATGGCGCCGACGGCGACGAACTCTATTTCGTTGCGAGCGGCAACGACGTCAACGGCGGTACGAACGCCGTGTACGGGGCCTTCTATGTCCACCCGGACGGCAAGGACGGCTTAGCGCAGGAAAACACCCAGATCCGATATGCCTCGACCGCCCCGGTCCGTCCGGAACAGGTGCATTTCGAAGCGCTGAGCGACAACTTGTGGGGCTGGGTCATCAAGACTCGGGATGATGCCGACCCGGGCTATGCCGTCACGACCACGAATACGGTACTCGCACCGCACGAGGGGCAGATCGCCGTGCTGGCCGAGTTCGTCGCGGCGCGCGACGCGACGCCCGCCAAATCCTGCGAGGAGGCGAAGGCCGAGTGGGATGCCTGGGACAAGGAGATGTCCGGGGAAGAAGGCGACTTCGAGATTCCGCTGCGCTGCGACAAGCGCCGCTGGACCTACCGCACCGCCACCGTCAACGGCAACATCCCCGTGCCGATCACCGTGACGGCAAGCGGCACGCTGGACGGCAAGCCGGTCGAGGCACGCTCGTGGAAGCTGATGTTCGACCCGAAGAGCTTCACCTACGCCATCCCCGAAGACCTCAAGGAACAATGAGGATGTTGGCCATTAACAACAGGGCAAGTGTTGCTTGAATCATACGCCGGGCGCGCGAGGCCGCCGCCCGGCAGCCGCCGCGGCAAGACCCTTCTCTCTGACGTTCGCACATACGATCGTGAACCCCAACCCGATACTATGCAACAGTCGGTCGGCCCGGGCAAATACCGTTTAGCTAAACGATTCATAGCCTTTCGATATAAATCGAACATCATCTTTCACCCTGTCTTTACTGCTAGGATGAGCAATCTTTGCCATTCGACAAAGACAATAAAAACAATCACCAAGATAAGGAAGAGATCCACATGAGCGTACGCCCCACCCGAATCTTCGCCCGCACGCTGCTCGCCGCCGCCGTGACGAGCGCCTTTCCCATGATTGCCCTGGCCGACGAACCCGACCAGGCCGCAACCGGCCAGGACGCCGCCGCCGCGACGGGCAAATCGTCCGGCCAGCGCCTGGAAACCGTGATCGTGACCGCCCAGCGCCGCGCCGAAAACCTCAAGGACGTCCCGATGTCGGTCACCGCCATCAAGGGCGAGAAGCTGGACGTGCTGACGTCCGGCGGCGCCGACATCCGCTTCCTGGCCGGTCGCTCGCCCTCGCTGAACGTCGAGTCCGACTACGGCCGCTCGTTCCCGCGCTTTTACATCCGCGGCCAGGGCAATACCGATTTCGACCTGAACGCATCGCAGCCGGTCGGTCTCGTCGTCGACGACATCGTGCAGGAAAGCCCGATGCTGAAGGGTTTCCCCGTGTTCGACGTCGACCAGGTGGAAGTGCTGCGCGGCCCGCAGGGCACGCTGTTCGGCCGTAACTCGCCCGCCGGCGTGATCAAGTTCGATTCGGCCAAGCCTGTCCTCAAGAAGACGGAAGGCTACGCCGTGCTCGGCGCCGGCAACTACGGCACCATCAACGCGGAAGGCGCGTACAACGTCCCCTTGTCGGACACGACTGCCCTGCGCGTCTCGCTGCAATCCCAGCACCGCAACAACCGCGTCCACAATCCCCAGCCGAACGCCTACACCCGCGACTTCGAGGGCTACGACGACAACGCCGCGCGCATCCAGTTGCTGTTCAAGCCGACCCGCGACTTCTCCGCGCTGGTGGGCGTCCACGGCCGCGACATGCGCGGCAATGCGACGCTGTTCCGCGCGAACATCATCAAGAAGGGCACGGCCGACCTCGTCGATGGCTTCAACTACGGCAGCTACCCGACCGACGGCGGCAACAACCAGACCCTGCGCACCAACGGCGCCAACCTGCGCCTGCGCTGGGACCTGGACGGCATGACCCTGCACTCGATCACGGGTTACGAGCACGCCTCGTTCTACAGCCGCGGCGACGTCGATGGCGGCGTCGGCGCCGTGTACGCGCCCCCGATGGGACCGAATTATCCGGGCCAGAACGCGTTTATTCCGTTCACGGTCGAGACCGCCGACCTGCTGCCCGAGCACGACCAGACGACGCAGGAGATCCGCCTCGAATCGAACACCAAGGATCCGCTGCAGTGGATGGCCGGCGTGTTCTATTTCAACGAGCACATCCGCATCGATTCGATCAGCTTCAACACGCTGGCACCGGGCAATCCGCAGAACGACGCCTACGCGACGCAGACGCAGGACGCCCGTTCGTGGGCCGTGTTCGGCACGCTGAACTACAAGATCTCGGAGCAGCTGAAGGTGCGCGGCGGTTTGCGCTACACGAGCGACAACAAGGACTTCGTCGCGCAGCGCTTCGAGCCGCCCAAGACGAGCGGCCCGCTGCCGCTGCACCGCGATTCGCACAACGTGAGCTGGGATGCGTCGGCGACGTACGCGCTGGACGAGGACACGAACCTGTTCGCACGCGTGGCGACCGGCTACCGCGCACCGTCGATGCAGGGCCGCCTCAACGGCCTGTCCGACAAGCCGTCGATCGCAGGCGCGGAAAAGGCGTTGTCGTATGAAGCAGGCATCAAGGCCGACATGCTCGACCGCCGCGCGCGCCTGTCGGCAACGGCGTTCCAGTACCGCGTGAAGGACAAGCAGCTGACGGCCGGCAGCGGCACCATCAACATGAACCAGCTGATCAACGCGGACAAGGTCACGGGTCAGGGCGTGGAACTGGACTTCCAGGCGATCCTGTCGGACGACTGGCGCGCGAGCTTCGGTGCCAGCTATAACGACACCGAGATCAAGGACCCGAACCTGTTCGTGCAGACTTGCGGCAACCAGCCCAACACGAACGGCGTGAACGGCTGCACCCCGACCGGCACGCCGGGCCCGTTCCCGTACACGCAAAAGCTGAACGGCCTGCCGCTGCCCCGTTCGCCGAAATGGCAGACGAACTTCACGCTGCGCTATTCGCATCCGCTGGCCGAAGGTGAACTGTATGCGCTGACCGACTGGTCGTACCGGACCACGTACAACATGTTCCTGTACGAAGCGAAGGAGTACAAGGCGAAGGCCCTGGTGGAAGGCGGCCTGCGGGTCGGCTACAAGTGGGACAACGGCAAGTACGAAGTCGCGGCGTTCGCGCGCAACATCACCAACCGCATCCAGGTTGTGGCCGCCATCGACTTCGACAACCTCACCGGCATCGTCAACGAACCGCGCAACTTCGGCGCGCAGTTCCGCGTGAACTTCTGAGTTAGTCGACTGACCGGGCGTGCGCTGCCGGCGCACGCCCGCAAAGGATCAGGCCGCTCCGGCCGTCTTTTCTCCGCCCGGGCCCAGCGCCCGGCATCCGACCGCCTGTTCGTTGCTCGCCTCGATGGCGGCCGCGTTCTGGTGGTCCGAGCTCGCATCCACTTTTTCCGGCGGCACTTCGATACGGGTAATGCTGGACGCGACCGACACCGGGTCGCTGGCCGGGAACGTCATTTCCACGGCATCGTCGAGCAGTGTTTCCTTGGCCACGGCTTCGCGCGGCTCGGCCTCGGCGCTGGCCATCGTGCGGATCGCACGTGCCCATTTCACGACCTTCAGGTCCGCCAGGTCGGCGATGGTATTGATACCGAACGCATCACGCAGTGCATCCGCCTGCTGCTGGGTGACGTCGCGCAGCGCCGTCACCGGCTGGGTCACCAGCTCGCGGAAACATTTGTCGTGATGGGTGTCGTTTACGATGATTTGAATATTCATGTCTGTCCTTTCAAGTGGGGCCCCTGACACGTTGCCACTATCGCATACGGTACTGGCCCGGTATGTGCGGCACCGAACGATGGCCTGTCGGTGGCTGCGCACGATTGATTTTTGGGTAAAGACGAGCCGTGCTATCATGACGAATTGCAACAGTTTTTATCAATATGTTTTGCAAAGCGGCATGCTCTGCTATTCTGCGGAGCCTGTGAATACAGTTTCCGAGCCTGTTCAAACGCCGTGTCCCTCACTGAAAAACCTAAGATTCTCGTCGTTAATGACGACGCTGCCAGCCTGCTCGCACTGACGAGCCTGCTGGAACAATGGGCCGACGAAAGCAATTACGAGGTCCTGTCCGCGCGCTCCGGCCAGGATGCGTTGCGCCAGGTGCTGCGTCACGATTTCGCCGTGATCCTGCTCGACGTGAACATGCCGGGCATGGACGGGTTCGAGACGGCCGAGGCAATCCACCAGCGCCCCCGCTCTGCCGACATCCCGATCATCTTCGTCACGGCCTTCCTCGCCGACGAGATCGACCGCCTGAAAGCGTACCAGCGCGGCGCCGCCGACTTCCTGTTCACCCCCGTCATCCCGCAGGTGCTGCGCGCCAAGGTGCAGGTGTTCGTGGCGCTCGCGATGAAGAACGAACAGCTCAAGCGGCAAGCCGAAAAACTGTCCCAGCGCACGACCGAACTTACCGCGACCAACAAGCGCCTCGTGCGCGAGATGGAAGAGCGGCGCGCCGCCGAACGCAAGAGCAGCGCCAAGGACGAATTCCTCGCGATGCTGGGCCATGAACTGCGCAATCCGCTGTCCGCCATCAGCAGCGCCGGTTCGCTGCTGGGCATGCCGGGCGTCAGCGCCGATTCGATCGCGCGCGCGCGCCTGATCATCCAGCGCCAGAGCCAGCATTTGTCGCGCATCGTCGACGACCTGCTGGATCTGTCGCGCGCCATGTCGGGCAAGATCCTCCTGTCGCGCAAACGCCTGGACATCGCCACGCTCGTCTCGAGCTGCCTCGACACATTCCGCGCGACGGGCCGCACGTCCGGCTACGACATCGATGCGCAGATCGAGCCGTCCTGGGTCGACGGCGACGCGACCCGCCTGGAACAGATCGCGACGAACCTCATCGACAATGCGTTGAAGTACACGCCGGCCGGCGGCCGCATCGAGATCACGGCGGTGCCGATCGGCGACGAGGTCGTACTGCGCGTGAGCGATTCCGGCGTCGGCATCGCGCCGGACCTGCTGCCGCACGTGTTCGACGTGTTCGTGCAGGGCGCCATCTCGATCGACCGCTCGCAGGGCGGACTCGGCATCGGCCTGTCGCTCGTGCGCCGCCTCGTCGAACTGCATGGCGGCACCGTGAGCGCCAGCAGCCCCGGCAACAGCAGCGGCAGCACGTTCGAGATCCGCCTGCCGCGCTCCGAAGCGGCGCTCGCCGCCGACGCGCCCGCGCGCGCCCTCGCGCCGGAAGCGGGCAAGCCGAAAGTCCTGCTGATCGAAGACAACGACGACGGCCGCGAGATGATGGCGACGATGCTCGCCTCGTTCGGCTATCCCGTATTGCAGGCCGGCGACGGCCTGGAAGGCGTGCGCGTGGCGTGCGCGGAGCGGCCGGACGTCGCCCTCGTCGATATCGGCCTGCCCGGCATCGACGGCTACGAGGTGGCGCGCCGGCTGCGCCAGGAAGCGGCCACGCATGGCATCCGCCTGATCGCGGTCACGGGTTACGGCCTTGAGGAAGACCAGCGCCGCGTGCTGGAAGCGGGCTTCGACCTGCATCTGGTGAAGCCCGTGGACCTGAACGCCCTGCTCGAACAACTGGCCAGTGCGGCGCCCAGCCCGCGCGACGTCAACCAGCCATTGGTGCAGACCTAGCAAGGCGTCCGCGTGGGCACGGGGTGCCCACCCTACCCAGGGTTACAGCGTCGACATCAGCTCCTGCTTGCGCATGGCCATTTCCTGGCCCAGCGCGAGCAGGTCGAGGCCGGCCTTCTTCGCCTTCGGGAACATCTCTTTCTCTTCTTCCTTGACGTGGTGCTCGATCTGCTCGCTCAGCACTTTCACTTTCGCGTCATACAGGTCGTCGTCCGGCTGCATTTCCTGCAGCTGCTTGATCAGGTCTTTCGCCGACGCATGCTCGACGATCGCTTCGTCGACCATGTCCTCGCCTTCTTCGACGTTGGCCGCGCGCACGGCTGGATAAAAGATCTCTTCCTCGATGGTCGTATGGGCGATCAGCGCCTTGCAGATCTTGTCCTTCAGCTTTTCCTTGCTGGTCGTGGCGCGGTCGCCCAGTTGCTCGAACTGTTCGAACATGTCGGAGACTTCGCGGTGGTCGGCGGTCAGCAGGGCGATGGCGTCCTGGCCCGCGGCCATGGCGTTCGACTGGGTGCCGGCCTGTGCGCCGGATTGGGTTCTCGTGCTCATGTTGACTCCTTCAGTGGGGTTATCGGCGCTCGGCCAGAGCCCCTAGAATGACCGGATATGCAACATCGGACTGTACGGGAACTCACAAAGACGATTCCTGCGCCGCCCCGGGCCAAGCTGTTGTATCATCCCGAGAAACATAATTTGGTTGCCTTCATGAAAGTTTCGGAACCTCATCCACCGGATTCCGGGGAAGACAGCCAGCATGCGGCGCGCGCCGCCGAGCTGGCCGAACTCCTGGCCCATATGACGACCTGCTGGGACGAAGAACGGCGCCAGCTGGCCCGCCGGCTGCACGACAGCCTCGGTTCGTCGATGACGGCGCTGACGATGCATCTCGGCCTGCTGTCGCAGCACCTGCAGGAACAACCGCAGCGCGACCGCGCCGCGCAGATGAAGCAACTGCTGAACAACATCATCGAGACCAACCGCAAGATGCAGTTGGCGCTCTGGAACGACAAGCTGGAATTCCTCGGCCCCAAGGCCGCCATCGCGGAACTCGTGCAGGAATGGGGCCGCGAACACGGTATCAAGGCGAAAGCCAGCATGCCGGACGAGGATCCCGACTACACGCGCGCCCAGGGCGTGGCGCTGCTGCGCTGCGCCGAGGAAGGCCTGCGCAACGTCCTGAAGCACGCGCAGGCGGCGAGGGTCGACGTGATCCTCGACGACGACGGCGACCAGGCCATGCTGACCGTGCGCGACGACGGCGTCGGGCCCGGCACCGGCGCCGCCCCTCCCGCCAGCTGCTACGGCCTGCGCATGCTGCGCGAACGCGCCCGCACGCTGGACGGCACGCTGACCATCGGCGCCGGACCGGACGGCAAAGGAACGGCGCTTACCCTCACCTTTCCGAAGCAGTCGGCCTGATCTCAGTGCAGCTTGACGAGCGGCGTCGTGCGGCGGATCAGGAAGCGCGCGAACGCCATCAGGCCCGTGCGCAGTGGCCCCAGCACGGCCTGGTGGTGCATCAGGTGCAGGCTCATGTACATGATGCGCGCCATGAACCCTTCCACGAACAAGCTGGCGCCCCGTAACGACCCCATCAGGTTGCCCACCGTCGTCTCGCGGCCGATCGACACGAGCGAGCCGTAGTCGCGGTAAACATACGGGTCGTTCTGCGGCGGTTCGCCCCTGTCGAGGCGCAGGAACGTCTTGAGCAGATAGTCGGCCTGCTGGTGCGCGGCCTGTGCCCGCGGCGGCACCGCCTTGCCGTTGCCGTCCGTGCAGGCGGCGCAATCGCCCAGCGCGTACACGCCAGGCACACCCTTCACCGCCAGGTGCCCGTCCACCTCGATCTGGCCGCCCTTCGCGACCGGCAATCCGAGCGAACCGAGGAATTCCGGCGCGCGGATGCCCGCCGCCCACACGCACAGGTCGGCCGGGTAGACGTTGCCCTTGTTGTCGCTGACCTGCCTTGCATCGATGCGGTTGACGCGGCAATCGGTCACGACGCGGATGGCGCGCTGGTCGAGCAGGCGCGCGGCCGCGGCGGATACGCGCTCCGGCAAGGGCGCGAGGATGCGCGGCGCGCCTTCGAGCAGGGTGATGCGGATGTCGCGCTTGACCTGCAGGCGGCGGAAGCCGTACGCGGCATAGACGCCGGAGGCTTCGCGCAATTCCGCCGCCAGTTCGACGCCCGTCGCGCCGCCGCCGATGATGACGATGTCGAGGCCGGAGTCGGCCGCGCCGTCCTCCTTCTGCTGTTCGGCCTGGGCGAGCAGGCGCAGCAGGCGCAGGCGGAACCGTTCGGCGTCCTCGGTGGCATTCAGGGAAATCGTGTGTTCGCGCGCGCCGGGCACGCCGAAATAATTCGACGTGCTGCCGACCGCGATGACGAGCGAGCGGTAGGCGAGCGTACGTTGGGGGAGCACCTCTTCGCCGTCGCCGGACGCGGTGACGGGGGCGATCGTGATATGGCGCGCGGCGGCGTCCAGCGCCGTCATGGCGCCGTACACGAAGGAAAAGCCGCGGTCGTGCGCCAGCATCTGGTACGACAGGCCTTCCTGGTGGATGTCCAGCGTGCCGGCCGCCACCTCGTGCAGCGACGGCTTCCACACGTGGTACAGCCGGCTGTCGACCAGCGTCACCTTGTCCGGCCCCAGTTTCCGGCCCAGTTTGCAGGCCAGCTCCAGTCCGCCAGCCCCGCCGCCCACGATCACGATATCGCTCTGCAAGCCTGCCTCCGTCGGTCGCACCCGTTACCGGGCTCACGGGAGGCAGTTTACTACGGGCGGCAAAACCGCCCGGCACGGATCAGTCGCGGTCGTGTCCGTGACCGTGGCCGTGCCCGCGGCCGTGGCCTTCGCCATGGCCGCGGCCGTGCTCCCAGCCGCCGTCGTGGCCGCGGCCGGGGCCGTCGCGGTATTCCACGCGCTCGACGACGCGCACTTCACGCGGGCCACGGCGATAATCGTCGCGGTAGCCGCCGACATGCTCGCGGTAGCGCGGCACATACGTGTTCGTGTACCACTCGTCGCGCACGAACAGGACCGGGCGGCCGCAGGCGCCGTAGCGGCCGCAGAACCTGGACCAGTGCTTGCGGTGGCCCGGCGGCACGCGCAGGTAGACCGGTTCCGCCACATACTGCGGCGCCGGCGTGATGATCACCGGCTGCGGCGCGTACACGACCGGACGCGGCACATAGTCGCCGATGTCGATCCGGCCATAGAAGCCGGGCTGTCCCACGCTGACGGAGACATTGGTCTGGGCCAGGGCCGGCAGGGCGGCGGCGCACAGCGCCACGCCGAAGATCAGGGCTTTCATAGGATGACCTCGTTGTAATGTTTGCGTCGAGTTTACCAAACGAAATGTTACGCACGATTCGTTGCAACACATGCTTACATTGTCGTTCCGGGCAGGATTACAACAAACCACAGCGCAACATTTCCCCTACTGTAAGTGCGCGGATACAATCGCCGCCTTCAACCACTGAAAGGTCAACGATGTTCGCGAAACATACCGTGCTGGCCGCGGCAGCCCTGCTGGCGGCGGGCACCGCCAGCGCGCAGGTCGGCGCAACGGCCGACCTCGGCTCTACGGGCGTGGGCTTCCACGTCGTCGTGCCGATGGAAACCTATCTGAACGGCCGCTTCGGCGCCAATTATTTCCGTCACAATGTCGACAAGACGTCGAACGGCGTCGCCTACGGCATCAAAGGGAAGCTGCAGACGATCGACGTGCTGTTCGACTGGTACCTGACCGCAGGCAGCAGCTTCCACCTGACCGGCGGCCTCGTCTACAACGGCAACAAGTTCAATGCGACGGCGAAGCCGAACGGCCTGGGCGGATTCACGCTGAACGGCCACGCCTACACCGCGGCCGACGTCGGCC
>Ga0187844_10002929_pt1 | contig 11714 bp, 9 predicted proteins | sample SpaLakP09_SKY_50_FD_134517 | JGI IMG/M metagenome (GOLD analysis project Ga0187844, IMG submission 134517) | Oligotrophic lake water microbial communities from Sparkling Lake, Wisconsin, USA - SP09_SKY_50 | ecosystem: Environmental > Aquatic > Freshwater > Lake | place: USA: Sparkling Lake...
CAATGCGCTGGCCACCAGCCCGGCCCCGGCGGCCGTGGATGCAATGCGGGTTGCGAGGTCCATGGACCTCGCAACCCGCATTGCATCCACGGCCGCCGGGGCCGGGCTGGTGGCCAGCGCATTGCTGTCATGGTGGCTGGTGCGGCAGGTGTGGGCACTGCGCGCCACGGCCAGCGAGGCCCAGGCAGCCGCCCGGCGCGCCAGCACCCAGCTGTCGGCCACACTCGACATCCTGCCGGACGGGCTGGCCATCTACGACGCTGACGACCGCCTGGTGCTGTGCAACGCCCAGTACCGCGAGGTGAACACGGGCACCTCAATGGCCGTCGAATACGGCACGCTGTTCGAAGATGTGCTGCGCCGCGCCGCACGATCGGGCCACATTGTGGATGCGCGGCCCGACGTGGACACCTGGCTCGCCCACCGCATGGCCCGCCACCGCGCCCCCGAGCTGCCTGAAGTGCAGGAAGTCGAGGGCGACCGCTGGATGCGCATCACCGAACGCCTCACCGAAGGGGGCGGCGTGGTGGTGCTGCGTGCCGACATCACCGATGTCGTGCACAAGGAGCGCGCCCTGAAGCAGGCGCTGCACGATGCCGAGCGCGCCGAACGCAGCCTGCGCGAGGCCGTCAATGCCATGCCCGCCGGGCTCGAAATCTACGACGAGAACGACCGCCTGGTGCTGTGCAACGACCAGATGGCACGCCTGCGCCCGCACCTGCCGGTGGCGGAATCGCTGGGCAAGACCTACGAAGAGCTGCTGCGCGCGGGCCTGCGCCACGGCATTCCCCAGGAGGCCAGTGGCCAGGAAGAACTGTGGCTGGCGCACGAAATGGCGCTTCGTGGCCACCGGCCTGGCCCGGAGGTGCGCCACTACCCCAACGGCGCCTGGATGCACATGCACGAAAGCCGCACGCCCTCGGGCATGACGGTGGTGGTGCGCCTGGACATCAGCGACCTGATCGAGCAGCGCCACAAGGTCGATGCCGCCCGGCAAGAGAACCAGCGCATACGGCAGCTGCTGGAGCGTGCGGTCGAGGCACTGCCCGTGAGCATCGAGATCTTTGACGAGCAGGACCGCTTGGTGCTTTTCAACCAACAGCTCTCGCGCATGTACCCGCACATGAACTACGCAGAGCACCTGGGCAAGGCCTTTGCCGACATCCTGCGCTACTCGGTGGAGCAGGGCCTGATCCCCTCGGCCCAGGGCCGCGAGGAGGCCTGGATCGCCGAGCGCCTGTCCGAGCACGGCAGCCGCACGTCCACCCTGGTGCAGCGGCTGGCGGACGGGCGCTGGATCAACATCTACGAAACCCGCACCCCCGAGAACTACGTGGTGGCGGTGCGCCTGGACATCACCGACCTCATCGAGCAGCGCCAGGCCCTGGAAAGCGCCCAGGAGGCCGCCCAGCAGGCGCGCCAGCTGCTGCAGGACGCGGTGGAATCCCTGCCCGAAGGGTTCGCGCTGTTCGATGCCGACGACAGGCTGGTAGTTTGCAACGCACAGTACCGCAGGCTCTACCCCATCTCGGCGCCGGTGATCGTGCCGGGCAGCACCTTCGAGCAGATTGCACGTTATGGCGCCGAGCGGGGCCAGTACCTGGACGCCGTGGGCAACGAAGAGGGCTGGGTCGCCCAGCGCGTGGCCGACCACCGCGCGGCCAACCAGGCCGTGCTGCAGCGCCTGCCCGAGGGCCGCTGGCTGCAGGCCGATGAACGGCGCACACCCCAGGGCGGCATTGCCGGTGTGCGCACCGACGTGACCCAGCTGGTGCGCAAGGAGCAGGAACTGGCCGCCGCCAACGCCAAGCTGGCCCTGCTGTCCACCACCGACGGCGTGACCGGCATCAGCAACCGGCGCCGCTTTGACGAACGGCTGGCCGCCGAGTGGATGCGCTGCGGCCGCCACCACCTGCCGCTGGCCGTGGTGCTGATCGACATCGACCATTTCAAGCTCTACAACGACCACTATGGCCACCTGGCGGGCGACGAATGCCTGCGCCGCGTCGCCCAGCTGCTGCAGGGCAATATCCGCCGCGCAGACGAAATTGCCGCCCGCTATGGCGGCGAAGAATTTGTGCTGCTGCTGCCTGACGCCACCGTGGCCGACGCGGTGACGGCCGCCCAGCGCTGCATGGACAGCCTGCGCGAGGCCGCCCTGGCCCACCCCCGCTCGCCCACGGCGCCCACCGTCACGCTCAGCGCGGGTGTGGCCAGCATGGTGCCGCGCCCCGGAGCCCAGCCAGACAGCCTGGTGCAGGCCGCCGACGCAGCCCTGTACCGCGCCAAACATGGCGGCCGCAACCGGCTGGAGGTGTTTGACCCGGGCCCTTGATCCCGCCCGGCGTCGCTGGCGTTGCATGCCAGGCCTGGAGCACTGCCCGGCCTACTGCGGCACGTAATCCGACGGGTACTTGAGCGAATCCACCAGCAGGTGCGGCATGCGCATGCCCAGGTTGATGCCCTGGGGCGGAATCGGCTGAGTGAACCACTTGTCGTACAGCCGGTGCAGCTCGCGGGTCTGGATCAGGCGGCGCAGCTCGGCATCCACCACGGCCTTGAGTTCGGGGTTGTTGCGCTCAAACGCCACCGCATAGGGCTCGATGGTCATGGGCTTGCCGATGACCTTCAGGTCCTGCGGCTTGGCGTGGCTGGCGCGCAGCCCGTACAGCAGCACGTCGTCCATCGCAAAGCCCTCCACCTTGCCGCTCACCACCCAGCCAAAGCCCTCGGCGTGGTCCTTGGCGGGCTCGATGCGCACACGCACCGACTTGGTGGCCGCCTCACGCGCCAGCGAATCGATGTTGGTGGTGCCCGCCGTGGACGCCAGCGTCTTGCCGTCCAGGTCTTCGATGCGCGAATACGGTTTGTCGCTTTGCACCACGATGCGCGACGAGGCGATGAAATGCGCAATGGTGAACGCCACACGCTGGCGGCGCGCTGCGGTGTTGGTGGTGGAGCCACATTCCAGGTCCACCTCGCCTTTTTCAATCGCATCAAAGCGGGTGCTGGACGTGACCAGGCGGTAGGCCACCTTGGTCTCGCGCAGCTTGAGGTGGCGCCCCAGCGCCTGCACAAGCTGCAGGCAGACGTCCACGCTGTAGCCCATGGGGGTTCCATTGGCCACATAGGACATCGGCATGGACGATTCCCGGTGGCCGATGACCACCACACCGCTGGACTGGATGCGTTGCAGCGTGCCACCCGCAGAAGGTGGTGGCAAGGATGGCGCCGCCGACTGGGCCCACGCCTTGCCACCCCCTGCTCCGCCGAACGCAAACGCGAGCATTGCCGCCCCCACGCTCGCGCCCAGCCTCTTGCCGACTGTCGTGAATGCCATGACTTTCACCTTCATTCAGGAAGCCGCCACCCCAGTCGGGCTGGGAGATCGTGGCGAGAAAAAGAAGCCGCGCCCCTTCGGGCATCCCGCAGCGTCGGGCTCAGCAGGCGCGCTCGGTATCGCTGTAGGCATGCCGGTCGCTGTAGGCATGCCGGGCCAGGGCCGAGGCCAGCACCACCGAGGGGTTCACCAGCGATATTCCTTCCAGCCGGGGGTGCTCCGACAGCGCCAGCGGAATCTCGGTGCAACCCATGATCAGCGTGGACACGCCGTAGCGCTCCTGCAGCGCAATCGACACGGCTTCAAAGCGCTGGCGCGCCAGCGGGTAGTTGCCCGCTTTCACGCCTTCGTAGATGCCCTGCATCAGCTGCTCGCGTTCAGGGTCGTTGGGCACGAAGCAGTCGATGCGCGCCCGCTCCAGCTCGCGCTGGTACAGACCGGCGTCGTAGGCGCCGCGCGTGGCCAGCAGCCCCACGCCTTGCACCTTGCGCGCCGCCAGCTCGGCCACCACCTCCTGCACACCGTGCAAAACCACCATCTGCGGAAACCGCTGCTGCAGGATGCCGTGCCACGCGTGGGCCGTGTTGCAGGCAATCGCCACCACCCGCGCACCCAGCGCGGCCAGCCGCCCGGTGGCCTGCAGCATCGGGTCTGCGGGCTGGTGGGCACCGGGGCGCGTGTCGCTCAGCGCGGCCGTGCGGTCCGGGATGGGCACCTGCGCCAGCCAGTGCTCGGGGTAGGCCTGATCACGCACCGGAATACCCAACACCTCCATGCGTGTTGTGCAGGCCTGCACGAACAGGCGCACAAAATCCGCTCCGGCGGCGGGGCCCATACCGCCCAGGATGCCCACCACCTGCGGGGCGTGCGTGGGGCTTGCAGACACCAAAGACATGTGCGCTCCGGCTTACTGGGCGGGCTTGTCGCTCTGCGCCACCAGGTTCTCGCGCAGCTCCTTGCTCATGGCCAGGCTCAGGTTCTGGTTGCGCGGCGGCACGGGCGACATGAACCACTTGGTATAGAGCTTGTCGAATTCGCCGGACTTCATCATCCCGCCGATCACGCCGTTGACCAGCGCCTGGAACTGCGGGTCGTCCTTGCGCAGCATGCAGGCGTAGGGCTCCACTTGCAGCGAATCGCCCACCACCGTCCACTCGGCCGGGTTGCGCTGGTTGCCCATCAGGCCAAACAGCAGGATGTCGTCCATCGCAAACGCCTCGGCCCGCCCCGATTCCACCAGCAACAAGGAGTCGTCATGGTCCTTGCCCAGCACGATGTCCATGTCCAGGTTCTGGTCGCGGTTGTACTTGCGAATCACCTGCGCATTGGTGGTGCCCGAGGTACTGGCCACCTTCTTCTTGGCCAGGTCGGCGTAGTTCTTGACGCCCGAGGTTTTCTTGGTCAGCAGGCGCGTGCCGGTGTAGAAGTAGTTGACGGCAAATTGCACATCCTTGCCGCGCACGCTGTTGTTGGTGGTCGATCCGCACTCCAGGTCGATGGTGCCGTTGGTCAGCAGCGGAATGCGGTTCTGCGATGTCACCGCCTGCAGCTCCACCTTGAGGGCGGGGTTGTTCACGCGCTTTTTCACGGCATCGACCACCGCGTTGGAGATGTCCACCGCAAAGCCCACGGGCACGCCCGGGCCCGACAGGTAGCTGAAGGGCACCGACGACTCGCGGTAGGCCAGCGTGATCTTGCCCGACTCGGCAACCTTCTTGAGGGTATCGGCGCTGACGGCGGTGCTGGCCAGCAGGCCGGTAACCACGATGGCGGCGGAGGTGACGGCGGAGAGCTTCATGGGAATCCCTTTGCGAAAAATCAGGTGGGTGATTGAAAAATTCGAAACGCAGGGGCACTGTAAAAATTCGCGCCGCCGTTGAACAATTCATTTGCACGGGTATGTCATGACCAAAAGTTATGCCACCGATTTGGTGCACGCCGCCGCACCATCCAAGTGCCATTGCGCCCGCTACAAGGGGCCTTTTCACACGCCCCGCCTCCCACCGGTGCACACGCATAACTTCCCGGCATGGCTGCGCATGGCATTGGCATTGTTCAAAGGCCAGCCCTCACCCTACATTGACTTTCAGTCAACAACGTAGAACACACAAGATGCAGGTATGTGTCCTTGGCGCAGGCATCGTGGGCCTGGCCACCGCGTATGAACTCCACCAGCGCGGCATGCAGGTGACCGTGATCGACCAGGCCCAACCCGGCGCAGGCGCCAGCGGCGGCAATGGCGCGCAATTGAGCTACAGCTATGTGCAGCCCCTGGCCAATGCCGGCCTGTGGCAACAGTTGCCCGAACTGCTGCTGTCGCCCCGCTCGCCGCTCAAGATGCGCCCGCAGTGGGACGTGCACCAGTGGCGCTGGGGTCTGGAGTTTTTGCGGGCCTGCAACCGGCGCACGTCCGAGCGCAGCACCGAGCAGCTGCTGGCTCTGGCCACACTCAGCCGCCACGGTTTTGAAGCCATGCGGCAGGCTGAGCAGCTGGACTGCGATTTCTCCAGCACTGGCAAGCTCGTGCTGTACAACACCCCCGCTGGCCTCGCCGCAGCACAGCGGCAGATGGAGCTGCAGCGCGCCTGGGGCAGCGAGCAAGAATCCGTATCGCCCCAGCGTTGCGTGGAGATTGAACCCGCGCTGCAGCACTACCAGCGCCACATCGCAGGCGCCATCCACACGCCCAGCGAATGCGCGGCCGATTGCCTGGCGGTGTGCCAGGGCCTGCACAGGATTTTGGCCGCGCGCGGGGTGCGTTTTGTGCTGGGCGCCCGCATCGAGGGTTTTGTGCGCCGCGCGCAGCGCACTGCAGCCGTCCAGACCAGCGCGGGCGCCATCGAGGCACAGCAGTTTGTGCTGGCCCTGGGCAGTGCCAGCCACCAGGCGGCGCAGACGCTGGGATTTCGCCTGCCCGTCTATCCGCTCAAGGGCTACAGCATCACGCTGGATACGACGGACGCTGCCAATGCCGCGCCCCGCGTCAACGTGACCGACGCGGCGCGCAAGGTGGTGTTTGCACGCATCGGCCAGCGGCTGCGCGTGGCGGGCATGGCCGAACTGGTGGGGCACAACCACCACATCCCCCCCGCGCGCATCCGGAGCCTGCGCGAAGCCACCCGTGCGCTGTTTCCGGGCTGCAGCGACTTCGGTGAACTGCGCCCCTGGACCGGCATGCGCCCGGCCACGCCCACGGGCGTGCCACTGGTGGGCAGGCACCCCCACGCCCCCGACAACCTGCTGCTGAACACGGGCCACGGCGCGCTGGGCTTTACGCTGGCGTTTGGCACGGCAGCGCAGGTGGCCGAACTGGTGGCGCCAGCGGCTTGACGCTGACGCAGACCAACGACAGCCCGCGATGTTGACCCTGCAGTGTTGAGCTTGAACCACCGTTCGGGCTGAGCTTGTCGAAGCCACGCGCGGCGCTTCGACGAGCTCAGCGTGAACGGCTTCAAGTGGTTTGAAGTGGGTGGAAGGAAATCGCCCAATAAAAGCGTTACTCGGCTTCCCGCAGACCCACCGACTCCAGCGTCTCCGCCACGGCCTGGCGCATGCACTGCGTCATGGCGCTGGCCAGCAGCGAGCTGGGCCGGTTCACGGTGCGCAATGACTTGATGGGCACGGCAATGTGCGGCGCCAGCGCCAGCACATCGACCTTGCTGCGGTCGGCCGACGCCGCCGTGCACGTGTCCACCACCGCCACCGCGTGGCCGTGGTGCGCCAAGGCCAGCGCAGCGTGGTAGGTCTGCACCGTGATCGCCGTCTGCAGCCCCACCCCCGCTTCGCGGCAGGCATGGTTGACCACCGTGCCGATGGGGTCGCGCACATCGAGCCGCACCACGGGCGTTTCTGCCAGGTCAGACAGGTGCACCACCCCTGCCGCCACCAGCGCAGCGCTCAGCATGCCCTTGGGCGCCACACACACCATGCGGCCATCGGCCAGGTGCTCTTGCGTGAGCGCGGGGTGGGCAATGGCGCTGAACACAAAACCCACATCCGCCTCCTGCAGCACCAGGGCCGACACGATCTGCGGCGAGTGCAATGCATCGATGGTGACCTTCACGTCCGGGTGCTTCTGCCGAAAGAACCGCAGCGCACGCGGCAACACCTCGTAGCTCAGCGCCAGCACGCTCAAGATGTGCAGCTCGCCCTCGCGCTGGTCGCTCTTGAGGCTGTTGGCCAGGCGCTGCACATCGTCCAGCTGGGTGAACAGGCGCTCGATGTGCGGGTACAGGGTCTGCGCCTCGGTGGTGGGCACCAGCTTGCCCTTGAGGCGATGGAACAGCGGAAAGCCCAGTTGCAATTCGGCATGCGCCAGGATGCGGCTGACCGCAGGCTGCGTGACGTTGATGAGGCGAGCCGCCGCGCTCACGCTGCCGGTGAGCATGACGGCGTTGAAAACTTCTATGTGGCGAAGGCGCATGGGCTGACGATGCAAGGAATGGGCCGCAAGCGCAATCCTTGCATGTACCCATTGATAAATGGCGCACTCAAACCGCGCCCACTGCAAGCGTCTGAGGCTACAACGACATCGACGGCCGCGCCGCCATGGCCGCGCGCCAGCGCAGCAGGTGCGGATGCTGCTCGCCGGGCTTGTGCTTGACCACCCGCGCAAAGTCCACCGCCACCACCGCCGTGATGTCGGCCACGCTGAAGCGGTCGGTGGCAATGAAGTCGCGGTCTGCCAGGCGCTCGTTGAGCAGGTGGAAGAACTGCCCCACACGCACCAGCCCACGCTCCGCCAGCGCCGGGATCTGCGGGTAGTCCACCGCGCCCGGCAGCGCCCGGTTGGCCATGGCGGGCGCGCTGTTGCGCAGCGCCTCGGCAATAGCCTGCAGGCCCTCGAACTCCATGCGCCAGTTCCAGCTCGCAATCTCGGCCTTTTCTGCGGGCGTCTCGCCCAGCAGTGCAGGCTGCGGGTAGCGCGCCTCCACATACGCCGTGATTGCCGCGTTGTCAGTCAGCAGCAGAGCCTCTTCGGTGCGCAGCGCGGGCACTGTGCACTGCGGGTTGATCTGGCGATACGCGTCACCCAGTTGCTCGCCATTGCGCAGGTCCACCTGCACGGTGTTGTGGGTCACGCCCTTTTCTGCCAGCAGGATGCGCGCACGGCGCGGGCTGGGCGCGGTGGCGCAGTCGTACAAAGTGATCATAGTGACGCCTTGCGAAACACTCACCGGGCAGGCGACGAAGAAGCCGCCAATGCTGCCGCCTCGATCTTGTCCTGCGTCTTGGTGTCAAAGTCGCTGGCATCATGCCGCTCACGCAGCTGGCTGGCCGGGTCGCCATTGACGCGGTTGACCTTGCGGCCGCGTTGCACCGCCGGGCGCTTGGCAATCTGCTCGGCCCAGCGCACCACATGCGTGTATTCATGCACCTGCAGAAACTCGCCTGCGTTGTAGGCCTGGCCCTTCACCATCAGGCCATACCAGGGCCAGATCGCCATGTCGGCCACTGTGTACTCATCGCCCGCCACGTACTCGGTCACGGCCAGGCGCTGGTTCAGCACATCGAGCTGGCGCTTGGCCTCCATCGCATAGCGGTCAATCGCGTACTCGATCTTGACCGGCGCATAGGCATAAAAATGCCTAAACCCGCCCCCCACAAACGGCGCACTGCCCATCTGCCAGAACAGCCACGACAGGCACTCGGCCCGCGCCGCGCCGTCTTTGGGCAAGAAGGCACTGCCGAACTTCTCCGCCAGGTACATCAGGATGGCGCCGGACTCGAACACCCGCACCGGGTGGGCCGGGTCGGTGCGGTCCAGCAGCGCGGGGATCTTGGAGTTGGGGTTCACAGACACGAACCCGCTGCCAAACTGCTCACCCTCGTTGATGCGGATCAGCCATGCGTCGTACTCCGCCCCGCTGTGGCCCAGCGCCAGCAGCTCTTCCAGCATGACTGTGACTTTGACGCCGTTGGGAGTGCCCAGCGAATACAGCTGCAGCGGGTGGCGGCCTACGGGCAGTTCCTTATCGTGCGTAGCCCCGGCAATGGGCCGATTGATGCTGGCGAACTGGCCGCCGTTTTCTTTGTTCCATTGCCAGATGGCAGGGGGGGTGTAGGGGGTGGCTGTGGACATGCGGGCTCCAGGCTAATAAATCGAAACTAGCGGAGTTGCTAGCGCTACCACATGAGTCTAGCGATGCGGTTAATTCGCTGCTGGGCTGGAGTAGATGTCCTGCAGAAATGTCTGTCTCCAAGACTGAGATGACAGGGCTTCATCTAGAGAGCACATCCGGATCGGAGACACGTGGCTGACCGCAATCCAGTTGCTTCTGTTGCCAAACCTGGAAGCCGTGAGAGGCGTATCTCGGCCGGAGGTCACCGGTTGCAGCAACTGAAAACGGCCCCTCAATGCTTGATGTGAGAAGCGCCGACCAGCTTACTGGGCAGCGCCTATCGACGGGAGGGTTGGGCTTCATTGCGCTCAGCGCTCCATCAGCGTGCGCAGCACACGTTTTGGATCTGCAAGAAAGTTTCTGGTGACTTGGAAATGCTCGGTGTCTTCGTATGCGACCTGTGAGACACCTTCTTTGCTACAGAGATAAATGACCGAGTCTGGATACGCCATGAGGATAGGCGAATGGGTGGCGATGATGAACTGAGAGTGGTCCAGGACGAGGTCATGTATTCGTGCCAAAACAGCGAGCTGTCGCTGCGGAGACAAGGCTGCTTCTGGTTCGTCAAGGATGTAGATGCCCTGGCCTCCGAAGCGCTGCGTCATGAGCGCCAGGAATGACTCGCCGTGCGATTGCTCATGCAAGGACCGACCACCATAAGAGTTGATTATTGGGGGCGCGGGTGCTGGCTCGGCATCGAGATTTTCAATTTCCGTTGCGACGTTGAAGAAGCTTTCTGCCCGCAGGAAGAACCCATCGCGAGGTCGCCTAAACCCCTTCGCGATGCGCAGGAATTCATGAAGTTCCGAATGAGATCGTCTTGTGCCGAAGCGGAAATTTTTGGTTCCGCCTTCTGCATTGAAGCCGAGAGACACGGCAATAGCTTCAAGCAGAGTTGATTTGCCAGAACCGTTTTCGCCAACGAAGTAGGTCACCTTCGGATGGAGATCAATGCTCTCAAGCGAATGCACTGCAGGGAGACAGAACGGATATCGATCAAATGAATCAACCTTGTCTCGGCGCAAGGTGATGCGACTGACGTACTGAGACGAAATCATGACAACCAACGTAATGTGCGCAGCACAACCTGCGGGATAAACCGTCCCGAGCAAAGTATTCCGGACACTGATTCCTCCTACATATGGCTTCGTCAGCGCCACACATTTTTTCCGAGACGGGAGCAGCCAGTTTGTGAATGTGTGACTGCGCTCATAAGTAGCGCTTGCAGTCGCTTGCGGACCTTGCTTGCTAGAGCAAGCTCAGTGCGCCTCATCCCAATTAGCCCCCACCCCCACCTCCGCCAATAACGGCACCTTCAGCGCCGCCACGTCCGCCATCAGGCGCGGAATGTGGGTCTTGAGCCAGTCCACCTCGCCCTCGGGCAGCTCAAACACCAGTTCGTCGTGCACCTGCATGATCATCTGGATGCCGGGCTTGTGGGCGTCCAGCTCCTTCTGCACCGCCACCATGGCCAGCTTGATGAGGTCGGCCGCCGTGCCTTGCATGGGGGCATTGATGGCGGCGCGCTCGGCCCCGGCGCGGCGGGGGCCGTTGGGGGAATTGATCTCGGGCAGGTAGAGGCGGCGGCCAAACACGGTTTCGACATAGCCCATGGATTTGGCGGCGGCCTTGGTGTCGTCCATGTACTGCTTCACGCCGGGGTAGCGCTGGAAATACTTGTCGATGTAGGCGGCTGCGGCCTTGGTCTCGATCCCTAAGTTCTTGGCAAGACCAAAGCTGCTCATGCCGTAGATGAGGCCGAAGTTGATGACCTTGGCGTAGCGGCGTTGCTCGCTGGTGACCTGATCGACCTCCACCCCAAACACTTCGGCAGCAGTGGCACGGTGCACGTCCAGCCCGGCGTGGAAGGCGTGCAGTAGCGAATGGTCGCCGCTCAGGTGGGCCATGATGCGCAGCTCGATCTGGGAGTAGTCGGCGCTCGCAATCACGCGGCCCGCAGGGGCCACGAAGGCTTCGCGCACGCGGCGGCCTTCGGGGGTGCGGATGGGGATGTTCTGCAGGTTGGGGTCGTTGCTGGACAAGCGGCCGGTCACCGCCACCGCCTGCGCGTAGTGCGCGTGCACGCGGCGGGTGCGTGGCAGGGCCAGCTGGGCGAGCTTGTCGGTGTAGGTGCCCTTGAGCTTGACGAGGCCCCGGTGCTCCAGCAGCTTGGCGGGCAGGGGGTAGTCCTCGGCCAGCTTTTCCAGCACTTCTTCGTCGGTGCTGCGGGCGCCGGTGGCGGTCTTTTTGAC
>Ga0187844_10002931_pt1 | contig 11693 bp, 15 predicted proteins | sample SpaLakP09_SKY_50_FD_134517 | JGI IMG/M metagenome (GOLD analysis project Ga0187844, IMG submission 134517) | Oligotrophic lake water microbial communities from Sparkling Lake, Wisconsin, USA - SP09_SKY_50 | ecosystem: Environmental > Aquatic > Freshwater > Lake | place: USA: Sparkling Lake...
GTGTCCTACTTTCTGCAACTTGCCTATCCAGGTGCCACAGTTATTACACTTTAAGATGACCGCAAGAGCTACCCGCGCTCAGAAAACTAGCTCGTTGTAGGTCAGTCGCATCAACTATGACCGGCAGTCGCAATCTTGCAGTACCAGTCGCACACACTTAGTCCCACTACGTTAAGGTTGCATAATAGACGTTAAATCAACCAAAGGATTATTTTTCCAAATACATCTCCTTTTTTCTAGCAATCAAGCTAAGGAATATTTAGGAGAAGTTTATGAATAATAATAAAAAATGGTGGGCACCTGTATTACACTTTGTTGTGCATGCAATACAAGGTATTTTGATTCTTGCTGTACTTTTGGTGGCGGCAATAATCGTTGGTGAATTGGTGAAGGTGTTGATTTATTTTAATGCGGCCTCGTTCGTCATTAGTGTGTTTGAGCAGTTGGAAAATGTGATGGTCGCCGTCGATGCGATCATGTTTTTGTGTTACATACTCAGGGCAGCGATTACCGCATTGAAGGAATAATTATGAAAAAGTTGATGACTTTAGGGCAGGAAATTTGGACAGAAATTCTTTTAGCATCGAAGACTGGCCCAAGTTTTTGGGATCCTCTTAGATGGGTTTCTCATTATTTCGGGAGCTTGGTTCGGAACCACAAAAACCAAACGAAAATTCACTGAAGATCAAAAACAAAAAAGCCATGTTCATACATGGTTTTTTTATTGCTGTCATGATTAATTTCTCGAAGAGAAATTAATCGAAGTTGCTGCTTGATTTGCGTTTTATTGCTCATATGCGAATACGCACTCATATTCTGATGACACTCATGACAGTTATTTTAAGCAATACATATCCTCTTTTAATTTGGTTAAACAGGAGAAAATTATGAATGACATTCGTTCAACTGTCGCGATGGGTCTTCAATTTGGGATACTTGCTCGGGAATCCTGCGGTGTTAAATTGCCCTTGCAAGTACTGCAATCTGAAAAAGGTTTCTACATTGGTACAGCTGATGATTCTGGCCCGGTCTCACGGGAGAGTATGGAATATTGGAGCTCCAAAGAGAAAGCGGAAACAGCGCTATCAGGTGGTGGTGATTTCTGGAATCAACGAGATCATCTATAAATTTAGATTCAAAGTACAAATCAACCGGTCCTTTTTTGGGGGCCGGTTTTTTTTTGCCCACTGAGTTTTGTCGTTGTTTGTTGCGTCTGTACAAAGCAGAGATGATTTATATAGATTAAACTTCTTATCAATTGTAAATTTTTGTTAAAATGTTTTCGAGTTTGATAAAACGTTCTATTAACTTTTTATCGATAGTTGTCTTAAGATAAACCAAAGTTAGACTCATTTTATTGCTGTTGTTCATTTTCGTTTCAAGAATTGAGTTTGTTGTGGAAGTGTTGAAGAAATGGTTTTAGTGTCTTACTTTGAAGAATTTATGACTTCGTTCACCCCCGGAGGAATGGACGAGTCGGTGGTTTCAAAAATCTTACTTTTCAGTGCTGCAGAGGTCGCTAAGTTGGCTGCCAAAGCTAGGCGTAGCAAAAAATTCAGATTAACCTTGGATGAAAAATTTAACCCAGCCAACTATCTAGGACGCCAAGTTAAATACAAAGATGGTGCATATTTGCCGGATCCATCCAGTATCGATATGAAAAAGATTGGACCAAAATTCTGGCTGTGTGGTGATGAAAAAGGTGGAATTTATCTCACTACCAACGCCTTCATACAAAAGGGGCAGGAAGAGGCAAAGTTGTACGCTGTGGGCTATGGCCCCGATGAAGACAGTTCAGTCATCTCACGTATTCGATTGGAGGAAGGGGAGCCCATTCCTATCCCTCTGATAGATTTTGAAGTCCCCATTACGATGGGCGTCAAAGACGTCAAAATTAAAGTTGAAGAAGAAACAGTCCGTGTTTATGGTTAGACTTCAAAGAACTTGCCACCATACTCATCCACCTATGGTGGATCCTACCATCAGGGGCATCCTGTTCCATTTAGCATACCGAGTTCGGAAAACGAGGCAGTTTGAAAAAAACCTCATGAAGCATGAGCGGCCAGCCGTCGACATTGCAGCAGCAACTGGTGCAAAAAGAGAAGCCCTCAACTCTTATATGACCGCAAAGCAATTTGCATTTAGCACGGTGTTGAATCAGCCAGAGAGCCGCGATTTTCCAGTTATTAATGCATTCCAGAGGCCTTCCCTACACGGCGGATAACAGATCAAGCAAGACCTTTTTTTTTCTAAGGCATATCCTCCTTTAATCTAGCAGGGATACTGTCATGATGATATTTATTATTGTTTTCATTTGCTTAATTACAGTCTTTGCTGTGATAGGAAATTCGGCTGAAAGTATCATACCCAATAAAATCAGTCCTTCCATTTATACGACGCCGTTCCAAGCGTTTTGCCGTTTTTATGACGACAGGCGCAATTGGAGCGTCACAATCGGCAACGGACATAGAGTTGACGATTGGGACGTGACGGAATGCCCTGATACTGGTGAGGATATGATGGTATTTAATTGGATTGATGAAAATGGCATTCACGTCAAAACAGAAGTCACGGCGGAATTTTTAAACCGTGGCGGATTTATGAAAAAAAATCTCGCTTGGGATTTCGTATGTTCATTAGAGATGAATGGGACATTAAAAATCTCATTCATTCCAAACTAAAACAAGTCTTTGACAGTACAAATTTTGTATTTGCGCGTTTTAGATTTACATACAAAAGCCACCATCACCGGTGGCTTTTTCTTTTCCTGAGAATGCTTTTTTTTTGAAGTCGCATGTCCTCTTTTCCTTAACTCAAATGAGGGTACATCATGGATTCTTCTATCCAACAAATCAATCAAGCTGCATTCGACCAATTTTCCCCGGCTATCAATGCAACGGCCCCAGCTCCAGTGCCACGTATCGAGCAAATCCGAAGTGCGTTAGAAGACATCATCCATTCCAATAATTTTGGGGTGCTCACACGCTATCCAAACGACATTGAAATCTGCCTGCGCCGTATTGCGGCCTATGACGAGGGTAGTTTCGCTATTTGTATCGGTGACTGCCATATTCATGAAGCAATCTTAGGAATTCATAAAGAACAAAATGACTTAGTTAACTGCCTGACCAACTTATCCAATACGGATCAGTTTTTTCAGTTGACCCTGAAAATGCAGAATCAATTTTCGTTAAAAAAGTTCACAGCAGTGGAATTTCGGAAACTCGATAAAACACATATTCCATACACTGCAGAGAAAGCAGGACCGTTGGATTTCAGGCTTTTGCTCAACAATAAACCTATTGTTAGCGTTCAGATCAGTTATCGCTCAGTGTCTGAGGGAGGGGGCAACTATAAAAAGGTATTCACTTGCCGATTTAGCCCATGCCAAGATGTTCGACTCCGAGATATTGACCGTCGTGCTGCCAGTTTTTGGGCGCATCGTGAAATTGCGTGTTTCCTGGGCAGTCTATTTTATACTGCCGATAATGACATCTGGTCCGATGCTTGGAACGGTTAAATTGAATCACATAAAGCCAGCGTTCTGCTGGCTTTTTTTGTACCTAAAGTTTTGCAATCCGATAATCGCAACAGTGCATATTATGTATTAAAATATGTGAGTATTGAATAGGCGATTTCATTAGGTGAGCATTTGGAATAGGTGCTGAAATGACTTTATGGAAAATTGAAAAAATAATCCTTCGAGTGATTATTGAACAGGGGTCCATTACTGGAACGTCTACCGTCGGGTTTGCAATCTGGCCAAATCGAAACATTCAGCCACAAGGTGCCGCCGCAGGGGCTGGCCGCTTTTTGCGTAGGCTTATCGATCGCGGATTTGTCATCACAACTCAAGATCATACGGCACTTCCATGCTACCGGGTTACTTCTATTGGTCACCAGGTCTGGAAGGATGAAACCATTGATTCACGACAAATGAGCTTACTGGAGTATTAAACACCAGGTCGCACCTCATTTCATAAGATAATTATGAAATGGAAAAACAGGACTCGCCAATTAGGATGACCCTGCAAACGCCATCATCTACAACAGGTCATATAAAAGGACACACCTAAGGTGTGAATCATAGGACTCCCTTCAAAAAGTCGCCTATTTTTAAGGAATCACCTACTAAGCAGGATAACCCTAAAATTAAGGCGCAAAGCGCCTTAAAGGTTTTTCCCGGCGCGTAGCGCCTTACACCGCGGCGAAGCCGCTTTACCACGCGCGCAGCGCGTTAATCCCGATAGGCCCTATAACCAGTCTCATCCTACACTGCAGGGCCGACCCAAGGGCGCGGCAAGGTCATCATAGCGAAGCGCTTAGTTTCTCATCCCCTTGACGCAACCGCGAATGAGCGCGAAGCGCGATAACAACGCGCAATCTCTGAATCAGTATTAAGTATCCACAACAAAGAATTGCGCATTACTCCCCCGTAGTATACGGAGGGGGGGTTCGGTAGTTGCTTGAAATGTGATATTTGCAACCGAATATAAAATATATATAATACAAATTTCATATTTTAGGAAGAAAATGCAATATCAAATCAGAACAAGTCAGCTGAACTCAAAAATTAATATTTCAGTTCCAAGCAAGTGGCTGGCCGTCATAATCGCCCGCTTAATAATGAAATACGTCAATGAAGGTTTTATTCGGAATAACAAAACAAATGCTGAATATGCATTTTGGAAAATCGAAAAAAACACCTTTTCAGATGGGAAACCATACCTCACGATTAATGGAATCAGCGAAGACCCTTCAGTAAGAAAAACACTCGAATATGAAAAAGCTATGAAAATTTTGCAGGAAAAAGGAATTTTGAAAAAAACAAATTAGGTAGGAGAAAACATGAATACCGAAAAACTACAAAGACAGTACAAAGAAGAATGTAGGCAGTATTGGGTAACTGAATTACCAATAGCGGCATTGGCCACAGCAATAATCGTATTCGGATTTCTCTTGTTCATGAAAAGATGCGTAGGCATACAGGCACCTCTTGGTCAATCATTTTCATGGATGGAGTCAGCTGTAATCATTTGGGTTATAACCGTGATTATTCCAGCAGCGCATATGTACCCACGAAACAAGACCTCCGGATAGTAGATCAATCACACGTACGCTAGAGCACTACGACCGCAACATAAAAAACCGGGTATTAATGAATTGCGCACCTTTTCATTTTAAGGAACGTTAGCAGTTGCTCAAATTTGACTAATTGTGGTACTATTTCCCTGTCGTCATCTGCAAGCGATAACTTGGAATGGTTAATAGCAACCACCAGGGTTTGTAAATGCAAAGCGTACCATCAAAGAGCTATCCCTAAAGGATGGCTCTTTGTCTTTCTACTAGCATCACGACTGCAGGGAAAAATACCTGCCGATAAGCTGCTGCTTGTGTTCCACAAGTACTGATTTGTGTGCTTGCAGTTTGAGCTTCATTCCCCATGATTTAGTAAGTGAGCCTAGTCTAATTGTCTCCACGTTGCCAATATTCCGGAAATGGTCAAACCCCTCCTTGGACAGCAACCAGTCAAGATTAAGATGATTTTCAGACTCCATGTAATCTTCCGCCCTTCTTTTGGACATCCAGGACAATAATTGCGTTGTTCGCGAATACACCAAACGCAGTCGAGCGATAGCTTGTTCTGGCGAAACTGGCGTAGAAGCGACGACCACAACCGGATAATTCGATCGCGGAATCCATTCGCTTTTTAATTCCCTAAACTTCCATACTGGTTCGAAATGAGCCACCCGATTGCGCAGATCGCCAATTAGATCCAAGCGCATGAACAGCTTGTCTTGTTCATGCTGGGACGCCCAATAGGTATTGCCATTTTTTGTATGATCGGGAAACATGGAAGGAATCATGGTATTCCATGGAATCATCACATGTGCAGGAGTCTTCTGTATTCGTAAAAGATTTGGCCAAAAGCCATAAGTCATTTGCGCCACCACGTGATGGCAAGGTGTTGTCGAAACTAATGATCCGCCAGTAGTACGTTTCTGAATTAACTTAGCTGCTTTCGTTCCAGGAGCGATGACGAACCGATACCAGTCATTTGCATCTTTGTCTCCGCTCGAAACTCCTCGCACAAATGCAAACCGGCTCAACTCGCGGTGAAAGCGATTTCTCAAAATAATTTCGATATCACCAACTAAGCGCATCAAACGCATAGAAATGGCATCATTCCAACAATAGATGCCATACAATTCTGGATCCGATGGGTTGTTAAAGAAGATACGGTAACTTAAAAGCCGCGGTTCTGAAAGGTCATCAAGTGCAGCGCCGATGTCTTGTGGGAGATGATGGTGCATATTTAAGTTTTAAATTTGACTAAGTTGACAGTAAAACATCATTATATGAGAATAGGATTTAGTATCGGGTAAGTTTAATGTTTATGAATGACTTTCGCAGAAGAAAGTCCTGCTGATGGCCAGTTCCACGCGTTTCACATCGACGTCAAACCGAGACTAGCCAACGCCACTGTCGAATTCAGTATTACTAGAATTCATCAATCGCTGCCATATGACCGAAAAGTAAGACGGTAGCATCAACTCTGTCCATCTGGTTGCACATTAATGGCCGTCAAGCAATTACTCAGGTGACCAACGGAAATTACAAATAAAACCCTGAGAATCAATTACTTATTCTCGTTGACACATATCCTATTTTAAACCCACTTAGGAGTTATCATGGATATGGCGACAACCTATTTGCAAACAGCAAATTCAACAAATGATTTCGTGATTGCAGTGGCACTGATAGGTGCATTTTTATTAATTCTGGTAGTAATTGCGTCGGCTGTAATTTATGTCGCTTTAAAAGCGATTCTGGCGCAAATATTTACGCTCCCAGGTGGACCGAGGGCGTTAGACATTAAAGACATTCAGCATGGCGACATACTGTTGGTACAAAGTGCCATGTTGGGCAAAACAGTGTGTGTTGATAATGTGATCGCCAATCCATCAATGCTGGGGGGCGGCACCATCGTATCTGAAGATGGCATGACTATTCATGTTCCAATGGGACATTTGATTCTGATACAGCGAGACAAATCGCGAGTTTTTGTCAAGTCAAATTAACGAAAAGGACAAACATTGTCTACATAAAAGGCCACTTTTTCTAAGTGGCCTTTTTTCATGAGAAAGCATTTCCTCTTTTAATTACGCACCAGAGGAAACCATGAGCTATGAAAAAAATCTACGTAACGTACACATCATTATGTCGGCAATTTGCCATCAGTTAAAAGTGGGTCTCGAAATCGCAGATGTCGCGACCGCTAGTTGCACAAAAAATGTAATGAAGATTCCAAGAGCATGGGTAACCAGCTCTGATGAATCCGTTGAGCAACTACTCCTTGGGGTAACAGTACATGAGGCTATGGGCCATTTATTACACACAAACTTTGAAATATATAGTCAGTTTTGTGCCGAAAATAAGCCTTATGCAAAAAAAATTCTCAATATCTTGGAAGACATTTATTGTGAAAATATGAGCATCACGAAAAAGCCGGGTATTCAACGAGCATTAAGTGACGCCATTGAAATACTGATGCGCCAAAATTTCTTTGGCGCACCTGAAACTTTTTCAAAGGCCGATGAAAGCTCATTGCTGATTACAGGGCTACTTAATATCGGTCGCCACGATTTTATTTCTGGACAATCAGAAATCTTTAAAACAAATAAGGAATTTCTTATTGAAAAATTACATGATATTTATGCTGATCTATGGTTAAAAATATGGAGGTTATTTGAACAAGTGCGATTTTCGAAATCAACAGCAGACAATATCGCAATTACAGAAAAAATCGTACAACTGGTCGACGATTTAATCGAAGAAGACCCAGATGAAAATTGCTCTTGTAATTCAAATCTTGCCAGGAAGTTGGACTCCTCTGTGGACTTACCAGCCGCCGAACTGTCTGACATAATTTCTGAATCAATTTCCCAATCCGTTCCTGTCATGAAAACTCGCACGATGGAAATCGCAATGAAGCACCACCAGCGATCGTTTGCAAATAATTATATGAACGTCGCCAATCAAATCCGGAAACGCTCATATCATTTGCAAGAACTTTTATTAGCGAAAACAGAATGCCGGCGATCAATAAGCCAACAAGGCATCAGAATCCACGATAGAGCAATAACGAGAGCAAGGCTGGGTAATCCCGCAATCTTTCGAAAAAAGAGGGCTGGAGAGGGATTAAGCACCGCCATATCGATATTAATTGATGACTCTATGAGCACAAAATCATATCGATCATGGATGGACGGAATTCTGGTAGGCCTAGGTGATGTGCTCGATGAATTTGAAATTCCATTTGAAATCAATTTTTACAGCGAAGAATTTTCACCTGCCAAAAATTTTGACCAAGAATGGGCAACATTCAGAAAAGCTCAAAAAGTGCCAAGTATTTCCAAAAGTACGGTTACCGGACATGCGATAGAACTCTCAATGAATAAATTGCTGTATCGAGAGGAACAAAAAAGACTATTGCTTGTGGTGACAGACGGCGCTACTAACAGCGACGATATGACACGATTGTTCAGTGCATATTCAGAAGCAAAGAATCAAGGAATCGAGATTGCTTCTGTAATGATTGGCCGGCAAATACAGCAAATCAACGATCTTGCAAACAGGTTCAATTTTTCATCAAAGACCTGTGAAAATGAAGATCAAATAGGTCAATACATTCTGGAAAGGTTGTATTCCGCACTTTGATAAAAAACTAAAGCCTCGCAATGCGAGGCTTTTTTTTCGACTTTTTAACGACAAGACATATCCTATTTTTAAGCCTAATTACCGGCAGGTAATTTTTTGATAGGAGATTAACATGACAGCATCGACATCTACACAAACTGCACTGAAAATCGGTACACGCATTTATACAAATTTGTACGGACGTGGTGTGGGAACAATTTATAAAATTCATGGTGAGCAGTCTCCAAGCACCGTTCGCCAAATCTACGGTGGTGTTATGGCATCTGGCGGCTCAGCAGAATTTGATATCGTATTTGATTGCGGCGCACGCACAGAAAAATTGCCTGAATGCATTTTGCACGGAGTGCAATGGCGAATATTAGATGAAACAGTTTCTCAAAAAGAAATTGACAAAGCGTTAGCCAAAGCCAAGGTATGCGCAGAAGAAAAAGCTCGGGAAAAAGCAGCCGCAAAACAGCAATTCCAAGCTGCAATACAAGAACTCAAAACCAATCCATCTTACAAACACTTGAACAGAACAAGCAAGGATGAAAGTGACTCGAAAACTGCAGTAAAAAATATACGCATTGAATTGAAAAAAGCATTTTCCGGTATTAAATTTTCGGTGCGATCTGACTATAACAGTGTGAGAATCAACTGGGAGGATGGGCCTACTGAAGATAAAGTCTCTGCAATTACCAGGAAGTACAAAGCCGGTTCATTTAACGGAATGGAAGACATGTATGTACGTAGTCAAAGTCCTTGGACAGAAGTTTTTGGTGGAATCGACTACATATCAACCAACAGGGCATATTCGGATCATCTCATTAACAAAGCAATTGAAAAGGTCTTCGCAGAATATCCAGAAAATCTCAATGAGATACAAAAACCGACAGCCAGTTTGTTCAAGAGCGGAAACACTCACTGCATCCAAGTTCCGTATCTGAATTCAACATTGCAAAAGATGATTAATCAAACACTCCATATAATCGAGTAAGCAACACAAAATCCTTTCCTATCTAGGGAAAGGATTTTTTTTTGAATACATATCCTTTTTTTATCTAAACATAAGGATAGTCATGAAAAACAACGAACTGCTTAAAATTGCCCAAACAGCTTTTTATACCCATAAGGAAAGCGTTTGTACCTACAAAGCTGCAACTGCGCAATATCTAGCTTGGCATGTTGGCGCATGGATGGAAAAAACAGGTCGCACACCCCCCCGACACATCTCTAAAAAATCTGGAAAAACGATTGAGATAAACGACATGCTGATCGATATAAGTAACATACAACGAATAGTAAGACTGAACTAAGCAACGCATTCGAAATATATATAGCTTGAACTAAATTAAATTCTAATGTTTGTAACTGTTAATAAATTATTTAATTTTAAATTAAATAATTTATGTGCTTATTCCAATAATAGTAAAGTTTAAGGAAAATAATCATTTCAAACTCTCAATAAAACAGAAAACGCGACAATCTCAACCGAGAATGAAAGCGATAACCTAACCAATAAACGAGGCCTAAATTTACAACGAAAAATTAGTCTTCATAAATGCATACAAAATACTCATAAATATGCCAAAAAATATACAAATCGATTTGTTCGAGCATGTTGCCGGCGCATACACGCAACCAGTCTCGGAAAAACTGACTAACGAAGAGCTCTACAGAATAGTGGCAGGCCGAGCTGGAATCTGTCCTGAAATACTCAACGCAAAAAGCCCAATTGGAAATGATGGTAAGGAAAGAAGTACAGTAAAACGATCCATCCGATGGGCACAACAATCTTTAAGGAAAATAGGAATCATTGAAAAAGTAGATGGTGAACGTGCTGTTTGGCAACTAACCAAAGAAGGAAAATCCAAACTACGCAAAATCAGAGATAACATCGCTGTAATTGGATTTAGCACAAATCTAGGAGTAGCAATTTGGAGCAATTGCAAGACGGTGTTTGACAATATCAATGAACCAATATTTGCCGTCATCAGTTCACCACCATATCCATTAAAAATCCCACGAGCTTATGGAAATCCTCCGTTAGAAGAGTACCTAGACTTCATTTGCTATACACTCGAACCAATCGTAAAAAATCTGGTTTCAGGTGGAAATATTGTGCTCTCACTTGGCGATGTCTATGAAGATCATAGTCCGGCTAAATCAACATACATCGAAGAGTTGATAATTACCCTGCGAAAAAAACTAGGCTTATCATTGATGAACAAAATCATTTGGGAATCAAATAAACCACCAGGACCAATTGCATGGGCATCAAAAAAACGAATGCAATTAAATGAAGCTTATGAATACTGTCTTTGGTTTTGCAATGAACCGATTAACTGCATAGCAAACAACCAAAGAATCTTAGAGCCACATACCGAAAAGCATCAGAAATTAATAAATGCAGGAGGTGAAAAAAGGGAATCAGTTAACGGCGACGGAGCTTACAGATTGCATCATGGATCATACGGGAACATCACGGCTGGACGCATACCTAGAAACATATTCCATATTTCAAACGTATGTCAAAGCCAAAGACAATATAAAGCAAGAGCCAGAGAACTTGGTTTAACTCCACATGGAGCTGCCATGCCCCTGTCTCTAGCACAAAAACTCGTTAAATTTTTAACCGAATCTGAAAATCTCATAGCCGATCCTTTCGCAGGCTCAATGACAACGCCATTAGCATCAGAACTTGAAGGACGAAGATGGATAGCCACCGATAACATATTTGATTATGTCCGGGGTGGTGCAGAACGATTCAGAAACTTTGAAGGATTTGAATTAAACATTAATACATAATAAAACCCCGCAAACGCGGGGTTTTTGTTTGCTAAATGACTAACCAATCGTCGGTGACCACCGTTGAGGCAACGGTAGTGGGTCAATATCAATGACTTGCTGGGCACAGTGCCAAAGCAGATTGATCAGAAGTGTCCTACTTTCTGCAACTAGCCTATCCAGGTGCCACAGTTATTACACTTTAA
>Ga0187844_10002934_pt1 | contig 11676 bp, 9 predicted proteins | sample SpaLakP09_SKY_50_FD_134517 | JGI IMG/M metagenome (GOLD analysis project Ga0187844, IMG submission 134517) | Oligotrophic lake water microbial communities from Sparkling Lake, Wisconsin, USA - SP09_SKY_50 | ecosystem: Environmental > Aquatic > Freshwater > Lake | place: USA: Sparkling Lake...
ATTGTTGATGTTGGTTGGTGTCACACTTGGCGTGATCATTGGCGTATTGCCAGGACTTGGTGGCGCAAACGGTATTGCGATTCTGTTGCCATTGACCTTCACAATGCCTCCAACCTCAGCCATTATCATGCTCTCTTGCATTTATTGGGGTGCATTATTTGGTGGAGCGATTACATCTATTCTCTTTAATATTCCAGGTGAACCGTGGTCTGTTGCAACAACCTTTGATGGTTATCCAATGGCCCGGAATGGCAAAGCAGGTGAGGCTTTAACTGCAGCGTTTACCTCTTCATTCATAGGCGCATTCTTTGCCATCGTGATGATTACCTTCTTGGCTCCGTTGGTTGCTAAGTTTGCATTGCAATTTGGGCCCCCGGAGTTCTTCTCGGTTTACTTGCTGACGTTCTGTAGTTTCGTGGGTATGAATAAGGGGTCGCCGTTTAAAACGATTTCCGCCATGATGCTGGGCTTCGCCTTGGCTACTGTTGGTATGGATACGGTTACCGGTCAGTTGCGTTTGACATTTGGTAATCCAGAATTGATGCGTGGTTTTGACTTCTTGATTGCTGTGATCGGTTTGTTTGGTATTGGTGAGATCTTGCTATCGATGGAAGAGGGCCTTGCATTCAAAGGCGCGGCTGCCAAGATTCGCGCTAAGGTAGTTTGGGAAACTTGGAAGCTGTTACCAAGATACTGGGCTACTTCATTGCGTAGCTGTTTGATTGGTTGCTGGATGGGTATCACTCCAGGCGGCGCTACTCCAGCTTCCTTTATGGCATATGGTGTTGCTAAGCGCGTATCTAAAGATGGTGATCAGTTTGGTACCGGCAAAATGGAAGGTATTGTTGCTCCAGAAACTGCGGCCCATGCTGCAGGTACAGCAGCACTTCTCCCAATGTTGTCTCTAGGTATTCCAGGTTCACCAACAGCAGCGGTATTGCTTGGTGGTCTCTTGATCTGGGGCTTGCAACCTGGTCCATTACTCTTCGTTGAGAAGCCAGACTTTGTTTGGGGCTTGATCGCTAGTATGTATTTGGGTAACTTGGCTGGCTTGTTTGTTGTGTTAACTTGCGTGCCACTGTTTGCTTCTATTTTGAGAATTCCATTCTCTATCATTGCACCAGTCATTATTGTGATTTGTGCGGTAGGTGCATACACTGTTCACAACGCCATGTTTGACGTTTGGTTGATGATGGGCTTCGGTGTTCTAGGCTATGTCTTCAAAAAACTCGACTACCCAATGGCACCAATGGTATTGGCCTTGGTATTAGGCGACCGTGCAGAAGATTCTTTCCGCCAATCCATGTTGTTCTCACAGGGAAGCTTAGATATTTTCTTCTCTAACTACTTGGTAGGTGCGATCACTACATTAGCCTTGGTATTGCTGTTCTGGCCATTGATTGGTAAGTTGATTGGTAAGAAAAAAGTTGCTGCTGTATAAAGCTTAGCTGGTCAAAAGCCAGTTTGATCTAGTTAAAAAGGGGCGTAAGCCCCTTTTTCTATTGCCACATAAAAATCCGATAGAATCATTAGTGATGAATTTCCATAAAAACCGCCTCATTCACTGGATTGCCGCTCTAGCAATTGCAATGAGTGCGCTTGCGCCTGCAGTTTCTCAAGCGGTATCGCTAGCGAAGCATGGCCAAGGTTTTGTCATGGAAATCTGTTCGGCAGATGGTTCTCAGTCACAGATTCATGTTCAGCTTGAAGACAAGACAGAATTAACTGACTTGGCTCAACCATGCCCTTACTGCCTAGCTCAAAACAGTATTACTCCAGCATTTAACACTAGTCTTACATTTGAAGCGCCGCAAACTCTCGCTTTACTGCCCCAGCTTTTTTATCAATCACCCAAGCCACTCTCTGTTTGGGTCACACCTCCCTCAGCAGCACCTCCCACACAAGCCTAAATCTCTTTAGGTCATAGCCTAGCTATGTAATTGGTAACAGATATATCAGTTACCGCAATGCTGTGTGGGGAATTAAATGTTGTTTAAGAAAAATAAAATTAGTGTGTGCACTGGCATACTATTTGGATCAATCCTATTATCTGCCAGTGCTCATGCTCAAATCTCGCCACCACCTGATTACGATCAGAAGTTAGGTGATGTAGTCGTCAGTGCAACTATATCTGGTACGCAATTAAAGAATATGACTCAAAACACTACCGTTTTGACGAAGGAAGAGTTGGAAATTTCACCAGATCAAACTATTGATCAAGTTCTTAAAAATACCCCTAGTGTTTTTCTAAATGATCAGCCCTATTATGCAAAGGATCCCACGGGACAGGGTATTAATGTACGTGGATTAGGTACTGCGAGAACTTTAGTTTTGATTGATGGTGTGCCTGCTAATGATGCGATGTACGGAACCGTGCAGTGGAATTTAGTGCCAATGTCATCCATTCAGGATGTGGAGTTTATTCGAGGTGGGGTTTCTAATTTATACGGAAACTATGGCATGGGCGGAGTAATTAATATCACTACAAAGCCGATGAAAGATAAGGGCAACGAAGTTTCTGCGAGCTATGGAAGTTATGGCACGCAAAATGTAGCGGCATCAAAAGATATTGCCGTTAATGATGTTCTCAAATTACGAATCTCTACTGACTATTTTCACACTGCCGGATATGTGCAGGCGGCTTCGATTTATCCAGCTAGAAATATTGGTGGAGTTGCATCATCTTCAGTTAGCTCAACTGCTTCAGGCTCTACTGGTATGGCTAAAGGTATGGGCCCTGAATTTGCTAATGGCTCGAACTATCGCCTACAAGGATCCCTTAAATTTAGCCCTGATACTGACGGATTTTTTAAAATGGGTTATCACGAAATGCAAAACCTCCCAACTGGTGGTTATGTTCAAGGAGTGAAAGCAACCCAAGAATCAACATTTTCTGGTGGCACGACTACTCGGTTTGGTGACGGCAAAAAATTAGCTACCAACCTTTTTTATGAAAACACTACCCTCATACAGCAAAATATAACTGCAGCAACTGCTTCAGCTAACCCCTATGTGAGTCGCATAGACAAAAATCCTTACAACACACTTGGCGGGTCGGTTCAATATGTACAAGATTTAAAAGATCAGGTGATTGATCAATTTACAACGGGTGTAGACATTAGAACTGTTGAGGCGATTAATAATGGGGCAGTCATTAATTCTAGTGGGGTAGCAACAGGGGCAGGATTTTATGCACAAGGTAAGCAGCAGTTCTATGGTGCTTCTGGACAAGTCAAGTCTAAACTTCAGTCCATTCCGTTGCAAATGACACTGTCTGCGCGCGTTGATCAGTGGATGAGCCAAGTGCCAACGTATTACGTTCAGTCTTCGACAGGTGCTCAAACTCCTACAAATTCACCCAATCAAAGCAAAACTGAATTTAGCCCTAACTTAGGCTTGCTATATGAGTTGACTAAAAATATTAATTTAAGATCTGCTGCGTATCAAGGCTTTCATGCTCCAGGCCTAAATAATATGATTCGTAGCTACGGTACTTCAAGTTATACCCTGGCAAATCCTAGTCTTTCTCCTGAAACTATGAAGGGTTATGAGGCCGGGATTGACTATCGTTGGAACGAGGGGATCTTTCAATTAACGGGGTATAGAGCCAATGTTTATAACGCCATTAATCCTGTTACTGTGACTTGTCCAAGTGGATACTCAGGATGTACAAGTGCTACCCAGCAATCCAATAGTCAAACATTACATGCACAAGGCCTGGAAGTTCAGGGGCGTTATGATTTCCATCGGCAATGGGCGGCAGAAGCTGGATATACATTAACTCAGTCAATGCTTACCTATCAAGCAGCTTCGAATATTTCTACCAATCCCACCAACTCTCAGTTACCAGGAGTGCCTGGAAAAATGGGCAATCTGGGCTTGACTTACTATCCAACGATAAAATCGAGCATAACGACTACAGTCCGTTATATTGGTCCATCATGGTGGGACACCTTGCATACAGTAGAGGTCCCTACCTATTTTGTCGTGGGCTTGAGAGCTAATTATGAAATTTCACCTAATGTGACGATGTTCGCTAGTGCCGTGAACTTACTCAATAGAAATTATGTAACTTTTGGGGGAACAAGTAGCCCAATTATTCGGGGCCAACCACAAACAGGTACCATCGGAGCCCGCATCACTTTTTAAAATTGTGAAAAAAATTTATCAATTCCTTACGTTGCTAAAGTTACTCCAACTCTCTTTTTTGGTGGTAGGGATGGCTGGTAGTGTGCATGCCCAAATGGATCACTCATCCAATGCAGGGGCAGGTCCATCTAAGAAGCCTATAAATTCATGTGTAGGTGACGGCTTAGATTGCGCAACTGCTGCTACTCCCTTTGTAACAAAGGATGGAAAATTATTGCTAACTTGGACTGCGGGTGGTGCAGTGTCATTCGCTCTATCCAGTGATTTAGGTAAAACATTTGGTTCAGTCGTAAAAATTGCTGAACATGGTAAGTCTTTAGATGTTGGAAGTGATGCACGCCCTCAAATAGTTTCTGATTCAAACGGAAATATTTTTCTGGCGTATGCATTTTTTAAGGATGCAAATTGGAATGCCCAGATTAATACTTCACGTTCTAGTGATGGCGGCAATACCTTCTCGCCTCCAGTCTCCTTGATTGAGGATGGATCAAGTCAGCGCTTTCCTTCTGTAATAATCAGACTAGATGGATCCATCTTTATAGCTTGGATTGATAAACGCTTAAATGCAGCTGCCAAGCAGGGCAGTATAAAAAAATTAGGAGGTTCAGTTGCCTATTCTTTCTCTAGTGATAACGGTCGAACTTTTCAGGTTGAACATATTGCCAACGAGAACAGTTGTGAGTGCTGTCGCATAGGGACTTCTTTAGCGCCCACAGGAGATCCAGTAATCATTTACAGAGCAATTTTTTCTGGCGGAATTAGGGATCATGCAACGCAGATTATTACTTCTAGACATGCTGACCCCGTGCGACGCGTTTCTGATGACCAGTGGAAGACGGATGCATGTCCTCACCATGGGCCTTCAATTGCTGTTTCTCAGTCTGGAAAAATACATGCTGCTTGGTTTACTCAGGGTGAAACTCGTTCTGGTGTTTTTTATGCATACTCAAGTAATCAGGGGCGTAGCTATTCAAAGCCCACTAGGATTGGCGCTGAAGGCGCCAATATATCTAGACCATATCTTTTAGTTTTAGGTAATACGGTATACCTAGTATGGAAAGAATTTAACGGTAAGTCTTCCACTGTGTACTTAAAACAATCCATGGATGATGGCGGCACTTGGTCATCACCTCAGGCTGTATTTGAAACATCAGGTTACTCTGATCACCCTTTATTAATTAGCCAGGGTAAGGTTGTTTTTTTGTCTTGGTTAACGCGTGATGATGGTTATCAATTCATCAAAATAGGCTCACCACAATGAAAAGAATCGTATTAGCAATTGCCATTTTTCTGGCTGTATGCCATTTAGCATATGCTGATCCAATAAATCTGAAGCCATATCAACAAGGTGACTGGTCTTCAATTATTAAATCTGCGAATCGTGACCCAATAGCTATTCACTTTTGGGGGGTAACTTGCCCTGCCTGTGTAAAAGAAATGCCGCAGTGGGGAACGTTTGTAGAAAAGAATAAAAACTTGAAGATTATTTTTATTCAGGTTGATGATGTTTCGCCAGAGATGATCAAGAAGATGCTTTCTAAAGCAAATCTTGATGGCGCTAATCATTATTATGTAAGCAGCCCATTTGACGAGCGTTTACGTTATGAGATTGATTCTAAATGGCGCGGAGAAACTCCCATCACTATTTTGGTGAATAGAAAAGGTAAGGCTAATAGAAAAACGGGTCCTATGAATTTTTCCCAATTAAGTAGCTGGTTTAACAATAATGATTAATGGAATGAATCCGATATGTAGATCGGAATTTGAAGGTTAACTAGGAGGATGTATCAATGAAAAGCAATACTCTATTAAAAGCATTATTAATTTCAGCAGTGGGTTTTGGTTTGGCTGGTATAGCTCAGGCACAAAGTGCGAAAGTAGGAAGTGTTCAAATTGAAAATGCTTACACCCGCTCTACTGTTCCAGGTCAAATGGCGGCGGGCGGTTTCATGAAGATCGAAAATAAAGGAGCTGTAGATCAATTGATTTCTGCAAGCTCTCCAGTTGCTGGTGAAGTGCAGTTACATGAAATGGCAATGGAAGGCAATGTCATGAAAATGCGCCAAGTCAAGGAGGTGGTGGTGCCAGCAGGTGGTGCTGTTGAACTCAAGCCTGGTGGTATGCATTTAATGTTCATCAATATTAAGGCACCATTGACTGCTGGTGAGACTGTTCCAGTCAAACTTAAGTTTGCTAAAGCTGGTGAAGTAGAGGTAAAGATGCCTGTGAATGCAATGGGCGCTCAAGGTGGTGCGATGAAGCACTAACTACTTGTTTAGATTTCTTTAGTCTTGAGTATTAAAAAAGCCCCTAGGTCTGCACTTAGGGGCTTTACTTTTATTGCTTACTGCTTTTACTCTAAGTTCAGATCCGTTACTGCACCTTTGCTTGCGCTACTTGCTAGATAAGCGTACTTGGCCAACAAGCCGCGGGTATAACGTGGCTTCGGTTGCTTCCATACGGCACGACGTTTAGCAATCTCTTCATCGCTCACATTGAGTTGAATGAGGAGCTTACGGGCATCGATCGTGACAGAGTCGCCTTCATGAATGAGGGCAATCACGCCGCCTACAAAAGCCTCAGGAGCAACGTGACCAACAACCATGCCCCATGTACCACCTGAGAAGCGCCCGTCAGTGATGAGCCCTACCGTCTCGCCTAGGCCTTGACCAACGAGAGCCGAGGTAGGGGCAAGCATCTCTCGCATACCAGGGCCGCCTTTAGGGCCTTCATAACGTATGACCATGACGTCGCCATCTTTGATCTTTTGGGCCATGATGGCAGCCATAGCATCGTCCTCAGAATCAAATACACGGGCAGGGCCGGTAATCGATGGGTTCTTGAGGCCAGTAATTTTGGCTACGCAACCTTCAGGGGAGATATTGCCTTTGAGGATGGCTAGATGACCTTGCTTGTATAGCGGATTATCTAAAGTGCGAATCACTTTTTGATCAGCGCGCGGTGTCGATGGGATATCTTTCAGAGTCTCAGCGATAGTTTTTCCGGTGATCGTCATGCAATCGCCATGTAAGAGTCCGCCGTCTAGCAAAATCTTCATGACTTGCGGAATACCACCAGCTTGATGCAGGTCAGTAGCTAAATACTGCCCAGAGGGTTTCATATCCGCAATAACAGGAACACGCTTACGAATACGCTCGAAGTCATCAATTGTCCAATCGATCTCAGCTGCGCTAGTGATTGCTAAATAATGTAGAACAGCATTGGTAGATCCGCCAACCGCCATGATCACGCTGACTGCGTTCTCAATTGACTTTTTGGTGATGATGTCGCGTGGACGTAAATTATTTTTGATTGCCTCAACTAAGACTAAAGCTGATTCATGCGCGCTGGCTACTTTCTCAGCATCTTCATTGGCCATCGTAGATGAGTAAGGCAAGCTCATACCAAGGGCTTCAAAAGAAGAGCTCATAGTGTTAGCGGTGTACATGCCACCGCAAGAGCCACTGCCTGGACACGCATTCTGCTCTACACCCTTGAGATCCACTTCAGTCATACGTCCCGAGGTAAATTCACCAACGGCTTCAAAAGCAGAAACAATATTGAGATCCTTGCCTTTATAGTGGCCTGGTTTAATTGTTCCACCATATACATAAATACTAGGTACATTGGTGCGTGCCATCGCCATCATGCCGCCTGGCATATTTTTATCGCAACCGCCGATAACGACAACACCGTCTTGCCATAAACCATTGACACAGGTTTCAATACTATCGGCAATCACTTCACGGGAGATGAGAGAGTATTTCATACCCTCTGTACCCATGCCTATACCATCAGATACTGTTGGAACGCCAAATACTTGTGATTTAGCGCCGGCCTCTTCTAGAGCGATGACTGCAGCATCTGTCAGTTTTTGAAGACCGCTATTGCAAGGGGTAATTGTGGAGTGACCATTTGCCACGCCAACCATTGGCTTGACGAAATCCTTTTCTTCATAGCCCATCGCGTAATACATTGAGCGATTGGGTGCGCGGGCAACCCCTTCGGTGACATTGCGTGAGCGTTCATTAAGGCGTTTCATGCTGATATTGACTCCAGAAAAGAATTTGTCGAAAAGTTCTATTGTGCCGTGTGATGAGGGGTAATGCAGTCTTTCCCTTGATTTACTGATGCACCGCAGCAAGCAGATTTGCTATTGTATTGGCTGATTCGATCCTATTATTAGCTTTAAAGCTAATATCCTTGGTAAAAAAGCTGCAGTACATTGTGAAACTGATTACTTTCCCTTTAAATTCAATGACTAAAGCTGGCCATATTTATCTAATTGACGACGATGAGTCGATGCGTACCTCTTTGTCTAGGATGATGAAAGAAGTCGGTTACATCGTTGAAGATTTTTCCTCTGCGGAAGCATTTTTGGAAAATTCTCTGCCAGTAGCACCGGCGGTCATCCTGTTGGACATGCAAATGCCAGATATGACGGGTCTTGATTTGCAGGAAAAGTTACTGCAGCTCGGTCGCAAAACCCCAATCATATTTGTGAGCGGGCAGAGCCACCCCCATCAGATTGTGAAGGGACTCAAACAGGGCGCCATTGATTTTCTCTTTAAACCCTTCAATTTAGAGGATTTGCTGGGGGCTGTGGCCGATGCATTGGAGTTTGATGGTCGCCAGCTAAAGCGTATTTCCAAGGAGGTGGAAACGAAAAAAGACTATGCCTCTTTAACCCCAAGGGAAAAGGAAGTCTGCTTTTGGCTAGTCAAGGGATTGCTTAATAAGGATATTGCCATCAAACTAGGGACAACTGACGCTACTATCAAGGTTCATAAAGCTAGAGTCATGGAAAAGATGAAGGTGGAATCCCTTCAAACATTGGTCGCAAAGTATCTCGGGTCGAATCTTGATAATATGCAAAATAACTAGCTCGTGGGCTAGTATCCTCTTCAGTGTATTGGCACTATGATGGTGCAGTATTTTTTGATAGATAAATAACTTAAAACACTCTTGTGAATACCAATCCCAAAATTCCTGAGATTCGTAAAGAGGCATTTACTAATGCCCGAGAAAAACTCGGCTTAAGCGCGAGAGAGCTGAGTGTCATGGCCTGTCTATCCACTCGGCAAATTGAGCAAATTGAAAGCGGTGAGATGAGTTCGTTTTATGGGGCTCAAATCAAAGTTACTGCAGCTAAAAAAGTAGCAAGGCTAATTAAGTTAAGTGATGAAGATGCATTTGACTATGGAGTGCAGGTCGAAGAACAATTAAATGCAGCCGAGGTGCTCCCTATTGGAGAGGCTAGGCTGGTAAAAAATCCTGAGACAGATGAGGTTAAAAAAGTTTCCACTAAAAAAGCGGATACAAAAAAAGATCCTGTTGAAATCAAAATGCCGGTGGAAGAGACTCAGTTGCCCGAAACGGCTATTGCAGGAGAAGAAAAAAAGCCTCTCATTAAAGTGCAGGACAAAGGAGTGCCATTTTCTGCATCGGTTACCAAGTTAAACCCAACTTCACAAAAAAAGTTGATGCTTTGGCTTAGTGTATTTGCTGCCCTAATATTTTCAGCGATGAATTTGCGACCATTATTTTTCGCAGATAAACCCCCAGAAGTCATCGTTGTAAAAGAAGAAATTGTTGAGCCCACCCCACCCCCAGCAGCGACACCTGTTGAACCAGCACCAGCTAATGCACTAACTGCTTCGCCAGCTGCCGTGACTGCAGCTCCAGTAATCACTACCGATGTCTCAGGTGCTTGCCCTGTTGAGGAGGGCATTATTAGTTACAAGCCGGAGGCTCCACGTAAAGTGGCTGATTTGGTTTACGTGCAAGCTAAATTCAAGCAGATTGTTTGCGTGATTGATGCTTCTGGTAAGACTCAAAATAAACTGCTTGAGCCTGGAGTGGGGACATCCTTCTATGGCAAGCCACCATTTAAAGTCCTTACTGCCGGGCTTAGTCAGGTGGATGTATTTTTCCAAGGCGCAAAAGTTCGTCTCTCAAATCCAAACAGCAAAACATTGATTTTGGAAGCCTCCGAAGTACTTACTCCGCTCGCGGATAGAGCGGATTCTTCTCAGCTTCGTTAACTCCTAGGGAGTTAGTTTCTGCTAGTGTCGGTTTTTATACCGCTGAGTTGTTAGTTTCGCCAGTACGAATACGAATAGCTTGCTCAATTGGACTAACAAAAATCTTGCCATCACCAATTTTTCCAGTACGAGCTGCTTTAGTGATTGCCTCAATAACAGCATCCACATAGTCATCTGCAACGACCACCTCTACTTTTACTTTCGGTAAAAAGTCGACTACATATTCAGCACCTCGATATAGCTCTGTGTGACCTTTTTGGCGACCAAAACCTTTAACCTCGGTAACGGTCAGGCCAGTCACGCCCACTTCAGCTAAGGCTTCGCGAACTTCGTCAAGCTTGAACGGTTTGATTATGGATGTAATTAGCTTCATATATTCCCCTTAATACAGTAATCATACCTAGATCTGAAAACGAATGTCCAGTTAGGCTCTAAATTGAGAGGTAATAGGATAGCGCCAGTCACGCCCAAAGGCACGGGTAGTAACACGGACCCCAGGGGGGGCTTGGCGACGTTTATATTCATTGAGCTTAATCAGACGGGTGACTTTTTCAACGCTCTCAGGATCAAATCCTGCAGCAATGATTTGGGCGATAGACTGGTTTTGCTCCATGTAACGCTCAACTATGCCATCCAATACTTCATAGGATGGCAAGCTATCTTGGTCGGTTTGATCTGGACGTAATTCAGCTGAGGGCGCCCGAGTCAAAATCCGCTCTGGAATAATCGGGGCAATACTATTTCGATAAGCGCATAGGCGATAGACCAAGGTCTTGGCGATGTCTTTAATCACGGCAAATCCGCCAGCCATATCACCATATAAGGTGCAGTAGCCCACAGCCATTTCACTCTTATTGCCGGTAGTCAGAACTAGGCGACCTGTTTTATTGGAGATCGCCATTAGAAGAGTGCCGCGTACCCTAGCCTGAATGTTCTCTTCGGTAGCGTCGAGTTTTAATCCTTTAAATTGTTCAGCTAAGGCATGTTCTAAAGCATCCACTGGTGCGCTGATCGGAATCTCATCGTATTGAACATGCAGATTTGTAGCCATTTCTCTCGCATCAATCCAAGAGATATCAGCGGTATAGCGAGAGGCCATCATGACAGTGCGTACTCTATCAGCGCCTAAGGCATCCACTGCAATAGCTAGCACGAGGGCAGAATCTACTCCGCCAGACAGACCAATAATGACACCAGGAAAGCGATTCTTTTGAACATAGTCACGAACACCCAAAACCAGTGCTTGATAGGCTTGCGCCTCAATACTTTGGGATATTGTGCTTGTGCCTTGTTCTAATTCACCTGATGCGGTGACATTTACAAAGCCAAGTGCTGCTTCAAACTGAGGCATAGCCATTACGACTTTGCCCGCCCCATTTAATGCAAAAGATCCGCCATCAAAGACCAGCTCATCCTGTCCGCCTACTGCGTTCACATAGATTAGTGGCATCTTTGTTATCGCAATATGTTTGCGCAGCACTTC
>Ga0187844_10002935_pt1 | contig 11674 bp, 8 predicted proteins | sample SpaLakP09_SKY_50_FD_134517 | JGI IMG/M metagenome (GOLD analysis project Ga0187844, IMG submission 134517) | Oligotrophic lake water microbial communities from Sparkling Lake, Wisconsin, USA - SP09_SKY_50 | ecosystem: Environmental > Aquatic > Freshwater > Lake | place: USA: Sparkling Lake...
AGGATGATTAATAGGCAAGGAGAATCTTTATTAGGATATGAGGGATTTTCTGCAGATGCTGGGCTATTCCATTCAATCATTCGACAAAATAATCTATATCAATGGATTGGTGATAATTGGATATTTACTACCAGCAATTCTGCAGATAATCTAGCCAAAAAGTTTCTCCCCCTTTGGTTAGCCGCAGATTCTCTTCTTAAATCATCTAAAGAACAAGTTACTCTGACTCAACTCTATTCAGTATGGAAACTACCACCAATAGGAGTTCGTAATGGCGTTCTTCCAATATTTGCTTTAATTTATTTCTTAGCGAATCGACATCAACTAGGCTTATACATTGAAAACACTTTCATCCCTGACTTAACAGAGGCTTATTTAGACGAATGGATGCAGGATACCAATCGAGTTGCTTTTAAATATGTGGAAATTGGTAAAAAGCGTGAGAACTTACTTCTCGCTTTGAGTGAGTCTCTTTCAAGAAATTTAGGTAGGCCAATTACAGCAAGCCCCCTTGAATCTGCTAGGGGACTTGTCAATATATTTGCTTCACTTCCGAGTTGGGCAAAAAGAACCTCGACAGTTAGTTTAGAAGCACAAAAATTAAGAACTGCAATTCTTCGGGCAAGTGACCCCCATAAAGTTCTTTTTTCTGATTTACCTAATATTTTAGAAACTGATAATGAAATCGAACTTGTAGAGAAGATCGCTGTTTGTACTAAAGAACTACAAACTGCATACCCCTCACTTTTAAGTAAACTTAAAGATTTAACATTAAAGGCTCTAGATCATTCCGGAGATATATTTACTTTATTAAATCGCGCAAGTTCCATTAAAGGATTATCCGGAGATTTTGCTATGGATGCATTTATAGCGAGATTATCTGTATTTAAAGCTGATACTGAAAGTCTTGAAGGATTACTTTCAACTACGATTAACAAAAATCCAAAAGACTGGGTAGATAGAGATGTTGATGCTGCCATCAATAAACTAGGATCATACTGTAGTAGCTTTAGACAAATTGAATCCTTAAATAACTTGCGAGGAAAAGAATCTAGCCGACATGCATTTGCTTTTGTTTATTCTGACCCCAATAATTCATTTGTTTCAAAAAACTTTGATGTTGCAAATGAAAAACTGCCAATATTAAATGCGCTTTCTAAAGATCTGCTGTTAGAACTTTATAAAAAAGGTTTAACCAAAGATGAAATTCTTGCAACTCTTGCACAAGCATGTAACGAAACAATTAATACTTAGGAGGAAATAATGGACAAACACGTTCTAGGTCTTTCAGGCGGTAAAGATAGCGCGGCTCTTGCTATATATATGGCACAAAATCATCCAGAGTTGGACATTGAGTATTTTTTTACTGACACCGGTGAAGAACTCCCAGAGGTTCATGAGTTTCTAACTATGCTTGAAGGGTTTTTAGGAAAACCAATCACAAGACTTAATGCACACCGAAATTTTGAATTTTGGTTAAGGCAATTTAATAATTTTCTACCGTCTGCGCAAACAAGATGGTGCACAATAAAAATGAAATTAGAGCCTTTTAGAAATTGGGTAAATCAATGGTTAAAAGCTGGAGATACTGTCTACAGTTATGTTGCTATTAGAGCAGATGAAGACTATCGTGAAGGATATAGCTCGAATCACCCAAACCTGAAAATAAAATTGCCATTTAGAGAGGATGGTGTAGATAAAGAAGGGGTTCTAGACTTACTTGATGCATCAGGAATGGGCCTCCCCAAATATTATGAGTGGCGCTCTAGAAGTGGTTGTACATTTTGTTTCTTCCAGCAAAAAATCGAATGGGTTCGGCTAAAAAAAGTTCACCCTGAAGCATTTGAAAATGCAAAATCTTTAGAAAAAACAGCTACGGCAAGTGGGTCCCCGTTCACTTGGACTCAAGGAGAATCTCTTACAATGTTAGAAGAACCGACAAGAGTAAAACAGATTGAAAAAGACTTTGAAAAGAGAGTTGCTAGAAATAAAGCGCGTAAAGAAAAATTTGCTAATCCCCTTAAGAATAATATTGTAGATATTGATGATTTATATGGCGCTGATGAAGGAAATAACTCCTGTAATATATGTCACAAATGATTAAGATTATCCTAAGGTATTCGATTTTGATAAATTACAAGGTGAACAGAGAGCTTGGCCGTTTTCAATACTAGTCTTACCACCTTTAGAGTGTGGAACAATATGGTCAGCGTGCATTTGTGAGAGCGTTTTCAACTCACACCCACATATTTGGCATTTCATATAACTTCTTCTCCAGATCACTATTCGTTCTGAGTCGTTAAAGTCTCTGGTAGTGTCCTTAGGAATAAGATCTGGAAAGTCTTCCATAAATTTTCTTAAGTAAATTGTAGATCTAATTTCAAGATTGCCCCTAGTCGCGCCTTCTCTTTGAAAGGCCTGAATGTAATCATATAAATCTTTCTGACCTGGTGAAGGTCCAGATGTAATCAAATCGGAAGGGTCAGAAATAGAATTCCTTGAAAGCTCAAATGAAATATAAAATTTATTAAAATCACTATGGCGAGAAGAGATATCATATGTATCAATACATTTTGAGACAAGTGCATATAAATCTACAAATCCCCACTTAATTCTCAAGTCTGGGCAGACTTCTGGAAAGGATTTATCTAAGAAATTTAAAACTCTTTTTATTTTTTTAGCTTCAGGTCCAATTTCATTAAAGTTTTGATTGCTTTCATACAATCGTTTCAAGTCAGCAGCTTTAACATCTGTTGGGCCACCTGCAAGCTCTAGTGCAACAATATGAGCAGCGTAATCTGCGTATTGAAATCGATCATTTTTTTGAGTTGTTTTTGCAAAAATCGGCATTTGAGATATTTCTTGAACAAAATTTCTCATATTACCTATCATTGCATTTCTTTTTTCAGGTGGTTTTAGAGATTCACCATTTTGTAACCTAAGGAATAATTCACGGATTTCTTCCTCAGTTGCCCCACTAATATCGGCAATAGTAAGGTTAAAAGCAAGTATTATATCCTGCTCATTTTTTGTTAAATCGCAAAAGAATTTCCCATCTAGATTAGGGAACTCATCAAAATCAATCGATTCATTACCAAGAGGAAAATGATTTTCGCAAAAATCCCAAATTGATCTTAGCCGTTGCTGACCATCCACAATCTCATGATCATAAAGCTGGTCTTGTCCAAGAGTTCTAAAATATATTTTAGGAATATCGTACCCTCTGAGAATCGAGTCAATTAGCAGCTGCTTTTTCTCTAATTGCCATACTGGATTTCTTTGGTAGTCAGGATTTGGATTTATTCTACTTTTTCTGTTTAGCATACTGTAAATTGCTAATTGATAAGAGCTTGTTTTCATCTATTAAGTCCAATATTCATCAAAAATACTATACATAGCATCTATACCAGGAAGGTTAAGTATATTATCCCTCACATTAACTATTCTACAGTTAGTTTTTCCACCAATAGCAGGTCCCCTTAACCCGCGCCCGATCATCTGGCTATAAAGTACCACAGAGGCAGTTGGGCGAGCAATAAATACACAATCAACCAAAGGAGCATCAAAACCTGTCGCCAAAACCTCATAGTTACAAAGAACATTAATTTCTTGGGACCTAAACTTATTAATTAGATCTTGTCTAAGTAAAGAGGGAGTAGAGCCATCGATATGACAGGCATGGACCCCCATAAAATTTAATAAAGAACTAATCAACTTTGATTGCTCTAATGATGTTGCGAAGAAAATAATACTTTTACATAAATTACTTCTCGTTAGATCTAATAATTTATTTAATATTTCGGCATTTCTAAGATGACTCTTACCAAGTCGAGTTAGAAGATCGGGTGGCAATTCAAACATCTTTGAAACATAATCTTTCTCTTTAGATGTAAGTATTAAATCCTGGCTAGAAATAATCAGGGGCTCAAATTTTGCAAATGCTAAAACGCCCTTACTCCTCAAATAATTGATTGCAGTTTGACCTTGTGGGTTAAAACTAATATGTGTATTAAAAAAGAAATCTGATAGAGCCCTATTCTCTTCATTTGTATTAAGATGTCCATAACTTCTTCCAGGAGTAGCTGTTAATCCAATAACGGCTGCTCCGTCTATTAGTAATGCTCTCGTGACTCTTTGGTATGTGGGAGCAACAACTTTGTGTGCTTCATCAACAATAATTAAACGGTCTGTTCCAAAAAAACCATTTAATGATTCCGGATTTTTATCTACTCGTGTCAGTAGTGATTGAAAGCTTGAACAAAGAAAATCAATCTTCTTATCGGCAATAGGCTCTAACTTGTGAGGTCCATAATGTCGATAAAAATTCAAAGGTCGCTTAGCCAAATGGGGCCATACCTCACAAAAACATTCGGAGGCTTGATCACATAACTCAGTCGAATGAGCAAGCCAAATAACTGAACCATTAGGATGATTATTTAAATACTCACAAACTATTTCTATAGCCGTTCTAGTTTTTCCAGAACCAGTTGGCATTTGTAAGATAAATCGGCTATCAATGTTTGCTAATTTTTCATTAGCCTTAAAGTAGACCTCGAACTGATAATCCTTTAATGGCTTATAGGGAATTTGAGTTTGCTCATACCTAATACTCGAAGGTAGCTGTACAATCTTACTATCATGGTTAATAAATTCACCAAGTCCTAAAAATTCTGCAATTGGCTTGTGATACTCATATTTTCTAATAAGTCGAGCGACTAGGGCGATAAAATCATCTCTGGTAAAAAATGGGATAACCTCCCCAATTGTTGACAATAACGCCAATGCCTCATCATCATTTAATGTATTAAGGAGCTCAAATGCACCTTGTTTTGTGAATAAATATATAACATTTAAATTCGATCTTGCATAGGCCGCTAAAAATCCTTTGGTGTAAATTAACCCCGGATTCAAACTGTTATCATTTAATGCCGTAAGAACACCATGCACTTCTTCAAGCTGAGATATGCCCACTATTTCCTGCAGTTTAAATAATGGAAGCCTTTCATAAATATTATTTAAAATCATCTACTTAAGCCCATGACCCCAATTAATCTCCAAAAGATCAATTACCGACTCAGGTTTCACCTTTTTGTCAAAATCTAAACCGGACTTTGCATGCATATATGCGCTTACTAACTCGACCAATAAGTCTTTAGAAGTAGTGTCAGTATTTGAAATTCTTTCCACGAACTTATTACGCTTATTAAAAGTAATTGTTGTTTTTCCAGGCATCTCTTCTGCATTAAAAAAATTTGGCCCAGGCCATGACTCAAAGGAATATTCAACTTCGCTTTTTACGGTTTTTAATTTTTGTCTTGCGACTTTCTCACGGCGATCCCCTCGAACCGCAATCTCATCTGCTTTTAGATTTGATATAAATGCATTCTTAATTAAGTCCATGTTTTCAAGAATAAAACTAGAGACTAAATTAAACTCATCTTCCTTTAGGGAGATTCCTTTTGGTCCAGGCTTGATAGTTTTAGTCGTTTTATCAAGGTAATGCCGACGAATATCAAAATACCTCCGCCCCTGAAAATTGTTCAGTGAAATTACAAGTGGGGAGTTAATCTCGCCAAGTCTCAACAACTCAATATTTTCAGAATCAGTTAGTAATGCTTTGGTCATATTCTTCCTGCCATGTTGTAATATACGTTTTTAAATACTGACCCCAATGATCCTTGAGGATGCCAACAAAATCGATAGCCTTAATCTGATCATTTGGGTTTAACGAAGCCTCTGCTTTTGCATAGGCAATTAAAAGAACGTCTATAAGAATTTCCAACCTCTTCGCGTTAAATTCAACATTTATTCCATCCTTAATTTGGCCTTTAATGGTAGAAAGTACCTCAAAAAATTTATGGCGATTATTGTAGAAAAGGGCGTCTCTTCCACCCATGTAATGAATATCAACAAAAGTCGATCCCAGCCAACCTTTTTCAGCTACCGTAAATGGCTGGCTCTTAAAACGCGCCTCCCATCGAGCAGCTTCTTCACTATTCCCATCAGAGACAAGCTCGGCTAGTTTTTTAACCTCAGCATCTAAGTCTTTGCCACTTCCTAGTTTACTAGCGGGAACCTGAGCTCTTCCGGCGATTCTCTCTGACTGTTCATGTGACCCTGCACCCTGTGGAAGATCGTTACCATCGTTACTAGCCCTAGCATTGAGCTTATCTTTCCAATACTGTGATACTATTTCACGCTGTCTTTTTATCCAAGGTCCGACTTTGTCACTAATAGATTTCTTTAATTCTGTGGAAGGAACAGCCCCACGTTTAATGTTTTTAACAGTAAATGCTCTATCAAGTACCGGATCAAAATGTATTTCACAACCCCACCATCTATCTTTCTGATCTGAAGCAAATGAGAAATGTGGGATCCAATCATACCCAACCTCTCTACCTTTACGCAGAAATGAAAATCCTTCATTCATATCTATATGTCGCTTTGCGGTTTCATCTGAACCGCCAACGCCTTGATACTCGCGCAACTCCTCCGGTAATAGACTTAACCTTACCTTAATCCTCGCAGTGTCTTTCCCAATTTGCTCAACAATTTTAGGATCATTAATAGGCCAATCCCACTCTATGGAATCATATTCTTTAGCAGGTGGGTCTTCAGGAAAGGCTGTCTTACTGGTTCTGACATATAAAGGATCTATTGCGTGTACCTGAGTACCATTAAGATATATATTGACTGGATATGATCTGTCAACATCTTCATTCCATAAGTAATATCGAAACGTACGACCTACCCACACCCTAAATTCGTCAACTATTTTTTTATACTTGTCTTGGGCTCTGTCATATTTAGACCAAACAAGGATAGTTCCCTTTAAATTAGGAATATAAGCAGGTGGCACATAATCAATAGGAGACTTTTTTACTGGAGAGGGAATTTCCCACTCTTTACCCTCAAGATCGGATTCCTCAATTTCATCTAAATCTAAATAGGTATAATTCCATTCCCCTCCATCAGGTTTAGAAAATACTTCAATACGTCGGCACTCATGTATAGCACCTAAAGTCATACCAACCCCAAATCGCCCTATGCCAGTCCTATCGTTATAGCGACTAGACCAACCTAGTCTTAGACAATTTTGTAAGAACTCTCGATTCATTCCCTTTCCATCGTCCATGAAAATAACCCGGGCGATATGATCTTTACCTTTTGGTTCAAAAACTATTCTTATATTTTCGGCTTCAGCTTGAATAGAATTATCAACAACCTCTCCATAAGCGCTGCAAGAATCAAAATCTGAGTCTCTTAATGACTCCAATGTATTTCCTGCAGCAAAAGGTTTAACGCCCATAAATTTCCTCTCTAATCATTAATCAATTTAATTATTTGTGAATGCCTTGGTCGGCTTATTTCAATTTGCTTTAATGAATACTCCCCACACCAACTTAACAAATTACTCAAAAGACATTTTACATCCCGTCTATACGGGCTAGGCTCATCTAGTAATGAACTGTGTAAATTCGAAGTCAACGTTCCATAACTCATAATGCCATAATGCTTTTTAAGAGTGCTAATAAGCCATTTATAAGAAATTGAATTTAAAAAAGCTATTTCGTATTCATTTCTACAACTTTTACTAGTACAACCAAGTAAAGATAAATCGTGTGTAATAGCAAAATCGCCGTGGTTAATGTTTTTGAAGAAATCATTAACATTACTATAAAACATTTCATCAGTTAAAAATTTATCAGATTTACTATAATATTTTATATCTTGTGATAATAAACTTGACCATTGATAATCAGGAAATTCTATTAATTTCATTGAACCCAATTCATTCTTAATACTAGAAAATATTGATTCATTTACCAAAAGTGAACTATCAAATAAGTTTTGGACAAATAATGAATTTTGAATTGAGTGCTCTAAAGCTACGCAAACCTCACTATTTCCTGATCCATCAAATTGGAAGCCTGAGTTTGTCAAATTTGCGCTACCGACCAATAATCCAACTGGCTTAATTTCATAGACCTTTCCATGAAAATCTTGCTTAATAAAAAAGGGAATATTATTTTTTAAAGCCAAGTCATAGGCAGTTAAATCCGATGAGCCAGCTAATAGATCATGTGGCTTCCATCGAGCTAGTATTCGTATTGATCCCCTATAAGAACAATCACTAAATATCTTTAATAAAAAATTAAGTGCATCCTCTTTAAGATATGCAGAACAAATACTTATTAATTCAGTATTTTCAGGGATATTGTTAGCAATCCACTTTCTGGATTCAAAAGAATCCTTAAGAAGATCAAACGAATTCATAGTATTTTATTCATAAATTAGAGCAGAATACCTCTGAAACTAGTAATTTCAGGAGCATTAACTTTTGGCCATTCATCTTTAGGAGTTGTACCACCTAATGAAACTGCCAATCTTTCAATTAAGGAATGAGTTAAATTTAATTTTGTAATATCTACTATATCAATATCAACAAGAATACCATCTATAGTTATATGATTACCTATTGCATTTCTGATAAATTTTATTTTCCCACCACCGCCAGCAAAAATAACCATTACAGAGTCTATTTTATGAACAGAATTCGAGGCGATTCTAGAAGTAAGGCTAGTTTCGCAGCTTAAAATTATAGACTTAAACCCATTTCTTATATCATCAATATAATCTAATATCTTAGGGTGATTTGATATTTCTTGATAGCTGATTTCTGCTCCGTATTCAATTATTTTATTATTTTTAAAAAGAGATTCTTTAATTGTTCGTCTTCTATTTTTAATATCTTGCTTTTGCGCATCAGATAAAGTTTTAATTTTTTTAATTAATAAATCAATTAAAACGTCATCAATTAAATCTCCTGCCTTGAATAAACTAATAGGTTTTCCTTGCGAAAGTAATTGTCTTTGGTATTTTCCAGATATAGCACCCGAGGTATAAGGGTCAGGTTTTGTAGAATAAAATGCAGCCATATCAGTAGTGCCCGCACCGACATCAATCACAACAACAAAAGCTATAGAATTATCAAGATCTTCGAAAAGGCTAAGAGCGGCGGCAATAGGCTCATTAACAACTTGCTTAGAGAAAACTATAGATGCCTTTCTTTTCCCTAATAATGAAACTAATTCTTTTGCACTAATACCATTAATAGTCTTATCAAAGATTACAAATGCATCACTTAATAATTTTTCTAGAATAAATTGCAATTTACATTCTATTTTTTTATCCCAAATAGGATGTGATATCCTAATTTCGTACTTTCGTAGTTCTTGAATAGTTACCTCTAACTGTTTAGATATTCCAAATAAAGCCTGAGAAATTAAGCCCGAAATTAAATATCCTTTAGTTATTTTTGTTTTAGAAATTATTTCATCAATATCAAGTATCTCAACTCCATTTGTAAGCCATTTTTTTGGGCTTATTTCAAATAAAGAACTTTTATATTTAAATGGATTCAAACCTAACCGCATTGCTGTTTCGCCAAATTCTATTTGATTACCATCACTTGAAACCCAAACCGCACTTGGAATTGATAGATCATCAATTTGAGATTGAACCTGTTTCCCTATCTCAATAGGTTCAGGGTCTTTTGATTTTCCTAAAATTGCAGCCCTTAACGAACTAGTCCCAAAATCAATACATAAAATATTTTTAGTTTTTTTTATTTCAAATTCAATTTGTAGATAATTACTATGCCAAGTATTTATTTTAATGTTGCAAAATGGACAGGAATATTCTTCTTTACTGTCTAAAATAGGAATATCAATTTCATTACTACAATTCGAACAAGTTACTAATGTGTACATTACTGTTTACACAATCTTAACGATAGCTTTTGAAATGACTCGAAGACTTCCGTCCTCCCTAATTTTTGCAATCCCAGGTATTTGGATTTGAACATTAGTAACATATACGTTGTGTTCCATATCCAGCAGATGCTTTAATGGTTCATAAATTACAATCTCATCCTCAGATCCAATTAAACATATTGAATGAATCTTAACTAACTCAATAATATTTTTCTCAAATTGCTCAGAAATATTTAAATTTTTATCAGTATTTGTGTTTTTCAATTCTCTCCAGCTTGAAAATAATGAAATAAAAATATTATCAATATTTTCAAATTTTATAGCTCCTGTATTCTGTTTATTTTTAGAGCCATTATTTAATAAATCTAAGTTTTTTGGGCTTAATGTTTCCTTGAATTTAGGTAAATTATTGTTTAAATATTCTAAATAATGTTTGTAAATATCAAATAAGTCATCCTCACTTGTTCTAATTCCATAATTTATTAAGCTTACAATTCTATTAGAAATTTTATTTAGAGAGCTTTGTATTTTTAAACTCTTTACATCTACGTTTGCCCTAACTTTATCCAATAAGGTAAGAAACGAACTTTCTAGAATAATTGTAGGCTGTAAATAAATAATATTACTTATGATTTCATACTGCTTAATGGCAATAGACTCTTTATCGATTGAATTTTTTTGTTTTAATAAGATCTCTTCGAAAAATTGAGCTGTATGCATCAACTCTTTTTCAGAGTAACTTTGCAAAGATACTAAATTCTTTTTCATTAGAAAATCTAAAGTTATTAATTCTTTTTCATAAGTAAATTCTTCCTTATGTTTTTTATACTCTTTATCTAGTACCTCAATTAATTTGTTAGTAGAGTTTGAGTATTTCATTAACCACTCTAAATAATCATTAACATGCAACTTGGAACAAATTTTAATCTCTTCAAAAATATAACTGCACACCCATTCTGATTTAAGAATTGAAAAATCTTTTATCAATAACTTTGATTCATCTTTACTTAATATGCATTTGCTAATACTAGGTGGCGTTTTATTTACCCACCGAATTAGCTTTATTACTTTACTTTTCGCCTCCTTTGATCCATCTTTAGCAGCTAATCGTATTAATGCTAGAGAGTGAATTGCAATTTCTTCACTTTCGCTATTTAAAAAGTTCACATAAAGTAAATTAACTAACTTACCAACCTCATCAAACCATTCATCAGCTCTAGATTTTTTTGGTACTTTTAGTTTTAATCTTAAATTATTTATGTTTTCTGATAACACTATTAGCCTTTAAAGGAGTACATTTATATCCATTCGCCATTTTTTTCCATTAATCCATGACTCTTTGGACATAATGGTGGGCCAATATCCATAAATTTCTTTAACATTACTATTTCATAACCACATTTTGAGCACTTCGCACCTGGTCTTTTAGCACCAACATTAGAAGCAGCTTTTTGAATGCTAAGTCTAGCATGGGAAAAGTTGCCTAGCAAATCTGATATTTTGACTAAATCTTTCATAAGGGCTTCACCAGCCCCAGCACTTCTCATTGGCCCTTTTAAACCAACGTCCTTCGCAATTTTCTTAAACCTTGCCCCATGTCCAGAAGAGCAGTTATCTACAGCATGAACTAATTCATGAACTAAGGTATCTAAATATTCAACGGGAGTTTCTAGATGGGGAGCGAGAAAAATCTGATTCAGGCCATCTTCAGATGACCTTGTTGACCAGCATTGGCCCAAATGTCGCCCCTTACTTCCAGTGCTAGGAAATCCTATAGAAACCTTAACTGGAGGAACTTGATAGCCCAATCGTTCAAAGATTGGTTTTATTTGCTCTACAGCTTCCATTAACCACTCTTCACGTAATTTATTTGTCATATTCGATTTATTAATCCGATC
>Ga0187844_10002936_pt1 | contig 11668 bp, 11 predicted proteins | sample SpaLakP09_SKY_50_FD_134517 | JGI IMG/M metagenome (GOLD analysis project Ga0187844, IMG submission 134517) | Oligotrophic lake water microbial communities from Sparkling Lake, Wisconsin, USA - SP09_SKY_50 | ecosystem: Environmental > Aquatic > Freshwater > Lake | place: USA: Sparkling Lake...
AGACTGACCATTTGCTATTACACCTAAATAGGTGAGGAATATTCCAGTAATTAGGTAAGGTGAGATTTGTGTTCCCTCAGTTGGCACAAATACATCAAGTAGTAATGATCCAATCAGCATTCCACCAACACTAAGTAGTGTGAACTCTAAAACGCCAACATATTGCACAGCAACGGCTGAGAAAGCGATATAGAAAACCCCGATTGAGCCACCTAAGAACATCCACCAAGGCCCTGAGGTTAGATTCATAATTGAGTGATCGGTAAAGAGTGAGCGAAGAATTAACAAGAATGTTAGAAAGCTAAAGCCAGTAATAAAGTTAAGTTGTGAGGTAGCAAAGCTTTTCTTTGAAAAAGAGTTAATCTGACCATTTAACGCCCTCTGCACGCCAACCCAGCTACCAGCAAAAACAGCTAATGTAATTGCAAGAATTGAAAAATCACTCATTACAAATCTATCCCAGGCAGATATCACTACTGCGCCCACCGTAATAATTGCTGCAATTACCCGACGTTTTGAGATCACAGATTTAATGCCGCCAGCTAAGCCAACATGATCAACCCAAAGTGAGATTGCAGTCTGACCAGCTAAGGATGCCACTGTAAATAATGCAACACCTGCAATAGGAACCACATGGGTTTGCATTGCCACAAATGAGGCGCCTAACATTCCAGCACTTAATCGCCACATTGGAAGTTGTTTTAATTTAACTGCTTTAAAAATATCAGAAAAGCCTGCTCTGACATCTTTTCTAAATAATGAAATTAGTGAGACAAAGATTAATCCAGTACCAAATGAGACTAGGGCAGCCTCGAGAGAATCACCCATTTGATCTGATAACTCACCATTTATTCGAGATTGTAGGGCGATTAGTAAACCTGAAAATAGTGAAAAAAATTTGAGTGAGCTAGAAATTTTTGCCATTAGTTCCTATTCTTTGATTGAAAATATTGATCATACAATACACATCATTGATTGTAGGATCAATTACATACAAATTTCGCCAAAAAGTGAAATTTGTAACTGTAAAAATATATGCTTCCGCTACTGAATTTAATAAGTCGTCTAAATAGATATACAACATCATTTCATAACAAATAAAATAAACCCGAATTAGATCAAATTAAATTGAATTTCTAAATACTAGTTTAAATTAATATTTTTTCCGAATTTGGTTATAATTTTATCAAGTATAAATTTTCTAGTTGTATAAAGTGGAAACCAATACAATGCATAACCAAAATATGTTCGACTTACGTAACGGAAATTAAGCATGATTCATAATTCTTCATGGTGGATTTGGCTCAGAACGTTACTGAAAAAAGTTAATTCATTTATCATTTCTAGAACTATATCTTCTGGGTTATTAGATTTCGCGAAGCTAGAAATTTGTGTCAAATAAAATTCATTTAAAATAAGTATAGATAAATTTATAGATGGATTTGCTCGCAGTTTAATGAATAAGCTTCGCACTTCTGCATTGAATTTCTTTATTGCGTAAAAGTCTGATCTATTAATAAATTTTCTTCCAAGTACCCAAACTTCCATTCTTAAAAGCGAGTTAGCTAGTGAGATAGTTATTGTTTTCATCATCATGTAACTATTAGCTTTATTGAGAGCATTAATTGGCGCAGATTTATCATGATTAATCCATAACTGCTTAATAAAACGCAACTGATGAAGTGCTAGCCGTAAAAAAATTTCCCAATCATTCGTCGGAGTTTTCTCGCCTGGAAATGCATCTGAGTATTCAAATTTTCGTGATTTACTTCTATAAAAAAACAATTTTTTATCGATATATTTAATTTTATTAGTTCGATGAAGAACATTGGAAATGAATAAATTGTCCACATTTGCCCTATAGGTATCGAAAAGATATTTAGGATACTCATCTTGAAAAATAGATGTATTCCATATTCCAAATGTGATTGGAAAAGGATTTCGCTTATTTACATAATGTTGGTAATTTTCTATAGCTGACCACTCTTCAGAATAGTTAAAACTACTAATTGTATTCAGAGGTTGTAATATCTTGTCAGTAATACTTATATAGTTTCCATTTGTATAAGCAAGATATGCTTGTGATCCTTCTAATTCTGACATTAGCGTTTCTATGTAACTAGGGTGCCAGTAATCATCGTCGTTAACTACCATACAATATTTGGTCGGCACCAATTCAATGAGTTTAGAGATTGCCTCTTCGGGACCTCTCCTAATGCTATCCATATGAAGACTAATTCTTGAGTCTTTTGTTTGGAAGTTTGAAACAATATCTCTTGTTTGATCATCACTTTTGTTATCTAAAATAACAAAATTGAAATTCTTAAAAGATTGCGATAGCAACGATTTCAATGAATTATATAAAAGTGGCAGGTGAGATTTAGGTGAGATCTGGCTACACGAATTGAAAGTGGGCATAATGAGTGTAAGTTTGACTTTCTCCATCAAGAAAGCCTACCAACTAAATCTATTTGTTTTTTCTATGTCTTTACGTAGAGGTGGTACAAGGTCAATTTTAAGTGCACCGGGATAATGAATTGCTAGATTATCATTGATATACAGTGTATGTTTAACATGTGATTACGAATAAGAAGGTTATTTTTGCTTTTAATAAATACTACCAGGGAAATTCAGGTTGGGGCCCCACGTCAAGCTGGGAAAATACTTGGTTAAGATCGCTTAGAGAATACTTCCAAAAAAATTTGGTTGAATTTAACCCCGATTTATATGGAATTGATTCAAATGTATTAAGCGATGCAGCGTTAGTAAAACTATGTGAAGACAGTAATTGCGGTATTCTTGTAATGATAAATCATAAAGGAGCAAATTGGGACAGAGACTTCATTGGTTTGCATGCACTTGAAATCATTAAAGCCCGCGGAGTAAAAATTATATCAATTTGGGGGGATATTCAATTACCATCCGAAAGGATTAGAATTAAAAATTTGGATAGTTTAGTTTCACTTAATCTTTGTACTGCTTCTGAATCAATGGCAAAGAGTTTGTCAAAATATGTGAATCTTTTGTATATATGGGTTCCAGTACTTGATAGAAAAATAGAAAATCCTTGTAATTGTGGCGCAATTGTTTCTTATGCGGGTAGTGTAAAAAATAATAGGCAAAAAATTGTAAAATACCTAGAATCTAAGGGTGTTAAGATTCATTATGGTGGTGGTGAGGGTGGTAAGACGCTTTCACGAAATGAGTACTTAACAATTATTTGCCACCCAATAACATTAGGGTTCTCTGATACAGGGCTTGGTACCGTTACAAATGCCCGTACTTTTGAAGCTTTAAGCCAGGGTGCTTTATTAATGGAGTCTTGCGGCACGGAAACCGCAAAGATACTTACACCGGGAGAAGAATATGTACCTTGGACTTCAAAAAAAGATCTGTATTCAAAAATTATTTTTTATTCTGATAACAATGTGATACGGTCTAATATAGTGGAAAAAAGTTCTTCTAAATTTAATACTTTGTCTAACGATAAATTATGGAGTCTTGTGCTATGGAAGCTTTCGCATATTGATAAAGATTATTGGTTCACACATCAGATTAATTGGTTAAAATATCCAAAAAAATTTTCATTTTTTTATCGAGTACGAGATAATTTTATTTCTAATTTTGGTTCAACTAGTATTTTTCTTTTTTTCCATATAAGTTTTCAGAAAATGATCCTCCAGCCATGGAGGTTGAGGAAGGCAATACTCAAAAGATTAAAACTGAAAATCAGTGCGATTAAAAATTGGTATATTAGGTCTCTCTATGATGAATAAAATTACGAATAAGGAACTAAACCCTCTAAGAAAACAAATTTTACTGGCTGCTTCACAAGCGGGGGAAGGTCATATTCCAAGCGCACTTTCAGTATTAGACTTATTGTGGGTGATTTATCATAACATTTTACCAAAAAGTAACACCAGTGATAATGAAGTTGATCGTTTTATACTTTCAAAAGGTCATGCTTCTCTTGGATTATATGCAGTGCTTTCAAGTATTGGAAAGCTCCCTAGTGACTGGTTTAATGATTTCGCTAAATTTAACAGTGCTTTAGGTGGGCATCCAGATTACACGAAGATTAAACATGTAGAAGCTTCAACTGGTTCGCTTGGGCATGGTTTACCAATAGGAACCGGCATGGCCTTAGCTAATAAAGTTCTAAACAATCCTGGAAAAGTGATTGTACTGGTTGGAGATGGCGAGATAAATGAGGGATCAAATTGGGAAAGTGCTCTCGTTGCAAGTCACCATTCTCTTTCAAATCTTATTTGCATAGTTGACCAAAATCATTCTTCTGATAGAGCATTAAAAGTCGATTCACTTGTTGCTAAATTTCAATCCTTTAATTGGCACACTATTGGTATAGATGGCCATAATCACTACGAGATAAATTCTGCATTTAGCGAGATACACGAATCTAAGCCTACGGCCATAATTGCTGCGACAATAAAGGGGTCGGGAATACCCCAAATGGAGAATAATCCCAAATGGCATCATGCTATTCCTGTTGGGGACGATCTTAAAGATATGCTGGAGTTGCTCACATGAGGAAAGCATTCGCTTTAACATGCGAAGAATTATTGAGTGAAAATGAAAATTTAGTTGTGCTGTTAGGTGATATTGGAGTATTTGGATTTCAAAAAGCTATGAAAAGTTTCCCAAACAGAGTTTATAATATTGGAATTTTAGAGCAATCGACTGTGGGAATTGGCGCTGGTATGGCGCTATCAGGTTTTGTCCCAATAATTCATACAATTGCACCATTTATGGTAGAGAGAGCTTTAGAGCAAATAAAAATTGACTTCGGTTATCAAGAACTTCCTGGAAATTTAGTATCTGTGGGTTCTTCATTAGACTACGCATCTTTAGGTTGCACACACCATTGTCCTGGGGATATTGGAGTAATTTTAAACGTACCAAATGTACAAATCTTGGTGCCAGGCACTCCAAAAGAATTTGTTTCGCTCTTCCGTGAAACTGTGATGAATGACCGGCTTACCTATCATCGTTTAAGTGAAATTTCTAATTCTAGATCCAGTGAAGTAATCCTTGGCAAGGGAGAGGTATTAAAAAAAGGCCAGGATGCGTGTATTTTAGTTTATGGCCCGTTGCGTGATGTTGTAGAACAAGCCTGCTTAAATCTAGACGTTACAATTTTATACTACACTTCAATAATTCCTTTTGATGCCCAGTTATTACTTGATAACTTAGGGTCCAAACGGTTAGTTTTAATTGAACCTTTTTATGAATTTTCAACGGCCTCACTCATTCTTCAATCTTTGAATGGTCTAGCGGTCTCGATCAAGTCTATTGGAATCCCACGCAAATTTTTAAGAGGGTATGGAAAAGTTGAAGATCACTATAAAGATTTAGGGCTTTCTATAAATGAAATCAGAATTAAACTTGAGGATATGATAAGTGAATGAAATAATTAAGAATGATCTTAGCAGTTTGCATATAGAAAATTTTGGAGATACTTTATTTGAAAAATCAATTCTTATCACAGGTGCTACTGGATTATTAGGCACTTACTTATCATCAGCACTTGCACTCAAGAAAAAAATGGGATTAGGACCAAGTAAAATTGTAGTAACTTCGAAATCAAGTAACTTTCAAAAAGGTGTGCCATATATTGAAATGCTGGAGCTGATAAACGGCGATATAGCAGATCCGGCTTTTATAAAGTCCCTCCCAAAATTTGATGTAATTATTCATGCGGCTGGGTATGGACAACCAGGAAAATTTCTAGACGAACCGTTACAAACGCTGACCTTAAACACAAGTTCATTAATTCAACTTATTGATCATCTAAATCACGGAGGAAAGTTTCTTTTTATTAGTTCCTCGGAAGTATATTCTGGAAGACTAGATGTCCCATTCACTGAAAATTTTCTTGGCACAACAAATACAGACCATCCTAGAGCTCCATATATTGAAGGAAAAAGGTGTGGTGAAACTATTGTAACGACTGCTTCTAAGCAGTTGAATTTTTCGGGATACGTTGCTCGACTAGCACTTGCATATGGTCCTGGAACTCGACCAGGTGATACACGAGTCATAAACCAACTGATTTTTAGGGCTTTGTCTGAACATAAAATCAATTTAATTGATTCGGGAGAAGCCATGAGGACTTACTGTTACATTTCTGATGCGACTTCAATGATTTTGAGGATTCTAGACTCAAATTTTCCAGGGATTTATAATGTGGGAGGAGTGTCACGAATCTCGATAAAAGATCTAGCAGAATCAATTGCTGCGATCATTGGTGTTAGAGTTACAGTTCCTCCTGTGAGTCGAGAATTACTAGGTGCTCCTAGTGATGTATGGTTGGACTTGAATAAAACTTTATCTATAGCACCAAATCAAAATTTCTTGGACTTGAATAGTGGACTCCGCCGAACTATAGATTGGCAGAGATATATTTATAATCTCTAAGAAAGTGGGAGAAAATTTCTAGAATTTTAGTAACGGGCTCAGACGGCTTGGTTGGTAGCGCACTAAAAAATCAGTTATCTGGTGATGTAATGTTTGCAAATCGCCGTGACGCAGACCTTACAAACTTTGAAGTTACTAAATCTTTATTTTATGAATATCGGCCAACTCATGTATTGCACCTTGCTGCAATTGTCGGTGGTATTGGTGGCAACCTAATGAAGTCGGGGGAATTTTTCCGCAACAATATCTTGATAAATACAAATGTGCTTGAATGTGCACGATTAGTTAAGGTAGAACGTTTGATATCTTTTATGTCGACCTGTATATTTCCTGAAAATTCAAGTTATCCATTATCAGTTGAGAATATCCATGCAGGCCCTCCACATTCCTCTAATTTTGCTTATGCGTATGCTAAACGGATGCTTGATATTCAATCTAGAGCATATCGTGCTCAATGGGATATTGACTTTAAGGTTGTTGTACCGGCAAATATTTATGGCTCCCATGATAATTGGAATCTCGAAGAGGGACATGTCGTTCCTTCACTTATACATAAGTGTTACCTTGCTAAAATTAAAAAAGAACCGCTAAAGGTTTGGGGAAGTGGGTCACCTCTACGTGAGTTTATTTACTCGTTAGATGTTGCTAAACTTTCAGATTGGGCGTTACATAACTATGAAGGATTGGATCCTATAATTTTAACTTCTGGAATCGAAACATCCATCCGAGAGCTTGTCATGTCGGTCGTGGAGGCGATGGATTTTAGAGGTGAAGTTCAATTTGATGAATCAAAACCTGAAGGACAACATCGCAAACCGTCTAATTCCTTACCATTGAAAAAGCTTTTACCGGACTTTAAATTTACTAATCTGCAAGAAGGAATCTTTAATACAACTGAATGGTTTTTAAAAAACTATCCAAATATCAGGACGGGATGAAATGGATTTACAAATTACTTTGGCAGATTTTGAAACAGCTTGGAATACAAATACAAGTGCCTGGTTTAGAAATAGATTTATGCAGCGAGAACTCAAGTATAAAGAGCTTAATAACAGCGAGAGAGATGATGTAATTTTACACATTTTAAATATTCTTGAAGGTGAATTAAGCGTAGCAGGTCCACACAGAAATAAAGATTGGGAACTTGGGTGGAATGAAAATTATCAGAACTATACTTTAAATAAGGACTCCACTGCCATCATTCCTAAATATTTCGATAAACATCAAATAGTACGGTGGAAACAAAACTGGATTAAATCTTCATCTAGTTCTTTAGAATATGACATGTTTTCCACGTTGATAGATTGGGTTATTGATACAAATTTGGTTGGTTTCGAATCAATCTATGAATTTGGCTGTGGTACTGGGCATAATCTAATCCGGATGAGAGAAAGATTCCCTGAAACTAACTTAGTTGGATTAGATTGGGCAACATCCTCTCAAAGCTTAATAAACGAATTTGCGGCAAAAACTAGTGATATTAAACTTAAATCAGCAAATTTTGATTTTATTAATCCAAATTATGATTTAGAAATTCAAACAAATTCAGCAGTAATTACAATTGCGGCGCTGGAACAAACCGGTGAAAATTTCAAAGAGTTTATTAGTTATTTAATATCTAATAAAGTTGGATTAGTTTTACACATAGAACCTATTAATGAACTACTAGATGAAAATAAATTAATTGATAATTTATCAATCAGGTATTTTAGGAAGAGAAATTACTTGAATGGTCTCCTTAGTCATCTTAAGGAGTTACAGGAGGCGGGGAAAATAAAAATTACTAATACTCAAAGGTCGTTTGTCGGGTCTATGTATATTGATGGGTATTCAATAATAGCCTGGAAGCCATTGAATTAATTATACTTAAACACTTTTCTTCTTTTTAGAATACAAACTAAGTGAATCATTTTTCGCAAATCGCTATTCATTTTACACTAGTTCTAAAAAATAGCCTTAATTACAACAGATGGTACAATACGAAAATATAATTAGGTTTAGCCAAATGAAGAGAGTTAATTTGATTACAATTGAATCTCAAGGCGGTCTTGGTAACCAATTATTTCAATTAGGTTTAGCAGTTGAATTGAAATTGTTCAACTCAACCCCTGTAAGAATTGATAAATGGAGGCATGATTTAAAAAATGCCAGACCCTTTGAAGCCCCATATGAGTTATTTGAAATTCCAACTTTCAAGTCAAACCATAAACTTATGCGTAAACACGGACTCATAGGAAAAACCTTAAGGTATAGCAGATATAATCTTGATCCTCGCGTAAAGAGAGAAAGTACGCTTTCTTTTGATGAGACTTTTCTAACTGTGGGAAACAAATCTATATATGTTGGTTATTTTCAGTCCTGGAAATATTTTCAAGGATCATTTTTAACCATAAAGGAGCGATTAACTGAGCATTTGGAACTTTCTGAATGGATTATAAACTTAAAGCATGAATTAGAAGCTAGAGGGCCTTGGTATGCGATTCATGTCAGAAGGGGTGATTACTTAACGAAAAGAAGTAGGTCTGTGCACGGAGTTCTTGATAGAAATTACTACGATATGGCTATGCGCGACATGTCGTCATTACTCCCAGATTCACGACCAGTTTTATTCTCAGACGATCCAATTTCGGCAATGAAAATGTTAGGTGGGTTGCATAAGAATATTGAAGTATTTGAGCCAAAACTGAACGGAAGCACTTTAGAGAACTTGCTTTTAATGAGTTCTGCTAAAGGAATTATAGCTGCTAATAGCAGCTACAGTTGGTGGGCAGCTAAATTAAACGATAACAGTCTGCGCCCAGTTATTGTGCCAATTTCATGGTATGCGAAGCTAATCCTGCCATTTGATGATCTGATACCAAACAATTGGTTAAAAAAATAAAATTAATTTGTTTTATATTTTAAAAAGTTTGTGTTACAAGCAATACTCATCACTAATCGTAAACTTTGCTACAGTTGTATTATGGAAAACGTCTCGCCAGATATCTCAGTGATAATGGCGATTAAGGCACCTGCACCTTGGCTAGGAGAGGCATTACATTCTTTAAATAGACAGATTGGAGTTTCATGGGAGTTGTGTGCGGTTATGGATGGGTACGACGACAAAATTGAATTTCAGCTACAAAACTTAGGGGAAATGATAAAAATTATAACAATGCCTGCCGGGTCAGGTCCGTCAATCTCTCGTAACGTGGCACTTGAATTTGCTTCCTCTAAGCTTTCCGCGGTTCTCGATTCAGATGACATCTGGTCAGATGATCATTTACATCAACACTTTATAAAATTCAAGAACAATCCAAACCTGGTACTGTCTGGAAATAGTGCAACTATAATCAACTCCGATGGGATATCTACTGGAGAGTGTATTAATGTAAAGACAAAATATTTAAAATATAATTTACTATTGAAAAATTGCTTTGTTCATTCAAGTGTTGTTTATAAAACAGAAAAAGTGATCAAAGTAGGAGGGTACTCTAGCAGAGTTTGGATAGGTGAAGATTATGATTTATTTATGAGGCTTGCCCTAGAGGGAGAAATATGTAATTCTGTAACTAAATCAACTTTTTACAGAAGACATGAAAATCAAACATCTAAATTACATTTTGATATAAAATCTATTTCAGAAATTTCTAATGCGCGGAATATTTTAGGTAAAAAACTAAAACTTCCCATCTTGTTTACTTTATTTCTGAATCAACTTTGGAAATTCAAGCAACGGAAATACTTTTAAAGATATATTGTTACTTCGATTGTATGATAGATTCATTATAATAGAATTATGAAATTACGCCACCTAAAGTTTTGTGTACTATATGTAATATAGTTTGATTATTTGTGTATTTAGAAAACTTCTGTTTCTTCAAAATAGAGTTCAACAGATAGACCTTTTTTACTTCAGAGTACTGCAAATTCAAATCAGAAAATCGAACCATACTCCTAGTTTAAGTTGTATAGGTTTTCCTGCCTTCGAAGCGCTAATTTCAGTACACTCAAGTAGCTTTATAATTTTCAAAGCCCGGCCCTGAATTTCTGAGGTCATGACCACTGCTTGGATTAAGTATTTGTAACGCAAAGTCGCTTAAGCCTTTCCCCAGGGACTTCTATTTACTCAAGTTTTGGGATAAAAACTAATCCTATCCTCACTACACTTTGAATCTCTTCTTATATATTACTGATCTCAATAAATTCTTGTACGAAAATCTAAACTTTATCTGAGGTTTCTGTATCGTCAAAAAATTCGCAAATTAAGTCTAAAATTCAATCTATAATTAAAGAATTTCTATTGCAACTTGATTACATGTGAATGCTATATAGCGGTACTTGAGCTCATAATTATCTATAAACTCTTGAAATGCCTTATACTCATGCAACTGCCAAGTTTTGGCATACCCAAAATATTCATCAAAAATGATAATTGTGCCGCGACTTATGTTGTTGTGAAGTGTGGTTAATACAAAATTTGTGGGAGTATAGGTGTCTGCGTCCATATGAAGTAATAAAATCTTCTTATCTAGATTTTTTTCAAGGAACCTGGGAAGTGTCTCATTAAACCAACCTGGTATTATTTTTACATTCTTTCTAGTTGCCGGGATTCGACCTTCTACACTGAATGTTCCTTTACTGTGTTGAGTCCCCCCCCATGATTCCTCTAAACCAAAAAAAGAATCAAAACCATATAAAATATATTTTGGCATTAATCTTGCTATTACGTTTATTGATTTTCCTTCCCAGACGCCAAATTCAAGTACTAGAAATTCATTGTAATCTTCCGATTGTGTGTTATTTGAATTAATTTTTTCAGCACAGAAATTCCAAATCTGTTCACGATCACTAAATTGTTTTGCTTCATTTAAATTAACAATTTTGGTGATTAATCTTGAGGCTTGGTTAATTGGTATCCAATTAAACCTCTTAAAAAACAAATGGCTATCTGTGAAAGGAATATAGAATAATCTAAAATGTAAGTAAACTTTCTTCAGTGCGACTTTAAATCTGATAAACGGGCTAGTATCTGAATTCTTGAATCGCATATTCCAGTATAGTCAATAATGCTAAATTGATACAACGGTCGACCAAAATTTGCCACACCTTATAATTTGGCTGCTCACAAGGATTCGAACCCCGAACCTTCTGATCCGTAGTTGGCCAGTAAATCTGAGCTTTAGTTCCCTAAAACTCACCTTTACTTGCCTATCTTTCCGACTGTGCTTACGCCCAATCAGAAAGTCAATGC
>Ga0187844_10002937_pt1 | contig 11668 bp, 8 predicted proteins | sample SpaLakP09_SKY_50_FD_134517 | JGI IMG/M metagenome (GOLD analysis project Ga0187844, IMG submission 134517) | Oligotrophic lake water microbial communities from Sparkling Lake, Wisconsin, USA - SP09_SKY_50 | ecosystem: Environmental > Aquatic > Freshwater > Lake | place: USA: Sparkling Lake...
ATTCGGTGTTGTTGGGGCTCTGCATGGAACGCAGGGCCAGGGGCAGGGTGTAGTGCTCGGCCGAACGCATCACCACCAGGGGCGCCACGAAGTTGTTCCAGGACGAGATGAAAGTGATCAGGCCCAGCGTACCCAGGGCGGGGCCAAGCAGCGGGCGCACCACGCTCCAGAAGATGCGGAACTCGCCGCAGCCGTCCATGCGCGCGGCATCGATCAGGTCGCGCGGAATGGCCGAGCCGATGTACTGCCGCATCATGAAGATGCCCAGAGCGCTGGCCGCGGCAGGCACATAGAGCGCACGCGGCTGGTCGATCCAGCCCAGCGCGTCCATCACCATGAAGCTCGGGATCATGTTGAGGAAGCTGGGTAGCATCATTGAACCCAGCACCACGGCGAACAGCTCGCGCTTGTAGCGGAACTCGTAGACGGCGAAGGCATAGCCGGCCAGCGAGCAGAGCAGAAGGTTGAGGGCCGTCGTCATGCTGGCCACATACAGGCTCATGCCCAGGTTTCGCCAGAAGGGCAGGCGCTCCAGCAGCAGGTCGATGTTGTCGAGCGAGAACAGACCGAACCACAGCGGCGGCGGCGTGTTAAAGATCTCCGTGCGGTGGTGGCTGGCGAAGACGAAGGTGAAATAGAAAGGCGCGACCAGCAGCAGCGCGCCGCCGCCGACCAGGAGCCATGCCAATGCGGGCGTGAGCGATTTGTTGTTGCGCGTCATTCAGCTGCCCTGCTTTCCGAACAAGCGGCTGTTGAGCCAGGTCAGCACCGCGATGACGACGAAGAGCAGCCAGGACACGGCCGACGCTGCGCCGAAGTCGCCCTCGGCAAAGGCCAGCCGGTACATGAAGATGGCCGTGGTCATCACCGATTGGCTGACGCCGCGCTCGATGTCGACGAGAATGAAGGGCTCCTCGAAAAGCTGCAGATTGCCGATGAGGGTGAGCGTGATGGCAAAGAACATCATCGGGCGCAGCAGCGGCAGGGTGATGTGGCGGAACTGCTGCCAGCCCCGCGCGCCGTCCAGCGTGGCAGCTTCGTAGAGGTCCTTGTCGATGGTCTGCAGCGCAGACAGGTAGAGCACCACATTCCAGCCCAGGAAGCGCCAGAACACGACGAAGGCAACGGCCGGCTTGGTGGTGGCGGCGTTGCCCAGCCAATCGACGGGTTCGGCCGGCAGCAGGGTGCCCAGCAGCGGCACGCGGGTCAGTTCGGCCAGTAGCGCATTGATGGCGCCATAGTCCTTGGAGTACAGGGTGCTGAAGATCAAGGCGATGGCCACACTGGAGGTGATGTAGGGCATGAAATAGGCCCCGACCACCGCGTTGCGGCTGCGCTTCAGCTTCGTGTGGATGAAGTAGGCCAGCGGCAGCGCCACCAGATGCTGCGGGATGCCGGACACCAGCGCGAACCACAGGGTGTTGTAGAGCGACTTGTGGAACCAGGGATCGGTCAGCGCGAAGACGTAGTTTTCGAAGCCAACCCAGTGCATCGCCGCCAGCCCTGCGGCGGGGTCCCATTCGTGCAGGGACAGGACGATCGAAAACAGCAGCGGGAACAGGCCGAAGACGAGGAACAGCAGGAAGAAGGGCGCGATGAAGAGATAAGGCGCGACGTCGCGGGCCTTCCAGCGCTTCGCGGTGTGAGCGGCCTTCATCCGCGCCGCCTCGCCCGGTGCTCGATCAGAACGCGCGCATCCTTCAGCGCCTTGGCAATGTCCTTGCCTTCGCTGATCACCTGCTCGAACTCGTCGCGGATGATGTCGGTGGCCACGGCGTCGTACCTGTTGACCGGGATCGCCGGGACCTTGGATGCGATGTCGCGCCACAAAAGGCGGGCCTTCTGCCCGCCCAGGAAGGCGATTGGCTCGTCCATCAGCGCATCCTCCTGCGCGGCCAGCAGGGCTGGGAAGGTGTCGAGCACACGCAGGGAGTTGAGTTGCACCTCCTTGTCGGCCGTCATCAGGCGGATGAAGTCCCAGGCCGCGATCTTGTTGGAGGCCTTCCTGGGGATAGCATAGAAGGAGCCTCCGTAAGACGCATACAGGCCGCCGGGCAGCAGGGCCGAACGCCACAGGCCAGCGGTCTGCGGTGCCAACCAGTTGCGCAGGTGGCCGGTCAGCCAGGCGCCCATCATCTGGGTGGCGATGCGGCCCTGCTTGAAGCCGGCCGCCCAGTCATTGCTCCAGGCTGACACCTTGGCATCGAGCCCGGCGCGGCGCGCCTCGCGGCCCATCTCGAAGGCCTGCACGAAGCGCGGGCTCTCCACCAGCACCCTGCCCTGGCGGTCGAAATAGATGCCCTCGCCGTCCTGCAGGCCGGAGCGCAGGAGGATGTCGCGCAGGTCGCCGGCATCGGCCATCAGGTAGGCGCCGGTGGCGGCCTTGATCTTCTTGCCGGCGGCAAGGTACGAGGCCCAGCTCAGGGTCAACTCGGCTTCGGAGACGCCGGCCTTGTCAGCGATGTCCTTGCGGTAGATCAGGGTGCCGGGGCCGATGTCGGTGGGGATAGCGGCCAGCGCCCCCTTGGCATTGATGGCCTGCGGGAAGGTGTAGCGCACGAACTGGTCGCGCAAAGCCAAGCCGTTGTAGGGCGGCTGCGACAGGTCTTCCAGGCCGCCCGAGGCGGCGAACTTGCCGATGAAGCGGAAGTCCAGCGCCATCACGTCCGGAAGGCCCGAACCGGTGGCCAGGGCCGTGGTCATGGCCGTGTGGTAATCGCCATATTGCAGGGACACGATCTTCAATTCGATATCGGGATGCAGGCGCGCCCAGGTGGGTGCCAGGGCTTTGGCGGCGCGGTCAAGATCGGGGAAGGTGGCCACGATCAGCGTGGTTCTCTGGGCCAGGGCGGGCAAGGCAGCCAAGGCAAACAAGGCCAGCCCGGCAATCCGCTTGAGAGTTCTGATCAGCATGGAGTCTTGCTAGAGGAGAAAGGTGGTCAACGCCCTTGCCGCGCGGGCACGGCAAGGGCGCGCCATGACAGCGATCAGAAGTTGTAGCCGGCGTTCAGGCCCACGGTGCGCGGGGCGATGTACTGTGCCGTCCAGATCGGATTGGCGAAGGAGCCCGCGCTGCCAGCACTGGTCTTGACCTTGGCGTCCGAGACATTGCGCACATACAGGTCGGCGTACCAGTTCTTCTTGGCGTCGTACCGCAGGCCGATGTCGGCAGTCGAGTAGGCCTTCTGCTGGTCGCCCGCACCCATGTTGAACACGGACAGCCAGTTGGCGGTCTGGTAGTGATAGCTGATGCGCGGCGCCAGCGTGTCACCGCCGCTGAAGCGGAAGGTGTGGTCGTATTGCAGCTGCAGCGAGAACTTCGGTGCATGCGGCAGTTCGTTGCCGGTGACGACCATGCAGTTGCCGCCCAGGCCCGGCACGGAGCAGGGCGGGAGCTGGTAGTCATTGGTTGCCGCCACCAGCGCGCCCAGCTTGGTCTTGATGTAGGACGCGGCTACCTGCAGGCGATCGTTGTCGCTCAGCATCATGGCCATTTCAAGCTCCAGCCCGCCCACCTTGGCGCCTTCGGCATTGCTGTACTTGAAGGAGCGATTGCCGGCCGCATCGATCACGGGCGCACTGAACTGGAAGTCCGTGAAGTCCATGTAGTAGCCCGTCAGATTGAAGGTCATCCTCCCGTCCATCAGCGTGCTCTTCAGACCCAACTCGTAGTTGACCAGCGTCTCCGGCCCGTAGGGGAAGCCGCCATCGCCGGTGCCGCCCGATTTGTAGCCGGTCGACACGCTGGCGTAGAGCATCGCGTCCTTGCTCAGGTCGTAGGCGGCTCGGGCCAGATAGGTGGCCTTGCTGCCGGTGTAGTGCGCGTCATTGACGTCGCCACGCTGATAGCCGGCGCTGGTCTTCGGGTCCAGGCCCGGATCCAACGGTACCTGCGGCGCCAACGGGTTGTAGGCCCAGGTCCAGCTGCCGCCGCCGATGTTCTTGCGGTCGTCCTGCGTGTAGCGCGCGCCGGCCGTCAGATGCAGGGCATCGCTGAGGTTGAAGTTCACCTGGCCGAACACCGCCTTGGATGCCACCGTCTCCTTGGGCTGAATGAAAGAGCCCTGCCAGCCAACCGTGCCCTGCTGGGTGCCGTTCATGATCGGGATGTCGAAGCGGATGCCGTTGTCTTCCGCAGCGTAGTACAGGCCCAGGATCCAGTCCAGCGACTGCTTGCCGGTCGACTGCAGAGTCATTTCGTGGCTGTAGCTGTTGTACTTTGACCAGACGGTGTTGTCTTCCTGATGGTTGGCACCGGTGGTGAAGCTGGTCGGGATCTGGACGCCCAGATCCTGGTCATAGGTGCCCGAGCCCTTGAAGCGGCCGATGCCTGCCACATAGGTCAGCGACATGCCGCTCATGTCGTACACCATGCGGCTGCGCACGGCGGTCGAGTCGCGCTCCAGCGAGGGCGCGGTGTCGATCAGCGCCGACCAGTGCTTCTCGCCAGCGCGCGGCGTCTGCATCAGGCTCATCGACGGCGTGCCGCGGTCGCGGAACTGCTCCAGCGAGAGATCCCAGCTGAACTCTTTGCTCGGCTTCCACAACATGCTCAGGCGAGCCGCCGACTGGTCCTGCGCGTTGTACTTGGGACCACCCTGCACGAACAGATTGGGATTCAGCGCCTGAAAGCCTGGACCACCTGTCGGGAAGGCCGCGTTGTAGGCCGCCTGCTGGCTGGCCAGGCTCAATTGCGGCGAGCGCTGGTAGTCCACATAACCATCATGCTGCTCGTGCACGAAGGCAAAGCGCAGGGCGAAGGTGTCGCTCACCGGCACATTGACCGCGCCGCGCGTGCCGACCCGGGCGTAGCTGCCGATGCCGCCTTCAAAGTAGCCCGACTGGTCCTTCAACTTGGGCTTGGCCGTCTTCAGGTTGACCGCACCGACCGTCGAGTTGCGCCCCCACAGGGTGCCCTGCGGGCCGCGCAGCACTTCCAGGCCGTCCAGGTCGAACAGGAGGGTCGATGCGCCCTCGGGGCGGGGCGAGAACACGCCGTCGATGAAGAGCGCCACCTCGGGGTCGGCGTACTCGGTCTTGGCGCTGTCGTTGCCGATGCCGCGCAAGGTGATGCTGACGATGCCGTGGTCACCCTGGCCCGTGCCCTGCATGCTGGGCACCAGGTTGAAGACGTCGAGCAGGGTCTGGACATGGTTGTTCTCCAGCGTCTCGGCGCTCAGCGCCGTCACGGCCACCGGAGTCTTCTGCAGGGATGTCTCCTTCTTGGTGGCCGTCACCACCACGACGGGCAGCTTGTTGGCCTCGGCAGTCTCGGCCGTCTGGGCATGGACCGGCGCGGCGCCGGCCAGCAAAGCGATCACCGCCAGTTGAACGGGCGTCCCGAGGAAGCCGCGGAATTTTTGGGCATGGTTCGTCATGTTGTCTCCAATGGTTGTTGAGTGTCTTGGCACCCAGCGCTCGACCTGTTGTCGGTCTTGTATCGCCTTTGCGGCGTTTCTTTCATGATCCGGAGCGGATGGTAAGGAGCAAATGACAACGTTGTCAAACGGAAAATGACAACGCTGTCGTTTTCCCTAGGTCAGGCACCGAAGCGCTTTCGGGGCTCGTACATTCCCGCCATCGATCCCAAGAATTCGAGCTCAAGAGACAAGGACGCACAAGATGAAACCGATCAAGCACATCCTGATCGTCGGTGGCGGCACCGCCGGCTGGCTGACGGCAGCCTTCCTGGCCAAGCAGCTCGGCACGGCCAGCGCCGAGGGCGTGCGCATCACCTTGGTGGAGTCGAGCGAGATCGGCATCATCGGCGTCGGCGAGGGCACCTTCCCCTCGATCAAGGGCACCCTCGCCGCCATCGGCATCAGCGAAGCGCGCTTCATCCGCGAATGCAATGCCACCTTCAAGCAGGGCATCAAGTTCGTCGATTGGGTCAGACCGCCCGGCTCCGCTGGGCATGCGCATTACTTCCACCCCTTCAGCGCGCCAAGCCAGCGACCCGGCGGGCCTGAGCTGCTGCCCTACTGGCTGCTAGGCGCGGCCGCCCCGGGACGCGCCTTTGCCGAGGCCGCCACCCTGCAACAACGTGTGGCAGACGCCTCGCATGCGCCGAAGCGCCTCACCGATGCAGACTTCATCGGCGCGCTCAACTACGCTTATCACTTCGATGCTGGACGCTTCGCCACCCTGCTCTGCACGCATGGCAAGTCGCTCGGTGTTCAACATCTGCTGGCCAATGTCGAGCAAGTCCAACTGGCGGAGGACGGCGCCATCGCCTCGGTGACGACTCGGGAGGGCGCCACGCTGACGGCCGACCTCTTCATCGACTGCAGCGGCTTCCGCGCCGCGCTGATCGGCGGGGCGCTGGGCTCCCCGTTCCGCACCATCAACGAACAGCTCTTCGTCGATCGCGCGGTGGCGGTGCAGGTGCCCTACGCGCGCGCGGACACGCCGATCCCCTCCTACACGATCTCGACCGCCCACGAGGCCGGCTGGACCTGGGACATCGGCCTGCAACAGCGCCGCGGCGTCGGCTATGTCTACTCCAGCCGCCACACCGATGACGCGCGGGCCGAGGACGTACTGAGAGGCTACATCGGCCCGGCCGTCGAAGGCCTGAGCCCACGCCTGCTCAAGCTGAACGTCGGCTACCGAGACGTTCAGTGGGTGAAGAACTGCGTGGCCGTGGGCCTGTCCGGCGGCTTCCTGGAGCCGCTCGAATCATCCGGCATCGGCCTGATCGAGACGGCCGCCTACCTGATCGGCTACCTGTTCCCGGCCGACGGCAACACAGCCCCCGCAGCCAAGCACTTCAACGAGTTCATGCGGGCGCGCTACGAGCGCATCGTCGATTTCCTCAAGCTGCACTACTGCTTGACGAAGCGGACCGACACGGCCTTCTGGCGCGACAACACCGACCCCGCCTCGATGTCCGCTGCCCTGCACGACAAGCTGTCGCTGTGGGGAAGCCGCGCGCCGCACCGGCTGGACTTCATCACCGACCTGGAGATGTACCCGCCGTCGAGCTGGCAGTACGTGCTGCACGGCATGGAGTACGGCTGCGACATCACGGCCAGCCGCGCCAGTCACCCTCGCTTTGCCGAGGCGCAGCAGGAGTTCCGCATGATCGAGCAGATGTCGGCCCATGCCCTGACCGACCTGCCGACGCACCGGTCGCTGGTCGAGCAGATGTGCAAACGGGCTTAGCCCTTGCGCTTGCCTGGCTTGACGGCCGGCGCGCTGGTCGAGTTGCGCACCAACAGCTCGTGCGGCAGCACGCGGTGCAGGGCCGCATCGCTGAGCGGCTGGGCATCGCTGCGGTTGGCGGCGATCAACATCTCCACCGCCACCCGCGCCATCTGATCGACCGGCTGGCGCACAGTGGTCAGCGGCGGCCACACCAGGCTGGCAGCTGGTGAATCATCGAAGCCGGCGATCGACAGATCGGTCGGCACCGCCAGGCCCAGGCGCTGCGCAGCAGCCAACACCCCCAGGGCCATGTCGTCATTGCTGGCGAACACGGCGGTGGGCCGTACGCGCCGGCTGAGCAACTGGTGCGCGCCGTCAACGCCGGTCTGGAAGGTGAAGTCGCCCTGCTGCACAAGCTCGGGGTCGACCGCCAGCTTGTGCGCCTTCATTGCGTTGACAAAGCCCTGGTAGCGCAGGCCGGACGCCGCCTGGTCGGTGGCACCCTTGATGAAGGCAATGCGCTCATGGCCCAAGCTGATGAGCAGATTGGTCACTTCCTCGGCGGCATGCACATCGTCCATGCGCACGCTGGCCTGGCCCTTGGCCTGCTTGCCGGGTGACATCAGAACGCAGGGCGTCTGGCTCTCGCGCAGGGCCTTCAGCACCTTGGGGTTGTCGCACAGCGGCGGGGTCAGCACCATGCCGTCGGGCCGCAGCGCCGAGACGACCCGCTCGACCTGCTGCTCGATGTCGGGCGCGTCGTTGTGCAGGGACTCGACGACGAGGTGATACCCCGCCTCGCGGCAGCGCAAGGTCGCGCCCTGCTGCACGCCGGCCACGAAGGCCGCGCTGGGATCGTAGTAGAGCAGGCCGATCAGGAATGAGCGCGCGCCCGCCAGGCTACGCGCCGACAGCTTGGGCCGATACTTCAGCTCGGCCACCACCTCGAGCACCTGCTCGCGGGTCTTGTCCTGCACGCCTGGCTCGTGGTTGAGCACGCGCGACACGGTCTTGATCGACACGCCGGCCTGCGCGGCCACGTCCACGATCGTCGGCGCTGATGAACCTGCTGCTCTGCTTGCCACCTGGGCTGTCCTTGCTGGGTCTGGAGGGATGGCCGCACTGTGCCACAGCGGGGCATTAAAAAAGCCGGGCGCCTTATGCAGGCGCCCGGCTTTGCCGCAAAGAAGCCTGAGGCTTACTTCTTGGCAGCAGCCTTCTTGGCCGGCTTGGCAGCAGCAGCCTTGGCGGGCTTCTCGGCAGCCTTGGCGGCCTTGCGGGCAGCAGCCTTCGGATCGACGGCAGCCTTGAAGCCGGCGCCCGGGGTGAACTTGGGCAGCTTGGCGGCAGCGATCTTGATCTTGTCGCCGGTGCTGGGGTTCACGCCGGTGCGCGCTGCGCGAGCGTGCTGCTTGAAGGAGCCGAAGCCGGGGATGGAGACTTGACCACCCTTCTTGACGGTGGTGACCACTGCGTCCAGCAGGGTCTCGATGATGCGGCCGGATTCGGCCTTGGTCAGCGCGTGCTTGGTGGCCAGGTGCTCAATCAGTTCGGTCTTGTTCATTCAGGTCTCATCTAAGTGATGCCCGAAGATCTCGGGCGGGCGCCATTTTCACCGAAAAAAGCGGCGATCCCCATGACTACGGGGTAAACACGCGGCACAGCGGTGCAAATCAAACAATCCTGCGCTCAAAAAAGCGCTGCCGTCGTCGGCACCGTGATCGGCGCCAGCTCGCAGCGGACCACATCGCCCACGCGCAAGCGCCCGCCCTGCAGCACGCGCGCGGTCATGCCGCCATGGCCGCGCATGGCGTTGTAGCCGCCCTCGCCCAACAGCGCCTCCATGCGCGAACAGGGCTCGCAAGGGCCGGTCAGCTCCAGCAGCACCTCGTCGCCAAGCCTCAGGTACAGCACCTGGTCGCGGAACAGGCTGTGCGCGGCCAGCAGGTTCAGGCCCGACACCAGCAGATTGCGCCGCAGCAGGGCCGAGTCCACCGCCGGCAGCCCCGTCAGCGCAGCAATCACAGGCAGATGCTCGGCCTGGATCAACGAGACCTGGCGCTTGCCCGTGTTCGCCGCGCGCTCGGCGCTGCGGTCACCCGCCAGGCCGCGCTGGGCCAGCACCTGCACCTCAGGCACGCTCAACACAGGCGCGACGCGTTGCGGGCGGAGATAGATGGCATCGAGCCGCCCGGCCTGGGCGAAGCGACGGCTCAATTGGCGCAGATCGGACAGCATGCACCGCATTCTGCCCGCAAGGCCCTAACCCCCGATACAGTTGCCACAACAAGGCCTTGCGAGCACCAGACACCCTTGCCTGTCACCCCAACCCCCACCGGTTCCGAGGACGATGCTGCTGTGCTCACGGCAGTCGCCCTGCTGGCCGCGCTGCCGCAGCAGGTCTGGGTCCTGAGCCCGGCGCTGGAGCTGCTTTACGCCAACCCGCCGCTGCTGAGCTACGCCGGCCGCAGCCTGGGGCAGCTGCAGGCCCAGGGTTGGCCGGCCCTGATCGACCCGGCTGACTGGTCCGCCTTCGCAGCGCGCTGGGCAGAAGCCCAGGCGCGCGGCCAGTTCGAGCAGGACTACCGCGTACGCGCGGCCGACGGCAGCCATCAATGGCATCTGGCACTGGCCCGGCCCATGCCGGGCGCTGGCGCCAGCGGCACCCTGTGGCTGGGCACGCACACCCACATCCATGCCCGCAAGGAGGCCGAGCAGCGCCTGCGTGAGGCCGATGAGCTGTGGAAACTGGCGCTGGAAAGCAATGGCGACGGCGTCTGGGACTGGTATGTGCAGACCGGCGTGGAGCTCTATTCGCCGCGCTATCTGCAGATGTACGGCTTCGAGGCCGAGGAGATCCAGCCCAAGCCCGACGAGTTCGACGCCCGCACACACCCTGACGACGTGGCCCAGATGGCGCGCGACCGCGAAGCGCATTTCGCCGGCCTGACACCGATCTACAGCAACGAGCACCGCGTGCGCTGCAAGGACGAGAGCTGGAAATGGGTGCTGACCCGCGGCATGGTGATCAGCCGCGACGAGGACGGCCGGCCGCTGCGCATGGTGGGCACGCACACCGACATCAGCCAGCGCAAGGCCCACGAGGCCCTGATCTGGCAGCAGGCACGCTACGACGCGCTGACCGGCCTGCCCAACCGCCGCCTGCTGCGCGAGCGCCTGGAGCTGCTGCTGCCGCAGGGCGCGCCCCTGGCCGTGCTCTTCATCGACCTCGACCATTTCAAGGAGGTCAACGACACCCTGGGCCACGGCATGGGCGACGAACTGCTGGTGCAGGCGGCGCAGCGCATCAGCGCCCGCCTGGGCACAGCCGACATCGTGGCGCGCATGGGGGGCGACGAGTTCACCGTGGTGCTGACCGGTGCGGGCGGCCGCGACGCAGCGGAGCAGTCCGCCCAGCAGATCATTGCTGCGCTGGCCGAGTCCTTCCAACTGCAGAGCGAGAAGGTGTTCGTCTCGGCCAGCATCGGCATCAGCCGCTTCCCGCAGGACGGTGTGCAGATCGAGGCCCTGCTCAAGCATGCCGACCAGGCGCTCTATGTCGCCAAGGGTGCCGGCCGCAATCGCTTAAGCCATTTCACGCCGGCCCTGCAGGAGGCGGCGCAGACGCGCGTGCGCCTCGGCAACGACCTGCGCGAAGCGCTCCCTGGCGGTCAGTTCAGCCTCGCCTACCAGCCCATCGTAGAACTGGCCAGCGGCAGCATCCACAAGGCCGAAGCCCTGCTGCGCTGGCAGCACCACAGCCGCGGTGCCGTCAGCCCCGCCGACTTCATTCCCATGGCCGAGAGCAGCGGCCTGATCCTGGAGATAGGCGAATGGGTGTTCCAGCAGGCGGCACGCCAGGTGCAGCAGTGGCGCGCAGGACTGGCGCCGCGGCTGCAGATCAGCATCAACAAATCACCCGTTCAGTTTCGCAGTTATACCAGCTCGCTCGGCGAGGACTGCGATTGGGCCGAACAGCTGGCGGCCTTGGGACTGCCCGGCGACGCCATCGCGGTCGAGATCACCGAAGGCCTGCTGCTAGAGGCCGACGACGTGGTCAGGCGGCGCCTGCAGGCCCTGCGCGCGGGTGGCCTGCCGATCTCACTGGACGACTTCGGCACCGGCTACTCGTCCCTGAGTTATCTGCAGCAGCACGCCATTGACGTGATCAAGATCGACCGCGTCTTCGTGCGCAATCTGCAGCCCGGCGCCAAGGACCTGGCGCTGTGCAAGGCCATCATCACAATGGCGCACGAGCTGGGCATGCAGGTGGTGGCCGAGGGCGTGGAGACCGAAGTGCAGCGGGACCTGCTGCATGCGATCGGCTGCGATTACGGACAGGGTTACTGGTTCGCCCGGCCGATGCCCGCCGAGGACTTCGAGGCGCTGCTGCAGACAAGCAAAGCCTGAAAACGAAAAAGGCCAGCACTTGCGTGCTGGCCTTTACGATTTGGTGCCCAGAAGAGGACTCGAACCTCCACGGAGTTACCCGCTAGTACCTGAAACTAGTGCGTCTACCAAT
>Ga0187844_10002938_pt1 | contig 11664 bp, 11 predicted proteins | sample SpaLakP09_SKY_50_FD_134517 | JGI IMG/M metagenome (GOLD analysis project Ga0187844, IMG submission 134517) | Oligotrophic lake water microbial communities from Sparkling Lake, Wisconsin, USA - SP09_SKY_50 | ecosystem: Environmental > Aquatic > Freshwater > Lake | place: USA: Sparkling Lake...
ATGGATGGCCGCGAGCCGGTCCGCATCGAGGATGCCGTGCTGCACGCCGTGCACCAGCGCCTTTTCAAAGAAAGGACGGGCGTCGTGGAGTTGCAGTGCAGAGCTTTGCGACATCATCAAATCGCGGACTCTTCGTCGGAAGCACGTGCGGCAGGCGTGGCCTTGCCCCGGTCGGTCTCGCTGGTCTCGAACTTGCCGTCGTCTTCCTCGGCGGGTGTCTCGTCGCCCTCTTCCAGGCCCAGGTCAAAGGCGCGGGCCTTGGCGCGCAGCACCAGCAGCATTTCGATGAACAGGTCGCGGCATTCATAGCGCAGCAGCCAGGCCATCTGCATCCAGTCGCGGTCGGCCACCTCGTCCTGGTCCACGCGCGGCTGCACGTAGCCCGAGGCCAGCAGTTCGTCGTCGCTCAGCGTCAGGCCGTAGTCTTCGGTCGCGTCAAAGGTGCCGGTGCGGGCAAAGGCCTCGATGCGGCTCCACTTCTCGGCAAAGTAGTTGGCCAGGGCCTCGGCGCCGCCTTCCAGGTCGCCGATGGCGGTGAGGAACTCCACCGGGTCGGCATCATCGCGGAAGACCACGGCGTTGACCATGTTGCGCAGGTGCGTGTGGGTGAGGTCCTTGTACTGCTTTTCCAGCACCATCGCGCGGGCAAACTGCTCGGGCGTGACCAGCATGTTGACCACGGACGCCTTGGAGTCGTCGTACTCGCGCATCACGGCCAGGATGTCCTTGGGCGCCAGCTGGTCCAGCACCACCATCAGCGCGCCGTCGCCGTCGGTGTCGGCCAGCTCGGCCAGGGCCGATTCGGCACCCACGATGTCACCGGCCGCAATCAGGCTGGTGGTTTTGGTGATCAGGGCGAGGTGTTGGTTGCTGCTCATGGTCATTCTTTCCGGTCGAAACCTGCGTCGGCCAGCCAGTTGGCGCTGGACTCTTCGCGCGTACGGCTGTTGTGCGGGTCCACCGCATCGTCGGCGCTCAACGCGTTGTAGTCGTCGTCGTGCTCGGCGGCGTCTTCACCGTCGTCTTCGGCATCGTTGTCGCCATGCGCTGCGGCCGCAGGCGCCATGCGGGCGTGCTGCTGCAGGTATTCCAGCCCGGCCGCCACTGCCAGGAAGCGTGCGCCCTGGGGCTCGCGCAGCACGGTCTGCGCCAGGCTTTGGGCCCAGGGCTCCAGCGCCACGGCGTGGGTCAGGCTGTGCCAGTCGGGCAAGGCATCCACGGGTGAGCCCAGCAGTTGCTCGACCGCTGCAGGCTTGGTGAAGCGAAAGCCCCGGTGAAACACCACGGCCACCATTTCGGGGGCCAGCTCCATCATCTGCACCAGAAAGGCGATTTCATTGCGCTTCTCGGCCAGGCGCTTGCGCAGCACATCGTTGCCTTCGGAGTCGGAGACCAGGTCGTCCAGCTCGGCCTGGTAGGCGGAGCGCAGGTCATGAAAGTAAGGAGAAAGTTTCACAGAGGCGATCAGGAAGAAATCAGGAAGAAGAAAGAATGCGAGCCGAATAGGCCTGCCAGATCTCTTGCGCGGTCTGCAGCGGGTCGTCCAGCAGGTTGCGGCGGCGGTTGTCGTCGTAGGCCTGCCGCGCCTCGTCGTCAGACAGCACCTCGTACGCCTTTTGCACCTGGGCAAAACGCTGGGCAGCGTCGGGCGCGTCGTTGCGGTCGGGGTGGTAGAACGAGGCCTTTTGCCGGAAGGCCTTCTTGATGTCGGCCAGCGACGCATTGGCCGCCAGCCCGAGAGCGGCGTAGTGGTCTGCAGTCATTGAATGGTGGGTGGTGTGAGAGCCGGTGGCGACGGTGATAGCGATGGCGCAGGCCGCAGGGGCCTGCGGCCGTGCATCAACCGTGTATCAGCCGCCCAGGCTCACAAACACGTTCTGCACGTCGTCGTTGCCGTCGATGGCCGCCAGGAAGTTTTCGACCTCTTCGAGCTGCTCGGCCGTGAGGTTGGCGGGGTTGACGGGGTTCTTGGGCTTGTAGCCCAGCTTGACCGACAGCACGTTGAACCCATGGGCAGGCAACGCGCGGCTGACCAGGTCCAGTTCAGCCGGGTCGGTCCAAAAAGTGGTGGTGCCCTCTTCATCGCCTGGCTCGCAGTCTTGCGCGCCCGCTTCAATGGCGGCCTCTTCAGGGTCAGCGCCTGCCACGGCAGGCTCGGCTTCGATCATGCCGACGTGGTCAAAATCCCATGCCACCGAGCCCGAGGTGCCCAACTGGCCCTTGCGAAACAGCACGCGCATCTCAGGCGCCGTGCGTTTCACGTTGTCGGTCAGGCATTCCACCATCACGGCCACCTGGTGCGGTGCATAACCTTCGTAGATCACGCGCTCGTAGTTGATCGCGTCGGCGCCGGTGCCCGAGCCCTTCTTGATGGCGCGCTCCAGCGTGTCCTTGGGCATCGAGGCCTTGCGGGCCTGCTCGACCACCAGGCGCAGGCGCGAGTTGCTGGCCGGGTCGGCACCGCCGCGTGCGGCCACGGTGATTTCCTTGACCAGCTTGCCAAACAGCTTGCCCTTGGCATCGGCCACCAGTGCCTTGCCTTTTGCTTTCCACTGCGCGCCCATGGAGTTACCTTTTAATGTGGGAATTGAGAGGGGTGTTTGCCGCAGGTCGTCCAGCGCGGCAAAACCCTATAGTTTACCTGTTGCCCTGCAACCGCCCTGTGCGGGCAACCCTGGCGCTGTCGTGGCGGCGCCAAACCGTGGTGCTCTATACCGCCCCTACTGCAGCATGAATTCCGAACTGAAGGACCGTTCACGCTGAGCCTGTCGAAGCGCTGCGCGAGGCGCAGGCAGGCTCAGCCCGAACGGTCTTCTAAAGAGGTCCGATCGATCGAAAACGACCCGCATCCATCCCACCAGCGTGTAACCTCGGCCACACGCCCACCCTCACCCGCCCCTCAGCGCTCCCCCTCCCATGCTCAACACCCTGTGGCTCGGCTTCTTCCTGACGGCGGCGGTGGCCGCGTTGGCCCAGTGGCTGGTGGGTGGCAATGCCGACATCTTCTCAGCCATGGTGCAGGCGCTGTTCCAGATGGCCAAGCTCTCGGTCGAGGTGATGGTGCTGCTGTTTGGCACGCTCACGCTGTGGTTGGGTTTTTTGCGCATCGCCGAAAAGGCGGGCATTGTGGACGCCCTGGCGCGCTGGCTGGCGCCGCTCTTTGCCAAGCTCATGCCCGAGGTGCCGCGCGGCCACCCGTCGCTGGGGCTGATCACGATGAACTTTGCCGCCAACGCGCTGGGGCTGGACAACGCCGCCACGCCCATGGGCCTCAAGGCCATGAAGTCGCTGCAGGAGCTGAACCCGCAGCCCGACACCGCCACCAACGCGCAGATCCTGTTTCTGGTGCTCAACGCGTCCTCGCTCACGCTGCTGCCGGTCACCATCTTCATGTACCGCATGCAGCAGGGCGCGCCCGACCCGACGCTGGTTTTTCTCCCCATCCTGCTGGCCACCTCCGCATCCACCCTGGTGGGGCTGCTGAGCGTGGCCGTGGTGCAGCGCCTGCCGCTGTGGAGCCCCGTGGTGCTGGCCTACCTGCTGCCGGTGGCGCTGGTGCTGGGCGGCTTCATGGCGCTGCTCACCACGCTCAGCGCTGCGGCCCTGGCCTCGCTGTCGTCGCTGCTGGGCAACCTCACGCTGTTTGCGCTGGTGGTGCTGTTTGTGGCGATAGGTGCCTGGCGCAAGGTGCCGGTGTATGAAGCCTTCATCGACGGCGCGCGCGAAGGTTTTGACGTGGCCAAGGGCCTGCTGCCCTACCTGGTGGCCATGCTGTGCGCGGTGGGCGTGTTCCGCGCCTCGGGCGCCTTAGGTTATGTGCTGGACGGCATCCGCTGGTGCGTGACCACGCTGGGCGCCGACGCCCGGTTTGTGGACGCGCTGCCCACCGCCCTGGTCAAGCCGTTCTCGGGCAGCGCGGCGCGCGCCATGCTGATCGAAACCATGCAGACCCAGGGCGTGGACAGCTTTGCCGCCCTGGCCGCCGCCACCATCCAGGGCAGCACCGAAACCACCTTTTATGTGCTGGCGGTGTACTTCGGGGCCGTGGGCATTCAGCGTGCGCGGCACGCCGTGGGCTGCGCCCTGCTGGCCGAGCTGGCGGGCGTCGTGGCCGCCATTGCCGTGTGCTACCAGTTCTTCGGATAAAAAATGAATCAAATCAGGCCCTACCGCGCGTCCATAAAGCCCAGATAGCTACGAAATTTGCAGCAAAATACTGCCTTGACCTGTTCCCGGGGGCACACCGCCCCCACAGGCTTGCCCTGCTGCCCTGCAGCGACACCCGAAGAGTTTTGTGAGCCGCTCTCAGTGGTTTCCACCATGCGGACCACCGAGGCGCTACCTATGCTCTGCCCACGGGCCCACGGGCCCACGGGCCCACGCGGCGCCACGGCAGCGATCCAGCACTTTGACCCTTGCTCCAGGGCACCCGGAAAGCGCCCTCCACCACGTTCCATGACCTTGCCCCACCACCCCGCAGCGCCCCACGAAGCCGAAGAGCGCGGACATGCCGACGCCCTGCTCCAGCTGTGCAAGCGCCTGGAGCGCGCCTGGACCCTGCCCGACGTGCTGGAAGCCGTCAAACCCATGGGCGAAAGCGTTTTTGACTATCGCCATGTCTGGCTGGCGCTTTTTGACGAAGCCACGGGCATGCTGGACTTCCTCACCCACACCACCAGCGGCGAGGAGAGCGCCCTGAGCCGCCAGATACAGACCATGAAAATCCCCGTGAAGGGGGATGCGCTGCTCGAAGAAATCCTGCGCGCCACCCACGTCGTGGTGGTGGAAGACGCGCGCACCGACCCCCGCACCAACAAGGCCGTGGTGGCGGCACTGCACAACCGCACCATCGTCAACGTGCCGCTGATCATGGCCGACCAGCGCCTGGGCGCGCTGGGCATGGGCACCTACGGCGACGAAGAAGGCGTGCGGCCGCCCAAGCCCTGGCAGATCGCGCTGATGCAGGCCACCGCCGGGCATCTGGCCGTGGCGCTGGACCGGGTGCGCTTCATGACCGCGCGGCGCGAGGCCGAAGAAGCGCTGGTGCACCAGAAGGAGCGCCTGCAGGTGACCCTGCAATCGATCAGTGACGCCGTGGTCACCACCGATGCTGCGGGGCTGGTGCAATACCTCAACCCCGCTGCCCAGGCGCTGACCGGCTGGCCGCTGGCCGCCGCCAGCGGACGCAGGCACCAGGACGTGCTGGGCCTGGGCACCGAGCCCGGCACCGACACAGCCCCCGACCTGGCGGGCCGCGCACTGGCGCAAGGCAGCACCCAGTTCCACCCCAAGCTGCGGTGCACGCCACAGGCGGGCGCACCGTTGCTGATCGATCTGTCGGCCTCCCCCCTGCTGCGCCCCGGCGGGGGGGCCGACGGCGTGGTGCTGGTGTTTCGCGACGTGACCGAAGCCAGCCGGCTGAGCCGCGAAATGGAGTTCCAGGCCCTGCACGACACGCTCACCAGCCTGGGCAACCGCCGTGCGTTCGAGCACCTGCTGGCCCAGGCCTTTGCCGCCACGCGCGATGGCGCGGCCCGCCACTGCGTGTGCTACCTCGACCTGGACAATTTCAAGGTGATCAACGACACCTGCGGCCATGCCGCAGGCGACGAGCTGCTGCGGCAGGTGGCGCGCCTGTTTCTGGCCCACCTGCAGCCCCAGGACCTGCTGTGCCGCCTGGGCGGCGACGAGTTCGGCATCCTGCTGTGGCAGCAGGATCTGCAGCAGGCCCTGCAGGGGGCAGAGCGCATGCAGCAGGAACTGGCCGCGTTCCGCTTTGTGTGGCGCGATCATGTGTTCAGCGTGAGCGTCAGCATCGGGGCGGTGATGCTCGACGCCACCACCGAAAGTGTGGGCGCCCTGCTGCAGGCCGCCGACAGCGCCTGCTACGTGGCCAAGGACGGCGGCCGCAACCGCATCCATGTCTATGCCGAGAACGACCCGGCACTGGCACAGCGCTATGGCGTCATGGAATGGGTCAGCCGCATCGAAGACGCCCTGCAGCACGACCGGTTCGAGCTGTTCGGCCAGCCCATCGCCCGCCTGGGCACGGCCCCTGGCAGCCCACCCGCTGGCCTGCGTTGCGAGATCCTGCTGCGCATGCGCACGGCCGACGGCCGCCTGGTCTCGCCCGGAGAGTTCATGCCCGCCGTGGAGCGTTACCAGCTGGCCGCCCGTGTGGACCGCTGGGTCATCAAAAAAGCCCTGGCGTGGATGGCCGAACACCAGGACGGGGTGGAGCTGTGCAGCATCAACCTCTCGGGCCAGTCGGTGGGCGACGCTGCCTTCCTAAGCCAGGTGCTGCAGGCCATGGACCAGACCCCGGTGCGCTGCGACCGCCTGTGTTTCGAGATCACCGAAACCGCCGCCATGGGCGACCTGGCAGCCGCCAACCGCTTCTTTCAGGCCCTGCGCGCGCGCGGGTGCCAGTTCGCGCTCGACGACTTCGGCAGCGGACTGTCGTCGTACGCCTACCTGCGCGAGCTGGCGGTGGACACGCTCAAGATCGACGGCCAGTTTGTGAAGAACATGGCCGACGACCCCGTGAGCTTTGCCATGGTGAAGTCCATCCACGAGATCGGCTGCCTGATGGGCAAGAAGACCGTGGCGGAGTTTGCCGAAAGCCAGGCCATCGTGGACCTGCTGACCGGCCTGGGTGTGCACTTTGCCCAGGGATACGCCCTGGGCCGCCCCGCCCCCATCGACGAATTGCTGCTGGAAACCGTGGCGCACTGAGCCTGCCACCGGCCACCACTGGCCACTGGCGTCACAGGCGCTGATAGCGGCATCCGTTCAAAAACATAAACCGTTCACGCTGAGCCTGTCGAAGCGCCGCGCGAGGCGCAGGCAGGCTCAGCCCGAACGGTTCTTGCCGACAGAAAATCCCAAGCCAAAACAGGCCCTTGCGCGCGACCATCATGCCTTAATAGCTATTAAATACATAGCAAACAAATCAGCCCAGCGCAGTATCCAGCAGCATCATCACCACAAACCCCACCATCAGCCCGCCTGTGGCCCAGGCCTCGTGGCCCTTGCGGTGGGACTCGGGGATGATCTCGTGGCTGATCACAAACAGCATGGCCCCGGCCGCAAACCCCAGCCCCCAGGGCAACAGGCTGGCCGAGGCGCTGACAACAGCCGCCCCCAGCACGGCGCCCAGGGGCTCGACCAGGCCCGAGGCCATGCCCAGCCCCACCGCCAGCGCGCGCCGGTAGCCCGCCGCCAGCAGCGCCATGGCCACCACCAGGCCCTCGGGCACATCCTGGATGGCGATGCCGGTGGCCAGCGCGTTGGCCCGCAAAGGGTCGCCGCCCTCATGCGCCACACCAATGGCCAGGCCCTCGGGCAGGTTGTGCAGCGCAATCGCAAACACAAACAGCCAAGTGCGCTGCAGCGTGCGCGACGCCGGAGCGCCCTCCACACCCTTGATGAAATGCTCGTGCGGCAGCAGGCGCTCCATCCACAGCAGCACCAGCGCCCCCAGCAAAATGGCCCCGCCCACGGTGGCGCCCGCGCCAAAGCCAAACAGCGTGTCTTGCGCGCGCTCGGACAGCCGTTGGGACAACAGCACCGGCAGCGTGCCCAAAGCGGTGGCCAGCGCGGCCACCAGGCCGCCCCACCAAGCCGCCTCCACCGTCGGCTGGCTGGCAATCCACTGCCACGCCTGGGCAGCGGCGGCCACCATGCCCAGCAACACAATGCCCAGGCCCAGCCACTGCCGCCAGCGCAGTGCCACGGCTCGCCCTGCGGGCGGGGTCACACGCTCAGCGGTAAGCGCAGGGGATTCCAAAGCGGTGTCGGGCGAAGTGGGCGGCATCTGCATGGCGGCGGCTCCGGTGTGGGCAACAGGTGGGTCTAGGAACAGAAATCGCTGTGCAAGGCGGTCACGACCGCGCGAGTGCAAAGCGGCGGGCCACCTCGGCCCAGTCGATCACGTTGTAGAACGCCGCGATGTACTCAGGGCGGCGGTTCTGGTATTGCAGGTAATAGGCGTGTTCCCACACATCCAGCCCCAGGATGGGCGTGTTGCCCGACATCGCCCCCGCCATCAGCGGGCTGTCCTGGTTGCCCGTGCTCTCCACCACCAGCTGGCCCGCCGCGCCCACACACAGCCAGGCCCAGCCGCTGCCAAACCGCGTAAGCGTCGCCTTGGTGAACGCATCCTTGAACGCGGCAAACCCGCCCAGGTCGGTGTCGATGGCGCGCGCCAGCGCGCCCTCGGGTTGCCCGCCGCCCTGGGGCGACATCACGCGCCAGAACAGGCTGTGGTTGGCATGCCCGCCACCGTTGTTGCGCACGGGGCCCTGCAGGTTTTCGGGCAGCAGCACCAGCCGCGCCACCAGCTCGTCAATGGGCAGATCGGCATGGGGCGTGCCCTCCAGCGCGGCGTTCAGGTTGTTGATGTAGGTCTGGTGGTGTTTGGAATGGTGGATCTCCATCGTGCGCGCGTCGATGTGCGGCTCCAGCGCGTCATAGGCATAGGGCAAGGCGGGCAGCGTGTAAGGCATAGTTTTCCGATCGGGTTAAGAAGAGGAAGAAAGGACAACATCCGGCGCGGGCGGCGCAGGCCGGTGCGGGGAGAAACAGCAACAACGCCAGCCGGGCCACAGCGGCGAGGTGGTCGCGTTGCTGTCAGGACGACAGGCCAGCAAGCCCGCCCCCAGCAAGCGCCTGGGCAATGGCGCGATGGGGGCCATGGCTGCGCACATGGGCCAGCAAGGCGGCATGCGTTTCGCGCCCATGCCGCCACGCCGCCTGGCGCAGCGCGGCGCCACACCGGCCATCTGCCACCAGGCTTTGCAGCAGCCCATGGGCCCGGCCCAGCAAGCGCGCCGCCGCATCGGGCTCGGCCGCCTGCACCTGCAAATCGGCCACATTCAGGTGCGACACCACCAGGGCCGCAATGCAATCGTCCTCACGCCCCGCCGGGGGCGTTTGCTGCACCAGGCGCAATGCCAGCGCCAACGCCTGCTGCTCAAACGCCAGCGCCATGGCCATCTGGCCCATCTGCCCGGCGGCGCGGGCGCGCTGCATAGTGCGCTCCCAATGGGGCAAGGTGGCGGGGACTGGCGGCAGACCTGCAGAGGTCGCGGCGCAGTCAAGGGTGTGGGGGTGGGTGGGGGTGCTCATCTGGTCCATCGCAAAACTCCTGGAGGAGCCTTTTGCGGTGGACGGGGTGTGGCGTACTCAGGCGATCAAATGATAACTATTTGCATTTACGATGTCTAGCAACCCAGTGTCGCTTGCCGGAGGCTTGGTTGATGGGCGCGCAAATTCGGAGACTACAGAGGGAGCATCCACTCACAATGCGGATTGTTCGCTGCCCGAAAGCTGCCGATGGAGAGCTCTAGCTCCCCCGTTCTCAAGCTATAGTTTGTGCGGCTGAAGCGCGCAGGGTTTGTCAGATTCTATAAATCTGAATTTTTAAACAACCCTGCACCTTAAAACCAAAAATTACAGGCCACCTCCAAAAAAAATCAACTCCCACAATACCCCGAGCAATCCAGCTTATTCCGCAGGTTTTTCTGGATTCATCACGTCATACTTAATAGGAAAATCTGTGCAAGTTCAACAAGTTGATCCTCATCTGATTTCTTGGATAGAAATCGAAGACAACTCATGGAAGTCACTATTACTAGGAAATGGTTTCAGCATTAACGTCTGGGATCGATTTGGCTATAAAAGTCTTTATGAGGTAGCAAAAGGGGATGAGGTTCAGAATCCACTCGATGCGCAAAGTGTTGCCTTATTCGAAAAACTGAACTCAAGCAATTTCGAAGACGTTCTCCGTGTGCTGTTCCACGCCCGATTGGTGGATCAACAATTGGGGCTACCCCAAGCAGCATCAATTGAGGCCCTATACGCGAGCACAAAGAACGCGCTCGCGGCGGCTGTCAACTACTCGCATGTTCCACACGGCATTGACGGTTTAGCAGCAATCAACCACGCCTTTCGCAATTTCAGCAACATCTTCACCACCAACTATGATCTGATCCCATATTGGGCAATCATGCTGGAAGAGACTTGGCGATTCAAGGATCTCTTCTGGGGCGAGGGAAATACCTTTGACCCTAGCGACACTTCGGTGAACGCTGATCGATGCGTAATTTCATATCTGCATGGAGCTATCCATCTTGTTGAGCTTCCCAACGGAAAGACAAAGAAGTTAACAGCTAATGGAGCTGATCCACTTTCAACACTGTTCGACCTAGCACATCCGGAGCACTTCCCGCTTTTCATCTCAGAGGGAACCTCCGAGAGAAAACTTTCACGCATAAAGAGAAATGATTACTTGCGCTTTTCATTTGAAAAACTGCAAACCATTGATGGAAGCCTTGTTGTGCTTGGCCACTCGCTACATAAGGATTACGATCAACACCTTTTGGATGCTCTGCGCGATAGCAAGTTAGGATCTATTGCCGTTGGCGTCTGGCCTCGCCAAGAACCTGAGCAAATTCTGTTATTCAAGTCGCGAGTGCTCGCTGAGATAAAAAATAAGAAAATATATTTCTTTGATAGCACAACACATCCATTGGGCGCACCGGAGCTTAAACATGTTACCTAATTGGTTTTCCAAAGGGATGTCAATGTGCTACGCACGTCGTCATTTCTTAACGTAGGTGTTAGGGCGCACCATGCCGAAGATCGAGGAAAATATCACCCTTACTCCGCGCCAGTACGAGCTAGTTGTGAAGTCGATTCTGGACGGTAGTGGCCTCTCTCTTGAACAGTACTCATCTGCTCACTTAGAAAAAGTAGCTGGTGTCGATGGTCAATACATCATTGATGTCACAGTTCGGTTCTCCGCGCTCGGAGCGGATTTTCTTGTTCTCGTCGAATGCAAACATGAGAAGCGAAGGGTGGAGAGACAGGACGTGCAAGTTCTCCAAGCGAAGATGGCTTCGGCAGGCGCGCAGAAAGGGATGCTCTTCTCAATTGCTGGGTTTCAACAAGGGGCGATCGAGTACGCTGATGTACATGGAGTCGCCCTTGTTCAACTTGCTACCGGAAGCTCCACCTGGGTCACCAGAAGCGCTGGTCCGCCAATGCCACCACCGCCTTGGGCTCAGATTCCAGAGTACGTTGGCTGGTGGTGTCACGGGAACACAATGAGCGTCATGTCGTCAGATATCGGCGAATACACACTCATGGCCCTTGGGGTAGCAAAAGATGATCCCCTACCAGTCAAAAAGGCATCGCCCGGCAAGCCGAGCGCCACCCCTCATGCCAAGCGTTAGAACTCAGCAGAACGTTTATGCCGGATCGATCAAACGATAAAGACGCAGCGGTTGCTTTGTTCGTTGGTGTGCTGAATCTTTCTCGGTTCGAAGCAACGGCGATTGCTGCGCTTGGTTTAGCCACCTTGGAGGAGCTGGCGTACGTCCCCGAAGAAGAACTTCTTCAAGTGAAAGAACTGTCAGCGGCTCAGATCATGGCCATACGGGAAAAGGCACGAAAGTGTCTCTTAGCGGGTCTCTGAAATGAGGGTTGCGGCCCAAGTAGCTGGCTCAATGAGTCAGCGCTCCAACCCTTCGATCCAGGGGATACCAAACCGGGTACTACGGTCTGTCACCCCTCATGTCAAAGGTTGACCATCCGCTTTCACTAGCCATCAGCAGCACCACCCAGCAAAAACCGCCCCGCCAATCCCTCAATCCCCCACCC
>Ga0187844_10002939_pt1 | contig 11662 bp, 10 predicted proteins | sample SpaLakP09_SKY_50_FD_134517 | JGI IMG/M metagenome (GOLD analysis project Ga0187844, IMG submission 134517) | Oligotrophic lake water microbial communities from Sparkling Lake, Wisconsin, USA - SP09_SKY_50 | ecosystem: Environmental > Aquatic > Freshwater > Lake | place: USA: Sparkling Lake...
CGCTGGACGTCCAGCGATGCGGGCGGCGCGACGCTGTACAGCAGCGCCTGTTCGGCCAGACGATGAACGGTGCATTGAGGCATGGGCGGGCTCGCGTTGGGGGGCGGACAACGTTCCAGTGCAGTGTAGGCGCCACCGGAACGATGAGCGAATTCGCCGAGGAACCCGAAGTGACTCAATCGGATTTCATCAACGATTTATCGATAAATTCATATTATCGAAACATGCCAATGCCCGGCACTCGGGGTTGTCCCTAGGTAGTTATGCACCGTTGTCGACAAGATCGCGCCACAACGGGGACAAAGTGATCGATATATCGCTCGCAAAGAAAGCCGCGTGAAAGCGGGCGACGAGACATTTACCGCGAGCTTCGCGCGGCCGTGACAAAAGCGTGCGCACAAAACAAAACCGGCCGGGGATGACCCGGCCGGTTGGCGTCGATGCGAAGGCGATGAAGGGCTCAGGCGAATCCGGCCTGATGCGCCTGCTGATCGGCGTGATACGAGCTGCGAACCATCGCGCCCACCGCGGCATGCGTGAAGCCCATCTTGTAGGCCTCTTCCTCGAACATCTTGAAGGTGTCCGGATGGACGTAGCGCATCACCGGCAGGTGGTGGTTCGACGGCGCCAGGTACTGGCCGATGGTCAGCATGTCGATGTCGTGCGCGCGCATGTCGCGCATGACTTCGAGGATTTCCTCGTCGGTTTCGCCCAGGCCCACCATCAGGCCCGACTTGGTCGGCACATCGGGATGGCGGCGCTTGAATTCCTGCAGCAGCTTCAGCGAATGCGCATAGTCGGCGCCCGGACGCGCCTGCTTGTACAGGCGCGGCACGGTTTCCATGTTGTGGTTCATCACGTCGGGCGGCGATTGCTGCAGCACGTCCAGCGCCTTGTCCAGGCGGCCGCGGAAATCGGGCACCAGCACCTCGATGCGCGTGTTGGGCGACAGCGCGCGCGTCTGCGAAATGCAATCGACGTAATGCTGGGCGCCGCCGTCGCGCAGATCGTCACGGTCGACGCTGGTGATCACCACATAGTTGAGCTTGAGCTGCGCGATGGTGCGCGCCAGGTTGCCCGGCTCGTTCACGTCCAGCGGATCAGGACGGCCGTGGCCGACGTCGCAGAACGGGCAGCGGCGCGTGCACTTGTCGCCCATGATCATGAACGTGGCCGTACCCTTGCCAAAGCATTCGCCGATATTCGGGCAGCTGGCTTCCTCGCACACCGTGACGAGGTTGTTGGCGCGCAGGATGTCCTTGATCTCGTAGAAGCGCGAGTTGCCGGTGGCGGCCTTGACGCGAATCCAGTCGGGATTCTTGAGTTTTTCGGCCGGCACGATCTTGATTGGAATGCGCGCGGTCTTCTCGGCCGACTTCTGCTTCTTGGTGGCGTCGTACTCGGGGGATTGCGGGGCTTCGCTGGACGTAGCGATCAGGGCGTCGCTCATACTGTTCTCCGCACGCGCAGCCGCGTGCATGTTGGGCGTTGATTCGGGGCCGGGCGTGCCATGGTCAGGCGGCCTCGGCAGCGGCATTCCCGTGGGCCTGCGCCCGCGCCTCGCGCGCTGCCAGGACCGCGCACAGGGCCGCCGCCAGGCGTTGTGCGACTTCGGGTTGTTGTGCCGCGGTGACGGGCAGCGGCGCCGCGCCGGCATCGTCCGCCGCCGCGAAGGTGGCGCCCGCGCTGGCCATGTCGACTGTTTCCAGCCCGGCATAGCCGCAGGGATTGATGCGCAGGAACGGGTTCAGGTCCATCTGCACGTTGAGGCTGACACCGTGATAGCTGCAGCCGTTGCGGATCTTGAGGCCGAGCGCGGCAATCTTGGCGCCCTGGCGCGGACCGTCGGACAAATAGATGCCGGGGGCGCCGGGCTTGCGTTCGGCTGCGAGATTATACGCCGCGAGCGTGTCCAGCACTGCCTGCTCGATATCGTGGACCAGCTCGCGCACCATCAGGTGGCGGCGGCGCAGATCCAGCAGCAGATAGGCCACCACCTGGCCAGGACCGTGATAAGTGATCTGTCCGCCACGGTCGATTCTCACTACTGGAATCGCGTCGTCCGGCGCCAGCAGGTGCGACGGATCGCCGGCCTGCCCGAGCGTGAAGACCGGCGGGTGCTCGACCAGCCAGATCTGGTCGGGCGTTTCTGATGTGCGTGCGGCCGTGAAAGCCCGCATCGCGTCGAAACAGGGCTCATACGGCTGGCGTCCCTGATCGATGACTTGAATCGGATGCATGGCCGAGAGTGTAACGAAAAGGGCCGGCCCGCGCTGACGTCGGACCGGCCCGCTCATGGGTTCTTGTCGGGCGGCGGCCAGACCAGCCGGACCTGCCGCCGCGCGTCTTCAGGAGACGTGAACCTTGTCCTGCCCCGGCGTCCATTCGGTGCCTCGAACCAGACGCCGCGCGGCGCGCGCCACCAGATGCGGCACGTCGGCCAGCGTCAGCGCCGGGCGGCGCGTCTCGGCGATCAGCGCCAGACGCACCGGGCCGGCGGCACGCGGGTCGACGCTGAGGACGATTTCATCGCCACGCTTGAGGAGCAGGCTGCAGCCGCAGCGCAACCAGTAATCCTCGGAATCATTTTCACGCGTCACCCACACGTCCACACCTTTCGCGTCTTCCACGAACAGACGCTGGGCAGCGTGCATGGACAGCGCGGTGACTTCGCCGGGGTTCAGCGAAAAGACGGTCGTTGTGAGCAAGGTTTGCATGATGGTTTCTCCGTAGGCCCGGACGCGCACTGTTTGTCGGTGTTACCGAGACTGGCTTGGTCATTGGACCAGAACAGTTCGGGGCTTTGTTTGGCGGTTCCGGTGAAGTGAATTCTAGTGACTCCCCCACGGCTATCAAAACGATATATATTCTTGTGTCTTGTTAGCCCATCTCACATAGACGAGGTCATCATGGTTTGGAGCGGCGCCTGGAATCCGGACGAGCCAAAAAGCTGGAAGCGCGAATTTCCGCGCCTTCCGGCGCTGGCCGCATTGCGCACCTTCGAAGCCGCCGCGCGTTACGAGAGCTTCTCGCGCGCGGCCGCCGAACTATTCGTCACCCACGGCGCGGTCAGCCACCAGATGCGCGCGCTCGAAGAGGAACTGGGCCAGTTGCTATTCGAGCGGCGCGGCAAGCGTGTGATGTTGACCACCAATGGCCGCCTCTACGCCGAACGTGTGCGCGACGCGCTGTTGCAGATTGCCGACGCGACGCGCGCGCTGCAGGCCAGCAATCGCGAGAAACGTCTGACGATCAGCACCATGCCGTCGTTCGCGGCACGCTGGCTCACGCCGCGCATCGGCAGCTTTATCGAACAGCATCCGGAGCTGGAGGTGGAACTGCTGTCGTCCAATACGCTCGTCGACTTCGGCGCCGAAGAAGTGGACGTCGCCTTGCGCATGGGCGGCGGGCAGTATCCGGGGCTCTACGTGGAGCGTCTGCTCGACGACGTGTTTTTTCCGGTATGCAGCCCAAATTTCAACGGCGGACGCCTGCCCGAGCTGCCCGCGCACATGGCCGGCATGCCGCTGCTGCGCGGTGAGGGCGATCCATGGAAACCGTGGTTCGAAGCGGCCGGGCTCGATTGGCAGGAGCCCACCAAGGGCCTGTTGCTGCAGGATTCGTCGCTGCTCCTGCAGGCCGCCGCCGAAGGCCAGGGCATCGCCCTGATCCGCTCGTCGCTGGCGTACAACGATCTGCTCTCCGGCCGCGTCGTGCGCCTATTCGACGTCAGCATCCCCTGTCCATGGCTGCTGCACTTCGTTTGCACCCATGCCAGCCTGGAAACGCCGAAAGTACAGGCCTTCCGCCACTGGCTGCTGCCCGAGATGGAGCGATTCAGGAACATTCTTTCGCAGTGGACTTGAAAGCCTGCGAAGGGCGGCGTTCACGGCCCCGTCGGCTTCCGTCCCGCCGTCGCGCCGTCGCTTTCCATTTGGGCGCCCCATGTGCAGCGCCTGTGCGATAGCGACGCGCACCGCGCCGCACGCAACGTCGCGCTCTACAGGCTGCTAGGCGCTTTCATCGGGGTCCGCGTCGTCGACCGTCTCTGACGCGCGCTTGTTCGGAGCCTTCGCCCTGCCCGCCCGGGGATGGGCGCGGTCATAGACCTTGGCCAGATGCTGGAAATCGAGCGACGTATAGACCTGGGTCGTCGACACGCTGGCGTGGCCGAGCATTTCCTGCACGGCGCGCAGGTCGCCCGACGATTGCAGGACGTGGGTGGCAAACGAATGCCGCAACATATGCGGATGCACATCGCTGGGCACGCCGGCGGCCAGCGCCTGTTGCTTGATGCGCTGTTGCACCGTGCTGCCTGACAGGCGCCGGCCGCGCGTGCCGAGGAACAGCGCGTGTGCGTCTTCGGGCAATGCATTCTGGGGCAGCAGGCTGTCGCGCACCTTGAGCCAGGCCTGCAGGGCATCGACGGCCTTGCTGCCGACCGGCACCGTGCGGCGGCGCGACCCCTTGCCGATGACCGTGACTTCAGCGCCGCGCAGATCCAGCCAGCCGCTGGAGCGATAGTCGCCGTCTTCCGTATAGCGGACGTCCAGCTGCGTCAGTTCCGACAACCGCAATCCGCTCGAATAGAACAGTTCGAATACCGCCTGGTCGCGGATCGATTCGACGTTGTCGCCGCGTCGATGCGCGACAAGCGCCACCGCGTGCTCCACCGACAGCGCCTTGGGCAATGGCTGGCCGCGCTTAGGCGCGCGCACCCCGTCGACCGGATTGGCCGCAACGCCATGGCCATGCTGTGCGGCCCAGAGGTAGAACCCGCGCCACGCGGACAGCGTGCGCGCAATGGTGCGCGCGGAAAGGCCGCCGCCGTGCAGACGTGCGGCAAACGAGCGGATGTGACGGGTTTCCAGCGATAGCAGCGGCACGCCGGCTGCCAGGCGCGCCGCCGATTCCTGCAGCACGGCAAGATCGTGGGTGTAGCTGGTGAGCGTGTGTTGGGCCAGCTTGCGATTGGTGGCCAGCCAGTCCAGATAGCGCAGCACCAGCGGATCGGGTGCGGGCCGGGCGACGGATTCGCGATCCGCGTCGGCCTTGCTGCGACCTGGCTGGCGTTTGCGCATGAGATGCGGCAGGTCAGTCGCGCAGGCGATTGAGCGCGGCGCCGGCCACTTCGCCGATCTGCGCCAGATAGGCGGTGCCCATGCCTTCATGAAAGCGCCGCGCCTCGGGAGATCCCAGCACCAGCAGGCCGAACGCCGCGCCAAGCGCTTCATCGCCGGGCCTTGCCGGCACGCGCAGCGTCACCATCGCGATCGACGCGATATCGTCGTGCTCCAGCAGGCTGGCCGCCTCGAAACCGGCATTGGCGCCGCAATACGGCGCGCGCAGTCCTTCGGCAAACAGGCGCAGATCATCGCTGGCGCCCTGCGCCACCTCGATATGGGCAAACGCCTCGCCGACATTCCACAGCCGCAGCGCTACCGCAGGCACGTCGAACACCTGCTGCAGGCCGTCCTGCACCGCATAGGGCAGCGCGTGCGAATCGGCTTCGGCCAGCAGGCGCAATTGCCACGCGTGCATGCGCTGCTGCGTGCGATCGTTCTCGTGACCGTGGCGCACCAGATCGGCCAGCTTCAGCTCCAGGCCCTTGTTCTTTTCGCGCAGGATTTCCATCTGGCGCTCCTGCAGCGACACCGCGCGATGGCTGTGCGGGCTGGTCAGTTGCACCGTGGCCAACAGCTCGGCGTGATCCTCGAAGAACTGGGGGTTGCTCTGCAGATAAGCGGCGACGTCTTGGGCATTCATGGCTTCTACCGGTACGGATCGATTTTTTGGTTGGCAGTGTAGCAAAGACGCCACCTGCTGACTGCGAGGTCCCTGTGCGCGCCCGCGCGGGCCTCCGGCAGGCGCGTCGGCGCGGCTAGGTCTGGATCAGACGCTTCTGACGCGAAATGCTCATCAGGATGCCGATGCCCATACCCAGCGTCACCAGCGCGGTGCCGCCATAGCTCAGCAACGGCAGCGGCACGCCCACCACCGGCAGGATCCCGCTCACCATACCCATGTTCACGAAGGCATAGGTGAAGAAGATCAGCGTGATCGATCCGGCCAGCAGCCGCGAGAACAATGTCGGCGCATTCGCCGCAATATAAAGCCCGCGGAAGATCAGCAGCAGGTACAGCACCAGCAGCATCGCATTGCCGATCAAGCCGAATTCCTCCGAAAACACCGCGAAGATGAAGTCGGTGTGCTTTTCGGGGATGAATTCCAGGTGAGTTTGCGTGCCCTTGAGCCAGCCCTTGCCGGTCACGCCGCCCGAGCCGATCGCAATGATCGACTGGATCGTATGGAAGCCCTTGCCCAGCGGGTCGGTGGTGGGATCGAGCAGCGTGCAGACGCGATGCTGCTGGTAATCGTGCAGGACCGTCCAGCTCACGCCGGGGGCGCAGATCTGGCTCTCGTAGCTGATCAGCAACGTGATCGCGAGCACGCCAACAGCCAGCAGCGGCAGGATGATCTTCCACGACAGCCCCGCGAAGTAGATCACATACAGGCCGGCGGCCAGCACCAGCAGGCCGGTGCCGAGGTCCGGCTGCTTGGCGATCAGGCCGACCGGAATGCCCAGGATGATCAGCGCGACGACAAAGTCGAACCACTTGATCACGCCCTCGCGCTTCTGGAAGTACCACGCCAGCATCAGCGGCATCGAGATCTTCATGATCTCCGATGGCTGGATCACCATGCCGACGTTCAGCCAGCGCCGCGCGCCCTTGCGGATCAGCCCGAACATGGCCACCGCGATCAGCAACGCCACGCCCACCGTATAGAGCGGCACGGCGATGCGCATCAGCAGTTGCGTGGGCATGTAGGCGATCACCAGCATCACCGCGTACGACAGCAGGATGTTGCGCAGTTGATCCTCGACGCGGCCCGGCATGTCGATCGCGGCCGAGTACAGCGCCACGATTCCGGTGGCGAACAGCAGGAAGACGATCAGGGCCAGCGGCTTGTCGAAGCCCGCGAGGGCCGTCTTGATGACCGAAAGGACGCGACGCTTATCCATGGCGCGTCTCCTTTATTCTGAAGTGCGGTTGCGGGCCGCATCGGCCTCGGCAACGTTGACGGGTTTGGCCGGCTTGGCGCGCGGCTTGGGCGCGGGCGCCGACGCCGGAGTGGCGCGCGGCGCAGGCGCGCTGGGCGCCGACGCGGGCGGCTTGCTGTGCCCCAACGCCTGCAGCATGCGCGCGTCCAGCGTCACCTCGGCCGATGCGGGGGCAATCGCGGCGGGATCGAGTTGTGCCGCGATCGAGTCCGATGCGGCGCGCGCGGCCGGCACCGCCGCTGACGACGACGCCGCTGACGACGACGCCGCCGCAGACGACGCCGCGGCCACGGCGCTGGCGCCCGCGGCGGTTTCAGCCACGGTCGCCGGCGCGGTCTGCATCACGGTGGCCGACGCCGCGTTGGCGGTCAGGCCCGTGGCGAACACGCTAGGCCGGTCCACGGGCGGCTTGCCGCCGGCGCGATCGTGCTCGACCGCGGGCGGCGCCGTCGCCTGCAGTTCTTCGGGCCACTTGCCGGTCAGGTAGTAATCCATCACCTTGCGTGCGATCGGCGCGGCCACGGCGGCGCCAAAGCCCGCATTCTCGACGATCAGCGCCAGCGCGATCTTGGGATGATCGGCCGGCGCAAATGCCGTGTACAGCGAGTGATCGCGCTTGCGTTCGTCGATCGCGTGATGGTTGTACTTTTCGTTCTTGCCCAGCGTGTAGGTCTGCGCCGTGCCGGTCTTGCCCGCCGATTCGTAGGCCGCGCCGGCAAACACGCGCGCCGCCGTGCCGGAATGCGTCACCGCCACCATGGCGCGCTTGATCACGTCGATATCGGCCTGCTTGAACGGTAGCCGGTAACTTTCCTTGGGCACCGTGAGCGAGCGCTTGCGCGTGACCGAATCCTCGACGGCCTTGACCAGGTGAGGCTTCATCGCCACGCCGTTGTTGACCAGAATCGACACCGCGTTGGCCAGCTGCAGGATCGTGAAGCTGTTATAGCCCTGGCCGATGCCCAGCGAGATCGTCTCGCCGTCGTACCACTTCTGCTGCGCGGGCTTGCGGTACGCCTTTCGCTTCCATTCCGTCGATGGCAGGATGCCGCGGCTTTCGCCCTCGATGTCGATGCCGGTAATCTGACCAAAGCCCAGCGGCTTCATGAAATCGTGGATCGCATTGACGCCCATGTCGCGCGCCAGCGCGTAGTAATAGGTGTCGCACGACTGCACGATGGACGCCTGCATGTCGACCCAGCCGTGCCCGCCCGGCTTGTCGTCGCGGAACGTGTGGTTGCCCAGCGTGAAAAAGCCCGGATCGTGCATGCCCCACGCTGCGGTGCGCTTGCCGGTGGTCAGCGCGGCCAGCGCCATGAATGGCTTGTACGTCGAGCCGGGCGGATAGGTGCCCCGCAGCGGCCGGTTCAGCAGCGGCTTGTCCGGCGAATTGTTCAGCTCGTCCCAGGTCTTCGAATCGATGCCTTCGACGAACAGGTTCGGATCGAACGTCGGCTTCGAGACGAAGGCCAGGATGTCGCCGGTGTCGGGCTCGATCGCCACCAGCGCGCCCCGCCGATCGCCGAACAACTGCTCGGCCAATTGCTGCAGCCGGATATCGAGCGACAGGATCAGGTTGTTGCCGGGCGTGGCAGGCGATGTCGACAGCGTGCGGATCGGCCGGCCACCGGCGCTGACCTCGACTTCCTCGAAGCCGGTCAGGCCATGCAGCTCGGTTTCGTAGCTCTGCTCCAGGCCGATCTTGCCGATGTAGTTGGTGCCCTTGTAGTTGTCGGCGTCCTTGCGCGGATCGTACGTCGATGCGTCGGCATCGTTGGCTTCGTCGATCGCGTCGATGCGTTCCTGGTCGCGCTGGGAAATCCGCCCCAGGTAGCCGACCACGTGGCTGGCCGATTCGCCCAGCGGATACTGGCGGAACAGCCGCGCGCGCACATCGACGCCGGGAAAGCGGAAGCGCTGCGCCGAGAACTTGGCCACTTCCTCGTCGGTGAGCTGGCTGCGGATCGGCAGGCTTTCGAAGCTGCGCGATTCTTCGAGCAGGCGCTTGAAGCGGCGGCGGTCGCGCGGCTGGATGTCGACCAGCTTGGACAGTTCCTCGATCGTGTTGTCGAGCGTGTCGGTCAGCTTGGACGGTGTGACTTCCAGCGTGTACGCGGAATAGTTGCGGGCCAGCACCACGCCGTTGCGGTCCATGATAATGCCGCGATTCGGCTCGATCGGCGCCACGGAGATGCGGTTGTCCTCGGCCTTGGCCGAGTACTGGTCGTGCTTGTACCACTGCAGCCACAGGAAGCGGGTGAACAGCAGGCCAAAGCAGATGACCGTGAACAGGGCAGCCGCCGCCACGCGGATGCGGAAGCGGCCGATTTCCAGTTCGACGTTGCGGATTTCGGTCATGGGCGGTACTGCGGGCGGCGGGGGCGTTAGGTGGGATGAAGGGCTAGATCGGACGCGTTTCGTCGACGTCGTTCGAGCGGCGTTGCGGCGCCAGCAGCAGCGCGGTGGCCATCGGCCAGAGCACCGCTTCGATCACCGGCGCCAGCAGCAGCGGCCAGCCCGGCAGCGGCGCACCCATTGCCAGGCGGATCACCACCGGCACGGCATGGGCGATAAACAGCAGCGGCATCACATGCAGCGCCTGCGTATAGGCCGAGAACCACAGCACGCGACGATGGATCGTGATCGCGAAGTAGGCCAGCAGGGTGTACGCCAGCGCATGTTCGCCGAGCAGGCGCGCATCGTGCACGTCCATCAGCAGGCCCAGCAGGAAGGCCACGCCCATGCCCACCTTGCGCGGCTGATGGATGTTCCAGAACACCAGCACCAGCGCGACCATATCGGGAATCCACAGCGTGGTGCCCCATGGCATCAGGTTGAACAGGAACGCCAGCACGAAAGTCAGCGCGATAAAGACGGGATTGACGGGGCGCAGCAGATATTGGGAAGTGGTCACTGTGCGGACTCCGCGGATTTCTTGTCTGCTGCCTTGTCGGCGGCCTTGTCTGCAGCTTTTTGCTCGGCGCCGGCGCGCGCCGCGGCCGAACGCGCGCCGCGCTCCGCTCGCGTCGGGGCGGCGGCGTCTTCCGCCGGACGCGGCGCAAGCCCCGATTCGTAACGAACCACCAGCAATTGCCGATGCGAGCGCACACCCGCTACAGGTTCGCAATACACGCGCGAGAACGCGGTATCGGCCTTGCGCTCGATCTGGACGATCTTCGCCACCGGCAGACCGGGCGGATACGTGCCGTCCAGACCGGAGGTCACCAATAGGTCGCCCACCTGCAGATCGGCCGAGGCCGCCATGAAGCGCAGGTCCAGCAGGCCGGCGCGCGCGCCGCCAAAGGCGACGCTGCGCAGGCCGTTGCGCACTACCTGCACGGGGATGGCCTGGTCCTTGTCGGTCAGCAGCGTGACTTCAGACTGGAACGGCGACACGCGCGTGATCTGCCCGATCACGCCGCGCTCGTCGATCACCGGATAGCCGGCGCGCAGGTCGTGCGTGCTGCCCTGGTCGATGACGATGCGCTGGCTGTACGGATCGCGCGCGTCGTAGAGAATCTCGGCGGCCGTCACCGGCGTGGCCGATTGCTGCGTCAGGTGCAGCAGCTTGCGTAACTGGTTGTTCTCGGCTTCGAGCTGGGCCTGGCGCACTGCGGCGTTGGCCTGCGCCACGGCCTTCTGGCGCAGCTCGCGATTTTCAGTGGCCAGCGTGACCGACGACTGGGCGTAGTCGAACACGCCGCGCAGCGCGTCGCGCGGCACCAGCACCAGGCGCTCGACCGGCATCAGCACCGTGGCGGCCACCTGGCGCGCAAGGCGCATGGCGTCAAAGCGGGCGTCGACGATCAGCAGTGCGAGCGCGATCGTCACAAAGATGACCAGGCGTGCGACAGCGGACGTCCCTTGCTTGAAGAGCGGCGGTGGAGAGTAATCCATTTACCGTTGCACAGGCGAAACCAACCCGCCAGCGCGCCCGCATGCTCGGTCTGGAACATGCCGGGTCGGGCTGGCGGGGGAAGAAATCAATGTGAGCGGGGCCGGGGCGACGCAGCGGGTCACCACGTCCCGCCTCGTCTTACTCGTAGGAGAAGATGCTGCCGAGCTTGTCCATGCGCTCCAGCGCCATGCCGGAGCCGCGCACCACGCAGGTCAGCGGATCTTCCGCAACCAGCACCGGCAGGCCGGTTTCCTCGGCCAGCAGGCGATCCAGGTCGCGCAGCAGCGCGCCGCCGCCGGTCAGCATCATGCCGCGCTCGGCGATGTCGGCGCCCAGTTCCGGCGGGGTCTGTTCCAGCGCGATCTTCACGGCCGACACGATCTGGTTGAGCGGATCGGTCAGCGCTTCGAGGATTTCGTTGGACGACACGGTGAAGGCGCGCGGAATGCCTTCCGACAGGTTGCGGCCCTTGACTTCCATTTCGCGCACTTCGGAGCCCGGGAAGGCCGAGCCGATTTCCTTCTTGATGGCCTCGGCGGTCTGTTCGCCGATCAGCATGCCGTAGTTGCGGCGGATGTAGTTGACGATGGCCTCGTCGAACTTGTCGCCGCCCACGCGCACCGAACCCTTGTAGACCATGCCGCCCAGCGAGATGGTGCCCACCTCGGTCCTGCCGCCGCCACTATCGACGACCATCGAAC
>Ga0187844_10002941_pt1 | contig 11659 bp, 9 predicted proteins | sample SpaLakP09_SKY_50_FD_134517 | JGI IMG/M metagenome (GOLD analysis project Ga0187844, IMG submission 134517) | Oligotrophic lake water microbial communities from Sparkling Lake, Wisconsin, USA - SP09_SKY_50 | ecosystem: Environmental > Aquatic > Freshwater > Lake | place: USA: Sparkling Lake...
GCGCGTCTGTCTCTTGCTTAATACCGCGTCACTTGACGAACTGCTCGTTGCCGACCATGCCCATCTTCTTCACACCCAGACGCTGTGCCGTGGCCATCACAAAGGCGACGCTACCGTACTCGACCAGCTTATTGGGCTTGATGTGCACTTCAGACTGCTCGGGCTCGGCCGCCACTTCGGCCAGCTTGGCTTCAACAGCTTCCTTGTTCGGCAGGGCCACACCGTCCCAGCTGACAGTGCCGTCGAAGTCGATGAAGACCTCGTGCACGATCGGCTCAGTGAGCGGCTTCACATTGCTAGGCGGCGGCATGTCCAGGTTCACCGAGTGCAGCTGGATCGGGATGGTGATGATCAACATCACCAGCAGCACCAGCATCACGTCGATCAGCGGCGTCGTGTTGACGTCCAGCATCACTTCCGGTTCGTCGCCACCCGACGAGCTACCTACATTCATTCCCATGCTTGGCTCCTGCTTCAGTTACGAGCCGGAGGCTCGGTGACGAAGCTGATCTTCATGATGCCGGCACGCTGGCAGGCGTAGATCACGCGGCCCACCGATTCGTAGCGCGACTTGTCGTCACCACGAATATGGACTTCGGGCTGCGGATTCAGCACTGCAATCTTGCCCAGGCGCTTGACCAGCGCCTCGGTGTCGGGCACCAGGGCGGTGTTCCAGTAGATGTCGCCATCCTTGGTCACCGCGAGTTCGATGTTTTCCGGCTTGGTGACCCGAACGATGTTGGTCTCTTTGGGAAGAGACAGCGTCACCGACTGAGTCACCACCGGGATGGTGATGAGGAAGATGATCAAGAGAACCAACATCACGTCCACGAGGGGCGTAGTGTTGATCGTCGAGACTACTTCGTCATCGCCGGAAGATGATCCGACGTTCATTCCCATGATGGGTTCTCCGGAGCAGCGCTAATTAACGCTTGGCGACTTGACGGTTGCCCATCAGCACGCCGTGCAGGTCGGCAGCGAAGGCACGCACTTGGCCCATGACAGCCTTGTTGCGGTTGACCAGCCAGTTGTAGCCCAGCACGGCCGGCACGGCCACACCCAGACCGATGGCGGTCATGATCAGCGCTTCACCCACCGGGCCGGCGACCTTGTCGATCGAGGCCTGGCCGGCAACGCCGATGGCCGTCAGCGCTTGCAGAATGCCCCACACCGTGCCGAACAGGCCGATGAACGGCGAGGTCGAACCGACGGTAGCCAGGAAGCCCAGGCCACCTTGGACGCGGGTATTAACTTCGCTCACAGCGCGGTCGACGTTCATCGTGACCCAGCTGTTGTGGTCGATGTTCTCGGTCAGCGCGCCTTCATGGTGCTCCGAAGCCTCGATGGCCGAAGCAGCGATGTAGCGGAATGCGCTGTTTTCCTTCAGGCCCTTGATGCCTTCAGCCAGCGTCGCCTTCTTGAAGAAAGAGATGCGCACGTCCTTGGCTTCCGTGGCCAGCTTCTGGGTGTCCCACAGCTTGGTGATCAGGATGTACCAGCTGCCCATCGACATGATGGCCAGCAGCACCAGCACGCCCTTGGAGACGGCATCGCCGTGCTCGATCATGCCCTTCAGGCCATAAGGATTGTCGATCGGCTTGGCGGCGGCTGCAGGAGCAGCAACTTCGGCAGCAGGAGCGGCGGTCTCGGTGACCGGTGCCGAGGCAGCCTGGTCTTGGGCGTGGGCGGGCGAGATTGCCAGGGTCGCGGCAAAAGCGATTGCGGCGAGCAGGCCGGAAATACGAGAGATCATGGAGTCAACTCCTGCGAATGAAATCGGAATCGGTTTGAGAGAAACGGTGCCGGGCGGCTGCCAGGCCCCGTTGTATGAAAGTCGTCTTGCTTATTCGATGCGGAACTGGAATTCCTGCTCGAACACGTGGTCGCCCGGGCACTCGTAAGTGTCCTTCAGCGTTTCCTGAATGGCGGCGACCAGGGCACGCTGCGCCTTGCGGTCCACGCCACTCTTCAGGCTCACCACCTCCATCGAGGCGACGCGACCAGCCTTCACAGTCGCGGTCACCCGGAACAGCGCGTCGCCGCTCCAAGCCACAGACGGTGCTTCAGGCTTGCCCATCTTGGTACAGACCATGCCTGCGGTGATCTTGGTCGGCTTGGCGACCGGCGCGGGCGCTTGCACCGGTGCCGGTGCCTGAGCGGCCACCGTGGTGGTCGGAGGCGGCACCTGCGAGGTGGGTGCAGCCATGACCACCGGCGGTGCCGGTGCCGTCACCTGAAACTCAGGCGGCGGAACGAAAGGCGGCGGAGGCGCCTTCAGATCCGGCGGCGGCGGCACCACCTTGTCCGGCGGCGGCGGCGGTTTCACCTTCTCTTCGATCACCTTCACATCGATGGGACCCTTGATGGCTTCTACAGCCTTGCGGGCAAGACCGCTGGCCAAGGCCCAGACGATCAGCACATGGATCAACACCACGATGCCGATACCGGTGAAGCGTGATGCGCCCTGCTTTTCCTGCGCAAAGTTCATGCGCGCTCCTTCATAAGACTGCCAACTCTTTCATCAAGATATGCGGGGGAATTCGACCCTACACAGCGCCTGCCTTGAAAACCGTGGCTCCCCTCGACCTGAGCTAGGAGCCCCTCTTGCCGGCTGTGCGAGTGCCAAGTCCGGCGAGGCATTGTGACCCAAAGGAATCACAAGCTGCGGACCTGCGGACTGCAGAATGGAAACAAGAACTCTAAAACTCGGGACCGAATGGAACCCAATTCAACAAAAATGCCCGCTGGCTTGGGGCCACGGGCCTGACGCGAACTCATGCCAAGGTCGTAATAAAACTACAGCGGCGATCATTCTTGCGCGGCCGCAATCTTATACGAATTGCGAACGCTGCCCGTCATGGGGCTTACCCGACCCTGCGATATGCGCGCAGACATCCAAGTTGCCTTGAACCCTCATACGCAAGCCACGTGCCAGGACTTACAAGTGGTAGTTTACTGGTATGGAACGCCGTTTCGAGGGACTTGCATTCGAGTACTTACCCTAGAACCCGCATACAAGGGCGATGGGCGCGCGCAGTGAGCATATTTCACAGGCAATTGACCGGATGAACGCCTCACTCAGACATCTGCGTCACCTGACGCAACTCGAAGTCGAAGCGGCGACTGCATGCTGACCGACTTCAACGACGCTGCATTGGTCCTCAGACGGTGGGCGCTCGGAATTGAAGCCAGACATAGGCTGTACCCGACCTGCCTCAGCATGAACGTCTTCCGCAATGGCGACAGACTCAGGGTACGCACCGCTTTGGAGCAGAATGTCAGCTGGGCGGTGCACGCTCCCAACTATGGATCAGCCCGGTAACTACGCGCCAAGCCTTTAAGGAAGAAGCCCGTGAAGAGGCTGCCGTTTGCAGCGAACTGCGCGCCGATCTGTGCGACCTGCTGACGCCGAACCTTCGTGTCTGGTTGCTAATGCACCAGACTTCGAAGGCCCACGGCACGCTATTGGCCGAATCACTGCCACTGGACCGGTTGCACCCCGACCTGCAGCCAGCGACCTCGCAAGCGATGGCCTGTCGCGAACGCGATGACCACGAGTTCGACAGTTTCCTGAACTCGTATCTGGAACCGCCCTACCAGAGCCTCGCGGGTGAGAAGCTCAGCCGCTTGCCGCGACTCGCTCTAAATCTTGAGTAAACACAAAGAACGCTTCGACCCGGGCCCGGGGATCTACTATTTCCGCAAGCTTGCACCGACCGAGTTCTTCAAGTACGAGCAGCTGCCCTGGCTGGACCAGAGGGAGGCAGCCACCAACTGGATATCGGTCCTCAACTCCAAAAGCAATTGCTCAGGCGAGGCATCGGGGCTTTGCAGCGCCGACCTCTTTCGGAACCATCCTTGGCAGCAGCGCCCCATGGCCATGCCTTCGTCTGCCCCAACATGAAAAAGGCCCTTGCGTTGGCAAGGGCCTTGCTGGCTTTCACTTTGCAACCAGGAGACGAACTCCTGGAACAGCGTGCCGCTTAGAACTTGTAAGTTGCACGGGCGTAGTAAGCCCGGCCAGTCGGATCAGCAAAGCGCGGATCGTAGTTGGCCTGGAACACGTCGCCCTGGTTGGAATACGGCGGATCGCGGTCGGTCAGATTCTTCACGCCAAGCACAAGGTTCAGGCCCTTGATGACAGCCCACGACGCGTAGACGTCCAGGGTTGCGTACTGACTGACAGTGTTCTCTGGGTCCTGGTCCTTGTAGCCACTCTTGAAGTGCGCATTCGCACCAAAGGTCAGGCTGTTCACGTTCCAGACTGCATTGACCGAATGCTGCCAACGGAAAATCGGGCTGCTGCCGACGTAGACACCGACGTTTTGGTTCCACGGGCCACCGACGAAGTCCTGGTACTCAAGCTTGGATACATAGGTGCTGCTCATACCCAGGGTCAGACGACCCATAGAGCCCAGGCTTTGGCGGAAGGTCGCGCTCAAGTCCACGCCGTTCGTGTTGAGACCACCCAGGTTCTGCTGGCGCAGATCCAGATAGCCGCAGTCCGAACCGGGGCAGGAGAAGCCGTCGATCGACAGGTCACCCGAGGCATTGCGCTTGAAATACTGCGCAAAAGTCGTAGGGTCGGCGAACACCGTAGTTTCCGTCAGCGCAGAAATTTGGTTCTTCACACGCAGCCACCAGAAGTCCAGACCCACGGACAGGTTAGACATTGGCTCAAGCACGATGCCGAAGGTCAAGCTCTTGGACTTTTCAGGCTGCAAGTCGAGGTTACCGCCAGTCAGGCGCTGGAACTGCACATTGCAGTTGAGGGTGCGCGACTTGCCAGGAGCCGCAACACCGCCAGGGCAGTTCACCGGATCGTTGACCGTGCCCGTGTTGGTATAGGCGGGCGATGCATTCAGCTCATACAGCGAGGGCGCACGGAAGCCGGTTGAGTAGCTGCTGCGCAGCAGCAGTTCCTTGAAGGGCTGGAAACGCAAGCCAACCTTGGGGTTGGTCGTGCTGCCGAAGTCGCTGTACCGGTCATGACGCCCTGCAAATGTCAGATCCAGCGTCTTGGTCAGTGGCACATTCAGCTCGGCATAGATGGCCGACACATTGCGCGTGCCCTCTGACAGCGAGTTCGGGTCAACGCCCGTGCTGGCCTGCAGCAACTCGGCCACCGGCGTGTTGGCCTTAGAGATGAAGTCTTCCTTGCGGTACTCTGCGCCCAAGGCAATAGCGGCGCCACGACCTGCACCAAACCAATCAGCCAGTTCACGGCTGACGCGACCATCAATCGTGGTCACCTTGCCCTTGTGGTTCTGCAAATTGCCGCTCAGAAGCGCATCTGTGATCGCAGCTTGACCGGCCGCATCCTGCGCGCCAAACGGATTGATCACGCCATTCAGCATGGCGGTGGTGATCTTGTTACCGTCTGTGTAGCCACTGACGATTTCTTTGATCTTGTTCTCGTTGTAGCTCAGGCCGGTTTGATAGTCCCAGCCACCGATGACGCCGTCAAGGTTCAGCAGCAGGCGATTCTGATCATTGATCGAGGTGTTGGAACGCGAGCCACCGTCCAGGGCACGCCACTTCACAATGATGAAACCGGGCTGCAGCACCACACCCGGGCGCGGCGTCATGTTGGCTTGCGTGAAGTTCGGGTTCAGGACGAAGCCGGGCGTGACGCTGCTGCCGGGATTGCCGGGGTAATAGGGATTGGGCGTGCCATTGGGGCGCGTCTTGTTCATCCACAGCGAGCCATAGGGCACAGGCGCAATTTCGGTCGTCGATTCGTTGCGCGTGCCAAACCATTCGGCCGACAGGGTGTGGTCATTGCCCAGGCGCAGCGAGCCCTTGACCATGCCCGACTTGCGTTCGGTCTGGGCCGTATAGTCGACGAAGCGCGAGGTCGCGATGTAGCAAGACGAGCCATCACCGACGGGAACAAGGAACGAGGGATCCGTGCACCCCGGGCCAGCCGGGTTAGCCGTGATCGAACTGCCCTGGAAGTAGTTGGCCGGAAATGGGGTAGGAGACAGACCGCCGGGGAAACGGTTGTTGAACTCACGCTCCTGGCCGGTGATCCGGTCGGTCTTGGAAATGTCGAGGAAACCGAAGACGTTGAAGCCGTCCTTGGCAATGTCGCCGAAGCCGAAGCCAACGTTGGCGTTGCGGCTCTTGCCACCCTTTTCCTTCGGGATGTCAACGCCCGCAGTGATCGAAACGCCCTTGTATTCCTTGTTGGTGATGAAGTTGATCACACCGCCGATTGCATCGGTACCGTACAGCGACGAGGCACCATCACGCAGGACTTCCACGCGCTGCAGCGCAGCGAAGGGAATCATATTCAGGTCGGGGGCGGAACCATCAATAGCGTTGTTGGCGATACGGCGGCCATTCAACAGCACCAGAGTCTTGTTCGCACCAATACCGCGCAAATCAGCGAAAGCGGCACCACCGGTACCCGCACCCACCTGTTGGCTGGAGCCCTGAGTCATCTGCACGGCGCTCAAAGAGCTCATGATCTGCTCAACGGAGGTAACGCCTTGGGCCTTCAGGTCGTCCATCTTGATGATGGTGACTGGAACCGAGGTCTCTCCGTCGATTCGCTTGATTGCCGAGCCGGTGATCTCGACGCGTTCCAGCGTCTCCTGAGCCATGGCAACGCCAGGCAACACGGCACCCATTGCAAGCAAAACCGCGATATTCACGCGCTTTCTCTGAAACATTGTTAACTCCTAAAAGATGACGGATGCGGGCGATGGTTTCGCTCGCACGACAAGCCATTGCTGGACTAGGCACCTCACCGAGCATGTTCGGCCCAGCGTTCGGTACCTGCAGTTTCCTGTCGCCTGCAGTAGGGCAGGCCCCGTGATCTCCCTAGGAGCCGGTTCCCATGACTTGTTTCACCCCAAAACAAGGGGTTTCACCTAGGCCGCGGGGGAGTTTGGCGGCAGATTTCGTTGCGAATTACTAACGCCAATGTGGCAAGCCAGTGAATACGCCGGAAGTTTTGTTGCCATTTCTTGTCGGCGCCCAGGCGGAGGTGTTCGCCTGGATTGGCCCGCATTTGCCCGGATTGGCCTGGTTCAGGCGCTCCGCGCCACCCGCGGCACCGCCGCCAGCAGGGCTTGGGTGTAGGCCTGCTGCGGTGCGCCCAGCACGTCGGCGCAGAGGCCGCTCTCGACGATGCGACCGGACTGCATCACGGCAACCTGATCGGCAACGTACTCGACCACGCCAATGTTGTGGGTGATGAACAGGAAGGACAGCCCGCGCTCGCGCTGCAGGTCGCTCAGCAGGTTGAGGATCTGCGCCTGCACGGACACATCCAGCGCTGAGGTCGGCTCGTCGCAGACGATCAGGCGCGGCTCGACCGCCAGCGCGCGGGCGATGGCGATGCGCTGGCGCTGGCCACCGGAGAACTCATGCGGCCAGCGCTCCAGCGCGTCGCGGCGCAGGCCCACCTGGTCGACCAGCAGCTCCAGATTGCGCCGGCGCGCTGCCGCATCCAAATCAGGCCGCAGTGCCAGTAAGCCCTCCTCCAGCACATCGAACACACGCATGCGGGGGTTCAGCGAGGCAAAGGGGTCCTGAAAGATAATCTGCACACTGCGCCGGGCCTGCAGCAGCGCCTCGCCACTCATCGAGAACAGATCCTGGCCGTCCAGCAAGGCCTGACCCTCGATCTGGGCCAGACGACGCAGCAACTGCACGATGGCCTTGCCCGTGGTCGTCTTGCCGCAGCCCGACTCGCCCACCAGGGCCAGGGTCTCGCCCGGCGCAATGCGGAAGGACACATCGTCCACGGCATTGAAGAAGCGTTGCGCGCCCCCGCCAAGCAGGCCCTTCTTCAGGGCGAAGCGCACCCGCAGGTGCTTGATCTCCAGCAGCGGGCGTGCGCCCTCGTTCGGCACGGCGCGCGGCGCCGCGGCCAGCACCGGTGCCAGCTCGGGCAAGGCCAGCGCCTCGGCGGGATGGGTATAGAGCCGGCAGCGCACATCATGCGCGGGGCCCTGCAAGGTCAGCTCGGGCGCTTGGGTATGGCAAGCCGACATCACACGGTCGCAGCGGGGGGCGAAGCGGCAGCCCTGGAACTCGGTCCATAGCGGCGGCACCGTGCCGGCGATGGCGGCCAAGGCTGCGCCGCGCTTGTCGGCATCCGGCAACGCCTGCAACAGCAACCGGGCATAGGGGTGCTTGGGCGCGGCGAAGAACTCCTCCGCCGGCGCCACCTCAATGATCTGGCCGGCGTACATCAGCGCCACCTGATGCGCCATGCCGGACACGACGCCGAGGTCGTGGGTGATCAGCAGCACGCCCAGGCCGCGCTCGCGCTGCAGATCACGCAGCAGGTCGAGGATCTGCGCCTGGATGGTCACGTCCAGCGCTGTGGTCGGCTCGTCGGCGATCAGGTAGTCGGGCTCGGCAGCCAGGGTCATGGCGATCATGACGCGCTGCTTCTGGCCGCCGCTGAGGCGAAACGGGTACTCGTCGATGCGTCGCGCCGGCTCGGGGATGCCGACGCGGGCCAACCAGTCGATCGCCTTGGTGCGTGCTGCGGCGCCGCGCAAAGGCGTATGGGCTTCGATGGCTTCGACGATCTGGTCGCCGACCCGCATGACGGGGTTCAGGCTGGTCGAGGGTTCCTGGAAGATCATGCCGATACGGCCGCCGCGCACGCCGCGCATCTGCGCCTCGGGCAGTCCAAACACGTCCTGCTCGTCCAGCAGCAATCGGCCGGCGGTGATGCGGCCGTTGTCGGGCAGCAGGCGCATCAGAGCCAGGGCGGTCATGCTCTTGCCACAGCCGGACTCGCCCACCAGCGCAAAGGTCTCGCCGCGCTTGAGCGTCAAGAGCATGCCGTCGATGGCGCGCACCAGGCCAGACTCGGCGTCCAGCGCCACTTTCAGGTTTTCGATCTTCAGCATGGCGCCTGCTACTTCTTCTTCAGCACATGCGGACGCAGATTGCGCGCCCGCGGGTCGAAGGCGTCGCGCACGCCATCGGCAAACAGATTGGCGGCCAGCACCAGGGTGACCATGAAGCCGAAGGCCGCTGCGAAGCTCCACCAGACGACGGGGTCGCGCGACATCTCCGAGCGGGCCAGATTGATCATGCCGCCGAAGCTGGTCATGGTCGGATCGACGCCGACGCCCACATAGGTCAGCACCGCCTCATAGAGGATCAGCTCCGAGAAGCTCAGCACCACGGTGATCAGCACCAGGTGCATCACGTTTGGCACGATGTGGCGCTGCATGATGCGCAGATGGCTGACGCCGAAGGCGGTGGCGGCCTGCACGTAATCAAGCTCGCGCAGCTTCAGCGTCTCGCCACGCACCAGCCGGCACAGGCCGGCCCAGCCGGTCAGGCCCAGGATCAGGCAGAGCAGGAACATCTTCAGGTCAGACCGCTCGGCGCCGGTCTCGAAGGCCGCGGGGTTCTTGTCCAGGAAGACCTGCACCATCAGCACGCAGGCGGCGATCAGCAGCACATTGGGCACCGAGGTCAGCAGGGTGTAGAGGTACTGGATCAGCTCATCCACCCAGCCCTTGAAGTAGCCGGCCAACACGCCCAGGCCCAGGGCCAGCGGCAACGTTGCCAGGGTGGACAAGGCGCCGATCACGAAGGCGGTGCGTATGCTTTTCAGTGCCTGGTAGAGCACATCATTGCCGGTGCGGTCGGTACCGAAGACGTGGTAGTGGCCCATCAGCATCACGACCGGCCCGCTGAGCAGGGCGATGACGGTGAGGGTCAGCAGCACGGCGCGCAAAGGGTAGTGCGTGCGGTCGGCCAGGACGTCGCGCAAGGCCTGAACCCAGCCGCCGTGCAAGCGGGCCAGTGCGGCAGCCATCAGGGCTGCGAGCAGCGCGGATGCAAGCAGACCGAGTGCCAGCCCCTGCCCTGCCCGGCCCAGCACATCGCCGATCCAGTCCTGCGTCGGGTTCTTCAGATGGGCGCCGCCGAACTGCAGGCGCGGATAGTCACGGCGCACCACATCACCCTCCGCCGCCAGGTTCTCCTTGTTGAAGCCCCGGTAGCTCAGCGGCTCGGAGTAGCTGGTCTCGCGCATGGCGATCTGGCGCGCCAGCAGCTTGTCGAGCAGGGAGTTCGTGCGCGACTCGTAGAACACGGCACCCTCGGAATTGGCCGGTAGCGCCGTTCGGTAGTGCACGCTGTCCAGCAGGGTCAGCGCAAGGAACAGGCCCATCACGACGCTGGCGCTCAGGGCCACCGGGTCACGCAGCACGCGCACCCAGGTGGCGCGAAGGGTGGCCTGAGCGCGAATGCGCAGAACGTAGAGACACAGCACGGCCATCAGGCCCCACAGGGCGATGTCGGTCCACAGGAAAACGATTTTGAACTGCATCATCAGGACAGCCGGACCCGCGGGTCGACCCAGGTGTAGGCCACGTCGATCAGCGCATTGCTGGCGATATAAAGCACGGCGCCCAAGAAGACCATGGTGCGCACGATGGCGAAGTCCTGGCCGGTGATCGCCTCGATCACGAAGGCGCCCAGGCCCGGGATGCCAAAAAAGCTCTCGAACACCAGGCTGCCCAGGAAGACATAGGGCAGATAGCTGCCGGCGCTGGTGATGATGGGAATAAGCGCATTGCGCAGCACATGGCGGAACAGCACGACCTGCTCGCTCAGACCCTTGGCCCGCGCGGTGCGCACATAGTCGCGGCCCACCTCTTCCAGGAACATCGCGCGGTACAGCCGCGCCTCGCCCCCCAGCCGAGACAACAGCGAGAGCATGACCGGCAGGGCCAGGAACTTGAAGGCGTCCAGGCCAGGCGCATAGCCATTGATGGGAACCAGGCGCAGCACCCGCGAGAAGAAGTACTGGCCGACGATGATGTAGAACAGGCTGGAGATCGACAGCATCAGCACGCACAGCACCACGCCCCAGAAGTCGATCCGCGAGTTGCGGAAGAAGACCAGGAAGAGCGCGAAACTGACGCTGATGATGACCTGCAAGAGGAACAGCGGCACGGCCAGTTGCAGGCTCACGCCCATGCGCGTCTTGACCTCGTGGCCAATGTTGACGGCCTGGCGCGCGTCCGAGCGGCCGAAGTCCAGAAGCATCAAGGACACCGAACGTTCCCATAGCACCGTGTGGGTCAGCTTCTTGGCGCCTTCCTGCTTCTCATCCCAGTAGATCGGCTTGTCATAGCCGCGTTCGCTCTTCCAGCGCTCGATCTGCTCCTGTGTGACGCGCTTGCCGCCGATGTTCAGGCGTGCCATATCGTCCGGCGTGTTGACCGAGAAGAACAGGAAGAAGGTGAACAGGTTCACCCCGATCAGGATCAGCAGGCCGTAGCCGAGCCGGCGAATGATGTACTGGATCACTTGCTCTGCCCTTCGTAGCCAGGCGCCACCGCCCGTTCGCGCGCCTGGAAGCTGCGCCGCGTGTTCCAGATGACCAGGGCGATGCCCACCCCCAGCAGGCCCAGTGGCCACCAGACCGGGTGGTTCCACTCGGCGATCTTGCGCGAGCGCTCGGCCACGTCGATGCGGTAGTAGCGCAGCACATCGCGCACCACCACGCCAGGCTTGCCGTTGTGCGTCCAGGACTGGAAGGCCAGGCCCGAGTAGGACCAGTAACCCCAGGCCCAGGGAGCGTCCTCGCGCGAGATCTGCAGCATCTCGTCCATCACCTGCTGCTTCTCGGGACCGTCCTCCAGTGCCTGCAGGCGCTTGAACA
>Ga0187844_10002943_pt1 | contig 11657 bp, 10 predicted proteins | sample SpaLakP09_SKY_50_FD_134517 | JGI IMG/M metagenome (GOLD analysis project Ga0187844, IMG submission 134517) | Oligotrophic lake water microbial communities from Sparkling Lake, Wisconsin, USA - SP09_SKY_50 | ecosystem: Environmental > Aquatic > Freshwater > Lake | place: USA: Sparkling Lake...
CCATAACCCCCCATGACCCCCTCCTCTTGACACTTTTTTCACCGGTTTTGTATCAGGAAGTTCCCATTTGCGTTTCAAGACTTCGCCTAAATGATATGCATATTTCTTACCTTGACACTCAATTTCGAGGGAATTCTTCACAATCGGGGCTACAGAATAATTTCCTACGGCCCCTTCCTCTCCATGCGTCTTTGTGTTCATTTCTTCTTCCACTTTCGCAGCGACGGCAGACCGTGGTGAAAAAAGGTCCGCGATTTGTTGATAGGTTTTTGCTTGAAAAGACGTAAACATTTTTTTTATTATGCACCGGTTTCTTAGAAGATATATATTATTCTTTATCTATCTTCTTCTACTACCTCCCCGACCAAACTTTCACCAAAGGAAGTCGCGCCATTGCCTCCTCTTTTTTCCACTCCCCTTTCACATAATCATCCCATACAAATCGGAACGTCCGAGGGGTTTCGTAAATATCTCCCAACAAAGATTTACACGCAGTTCTATCTTCAATGCAACACAAGACCGCAAACACTCGTTCAATGACATATCGCTCGTTCCTGGAAAATACTATCTGAAGCCACTGAAACAAACCATATTTTTCCACTAAATTCGCCAGAAATCCGCTGTCAATGACCGACATGACTCCGAAACATCCCAACCATTCTTTCTGTAGCCCCTGATGAAAATAGACCACATCGTTGATTTTATTTTTCGGACATTCCAGTGCTCGTAAATACGTCTCTTCTTTCGCAGGTTCATCGAAAAAATGGGGGAAATGCCATAGGAACCGCGCCGTATTGATTCCCGCCACCCGTTGCGAAAACCATTCCCGGAAAGGAGGCTGGATAAAGACCGAATCATGAATTACCACCGCCTTTTCGAACGGTGGTTTATATTTCCAAAAATAATAATAGGCCAATAATTCTCCACGACCCGGGAATTCCGATTGAATTATCCATACATTGGTTAGGGAAGGGGTTTCAGGTTGAATTCGCAGATATTCGGGGCGACTATTGTCGTCGATGATGAGCACTAATACGTCCGGATAAATGGCCCGAATACACCGATACGCCTCTTGCCAATAAGCGTTTGACTTTTCCGAATTCACGTGTCGGGTCATTACAAAACCAAAGGGTTGCATTTTATTAGTAGTTAGGTAGGGGTTTTAGGTAGGTTTTTTAGGGGTATATCTTTACTCTTAAGAAAGCATATTTCTATCTTTTTATCTTTTTTTCGAATCAGACGGAAAAAAGATATGGTTTACGGTGCTACTATCTCGCCGGAATATCAATGCCACCACGTAAAGAGGCCATAATTCTAATACACAGTGGAAGCTATAATGGGGCACTGGGCGCAACTGTTTCGCGGAAAGCCAAAATTGGTGGCCGAATCCAACGTCGAACATTCGCTGATAAGGCCAAGGTTATATTCTTCATAATTACCTGATACCCCTAGAAGCGATTTATTCCCACTTGGACAACTATGAAATCCGTTATAATTGGTCTTGGAATATAATTTCGGACATTTCGTATAATCGGTGGAACGGGGCGCGGATTGATATGGACAATTTTGTTCAATCGAAGAAATGGTGGTTTGATTCAAATACTGTAAATAACTGCCTTGGTCGCCGACCCCGTGATTGTCATCCGGTTTCACCGTTGTGAAAGGAGCAGGACGCCAAATCCAAGCGAAACGTTCGCGCATCATGCCAGGCGTATTCAACACGGAAGGTTTCACTACATTGGCATTTTCCGTCGAACGGATTTCCGAGGGTATCACAAAAGGCCGTGGATATGTCCCACAACAACCTCCGTGACCCCTATTCGCCCCGGCGCGATTCAATGTTCGCACCAAGGTTCTGGAACGTAATTCTTGACCTACCCAGCCTTGACTTCGGCGCGTTCCATTTAAACTAAACCCCTGAGGCCCCTGACTGACGGAATTATTATTATATTTGGATTGTGTCTTTTTTTTAAAGGTCGCTTCGGACATTTTCGCCAAAAATCAAAGAAAGACTATATACATACATGTGATTTCGACCAAATTTCCGGTTTACTCTCTTTCTCCATATCTATCTTTCTTTCTTCCTCTTTTTTCAAACCGAATCTAAGTATAATTCTGAAACACACGATACATAATAAAAAGCCCCAAAAGACTCCCGATGACAAGCGATGGAGAAGAATTGCCTAAACCAGAATTTCCGGAAGAATGCATTTGTAATGGTTTCGCCCCTAGAAGCGAATTTTCCAAGAAAATCGCTTGGCGTTCTTCTTGTGGTAATCCATCGGATTTTTCCACAAAATCGTGTGGCGTGCGGTCGGTCTCGGGGATTTTAGGAACCGGTGGATTGGGACGTTTGGATACAGACGAAGAAGAACTCGCCGAAAATAAAGAAGTCAAAATACTATCGAGACGTTGGTCGTTTTGGGAAGTAGGGCGTTGATAATCGGTAATCATTTTCCGGTTTTCCGAAATGGCCGAATTTGTTGAAATTACGAAATCAATGGACTATATAATCACCCCCCAAAAACCCCCACGTCCACCTACGCATCCAGCCCCTCCCTATTTCTTCCCACGTCCGAAAAATTCCGCCATTCTAGATTTCCCATTTCCACCACCGCCTCCGAATAAATTGGAATAATAAAATCGTAATCGCGGTTCATAGGCAATGACACATGCCAAAAATATCAAAAATACCCAGAACCCCTTGAATAAGATATTCCACAACCAATTCGCCCCTCCATTGGCGGCAGCACCCATTCCAGTGAAAGATTCGCTTCCAGAAAAACCAGGAAAACCAGGAAAACCAGCAGCAGCAGGAGCAGCAGGAGCAGCAGCAGGAACATCGTCGGGCGGTTTCGTTGCAACCTCGGCGACTTCTGGCTCAGGTAGGGGGTCGACATCCGCATATTTATCGGCGTCTCGTTCCTCCTTTTCTTGCGCTTTGTCGAGTTCTTGTTGCGTCAATTTCTCTTTGAAATTCTCCTGTTTCCCCGCCCCCGCTCCGCCAGACTGTTTCTCCCGAAATTCTCGTTCCAATTTGGCCAAATGCGATTCGTCGCTTTTCACTTTCCCATTGTATTGAGGACAGAAATTCTTACGAATTCGTTTGTTCTCCGCATCGATTCCCGCAAATTCGAAAAACTGTTTCAAACTCCGCTTCTTCCCCAACCCATATTTGTCTATATTGGCTTTCACATGTTTCGGCACCTTTTCATCCATATTATCCTCAAACCCCAATATCATCTTCGCCTTGTTGAATGCATCCTCGTCATTATAATCTTTCTTGTCGTCCCAAATATGCGGTTGGTCGGCACGTGTATATAAATGATACACCACGATTTCTTGAGGCGTATAAATATCATACCCAGCAGTCCATACACGCGCGGAATGCAGGATTTCCTCGCCCACAAATAAATTGGGGAGATGGGGGTCATAGGGAACTTCCTTGATACATTTCCCTTCACAGAAAAACATTCCCGCCGCAATATGCGGAGTTTGCACATATTTATGCTTTTTCATATCCACTCCCTCCGCGCCTAAAAAGGAAACCATCCCACGTTCATTGAAAAAAGACTGACAAATGGTGTCGACGGTTTTCTTATCGCGATTAGGATTGCCATAATCTTCATACAAGGGGGGATAATGACTCAGGACCACGTCTTTGGAAGAAGTATTCGCTTTGATATCCGCGACCATGGTAATCAATTTGGAATCCCAATCTTTGTCAAACAAGGTATGGGAATCCACTTGCAGGAAATAGTCCTCTTTTTGCATCAGGGTAGTGCATAAATAACGCGCCCATGTCGGCCCTTTTGCTTCATAATGGGATAAATGGATGGTTCGAATATTATTTTTATAAGGTGCTAAAGCCGGATTTTTCAGAAAACAGGGTTCGTCGCCGTCGTCATTTTGAATACATAACCCCACAAATAATCTGGAAGGATTGGCGGAATTCTCATACATGGACTCCAAGGTTCTCGAACAATATTTATCCCGATAACTCGCGACGGATACAAAGACCGAAGGCGAAAACATTTTCCTTTCTTGTTGTTATTTAGTTATTTTCACCGCTTATATTTTAGGGAGGATATTTTCGTTTCGAGATAGAGAGGGATGGGGGAAACAGATATAAATGATATATAAATTTATATCTAAAAATACAATCGAAATAGATTAAAATAATAAAAAACAAATATGAGTTATTGGGCGACATCGACTCAAGGGTTGTATAATCCGGCTGGAATGGCATTTGATTCCACCAATACTTATTTATATGTCGCGGAATATAATACAGGTAATGTTGCAAACAAAAATCTTATTAGTAGAATTTCTTTAGCAAATCCCACTACAGACTTTGCTCCTAGTTGGTTTTATAATTATATAGATAATCCATATGCATTAGCAGTCAATAAATCAAATAACCTCGTTTATTATACCACGAGTGGTAATCAAATTCGAAAAACTGATAATCTTGCATTTGTAAATTTAAGCACTACTATTTATGGTATGGTAATTGATAATACGAATACCTATTTATATGCGGTATGTGCGGATAATACCCTAGCTCGAGCAACTTTATCGAATGGAACTACTAATGCAACATTCGCCACTGCCACACAAGGATTGAATGCACCCAAATCTATCGCCATTGATAAAACCAATACCTATATCTATGTGTTGAATAATGGTACCAATTCGATTGGAAAATATTCTTTAACAAATCCTACAACCGATTATAATGCATCTTGGGCGACTTCTATCGGCTTGAATAATCCACTAGGAATCGCACTGGATTCCAGCAATACCTATATGTATGTGGTAAACAATGGTAATAATACCGTCACACAACTTGCCGTGGCCACTCCAATGTCTTATCAAACCTATGCTACGAATGCGACTGCAGGATTATTCAATCCAGTTGGGATTGTAATTGACTCAACCAATACCTTTATCTATGTATCCAATCAAACGGGTGGCACTGATTCTTTAGGAACTATCAGTAAAATTTCATTATCCTTACCAGGTCCACCCCCATTAAACCCACCCTGTTTTCTAGCCGGCACCCGTATATTAACCGACGAAGGTTATATCCAAATCCAGCATTTGAGAACGGGCGACCGTATCCAAACCCTCTGACACGGTCTCGTCCCCATTGACGTCATTGGTTTCAAATCAATCACCCACCCCGCCCAAAAAGAACGCATCAAAGACCAGTTATATAAATATTCCACATCCACCACCCCCGATTTAATCGAAGATTTGATTCTAACCGGATGCCATTCCGTCTTGGTCGATGAATTCACTTCCCCTGAACAACGCGAAAATACCCGAGACCTTTTAGGGGATGTTTATATCACCGACGACAAATACCGTCTTCCGGCTTGTCTGGATGAAAACGCAACTGTATTTGAAACCCCGGGGGAATATACCATTTACCATTTCGCCCTGGAAAACGCAGATTATTATATGAATTATGGGGTATTTGCCTGTGGATTATTAGTGGAATCTTCTTCCAAACGATACATGAAAGAATGTTCCCAAATGACCCTGATGCCATAATTGCCCCTTTTTCCTCCTCTCTTTTCCCCATCCCCCATCCCGCCCAATAAAAAATAATATTTTCCAAACCAACAAGTAAAATATTATTTTCAACTTCTTAACTCTACACCCCCCACAAAAGTATTCAATACAAATACCCGATTATGTTTATAATTCGTATCAAATCGATATCCATTACGCACCAATAATTCTTCACATAAAGAATCTTTTTCTACTACCCCCAAACTTTCAATCAAAATCACATCAATTGGTATCGAGAAATCCCATGACTGTAAAACCTCATATTCATGACCTTCCACGTCCAATGATAATAAATCGAAATGTGTAAAAGGGGTTTGAGATAAGATTTCTGTCAAGGTTTTCGGAACCAAACGCATTTCACCTTTAGGCAAGAAATCCCAGTCTGGATGTTGATAAAATTCATCCAGTAATAATTGCGGCATAGTATCTACAACCCCGGAGACTGCCGCATGTCCTTCTACAAAATAACGAAACATCAAAGCATCAGACTTATTACTAACCAATTCGTTGAATAAATGGCAGTGAGGGCGATTTCCCTGTAGTTTTTGGAATTGATAAGAATGAGGCTCAATCAATACCCCCTTCCATTCTAGGAAATCTTCATACATTTTCGTATTGGAATATAACAAACCATCCAATGCCCCTAATTCGATGAAAGTTCCATGGCGTTTCTCTTTGAAATAACGTTCATATAAAAAAATATCCTCTTGACATTGAGAATAAGATTGCATTTTTTGTCGCCTGTTTCGTCGTAGTAGGTTTTTATTTCTTTTCACAAAATATCTTTATATTTATTCCACCACTTCTCTATCCCCCGAAACCCAACCCCTTAAAAATTGGTATCGGAATTGAAAATATCCGTATTACTCAAACTATTATCAGAACTACTACTGGTATCTGCCATACTGTATTGCGACACACGGTGTTCGAAGAAATTGGATTTCTGTTTCAAACTCATGGCCTCAATCCAATCAAATGGGTTTTTGGTCCCATAAATTTTCTGATACCCCAGTTGCAAACATAATCGGTCCGCGACATATTCGATATATTGTTTCATGTGTGTCTCATTCATTCCAATCAAACTACATTGCAGCGCATCCGCCACGAATTCCTTTTCGATTTCCGTAGCCTCTTTGATAATGTCCAAAATACGTTTGCGCGGTAATTTGTTATTCATTTTGCGATATAACAACACCGCGAAATCGGTATGTAGTCCTTCATCCCGAGAAATCAATTCGTTGGAGAAAGTCAAGGCAGGCATCAATCCACGTTTCTTCACCCAGTAAATAGATGCGAAAGAGCCACTGAAAAAGATACCTTCAATGCAGGCGAAAGCGACCAAACGCGACGAAAAGCCACTGCGTTTGTCATTAATCCATTTCTTGGCCCATAACGCCTTTTTCTGGATGCATGGGAAATTCTCCATGGCATGGAAAAGACGCGTCTTCTCGGCCGTGTCTTTAATCAAACTATCAATCAATAGACTATAGGTTTCAGAATGAATATTCTCCATAAATATCTGACACCCATAGAAGGCACGAGCCTCGGCCAATTGCACATCTTTCATGAAACGCACCGCCAAATTCTCCAGAACCAATCCGTCGCTCGCCGCGAAGAAGGCCAGGGTCATGGATAAATATCGGCGTTCATTGTCGGTCAATTTGGTATTCCAATCCTGGATATCTACATGAATGTCGGTGATTTCCTCTGCCCGCCAAAAGGAATCGACTTGTTTCTTATACATATCCCATATCTCCTGGTCGCGGATGGGGAACATGACATATCGTCGGTCGTCTTCCTTCAACAACGGTTCGACTTCATACTCCTTTTCATTATCGGTTTCACGGTCGCTCTCCGCCCCGCCTCCGAAACTACCCGACCGTTTCTTTTTCTCCGGAACTCCTCCGGAACGTTTCTCCATTTTTTCCACAGTCCCACCTCCTTCTATATCTTCCATGGTAAGAGAGGGGTCAAAGCGCACATTGGTTTCAGAAATATTTTCCATTTTCACAAAAGTTTCAAAAATTTTACTAAAAGAGAGAGAGTGTCTAAATCGTTAAGGAGGTATATTATTATCTGGGTTTTGGTTTCAATTTTTCTTTCGGAATGGATTTTAGGAGGATTTTCCATTTCCGTGTGTTTTCAGTGTTTTTTGGCAAAAAGGGCATCGGGATTTTTGGTTTCCTTTCTCCTAAATCCTCCCGGACCCCCCCGAAAATCCCCGCGATGTCCCCGGACCCTTTCACGAATTGTCGACCAATACCGTTCTCAACGATTTCGCATTTTCCCCCTCCTTTTTTTCTCTAAAACCTCCCACCCCCGAAGTGGAAAAACGGAGCAAAAGAAAACAAAATATATATAAGAAAATATAATCCATAACCCCCGAAAAATGGCTAAAAAAACAGGTGGATTCAGTATTCTGAGAAATCGCGCAACTCTTTACTCGGTCTTTTTCTTGTCCGTGGTCTATTTATTTTTCTTATTATTAAATTTTGATTTCCCTGCCGTATTCTTTTTTGGTTTAGTCGGTTTGGTTGCCAGTTTTTTCACACGAAATATGATTCTCGTATTATCCATTTCCTTGGTCGTCACCTTGATTATGAAAGTAGGAGGTATTTTAGGAGACCCTTATGTTGCCCCTCCTACGCCTGTATCCGAATCCACAACCACCACCGAAATCATAGTCTACGACGACGATGGAAACATGTTCCGAAAAAATACCGAAGTGGAAATTGATGTAGTGGTTCCTGTCCAACGTAATGCCGACATGGAAATCGTGGAAATCGTCGTAGAAGATGAACCTGATACCAATGCTGTATTAATGGTTCCCGGATACCAATCTTCCATTATGCTTTCCAAAGACGCCCCGAATTTCGAGAATCCCATTGAATTAATTCCGATTGATATGCGGGAAAAAAGTTATGGATACGATTTAACAAATCCTTTTTCCAAATTCGACCAAGAATGCAGTGTGTCGGATAAATACTCATGTTTTTGAGGGGGTTCTGGGTTTTTGGGTTATGGGGTGAATAAATAAATACTCGCTGGAATATTTATTTATTTCTTAGGGGGAGGTCGCTTGGGACGGATGATTAAAAAATAGGGATAATTGATTGGCATATATCTTAGCGAAGATATTCCACTGCCCCCTTTTTCCTAAATAGTTGATTTATTTTCTTCTTCTTCGGGCGGTTTTTTTGGATTTCTTGGCTTTTTTGGCGGTTTTCTTCTGGACGTGAGACTTACGACGATACTTTCCACCTTTTGTTTTTGGTTTTGAGAATATAAATTTTATTATTTCTTCATTTGAATATGTTTTATTAGTATTAAAAAATACTGTATTTTTTATTTTATCAAAATTACTTTCAGAACCGAATTTCAACGTTAAAAAGTAATATAATATTTTTGCATATTCATCCACATCATCATTTACAGCATTAGGTTCATTAATTTTATTTGGAATTAAATTTGTAAATTCTTCAAGAGTTGTATTATTATAATTATTGTTATATTTTTTAAAAAAATTATCTAATTCTTGTTTTTTTTCTGTATTACTATTTAATTGATCAATATATTCGTCTAATTTTTTTTGTTTTTCTTGTTGTTTTTGTGTGGTTTGTAATGTTAATGTGTCGCTCATCTTTTTTTCCTCTATATATTCACCCCAAGATTTCCCACAACCACCCCACAACCACCCCACAACCAAAAAATCCCCAAGAATTGCTAAATTATCCGAACGCATCCACGACCGCATCGGAATATTCGAACCCTTCCGGTTCTTTTTCGGGTTTTTTCAACATTTTCTCCAACCACGATTTCCAATCCGTCGCAGACCTTGACCGCGAGGTTCGTGAACGCGAGGGTTTTCGCGGCGAAGGTTGTTGACCCGGAGTTTCCGGATGCGGAGGCGTGCGTTGGAACGAGGTTTGGCGCATCGATTTTTTATATTCATCCGCACGATGGATGTCTTCAAAAAAAATAAAGATAGGAAGCCCGTGTTTCGGATGACATTCCCCGGTGGAAACGATAGTTCCATGTAGTGGTAATAATATCTCATACTCATTGAACGCGTCGTAAAAAGCATAGAGAAGTGGCAAAACCCTGGAACCTTTGGGAAGAATGATACAAATTTCCAAATTCTCTTTCTTGTCCGGATTACGATAACACTGCGTATTTTCGTTTTTACACCAACGAAAGGCGATGTTATGCGATAACGAGGTCGACAAGAATCTATCAAACCGATGTTGATTATCAAGACTTTCGATACTTACATTGGAGATAAAACATCGATATACATAAATGGTAGAAGGTAATTTGGGCGCTTTTCTGAAAATACTTTCCAAGATTCTGGATTGGCTACTATTATTCGTAAAATCACCTACATCCTGTTGATAATTACTCAATATATTTTGTTCTTTTTCGCTCAGACCATGAAAAAAATGGTCATACATCCCATCTTGATTAATATTTTTTTTCAAATAGGAATCCATGTCCAGTTTTTCCGAGTCAATCGATTTATGTTTTTTTATCGTATGATGGGTCTTCTTTTTATCGAACAAGGCGACGGATTCATCGGTGGAAGTATAGAATAAGCGAACCACTTTGATTTTGAATGCTTCGCCGGAAGTTAGAACAGCAATATCCGAGTTTGTCAGAATCGGTTTGTCATTAATAGAAACCATAATATCGTTTATTCGCACACCTTTTTTAGTTTCTCGTTTGTTCCCATTGCCACGAATGGATTTCACCACAAATCGAAGGCCATTCCCATTTTCAATTTCTATGTTCCCTAAACTCGTTTGATGATACATGAAATCAATGATTTCGCCTTTCTCATAATTGAACTCAAGGATGTCGTATTTTGGACGGTCCAGGGAATTATTTTTACTACTACGTTTTTTGAGGGTTTTGGTTTTGGTTTTTCCAAAATTAAATACCGAGAACATTACTATACGATTCCCACATATTTTTCAACCGAAAGAAAAAATATTTTCCCCCACCCCGAAAATTATTTTCTCTCCACCCAATAAATCTCAAACCCCCGAAAAACCCCTATTTACGTTTGCGCGAAATTCTCCCCCCATTTCCCGCCCCATTTGCAACCTCCCCGAATCCCGAACCCATCTCAAACACCACCGGCGTTTCCATCAAAAACGGTTGATTCTTGAAACACTCTTGCATTTTCAATTGATTCGCGTTTTTGGCCCCGGAAAGTATCAGTAATCCCAGAACCTCTTTGTTCAACGAATTTATCGTATGATTTTTCACAAATAATTCCAGAGGCAAATAACTTTTATTCCATTCGCGATAGGATTCAAAGAGTTTCACGGTTTGCTCCGACGGTTTATAACAAATGGGGGCATTAATATATTCCTCTTTCCCAGGAATATTTTCCAGAATCCATTCCACCAAATTCGGCGAATAGCGGCAAGCATAATGTATCGGCAACCATCCATGGCTCGTTTTCAGTGTCATGTCCGCACCTCGGCGAACCATTTCGGTCAATAATTCCCCCACGTTTTTGGAAAAATGGTAATAGCGAAACACCAAATGCATCGGACGCACATATTCCAACCCGGTGAATTCCACGGAATTCATATCGATTTCCAGTTCCTTGTTTTGAATCAAATATTGGTGAACAATCGGCGCGTCGTAATGATGAATCAGCCAACCCAACACGCTCATGACCGGCGAAGGTTGAATGGTAGAAACCTCGACTTTCTCATGCAGATTCTCGTCGTCTCCAATCGAATCCCCATACGCCACTCCCGTATTGGAATCCCAGGCCCATTCCGTGCTATAATTACGTCGCGAAATTTGTAATCTCCCGCCAGGCGTATGTTTCTGTATTTTCCATTTTTGCGGACCAACCACCGGTTTTTCTTCTGCAACCATCGCAAACTCACCGGTGAAAGGCCTTTGTTTTTTCTGAATCAAAAACACGGTATCTTCTTTGATAATGGGCGGTAGGATTTGTTCATGTTTGGGGAAAGTGATTCCGACGCAGCCACCCGTCCCCCCCCCTCCAACCGGCAATTCAATCTGAAACCCCTCGATGAATAAATGATTCAACTGGG